>AmSFosDRAFT_100281_pt1 | contig 29809 bp, 27 predicted proteins | sample FosCloommunities_FD_10275 | JGI IMG/M metagenome (IMG submission 10275)
GGGGACGCCGGCCCATGGTTCGACACCCCGCGCCACGAGGTCGTCGAAGCTGAATTCGCCGGGCTCGGTTTTCAGGAGCCAGATGGTCACGGCCGGAGGTTATCGCCTCCGCGTTGCGGCCATGAGTCTGCGCGCGCCGTGAATCAGGCTTTCTCGGGCGTCCACGACGGCGGATCGCTAGCCGGAAACGACTCCTGTGATTCTTCTGTCACTCGGTCGCCCTGGGCGGTGTGGTCGCGCCCGCCCTGGTCGCCCGACAGCGGCCGCGAGGTAACGCTCGGCGAAGTCGTCGCACCGCCCGACCCGGACGCAACGTTGATGCGCTTCGCCTGCGAGCCCTGCAACTTGGGCAAACGCAGGATCAGAATGCCATTTTCAATACGCGCCTCAGCGTTATCAGAGCTCACCGCGCTCGGCAGCGCGATCGTCCGCTGGAGCAACCCGTAACGATGCTCGCGGAGCAGGAAGTTTTCAGTGCGCTGCTCGTCGGCGCCGCGCATTTCCGCGCGCACCGTCAGTCGCTCGCCCTGGACGGTGACTTCAACATCCTCGGGTTTCACACCCGGCACAGCGGCGCGGACTTCAAAAGCGTCGTCGCGCTCGACGACGTCCAGCGGGATCGATTCGGGTCGCATGTTGGAGATGAGCTGACCCGTCCCGCTGATGCTCTGCTGAAGCCAGCGGTCCATCGCATCGCGCACGGTGATCATGTCGCGGAAGGGGTCCCAGCGATCGAGTGCCATGTCATGTCCTCGGAGGTGAACGGAAGTGACGTTGCAGAAGTTTTAGCCATGATCGGGTCACGTTTGCATTTCACTGTAACGCTTGATGCACAGCCGAGTGATCAGTGAGCAAGCGTTGTGCCTAGTGTCACAAAGTAAAGCTGTACGATGATTTGATTAAAAGGAGAACGTATGACCCTCGAAGGAACTGTGCGTGGGCCCATGAATCGCCGAGCTTTCCTGTTCGGCGCGCTGGGAGCGACTGCGGCGGGTGTCCTGGCAGCGTGCGCTCAACCTTCGGCACCCGCGGCGACTCCAACCACGGCGGCCGCCCCAACCAAACCTGCCGCCGCCGCGTCGCCAGCGACGTCGCCCGCCGCCTCGCCCGCGGCCGGCGCATCGCCCGCCGCCGGCGCATCGCCCGCGGCGTCCCCGGCCGCTGCCGCATCGCCGGCCGTGGCAGCGTCGCCAGCGGCGAGTCCCGCCGCCAGCCCAGCCGCGTCGCCATCTCCGTCACCCGTGGCCGCGGCCGCCGCGACTCCGGTCACCCGCACTGACGCGCCAGCGGTACCCGCCGCCATCCTCGCCGACGCCAAGCAATACGCCGGACAGAAGGTCGTCTTCTACGGTGACGGCGTCGGACCGACGGGCATCACCGAAGGTGCCGGCGCACAGCAGTTTTCAAAAGACACTGGCGTTCAGGTTCAGTTCGTCCAGCGGCCGTCGGACAGCACTCAGACACTGGCGTTGTTTCAGCGCTTTTTCCAGGGCCAGTCGTCCGATATAGACGCGTTCAGCGTCGACGTCGTGTGGCCTGGCGTGCTTGCGCCGCACCTGGTCGACCTCAGCCAGGCGCTCGGCGACGAGGCGAAGCAGCACTACCCCGGCATCATTCAGAACAACACGGTCAACGGCAAACTCGTCGCCATGCCGTATTTCTCAGATTTCGGCATGCTCTATTACCGCACCGACCTGCTCCAGAAATACAACCTGAAAGTCCCCGAGACGTGGGACGACCTCCAGTCCGCCGCCATGACGATCGTCAACGGCGAAAAGGCCGCCAGCCCGAACATGGTCGGCTTCGTCTTCCAGGGCAAGGCGTACGAGGGCCTGACCTGCAATGCCCTGGAGTGGATGGCATCGTCCGGCGGCGGGACTATCGTTGACGAGAGCGGAAAAGTTACTGTCAACAATCCGCAGGCTGCGGCGATGCTGAACAAGGCCAAGGGTTGGATCGGCACGATTACACCGCAAGGCGTCACCACCTATGAGGAGGAAGACGCGCGTACCGTCTTTACCAGCGGCAACGCGGCGTTCATGCGCAACTGGCCGTACGCGTATTCGTTGGGCAACGCCGCGGACGCGGTCGTGAAAGGCAAGTTCGACGTGGCGCCGCTGCCCGCCCAATCCGGCAGCAACCACTCGGGAACGATTGGCGGCTGGGGCATGGCCGTCTCGCGCTATTCGAAAGCGCAGGACGCCTCGATCCAGCTGGTGCGCTATTTCACCAGTCCGGAGTTCCAGAGCTGGCGCGCCCAGGCAGCAACCGTCGTCCCGACCATCCAGGCCGTCGCCGACCAGCCTGCCGTGGCAGCCGTCGAACCCTACTTGAAGACGATGGCCAACGTCGATCGTGTCGGGCGTCCGTCGGCGGCCTTCGCCGACCAGTACAACCAGGCGTCCACGATCTATTTCCAGGGCGTCAGCCAGGTCCTCGCCGGTCAGGACGCCACGCAGGTCCTGCCCGGTGTGCAGAACCGGCTCCAGGGTCTGCTCTAGCGGTGCGTCCGCTGTAGCGTTCGCGTCTCGCAGGCGCGGGTCGGTGAGACCGGGTGCCGACCCGTGCTGACGCTGGTGTGAGAGACTCGCGGTCGGCCGGTACCTTCCCACACACGGAAAGTGAGTGCACATCCGCCAATGAGCGTCAGGGCCGAAACTCGGGTTCAGAGCGCACCCAGGGCGGTCCCACAGGTCCACAGCAAGTTGGTCCAGGCGCAAACGCGCCTGGCCTGGATTCTGTTGGCGCCGTCACTGATCGTTGTCGCGCTCATCGCCATGATTCCGTTAGCGCAGACGTTCTGGCTAAGTTTGACCAACGCGCGCCTCGCCAGCGAACGCCCGGTCATGTTCGTGGGGCTCGCGAACTACGCCAACGTACTGACCGATTCAGATTTCCGCTGGTCCGTCTGGATCACCGTGCAGTTCACGGTGGTCACCGTCTTCTGGGAATTCGTCCTCGGCCTGATCATCGCGCTGGTGGTCAACTCGAACTTCAAGGGTCGCGGCTTCATGCGCGCGGCGATGCTGGTGCCGTGGGCGATTATTACGGTCGTCTCTGCCCAGATGTGGAAGTGGATGTACAACGACGTCTACGGCGTCATCAACGACTTCCTGGTGAACGTCATCCACGTCCTGCCAAGCAATGTTGCCTGGATCTCTAATCCGGTGACGCAGATGCCCGCCATCGAAGCTATCGACATCTGGAAAGCGACGCCCTTTGTGGCGCTCCTCTTACTGGCGGGGCTGCAGGTCATTCCGACCGACATTTACGAAGCGGCGCGCGTCGACGGAGCGAACGGACTCCAGCAGTTCTGGAGCCTGACGCTGCCGCTGCTCAGACCGGCGATTCTCGTCACGCTGATCTTCCGCACGCTCGACGCGCTGCGCGTTTTCGACGTCTTTTACGTCATCTTCGGCAGCAACCCGACCACGATGCCAATGGCGGTCTACGCCCAGGAGTACCTGGTGGCGTTCGCGCAGCTCGGCTACGGCTCCGCGGTGGCGATCTCGATTTTCATCATCATCGGCATCTTCGTGGTGGCGTACATGACCCTGTTCAAGGTGGAAGCGTCATCATGAACCGGAGCCTGTCGTCTGTCGCCTCGCGGGTGCTCTTCTACATCATCCTGGCAATCATCTTCATTTACATTGTTTTTCCGTTCTACTGGGCATTCCGTTCGTCAGTGACGCCCAACGGCGAGCTGTTCGTCACGCCGGTGCACTGGTGGCCCGAAAACCCAACGCTGGACCACTACCGCGAAGTATTCAGCAACTCGGATTTCCTGGTCGCGCTGCGAAACTCCGCCGTGGTCGCCGCGTCCACGACGCTGCTGTCACTCTTCCTGGGCACCGTCGGCGCGTACGCACTGGGTCGGTTCAAGTTCCGCGGCCGGTTACCGGTGATGTACTTGATCCTGTCGATGACGATGTTCCCCGCCATCGCCATCCTGGGCTCGCTGTTCGACATGGTCCGCCGCCTGGGCCTGTACAACCAGCTGCCCGCCCTGATCATCACTTACCTGGTGTTCACACTGCCGTTCACCGTGTGGGTCCTCACCAGCTTCTTCCAGGCGCTGCCGAAGGAGCTGGAGGAAGCCGCGTACGTCGACGGCGCCAGTCCGCTCGAGACGCTCTACAAGGTGATGCTGCCGCTGATCGCACCTGGCCTGGTGACAACCGGGCTGCTCGCGTTCATCAACGCCTGGAACGAATTTCTGTTCGCGGTGTCGTTCATCCAGACACCTGACAAGCGCACCGTTCCCCTCGCCATCTTCCTGTTCAATACCACCACCGGCGGCGGCTTCGAAATTCCGTGGGGCACGATCATGGCGGCCACCGTGGTGGTCACCGTGCCGTTGATCCTGCTGGTGCTGGTTTTCCAGAACCGAATCATCTCGGGCCTGACGGCAGGTGCCGTAAAGGGCTAGCCACTGCTACGGGCGGTCGATGCTCACGTCGACCGCCCTGCGACCGCCTGGCGTGCGTGCCCGAATCGCTCGAATCGACCTCGCCGGCGCGCCATGGGTACGCAACAACCTGGTTGAAGCTCCGTTGAACGATCCGTTGCGGGTTGAGGTAGCCACAGATTTGCCTCAGCGCCTGCTACGGTGGAGGCAGACGACCGACGACCCGCTGCGGCGCGGCCCCGTGGCGTCCCCTTATTACGCCAACGCGCTCGGTGCGCTCAGAGGTCGATCCTGAAACTTCGCCTGCCAATACGTCTGCCCGGCTCGCCGACCAAGGACCAGCGTTACGTTCCGCAGACGGGGTCGGCAGATGCTCGGCCGCTCCGGCACCTGGCCTGCCTGCTCGCGGCACTGCTCCTTCTGGTCGCCTGTCAATCCCCGACGGCGCCCACGCCCACACCGTCGCCGGCGCAGAGTCCCGCCGCGTCGCCAGCGCCCGCCATCAGCCCGGCGGCGAGTCCTAAGCCCGCGGCGTCGCCCGCCCCGTCGCCGAGTCCCGCCCTCGGCGTGCCGTCGCCGGTTCCCTCGCCGTCAGTCGCACCGTCGCCTTCGCCCGTTGCCGGCGCCCCATTCGGTCTCGACGAGTATCCGTTCGCGGTCATGATCGACAACATCGCCGAAGCCCGACCCCAGTTTGGCCTGGGTGACGCGGACGTCGTGTACGAAGCGCCGGCCGAGGCTGGCATTCCGCGTCTGATGCCCATCTATCTGCGCGCCGGCGGCGAAGCGAACAGCATCGGACCCGTGCGCAGCACGCGTCACTACTTCGTCTACCTGGCCAACGAGTACCGAACGCCCCTGGTGCATATCGGCGCGTCACCCCAGGGCTTTGACGCGCTCAGCGCGACGGGCCTCCCCAGCGTCGACGAGGCACGCGGCGACGGCGGCTTTACCCGCGTTCGAACCCGCAGCGCCCCCCACAACGCGTTCGTCAGCACGACGTCGACTCGGAACGTCCTGCGCCAGCGCGGCGGGCCGGTTCGCGCGACGCTGGGACCCTTGAACTTCGGCGACTACACGCCTGGTCCGGAGCCGGCGACGATCGTCAAGATCCCCTACCCGGGCCCGGAACACTACAGCGTCGAGTACGACTTCGACGCCGATCAGCACACGTACAAGCGCATCATGGATGGCCAACCCCACCGCGACGGCGCCACCGGCGACCAGTACACCGCGACGTCAATCGTCATCGAGCTCGCCGACGTCCAGCCGATCCCGAACGACGACGCCGGGCGGGTGAACGTCGCACTCATCGGCAGTGGCAAGGGTGTCCTCGTCGCGGACGGAACACGCGTCCCGCTGACGTGGTCGCGCGCCAGCGTACGCGACGCAACGCAGTTCAAACGCACCGACGGCACTCCCTTCGCCTTGCCCCAGGGCCAGGTGTGGATTCAGATCGTGCCGCTCGAGACGCAGATCAGCATCAGCTGACGACGTGCTGCGTGTCATGACGTACTGCCTGTCTTAGAGTGATGGACCACTCGACAGTCCCGAGCGTGCCGCCCAACCCCATTCACGCCACCAACGCCTGGAACTCGACCGGCCGCAACTTGCTGCCGGTGCCCGACACACGTCTGTTCTTCTGTCACGTCGACGCGCTCAGCGGCCCGCGAACGTACGTGATGCTCGGGAATCAGCAGCACCTGACGTTCGTGGCCGATCTCGACGGGCACGTCCCATCCGACGCGTTGCGGTCGATTGTGATCGAGCAGCTCGGCCTGTACCCGCACCTGGTGGACGTCGAGCCGGCACCCGGCCTGCCGCGCGTCCGATCCGAGCGGCCGTGACTCGCGCTGCGCCGTTTGCGATAGCGTAAGTCGCTGTTGGCATTCGCATCCCCCGTCGTTGCCATCGACGTTGGCGGCACGAAGGCTCTGGCCGGCGTCGTCGATGGCGACGGTTCCGTCCGCTCGCGAGTCTGGCTGCCCAGTCGAGACCTGGTCGGTCAGCCGGGCAAGCTGTTCGATCGCCTTGCCGACGGTGCCGGCGCAGCCGCCGCCGAAGCCGATCTGCCCTTTGAAGACATCGACGTTATCGGCGTGTGCGTGCCGGGCACGTTGGACAAGACACGCTCCGTGGTGGCCATGGCGCCCAATCTCGGCTGGATCGATCTGGCGGTGCGTGAAGAGCTGCAACGTCGACTCCCGACCAAGCGAGTCTTCGTCGAGAACGACGTGCGCGCGGCAGCCCTCGGCGAGCATCGCCTCGGCGCCGGTCGCGGCTTCGAATCGGCATTGGCGGTCTTTGTCGGGACGGGCGTCGGCGGCGGCATGGTGCTCGACGGCGACCTGTACCACGGCGCGCACGGCGGAGCCGGCGAACTCGGGCACATGGTCGTGCAGGCGGGTGGTCCGCGCTGCGGCTGCGGCCGTGCAGGCTGCCTGGAGGCGCTCGCCGGGCGCGACGCCGTCGCCCGCTACGTCGCCGAGGACGTGCGACGCGGGCGTCGGACGGTACTGTCTGACATCGTGCCAGGCGACCTGCGCACGTTGAGCAGCCGCGACCTGGCCGCGGCGATCGCGCTGTCCGACGCGGTGGCCCTGCGCGCTGCCCGCCGCAGTGCGCGTTACGTCGGACTGGCCATCGGAGGCCTGGTCAACCTGCTCGATCCGGCGATCGTGATCCTCGGCGGTGGGATTGCCGAGGCGCTCGGGCACCGCTACGTCGAGTTCGCGAGGGAGATCGCCGAGCGTCAGATCCTGGATTCTGACGCGCTCGGCGTCCCGATCGTCGGCTCGGCGCTGGGCGCCGACGCCGGCCTCCTCGGCGCCGCACTGACTGCCTTTCTGGGTCGGGCCGGCACGTGAGGAGCGACGACCCACTGGCGGGTCCTGGAGCGCGCGCCGCGGAGAGTCCGATCGCCGCACCGGGGCCGAATGCCACCGCGCTGCACCTGGTGCGCCACGCCGAGACCGGCGATAACGCCGCCATGCGCCTTTCGGGCTGGACCGACACCGACCTGAGTCCACGCGGCGAGGCCCAGGTGCACCTGCTGGCCGATCACTTCAACCGCGAGCACGGCCACGTCGACGCGCTGTACGCAAGCCCGCTGATCCGCGCGCGGCGGACCGCCGAAGCCATTGGCGCCCTCACCGGACACCCGCCGATCCTGGTGGACGACCTGCGCGAGATGTACTTCGGCGAGCTCGACGGGCGGCCCTTCGAAGAGCTCAAGGAGGCCTACGCGCACCTCCTGCGGGCCGACGAGGATGGCGACCTCGAGGACTTCATGTGGCCCAGCGGCGAATCGCGCAGCGGTTTCACCGGACGTGTGTTGCACGTGATCGACGAGATCGCCCAACGCCACCCGGGGCGGGCAGTCGGCGTGGTGACCCATGGCGGCCTCATCGCCACGCTGCTCACGATCCTGCACGGCGAGTCTGCCGCTAACTGGCGCAAGTGGGTGGTTCCCAATGCGAGCCTGACCGAAGTCATCTGGGATCCCGTGGCGCACGCGGGGATGTTGCGGACGCACGGGGAGATCGGCCATCTCGCGGCACTCACACCCTACGAAGCAACTGAGACTCCGTAGATTTGGCCGATCAGGCGGGGCAGGCATTTCGGCCCAAGCGGGAGCAGCCATTATTCAGTTGTGTCCGCGGTCAGCCGGTAGGGGGTCCGCGGGCCGTTCGGTCAGGTGCGCTCGTCGGGGTCATCTCTACGGCCGGGTGAGCACCGCTTGCGCCTCGCGTACCTGGTGGCTGGCGCTCCAGCTCAGCGCGCGATCGGCTAGCGTTTGCCAGCCGCTGGACGAGGCGCCGTTGGCGCTGAAGCGATACTGGGCACCAAAGTTGATGCGCAGCTGCACGGTGTACGCGTCGGCCAGTCCGTTCTGGCCGAGCGAGCTCCAGCGGTAGGCATGCGCGATCGGCGACGGCGTACGGCTATCGACAAACGGCAGGCCGATCCCCGCTGGACACGCCGCGATGGCGGGACACGGCACCGGCTGGGACTCGCTGTCGCCGAAGCTCCAATCGAATTGCCGCGGCCACGCGCGCACTTCGACGGTGAGCGTGTCGGAGACGGTATGGCACTCGCGACGCGTGACCGGCGCACGGCCGGAGTCCAGCCGCACGTGACCGTCGGCGTCGCGTACCGGGATCCGCTGGCACTCCTCGTGGGCGAGCACGAGGTTGTCCACCAGGGGGATCACGTCGCCGTTGTAGCCCTCGATCCAGAACCAGGTCGGCACGGCGACCATCCCGAGATTCGGGTTCATGCCCAGACGCAGGTCGGGCATGGGCATCTGGTCGAACATGGCGCGCGCGATCTCGCGCGGATCGACGGTGGTGTCGGGGGTGGCGTTGTCACAGGGGATGCCGGCTAACGCCGTGGGTGGGATGAAGGCGTAGTCGTCGCGGCGGCAGTAGACCCGCGACACGACCGTGCGGCCGACGGTCGTCCCAGGCCCCGCCCGGTCCGGCGCCGCCGGCGGTGGCGGCGTGTCCGACCTATGTGCCGTGAGCTCGGTCATGAACCCGCGCTTGCCGAGATCAGTGACGTTGCCGCCGACCTGCCATGCGCCGAGGTCAGTTTCGAAGCGCGCCTGTGGCAGGCATCCACCCACCAACGGGGTGACCGCGCAATCATCAGCCGCAAACGCAGCCTGCGGACCGATGGAAGTCAGTAGAAGCGAAACAACGGAGAAAGCGGCCAGCCAACTACGGGGCACGAGCAAGACCTATTACCCTCCAGGTTCCATTAGTTTTCATGAAGTGATATTGCTCCTGGATCGTTTGTCCTATTGGGTTGGAAACGCTCGCATGTGAGCTGCTATCCACGTAGACACTGTTGTCGATGTAGTGGTCTTCGATAAACGCTTCATTAGGCGTAATCTTTATGAACGTATAGTCGTGATTGACATCTGTCTGTATGGCGTGACCTTCGGCACGTAGTTGGCCGATGAGGTCTTCCGCATTTGACAAATGATCGCCGGCCATGACTTCGTCGAGGTGGGAGGTGTCGAGGTCGTAGAGGGCCTCGGCGCGGACTTGCCAGTAGTGCTGGTAGGCGGCGTCGAGCTCGGCGGCGAGGGCGGGGTCGACGGTGGGGAGGGGGCTTGGGCTCGGTGGCGGTGGCGAGGTAGCGGTCGCGAGGACGAGCACCAGCGGGGTGGGAGCGGGCGTCGGGGCAGCGGCGGGTGTGGGCGCAAGCGCGGTCACGGGTGTAGGCGCGGCAGTTGGTGCTTGCAGCGGTGGGGCGGCGGCGGTCACGCCCGCCGGAGTGGCGGCTACGGTCGGGGCCGCGGCCGCGGTCGACCCTGGGGCCACCGTCACGGCGCCCGGCGGCCCGGGTCGCAGGTTGCGATTGGCGTACAGGCCCACGCCCAGCGCCAACGCCACCACGGCCAGCAACACGCCCGCCACGAGCGGCCATGGCAGCCGCATGTATGGCCCGGCACTGTCTTCAGCGTCGGCGGAGTAAGGCGCAGCCTCGTGCTGCTCAGCGCCCGCGGCCCGGCTTTCGTCGGCGGCTGACACATTTGGCCCAGCGAGTCGCTCGCCATCCGGGCCGTCGTTAGCAGCCGCGGAGGTTGGCGCAGGCTGGTGCGGCTCGGCGGCCGCGCCGGGCGAGGGGCTTGCTTCTTCGGTCGGATCCGGTCCCGCCGCGTTCATGTCCCCCCAGCGATACCAGTCGAAGCGTCACGCCAAGCGTCACGCGAACACCGTCCGGTGTCACAATTTCGCCGATTTGACGCACAGCGTGGGTGACCACCGGCGTTCTGTCAAGACACACGCGCCAAATTGACGCCAGGGATGTCAAGAACACGGATTTGGAGCCCGCACGGCCAGCGCGCTTGTTCGGCGGGTCTGCCACGACGGCGTATGGACCTGAGCGATAGGCGGCGTGGACGGCGCAGTCTTGGACAGGCGACGCGGGGCCTGAATAAACGGCGAGCGGGGACTATCTAGACGGCGAGGCGGACGAAGGGGTTGTGTGCCTGCTCGTAGCCGATCGTCGTTTCCTGCATATGCCCAGGCAGCACGCGCGTTTCGGGCGGCAGCACGTACAGACGCTCGGCAATGCTTTGCAGGATCTGCTGCGAGTCACCGCCGGGCAGGTCCGTCCGACCGATCGACTCGCGAAAGAGCGTGTCGCCGCTGAAGAGCAGCTGGGCGTCGGCGGCGTACAGACAGAGGCTGCCGGGCGTATGCCCGGGCGTATGGATCACGCGCAGCGTCACGCCAGCTACTTCCAGGTCCTGGCCGTCGGTCGGGAAGGCGTCTGGGGTGGGCGCCGGCGGCACCTCCTGGCCAAACCAGCGGCGCGCCGACTCGGGCATGTTCTCGGCGATCGACAGATCCTGCTGATGCAGCAGGAAAGGTGCGCCCGTGGCGTCGACGATGGCGCGCGCGGCCATGATGTGGTCCAGGTGCGCGTGGCTCGCCACGACGCGGGTGATACGAACGCCCATGTCGCGGGCCAGCGCGAGGATTTCGTCGGGCTCGTCGCCCGGGTCGATCACACACGCCTCGCCGCGGCGGCGGGAGCCGACAATCCAGCAGTTCTCGCGGAACAGGCCGACGACCACGCCGCGGACTTCGAGCTCGACGGCCTCGCTACTCATTCGACTTCGCCGCGAATGGTACCGCGGCCCCGCGCCCTCGACGGTCGCCGACCAGGCGGTCGAAAAGCGGATCCCGTGCCCCGACGAAGTCAGCGGGTTCGGTCGCCCTGCCCTGCCGAAGGCATCGGGTGCCTCCCCCAGGATGACAGCCCTCAATACGAGGAGTGACACGCAAACGATCGGCCAGTGCGGGCAACCCGTCACGTGCGGCTCACGCGTGCGGTTGATTGCCGCGGCGGCACGGTGGCGCTATGCTCCGAGGGCTCGCGTCAATTGGAACGCGACTCAGGACAACCTTTGCACCGCCCCAAGCTGGGAGGGAGGAGAACCTGATCGATGGCGGCTGTCACGCTCGACCACATCAGCAAGAAATACGGCGAGGTCACCGCGGTCAACGACCTCAATATTCAGATCCGCGACCAGGAGTTCCTGGTCCTCGTCGGTCCGTCCGGCTGCGGCAAGAGCACCGCATTGCGCATGATCGCCGGGCTCGAAGAGATCAGCGGCGGCGACCTGTACATCGGCGACCGACGTGTCAATGACGTCGCGCCGAAGGACCGCGACATCGCGATGGTCTTTCAGAGCTATGCGCTCTACCCGCACATGTCGGTCTACGACAACATGGCCTTCGGCCTGAAGCTGCGCAAGCGGCCGAAGGCCGAGATCGATCGGCGCGTGAAGGAAGCCGCCGAGCTGCTCGGCTTGCAGAACCTGCTGCAGCGCAAGCCGAAGCAGCTCTCGGGCGGTCAGCGGCAGCGCGTGGCGCTCGGGCGAGCGATCGTCCGCGAGCCGCAGGTGTTTCTGATGGACGAGCCGCTGTCGAACCTGGACGCGAAGCTGCGCGTCGAGACGCGCGCGGGCCTGATCAAGCTGCACCAGCGGCTGCTGACGACCACCGTCTATGTCACACACGATCAGACCGAGGCGATGACGATGGGCCATCGCATTGCCGTCTTGCGCGAGGGCGTGTTGCAGCAGCTCGACACGCCGCAGACGCTGTACGACCGACCCGCCAACCTCTTTGTGGCGGGCTTCATCGGCAGCCCGGCGATGAACTTCTTCCCGGGCCAGCTCGCATCAGACAACGGCGGCCAGGACATGTGGGTCCAGGCGAGCGGCCTCAAGCTCAAGCTCCCCGAGGAGCTGCGCTCGAAGGTCTCGTCGCAGAACGGTCGGGAGATCGTCTTCGGCGTTCGCCCCGAGCACATCCACGCCAAGTCCGAGGTCCGCGACGCCGACCCCTCACGCACCGCGACGGTCAACGTGTCGGTGGTCGAGCCGCTTGGCTCGGAAGTGTTCGCCTACCTGTCCGCCGATGGCCACGAGTTCATCGCGCGGATGGACGCGAGCGCTCACCCGCGCGCTGGCGAGCCGATCGAGACCGTGTTCGACACCGACCATCTGCACATCTTCGACAAGGAGACGGAGCAGGCAATCGCCTGAGCGGCGGAGCCGCGCGCTCAGGCGCGCGGCGTTGCCGTGGGACGACGAGCCTGGGTGGCTTCGACCAGCTCCGGCTCCTCGTCCTCGTCGTCGATGCGACCGGGGAGGGTCGCCACGTTGGGCGGGACGGATTCCGTCGCGGGGGTGCCGTACACGCTGGTGCCACAATACGGGCACATTTTCCAGCGCAGCACGAGCGGCCGATCACAACGCACGCAGGTGCGCTTCAGGCGGGTCTGGCACCACGGGCAAAAGATGAATTCAGGCTCGACGCGCTGCTTGCAGACCGGGCACGAGTTGTGGATCTGGATGCCCTGCAGGAAAGCCTCTTCCTCGAGCGAGTCTTCGTACAGTTGAGCGAGGGTCTTCGGCGGGCGCAGGATGACGTAGATCAAGAGCCCGGGGAAGCTGAACACGGCCACCAGGAGCGTGGCGGCGACTTGCAGGAAGATGTCCGTTGTACGCGCGCGAATGTCGCGGAACGTCCACCACACGCTCGCAATCCACAGCGCCACGAGATACGCGGCGATGATCGTGATGCCGATTCGAAGGATGCGCTCGAGCTGTGTGACAAATTCCTGGAGATCCATGGGCGCTCCTGACAGGCCGAGTTAGAGGGCCGCCGGTCGACTGTTCACGATAGCCGGCAGCGGAGTTGTCTGGGGAAGTCGAGCGCCTGCAAGCGCAGGGCTCGTGCCAGACTTTACCGTAGCGGCATTCATAGTTGAGGAGTCGCTGAAGCATCGCTCAGCGCAGCGACCATGGACGCGCTCGCTTGACCGTGATGCGCCAACACCGTCAGCATCGGTCAGCATCGCCGCGTAACCCGATTCACCGTGGGCGAATCTATGTCCCTCACCATCTCAAACGTCTTAACGAGCCTCTCGCCGGATGTGAAACAGCTCGTGGCGCGCCTGGCCGAAGCCTTCGGCGGCGCTGATCGCGAGCTGTACCTCGTCGGCGGGCTGGTGCGCGACGTGTTGCTGGGTGCGGCGGTCGGTCGGGACCTCGATTTCGCGACCGATGCCACGCCGACCGAGACGGAGCGGCTGCTCCGCCGGGCGCGCGGCAAAGTGTTCAGGATCGGCGAGAAGTTCGGCACGATCGGCGGGGTCTTCGGCGAGTTCAAGGTCGAAGTCACGACGTATCGCGCCGAGGCGTACCAGCCCGGGTCGCGCAAGCCCGAGGTGGCGTTCCGTCGGGCGCTGTCGGATGACCTGGCGCGGCGGGACTTCACCGTGAATGCGATCGCCGCGGCCGCCGCGACGGGCGAGCTGCGCGATCCATTCGACGGGACCGCCGATCTCAGTGCTGGAATTATTCGTGCGGTCGGCGAGCCGTCGGAGCGATTCGTCGAGGACCCGTTGCGGCTGCTGCGCGCGGTGCGATTCGCCAGTCGACTCGGCTTCGACATCGAGCCTGAGACGGCGCGCGCGGTGCGCGAAGCCGCTCCCGCGCTCGCGTCGATCAGCCGCGAACGGGTGCGGGACGAGCTCGAGAAGGTCTTGCTCGGGGCGGCGCCGTCACGCGGGATGCAGCTGTTGTGCGACCTGGGGCTGGCCGAGTTCAGTCTGCCCGACCTGCCGAGGCTGCGCGGCATGGAGCAGGAGCAGGGTCGGCACAAGGATGTCTTCAGCCACACGCTGCAGGTGCTCGATCGGACGCCGCCGCACCTGGCGCTACGCTGGGCGGCGTTGCTGCACGACATCGCGAAGCCCGCGACCAAGCGCATCGAGCACGGCAAGGTGACGTTTCACGGTCACGATCGGCGCGGCGAGCGCATGGCGCGGCGAATCCTGGCCGATCTGCGGCAGCCGAGCGAGCTGATCGATCGGGTCGGCCGGTTGGTCGGTTTGCACCTGCGCGCCAACGCGTATGAGGGCGAGTGGACCGACAGCGCGGTGCGGCGGCTGGTAGTCGACGTCGGCGACGATCTGATCGAGGACCTGTTGTTGCTGTCGCGGGCGGATGTGACGACGGGGCGGGTGGAGCGTCGGGCGGAGATTTCGCGGAGCGTGGCGGAGATCGAGCGGCGGATCGTCGAGCTGCGGCAGCAGGAGGACCTGGCGCGGATCGCGAGTCCGTTGGACGGGGCGGACCTGATGGCGATGTTCGAGCGCGGCCCGGGGCGGTGGATTCAGCCGATCAAGGACGCTGGGTCTTATGGCAGAAGGAACACCGCAAAGGCTCGTCTGGGCTATATTTTTTCACGTGTGAGCAGGTCTCTCCTGTAAATCAGTCCCCGAAAGCCAATTGCCAACCATTGTAGGCCGAATTTTTGCCTGGCGAAATAGAATATCGTAAACCCTGCCCTCAATCAGGAACTTGCTGTTGAAAACCCTGGACCTCGCACCTTGGGCCGGTCTTTCCGTGCGGCCTTCAACATAGAACCGAAAACTGCATTTAACCCTACCGATGCTTGAAGATGATCTCATCAATCATGCCGTACTCCTTCGCCTGCTCCGGATTCATGATGTAATCCCGGTCGACATCCTTTTCAATGCGATCGATCGACTGGCCCGTGTGCTTCGCCAGCAACTGGTTGATCGTCGACCTCATGCGCAGAATTTCCTTGGCATGCAAATCGATGTCGGTGGCTTGCCCCCCGAGCCCACTCATCCACGGCTGGTGGATCAGGATTCGCGAATTGGGGAGCGAAAAGCGTTTTTTGGGAGCGCCCCCAACCAGCAGAACCGCCGCGATCGAAGCTGCCTGACCCACGCAGGTTGTAACCACGTCAGGCTTCACGAATTGCATCGTATCGTAAATCGCGAAACCCGCGGTAATCGAGCCCCCCGGCGAATTAATATACAGCTGGATATCCTTTTCGGGGTCTTCCGCCTGCAGGAAAAGCATTTGAGCTGTCGCCAGATTGGCGACGTGGTCATCAATGGGCGTACCGATGAAAATAATGTGCTCTTTCAGGAGCCGTGAGTAAATGTCATACGCGCGCTCCCCTCGGCTGGTCTGTTCAACAACCATCGGAACCAGGGTCGTGGCGCGGTAAACCGAATCATCGTAGTTTTTCATGTGAGAAAAGTTTGCCTGTACGCGGGGTCGGATTCACTTGGCGCTCGCCGCGGCAACCGTTTTGACCCGCGCATTCTGCGCCAGCCAGTCAACCGTTTTGTCGCTCCGCAGCTTCGCTTTCATCCTATCGAGCGCACCTTGCTTTGTCAAACGCGCTCGAATCACTTCGGCGGACTCTCCACCGTGGCTGGCCACGTGTTCCAACTCGTGCTGGAGTTCCTCCTCCGTAACATCAATTTGTTCTTCGGTAGCGATGCGGTCGACCACCAGTTCGGCCTTCACGTCGTCTCGCGCGCGCTCCTCCTGCCGGCGGCGCAGGTTCATCCAATCAACGTTGACGGCACGCGGATCAACACCCTGTTGCGCAAGAGAGCGAACAACACGCTCTAGGCGGACATCCATTTGATGCTCCACCAATGAATCCGGTACAGGGAAGACATGCAGCTTCACCAGCGCCGCCAGGACCTTCTCCCGCTGCAACTCCTTCTGGCGATGATCTCGTTCGTGCTCGAGACTCTCCCGAATTTTCTTCTTCAGCTCCTCTAACGACGCTGCGTCGCTTACGTCTTTCGCAAATTCGTCGTTGATTTCAGGCAGCGTCTTGGTCTTGACGCCCAGCACATCGACACTATAGTGAAATTTCTTTCCGGCCAGTTTCGCGTCAGGGTAGTCCGCAGGATACTCTACGTCGAAATTCTTGTGATCGCCGACATTGGCGTCCCGCAGATTCTCGTTGAACGGTTCCATCGTCTCTTCGGCACCCACATGGCACAGCACGCTGTCAGCTTGAAGCGGGTCGCCTCCGCCTTCCGGCGTGCCATGCAGCTTCACCTGGACGAAATCGCCGCTCTGCACCGCGCGGCCCTCCACGGGAGTGAACGTAGCCGCGCGCTGCTGCATTTCGGCAAGCGTTTCGGCGACGCTCTCGTCAGTTATTTGCATTTCGGGCATTTCGATTTCGAGGTTCTTGTAGTTGCCCAGGGCGAATTCGGGCAGTACTTCAAAGCTAGCGCGGAATTTCACAGGCTGGCCTTCGTTGTATTCGACCTTGTCTACCTGAGGCTGGGAAACGGGCGTGAGTTTTTGCTCGGTGACTGCTTTTTCAACCCGCTGTGGCACGAGCGTTTGCAGCACTTCGCCTTTGATGTCCTCTGCGAAGCGCTTCTTGATCAGGGAAATGGGTGCCTTGCCGGGCCGGAATCCCGGAACACGCGCGAGCCGCGCGAATTCCTTGGCTACTCTTTCCATAGCTTTCGAAACTTCGTCAACGGGGATCTCCAGCTCCAGCTCTTTCCGGCAACTTTCGTCCGCCATTTCGTTTTCTCCCTTGCGCCAGTTTGCGCGTTGGCATCGGCCGCGAGACTGCGGCGAGCACCCTCGAACGACACCGATTCCTGGCTTGCCTCGCTTGCTAAGCGGAAATGTCAGGGACCACCCTAGCGACAATGCGGCGGGCTATTTCCGTTCCACCCTGCAATAAAAATTATAGGGGACCGCGAAGCCGCGGTCAACGAACCGGCAAACGCAGCAAACTCGGAAGAAGCGTCGTCGCTCGCGGATTGCTTAGTGGGGAATGACAACAGCACCTCGCATTCTTCGTCGAGCGCGGCGAGGAGCCCACCGTGCGATTTTGCCAACCCTGCGAAGTGGCCTTCGCTGAACCGCCTCGGCCCTTTCACCTAAGGAAGTTGGCGAGCATCCTGATCGTCGGCAAGGACCGCGAAGCGATATCGGTCGTCGATTTTCAGGAGTTGCGCTGCTTCTTTCGAGGCGAACCCGCGAGAAACTCGATTCCGCGCTCGCCGGGGGCAAACGATGTGGTATCGGACGCGGCCTGCTCGACGCAGTGTTCGGTTCGTTCATGAGATTCGTGCCGGGGATTCCAACTGCCATCAAAGCGCTTATTCCCAGGGGGTAGATTACTGGAATTCGGCAAGCACTTCAGCTACCTGCTTGCTGGTCAGACAAGGAGCATTGGTTCGCGGGACTCGAATGAGGCGACCCTACAATAGGTGCCCGCGGCGGGCGCCGACTAGCGCAAAGCGATCGCCTTCAAGGCGGGTTTTGACGTTGCAACCTTCTCGAATGGAGGCGGAATAACGATTCAATCTTTGGTCGACAGGCGCACGGATTGAGGGGTTTTCCGCGGCCTTTTTGCTAGGCTTTGGAGCACGTCTGCGCTAACATCTCTCGCGTCGTCGCACCTGCGGTCGATGAATCTGGTGGGAGGAATTCTGCAATGAAGAATGTGCTTCGCTTTCTCGTTGTTACCGCCCTGTTCGTTTTCGCCGTTCGATCGGCGGATGATGTCGTCTCAGCCGTCCACGGGACGGTCACGAAACTTGACTCCGGCACAAAGACCATGGTCGTGAAAACCAAGGAAGGCACCGAACATACCGTCCATTTTGTGGACAAGACAACTGTCTGGGGCGCCGACAAGACCGCGGCGGGCGCGAAGGACACCTTCAAGGGCTTGTCCGAAGGTTCGGAGGTTGTAGTGCACTACACCAAGAAAGGCACCGTTGACACCGCCACCGAAGTCGACAAGATCGGCAAGGATGGGCTCAAGAGCATCGATGGCACCGTGACCAAGGTCGGGAAGGACGGCAAAACCGTGGTCGTGAAGTCGGCCGACGGCACCGAGCACACCTTTGAAGTCGCTGGCCATGACACCGCCGATGCGGCCAAGGACATCGGCAAGGGCACGGACAAGGCCGCAAAAACCACAGTGTATTACACCGACGAGGGGGGAAAGAAGGTCGCGCATTTTTTCGAGAAGCTCTAGTCGCCTTCCGAGATCCCAAGTCGGCATCCCGGGCGAAGTTTGCGAAGTGGGGAATCACTCGTCCCGGCCTTCGATCGAACGGAGATATCCCCCGGTGCCGGCCTAGCGCCGGCGGGGCAGCTGGATTTTTCCTTTCTTCGGCCTTCTAACGTTCACACGCTTCCGGACATAATTTTCAGGGCCGGGTTCGCCTCGCTCCTTTTTCGTTTTCGCGCTTACTCCCTGGTCGCTCGGTTGTTTCGCGTCAAAATTTTCCGGCAGTCGGCTACAATGGCGCGAAAAACAGGAGACCCCGTGAAAAACAGCGCGATCCTGCTGGTGCAATGCGCAGACCGCAAAGGCCTGGACGCCACCATCGCCGAATTTATCTACCGCTACGACGGCAATATCCTCCGCTTCGAGCAGCATCAAGCCGGCGAAGAGCGCTACTATCTCGCGCGCGTCGAATGGGAGCTCGACGGTTTCCGCCTCAACTTGAAAGACTTTGACGGGGCTTTTGGCCCCATCGCGCGCAAGTTCGGCATGAATTGGGTGATTCGCCTGGGCAACTACCGCCCGCGGGTCGCCATTTTTGTCTCCAAATACGACCATTGCCTGGTGGATCTTTTGTACCGGCAGCGCAACGGGGAGCTCGCTTGTGAATTTGGGCTTATCGTCAGCAATCATCTTGACGCCAAGCATCACGCCGACTTCTATGGCGTACCGTTTCACCACATTCCGGTTACCAGGGAAAATAAACCTGAGGCGGAAGCCCGGCAGCTGGAGTTACTCCACGCCAACAACATTGATCTTGTGGTCCTTGCCCGCTATATGCAGGTTCTCTCGGCCAATTTCATTACCAACTTCCCGCAGCCCATCATCAACATTCATCACTCATTCTTGCCAGCGTTTGTCGGCGCGAGGCCCTACCACCAGGCCTACGAACGTGGCGTAAAGCTGACCGGTGCCACCGCCCACTATGTGACCGAAGAGCTCGACGATGGACCCATCATCGAACAAGGTGTTGCTCGGATCACCCACAAGGATTCGCTCGACGACTTGGTGGAGAAGGGAAGAGACGTCGAAAAGGTCGTGTTGTCCCGCGCCGTGCGTTGGCACATTGAAAACCGCATCCTACTCTACGGCAACAAAACGGTGATTTTTGAGTAGGCCCGGCACGCTCGGTAGCACCGGCTTTCACGTACAGAGTCTCGAGGCTTTGTGGGTTGCGCATTCAGCCTGCCGCAGGCGCATCCAGCTTGGCTAAACCAGGCCAGGGCGCGGAGCGACCTTGAGCGAGCTCTTCTCTCCCATGCGAAATTGACGAAGGTCTGTCAGTCCACCGACACAGGGCCATTTACCGTCGACACTCGAATCACCGCCGGCCCATTCCCGAATTCGATGCGCTTCACGTCCTCTTGCCAGGTTTTCCGTCCTTCCGAGCAAACCGAAGCCTGGCACTGGAACGGCCCATGTCCCTCAGACTCCACAAGCACTCCGGACTGATAACCGGAAGGAATACTTATGCTGACCGGGCCATTCTGAGCCCGCGCCTCAAGGCCGGGTCCGTCCCAGGTTGTTCCGTTGAGCGATAGTGTCACCGGTCCGTTTTCCGTCCTGACATTCAACTTGCCCCGGTTGCCTCTGAGCGTCACAGGACCGTTGTGCGCGTCTAGCTCCACTTCACCGCTGCATTCCGACACGGTGATTGGACCGTTCTCGGCGTGGATCTTAAGGTTGCCATTGACGTCGTACAGGCTCATCGGGCCGTTATGAGCGCTCAATTCCATCGCCGCACCCCTTGGCGCGTGGATCAGAAGGTGCGCCGACCAGCGGTTGTGAGACGCGGGACCGCTCACCGTCAGTTCGCCACCCTGAAAGTTGAGGTGAATCTGCGAAAGAAGGGTCTGCGCGTCGCTGTTGGGGTCAGCTCCCTTGCACAATGTAACGCTGTAGTTTTTCTTATCCCAGCCCTCTACCTGCACGCCCCCGTTCGAATGAGCCTGAATCCGTAGTGGGGAAGCCTCGGTCGAGGAGATCGTCTTCTCCTCGGATTGCCGCACGGCTTCACGGCCATCGAACTCCATATGCAACTCCGAGCAACTGGCCGCCAAAGCGTCATCCTGTACGGAAACTGTAACCGCATGGCGGTAAGCAATAGTGTGGGGCCAGGCCGTCAGAGCGACCGCCGTCCAAACCAGGATGCCTACCAGGGAGAGAAGCTTGCCTGAGTGCATAATTACCTCCGCCCGTATAGACGAACGGAGAACGCCAACGGTCAGGTCGCATGGCAAAGGATTTGTGCAAAGGGGGCGCAGAGTTCAACCGACATTGGAAGTCCTACCAAACACAGGGCGTTAGCCGCTGAGCCGTGCAAGCCTTCTCTTTACTTTCGACACGGTTCTAGTCTGCGGCGAGAGCTGGCTCTAGGCCGCTACTCAGATCCTTATAAAGGAGCCGGTGAAACAGATGCTCACCTGCCTCCCGGCGGACCGACAGCCGCCCTGCGACATAAGCCCGGGAGGCCAGGCCGCGCTGAACCGAATCGCAAATCGCCATGTCTTCGTCTTGGACCCTTTCACTGACGGCGATGCTTTCTCGGTGGAGCTGGGCCGCGGCAAGGCCCAGATCGGCGAAATAGTAGTCGAAAATCACGGCACACTTATCGACCCCGAGTGGCAAGACCAGGTTGGTGTCCATCACGCCCGCGTAAGCGTTGATCATGAAATTCGGATACACCCAGAGATAAAACGCGTGGCCCTTGCGTGTCGACCCGATGGCGGAATCCGCCGCGCTTGAAGATTCGAGCGGGCTTGATTGCAGGCACGAACGCTCGAAGTTTTCGATTGTGTATTTTGTGTACTCGACCACGCTGCTGAGCCCTTTATGCGCATGCGGCACGTGATACCCGCCATCGAGATAATTGTCTACATACACCTTCCAGTTACATTTCAGGGTATAGACGCGGCGGTCGAAATAATGCAGCTTCTCGGTGATCTTCAAGGGCGCTACCAGGGAAGGGACTTTCCCGAGGAATTCCGCGAGCGGCGCCGCCTTCCCATCGAGATTAACGAAGACGAAATTCTCCCAGGTACCGACACGCACCGGCACCAATCCATTGTCTTTGCGCTCGAAATTGCACACGCCTTCGAATTCCACTATGCCCTTCAACGCACCGTCATTACTATAGGTCCAACCGTGATACGGACAGCGGAACTGTTTCGCGCAACCAGACTCCACCGGAGCCACAGCGGCCGCGTGGTGGCGGCACACGTTGTAGAACGCGCGCAGATGGCCGTCATCACCGCGAGCAATCAGCAGGGGCTCTTCGTTCACGTCGATCGTAAAGAATTGCCCCGGCTCTCTTGCCCGATCGAGCCGTCCGACCACCTGCCAGTTGCCCGCAAAAACGCTGTTACGCTCGAGTTGTGCGATTCGCGTATCGAAATACCAGGGAGCGGGAATAGTCCACGCCTTTTCGAGAGGATCCGCCGGATTATAAAGGTTCAGAACTTCGCGAATACTGCGCTGAGGCATCAAGGTATGACTCCGGAATGAAGGCAAATCGGTCTGTGCGAAACATTCTCGTTCAGATACGGGCGACCAAGCAAGAGGAGAGGACAAAGCGGAGCTAGTGTCGGCCTTTGGGCCTTGGGTCTTCGTTTTGTAGCCCCGCCTTCTGAGGCGCGCCCCTCAAGTCTTTGCCGGTAAGCGCCGGCTTTCGCGCCATTTGTCTTTCTGATTCGACCTTCGTAGTTGCCGGCTCTAAGGTCTTGCGTCGGCGTCCAGCTCCGCTGTTACTCCCGCCGGGGCCTCCGTTGATGAGCTGCTTTCCTGCCGCGTCAGATAGGGCGCGAACGGCGTGATTTGAAAGGGTCTCTTTTCGTCTGCAGCTACCGCCCCGACTGGCTTGGACTTAAGCATTCGCAATTGGTCGTTCCAAGGATCGACCCTAATGCGACCGCCAACGGGCAGCGCCGCAATTACGTTTTCGGCCTTGGCATTGGGCGACTGCGAGGAGGAAGCCCCTGGCGTCAGGACCCAGTTTGCAGGGACCTTATCACCCAGGTGCGGACTGATCAGATTGGGAATCTCCTTTGACCGGTCATTGAGCGCCTGAAGGAACAGTTGCGCGCTGCCGGACTGGTCCTTGTACGGCGAGTTCCTCAGCAGCTCGATCCCCTTCTCTTTGGCCCACTCCTCCGCCTCCGGTGATCGTGCAAAGTCAAAGTGGCGGAACGTCTCCTTTTCGTTGAACCGCAGCCGGTTGAGGAACGCGAACTGCGTGTCCATGTGGCGTCCTAGCAGGATGTGAGCGAGCTCATGCGCCAGAATGGCCGCCAGGCTGGCCTCGTTAGGAAGGACGTCAATCAACCCTCGGCTCAGCACAATCGTGTGCCCCATGGTGAACGACTCAAGGGTCGACGTCATCAACACACGGCACCGCACTTCCGGCTGGATGTCGAGGTCGTTGGTCGTCTCGAGGTTGTCCGTCACTGTCTGAAGCACCTTATCGACTTCTCCAGGAGGTGCCAGCAAGCCTTGCCGCTCCAGGTGATCTGCAACGTTCTCTTCGGCTTTCCGGCCCCACAAGCGCTCCGCTTGCAGCGGCGAGAAGTCACTGTCGCCGTCTGTCTGGTCCCTCACCGGACGCGGCGCCTCTACGAAGATTGTGCTCAGCTCTTGTTCTGCTCCAACGTGGCCAACATGGTAGCCCCAGAGACGGGTCTGCGCTCGGAATGCTCTGAATCCCAGGTTCCTGGCCTTTGCATCCCGGACGCTGCCGTCCTCGACATAAACAAAGGCCGGCACCCATAGGTTCGGTCCCACATTCATTCGCCAGCTGTCGAAACTGAAGTAATAACTAGCCGAGGATGGCATTCCGTAAGAGCCGTTGAACCGCACGATGTGGTAGTCCTGATCCTCGACCCAGATGCGACCCACAAAACGCCGCTTGCCCGCCTTTGGCAGCGGGTCAATGTCAAACACCATGCAACGTATTTCACCCAAGAATTCCCGCCGTACGTACTGGATCTTGTAGTGCTGACGGTCGAAGCCATTCATGTCCAGATAGATCATCTGCAGAAAGCCGGCCGGCACAAATTCCATTGAGAAGAAATCCCCCCAGCTTCCGAACATCTTCTCCTTCAAGCTGATATCGCGGTTCAGCGGTTCGAACTCCACTCCCTTGGCCAGCACCGCCCGGCCCAAAAAGTATTTGTCGCCGTCGGGCACCGCTCCGAGCTGCTTGTCCGGGCGTACATACTGGATGTATGTCTCAACCAGTGGCGAGTATTGACGGAGCAACTGCATCTCCCTGTGCTCCTGCGCCACAATTTTGTCCACCACTTCCGGGAGGACCAGGGGTTGTTGAGCCGATGCCGCTAGCGGCATCACGCTGTATGCCACCGCCACAGACAGTAACTTGAGGCTACGCATGTGCGCCTCCTGACTTCAATCTGGGACACTAGGGCTGTGCACTGCAAACTAGCTCTTCGGGCGTACCCTGCCAGCTGTCCTGACGAGCAGTTTAAGGGTAGGCGTTTTTGGGCTGTCCGTATGGGCTACGGTGCGCGGTCGCGCAAGCGCGATCCACTTCGAGCAAAGCATATGCACAACGGGAGAAGTATCAGCAAGATGGCGAGATCCGACTGTTCTGCGAGAGGAATCAGGCTGCGGAGCGAGTCAACCGCCGAGCCAGTCCTGGGCGCTTATCACGGGAATCTTGGCGACGCGTCTGCCATCCCTTCAGTCTGAACCGAGTTGCTCTCGAGCTGCCAACCACCCTTCCAGGTGTTCCTTTCCCTTCCCATCAAAACTTTGCGCAACGATGCCGGCCAAGCCTCCCGCATTGATCCACGCCACTCGCCCCCTCCCTCTAATGCCCACTCCCATCGGCAACTCAAAGCTGAAGCCGACTGCTGCGGAATGCCTGAGCGGCTTCACGGTGTGTACCGCCATTCCCCCCTCACTAAGGTTCGTCATGCGGGCACGCTGTTCGAATTCTCCTTCTTTCAGCACCACCGGCAGATTCACGGGATGTCGAAAGTACCGCCGCCGCTCGCGCACCAGAAGGTCCTTGGCAATCGTGATGTGCAGCGCAACACTGTCCAGACTTACTGGCTTTCGCAGCAGAAAGTTTGCTCCGGCGTTTAACGTTGGTGTGTATTCTTTCGAACTTCTGGCGCAGGCGAAAATCACGACCGTGCTGTTCGAAGCTCCTTTGCGGATCGATTCAATCAGCCCCAGCGCTCCCGGGACCTCCAGGTCGACGAACACTCCATCCGTTTTGCGGCGGTTCAGATAATCCCGCGCGGCTCCCGATTCAGGGACCAGGAGAAATTTGCCCCCGTATTTTTCTACTCCTTTGGAGACGGCAGTCATCGTCGCATAGTCGTTGGACACGAGCACGAACTCGAGCGCAATGGGCAGGGACATGGCGTTTTTGGGTTCTCCATCGGCCCTGCGTAGGGCCTTGAGTCGTCCGACATTACGCGTCACTATAGTTGCGTAACGTCGCGCTGTCGAATCATTTCTGTGTGTTTTGTTCGACCTGTGAAACACTAGAAATTGCTCTTGGCCGATTGTCGCTTCCTTTGCGACTGCCTTGTGTCGGATACCCCCTGCTCGGAAATCCAACCAAAACGCACTCAGCCGCAGCTGCCTCCCGGTGCACTGACCATGGCGGTCGTGGTAACCGTTGTCATGCTGGCCATGAATCTTGCGCCGGTGAATTCGGCCCTACTGATACGGCTCGCAGCGCTGGCAGGCGAGCTGTTTCTGCTCACGCTCGTGGTTCCTGACGGCACGGCTGAGCTTGAAGTCGCCGTACGCTTGCAGCTCCTTCCACCTTGGACGCTCGCGGGATTCACCATGCGACTTTGAGGCCATCAACGGCGTGAGACGACGGCGACTCAATCCGAGTGCTGGCGCGGGGGGCCGCTCAGCAGGACAGAAAGCAGCGCTTTGGGTTCGACGTCGTCGCTGAATGTACGATTGAAGTGCACGAATAGATCGCGATTCCCGGGCCCGAAGATGAAGCTGGCACCGAGTTGGAAGGGATTCCTCCCGAGTTGGTGCTGTTTGTAACCGGAGGCCTGTGCTTGGGCCCGTGCTTCGGTGTTGTCGCGACGGAAAATGTGAAAAAGGCTCCCTGACTTCACTTCCGCGGCCTTGTAGGCTGTTCGCTCGGCATCAACAAGCAGCGGGAAAGCGATTCTGGTTTCCTCGCGAAATAGGCGAGCATAGCGCATGTCGCCCAGGCCGATCGCCGCCAACATGCCGCCCGCTTCCCTAATCTCGTTCTCATGCTCGCGCAACTGCGCGACATTCTGACGGCAGAAGATTCACCCGTAGTGTCGCAGGAAGATAATGACAGCGGGGTTCCGCTCCCACAGAGAGCCGAGACGAATTTCACGGCCGCCAGCTTCCGGCAGCACAATATTCGCGAGTCTTGCACTCACAGACCCTGCCATTTGCCGATTATATGGGATAAGTGGCTGGTACCCTTATCCGAAAGAGCCTTCGGGTGGGCCATCCTTCTGCGCCTGTCCGCAAAGGGATTGATTCCGCTTAGCCTCTCTTAAACGGGTTTTCTATACACCGTACGCACTCGAGTAAATTACTCAAAAAACGGCCCTCCGCTCTGTCATCTCCCGTTGGTACCTGCGCAAAAACTCTCGCGCCATCAACTAGCAGGCGAGACGGAGATGGCGGGGCGAGGTTTGAGAAGGGAATCGACCAAGCGGTAGAGGAGCAAGACAGCCAGGATCGCTCCGTACAGAAGCGGCAGCCGGTGATCAGATTTGACGAGCCAGTAGTAATGAATGACGCCACAGAGCGCAGTCACGTAGATGAGCCGATGCAAAGCTTGCCAGCTCCTGCCGCCGAGTCGCCGAATCCAGGCCTTCGTCGAAGTCAGTGCGAGCGGGATCAGCAAAACGAAGCCGAGAAACCCAACAGTAACAAACGGCCGCTTCGCCACGTCCTTCCACATTCCGCCGAGGTCGAACGACTGGTCAGGGCCAATATAGGTCAGGAAATGCAGCAAGACGTATGTAAAGGCGAAAAGTCCCAGCATGCGGCGGAAACGGATTAGCTCTGGAACATGGAGCAGCTTTCGTAGCGGCGTGACAGAGAGCGTGATCAGCAGGAAGCGAAGCGTCCAGTCGCCGGTGAAATGCTGGACAAACTCAACGGGATTGGCAGTAAGCTCGCCGTGGTAGGCACGGAGACCCAAGTATTCGAGTGGAACGAGACAGAGAAGGAAGACCGCGACTTTGGACCACTTCTTGAGGAGGAGTTTACGCAACAGGTCGCGCACGTCAAAAATTTCTTTTCAGGTCCATGCCGGCATACATGCCTGCAACCTGGTCGGAGTAGCCGTTGAACATAAGGGTCTTGCGTTTTAGGATTTCACCAAGCCGGCGCTCGCTCGCCTGGCTCCAGCGTGGGTGGTCGACGCTGGGATTGACATTGGAGTAGAAGCCATATTCGGTGGGAGCATAGCGGCTCCAGGTGGTCGGGGGCTCACTCTTAACGAAGCGGATTTTGACGATTGATTTGATGCTTTTGAAGCCGTATTTCCACGGGATTACCAGACGAACGGGAGCTCCATCCTGGTTGGGCAGCGATTCACCGTACATGCCGACGCAGAGAAGTGTAAGCGCGTTCAAGGCTTCGTCGAGACGTAGGCCTTCGACGTACGGGAAATCGATTCCCGCCCGGCCGGCCAGCGGCATCTGAGACGGATCATACAGAGACTGGAACGCTACAAATTTTGCTTTTTCGGTCGGCTCGGAGAGCTTGATCAGCGCGCTCAACGAATAGCCAATCCAGGGAACTACAATAGACCAGCCCTCGACGCAACGGTGGCGGTAAATGCGTTCCTCCAGTGGAGCCAGTTTCAGAATATCGTCCATGCTGTATTGCGCCGGCTTTTTCACTTCACCTTCGACCGTAACCGTCCAGGGAGAGGTGCGAAGGTTTTTCGCATACTTGGCCGGATCGCTTTTGTCGGTGCCGAACTCGTAGAAATTATTGTAGTGCGTGATGTCGTCGAAGGTGTTTGGTTTCTCAGTGGTGCTGAAAGGACTTTTGACGGTGACGTTCAGCTTCGCAGCGGCGTGCGCCGCGGTCCCGGGCCAGGCAAGATCCGATACGACTTTTCCACCGATGGCCGCGACACCGACAATGCCCATGGCGCCCAGAATCTGGCGACGATTGAAGTACACGCCCTTGGGCGTAACGTCGGCGTTAGTCAGATTGCCTTCTTTGCGGATCAACATGCGGCGGCCTCCAACATTGTGAGCGCGCCATGCCGGCTGGACATGGCCCGTGCTTATTCCGTGAGATTCATCGCCTCTTATGAAGTTACAACCAAAGAGAGTGTTTGGGGAGAGGGGTTAGCGATTCCAGTTGCTTTTGGCGGGCCGGGAACCCGGCCGTTTTGATTGCGACCTGAGTGAATGCATGGATTTGACTTGACAATCCGTGAAGGGACGTACATCGTAGTGGGCTTTGCTTCTTCTGACAGGCACTCCGGGGAGGTTAGGCTAATTCTTTCCCTATGACCAAGGTCCGACTCTGCTTTCACGATCGCTGCTTCGATGGCACCGCTTCCGCGGCGCTTTTCTATCGTTTCTACCGGGAACAGTTCGATGCAAAGGCCGATTTTCGCTTCAGTGGAATGACACACAAAGCAAAACATCCGTGGGAGGATGCACTTTTCGACGGGGATGAAAATGTCATCGTCGATTTCAAGTATTCCAACTCACCCAAAGTGACCTGGTGGTTTGATCATCACCAAAGCGCGTTTTTGACCCCCGCCGACGCCGAGTATTTTAAGAGATTCCCCGGCGAACATATGTACTACGACCCGGAATACAAATCCTGCACGAAGCTGATCGCAACAGTTACGAAAGACAGATTCGGATTCGACACGAAGCCGCTCGCGGAGTTGATTCATTGGGGAGACATTATCGATGGCGCGCAATTTCCCACGCCCGAATCCGCCACTGAACTGAAGGAACCGGCGACGCAATTAGCGTTGGTAATTGAAGCGGCGCCGGAAAATGGCATTCCGGCACAGATTATTCCTGAATTGGCTTATCGGCCGCTCGAGGAAATGGTGAAGCTGCCCGTCGTCGCTAAGTATCTCGGCCCCTTGCTCGAGAGGCACCGGAAATCAATCGATATTTTGCGGCAGAGGTGCGAAGCACAGGATGGCGTGATTTTCTTCGACGTAAGCGATTTGGACCTGGAAGGGTACAACAAATTCATTCCCTACCTCCTGCATCCCGAAGGGGTGTATTCCGTGAGCGTCAGCGCTTCGCCAGCCCGCGCGAAGGTGTCATTGGGCACGAATCCCTGGAACCAGACAACCGCGGACCAGAACCTTGCTACCCTGGCGGAAAAATACGGCGGGGGCGGCCATCCCCGCGTGTCGGCGATCTCGTTTGATCCAGAGAATCTCGACCGAGCGAGACAAGTAGCACGAGATCTTGCCGCCGTTCTGCGAACGAAGTAAAGATTAAGTGAAGAATTGGCCGCCCCGGTTCCCCGGTTCTGGAGTTGTCGACAGAAAAATTCGAACTGTGTAGAATGAAGAATTACTCGTGGACCGGTAGCTCAATGGCAGAGCAGCTGACTCTTAACCGGGAGCTCCTAAGCTATTGGGCTTTGTTTTGTGGGATTTGAGTGCTGTACCGTGCTGCCACTAGTGCAAAATTAGTGCAAATTTTCAGGCTTTGTACAGTTTGCGGCGCCAGAGACGCGCTGGTAAGCTGGCAAAAAAGTGGGCGCGTAGCTCAACTGGCAGAGCAATGGACTCTTAATCCATAGGTTGAAGGTTCGATTCCTTCCGCGCTCACCACTTCTTAAACAGGCTTTTGGTGGCTAACGGATCCAGAGCGGTCCCGCGTCAGCTGGGCACGGCACTGTGCGCACCGGATATGCCCCTACGTCCTACACTTCGCCCCTTCAGTGACGGTAGTCGTTCAGCTGTGCGATCCTTTTGGCTGGCTATTACTTGCTGGCGACAGCGGCATTCCAGCTGGCACCTGCGGCAGAGATGGCTCATCTGTCAACGGCCGTCACGTGGCCTGACGCTCCAACGAGCCTGGCAGCAAGACGTGAAACATCGCCCATCCGCAACCTAGGTCGAGAACGCTCATTCGAGGCTCAAACAGGAGGAATTGCTCGGTCCACGATTGGAACGATCCTTCAGTTTCAGGCGCTCTTGTTCTTGCTCACTACTACCCAAAACATAGTTTTCCACCGGATCGTCCAGGGCAGAAATTTCGTGACGTCGCAAACCTTGTCGCCCCGATCCTTTGCTTGCCAGAACCACCTTCAACGCGAATGGTCGGACGTATCTTTTGTGATAACGGTTCCTTTCCTAAGCGCTCCGATTCGTTTCTAGCCTCCTCGATTAGTCTGGTCGTTCTCTTGTATTTTCCCGCGGTCTTTTTGAAGAATCCTGAGGGGTGTTCCTAGGCTGTTTCCTGGTGGGATCCTCTAGAGTCGACCTGCAGGC
>AmSFosDRAFT_100296_pt1 | contig 28996 bp, 30 predicted proteins | sample FosCloommunities_FD_10275 | JGI IMG/M metagenome (IMG submission 10275)
GGGGATGGCCGCCGAACCCCCCGAGCGGCTCGCCGGCATCGTGCTGTGCGTGCCGAGCCGCCTCGATCCGGCACCGTTTGCCAACATCGCCGACCGCATTCTGATGATCTCGGGCGAGCGCGGGCCGGCGGCCGAAGCTACCGCGCGTGCCTGCCTAAGGCTGCCGGCCGCCGAGCGCTCCGTCCTCGCCGGTTATGACGCGCCCGGCAGCTGGAGCGATGCCGTCGCCGACCGCACCCATGAGATCGCCGATCGGATCATCGCTTTTCTCGGGCGGCACCACGCCGATGTGCCGCCCGCCGCGGCGCCGAAGGAGGGGATGCGGGAGGGAATTTCCTACCGGGTCGAAGGGGCTGGGCCGGGGCTGATCCTTTTGCCATTCTTTCTCGCCCCTTCACAATGGGCGCCCGCCATCCCGCTTCTCTCGCGACACTTCACCGTCGTGACGACGGGCGGTCCGTATTTGGGCGGCGTTGCCTCGCTCGAGGATCGGGCGCGCATGCCGAGCTACCGGGCGATGTTTCGGAGCTTGATCGATGTGATCGCGCCGCGGCCCGGCGAGGGCATTCTCGAAATCGGCTGCGGCGCCGGATCGCTCGTTCGACTGCTGGCGCAGCGCCTCGGCGCTGCCAACCCGATCACCGCGGTGGACGTCAACCCGTTCTTGCTGCGCGAGGCGGCGCAATTGGCCGAGGCTGACGGGCTCGCCGGCTTGATCCAGTTCCGGCAAGGGAACGCCGAGGCGCTGCCATTCGAAGACAATTCATACGATTGCGTCTATTCGGTCACTGTGTTTGAAGAATGCGACGCCAGGCGGGCCATCGCCGAGGCGATGCGGGTCGTCCGGCCCGGCGGCCGGGTCGGGCTCGTCGTGCGCGCGCTCGACATGCGGCAATGGTGGAACCTGGCATTGCCCGAGGCGATCCTACGCAAGGTCGAGGCGCCGCCGCGTTCGGTCGCTCCAGCTGGGGTTGCCGACCGCAGTCTCTATCGGCGGATGCGCGATGCCGGGTTTATCGACCTTGTCTGTTTCCCCTCGATGGTGACCCTCGACCGCCCGGGCGGCCCGATCTGGCGCAACCGCGAGGACCACATCCTGTCGCTTCTATCACCTGACGAGCTCGCAGCGTGGCAGGCCGAGCGCGATCGGGCCGAGGCCGAGGGCCTGTTGTTCATGGCGCACCCGCTGCACTGTGCGGTTGGGATCAAACCCGGGTCTGCGGCGGGCTAGCGGGCGCTTCTGCACGCTTCTTCCTGAGCTCAGAGAGAAAATCGGTACCGCTCCGCCTCACCCCCAAAACCATTTTGTATCAAACACTTTGCAGACGCCGGGATGACGCCCCTGAGAGGCGTTGACCATTTCTCCACGCGTCGCGAACCGTGGGGGACAGAAAGTGCTCTTGTCCGTTCAATGCTCCGTCGCATGACGTAGCGCCGCGGTTCGACACCGAACGCCTGCCCGAAAGAGCGGCTGAAATGATAGAGTCTGAGACAGGCTGCTTTGGCGAGATCGGTCAAGATCAAGCGGTGTGACGCGATCCCGCGCGGCGCCACGACCCGACTGCGATCAGGCGCTCTTTTGCCAGCTCAAGTTATAGGCGCAACGCCCGAGCACCTGACCGCTGAGGACATTCTGCATATCGATTTGTCCTTGAAAGGTTTGACCGACCCCCGAGCTCATCATCAAACCACCTTGCGGGGTAACGTACCCCTGGAAGGTGAGACCGATCGCCTGGAACTGTGCGAGACCGTTGGAGATGGTCACTGGCGGTAGCGAAGCTACAGTATAGTTTGGGCAGTTTACCGACGCCGTACTCGCCCCCGGGGTAATCCCACCTCCAGCGACGCTCTGCACGGCACGACCCGTGAACGTCCCGTCGAAGGCACGCGTCGTGTTGGCGGGTGATCCTGACGCCCAGCTGACCGGCGTTATGGGTTGCCCGGCAACGGCAGGTGGCGGCGCTGGTTGAGGGGCGCAGGCGAGACTGCGAGAAGTGAAATCCCCAACAGGAACACCTGTCTCATGGCGGTTCTCCAGTAAATGATCGTCGACGGTCTCCTGAGAGCATGTGAAAGAATTCCCGAAATCAACACTACGCCGCTCATCGCGTCATTCCCGCGTAAGCGCGAATCCAGGGATCTCAATAGGTTGCCCCCTGCCCCTTGCCAGGGGCAAGCCTGGGCCGCCGCTTTCGCGGGGCGACGAGTTGGCAGGCGCATGGCATTTATTCACAGGCTCTCGGGGTGCTCGTCGACAGGGTCATGGTCTTGAACTGTCATTGGGCGGCCGATCCGGGCTGGCGCGGACGAGTGCCACGATCGGCTCGTGCATTCTACCCACCGTCCCGATGTCGTTTTACCTTGCACATTGCATCGTCTCTGCTGCTCGGCTCCCCCACTATGGGATCAGTCAGAGTGGGCTGACCGACCTCCTCGAGAGGTGGCACACGATCCTCGCCAACGTTTCCATAATTGACGAGTGCAGCGATAGTCGCTTGGAGCGTGTTGCGGTTTTAGTTTTAGATCTTTGCGGAGATATCGGCGCCCCAGCGCCCGATCCTCGGGCCATCCGAGTGGGGCGCTATCCGATCTCGTTGGAAGGATCGGCGGCAACCGCCGGCGTCAGCCGCCGGCCGCGATCGGCGCCCGCTCGAAGAAGGTGCGCTGTGCTGCGGCGTCCCACATCAGCCGCGGGTCGAAGGTCTCGGCGGCGAACATGGTCAGGATCACGACAGCGCAAAAGGCCAAGGCGCCGACCCCGGGCTCGATCGTGATCACTGAGCCGAACGCGACCAGCGCGCCAAGCAGGGACTCCATGAAGATGTCGATCATCGACCAGCGCCCAATAAAGCGCACGATGTGATAGAGCCGCACGCGGTCCCGCAGCCATCCCGCGCGGCCGATCTGGATCGTGATCAGCATCAGCGAGAGCCCGACGAGCTTTAGCACCGGCACCGCGATGCTGGCGAAAAACACCAAGGCTGCAAGCGGGTATTGACCCGCCCTGACCAGCTCCTCGACGCCACCGAGGATCGTGCTCGGCTGGCCGGCGCCGAGCTGCACGACCGACAGCACCGGGTAATAGTTTGCCGGGATATAGAAGAGGGCAGCGGCGATGACCAAGGCCCAGGTCCGCGCGACACTGTTGGGCTTGCGCTCGTGCAGCGTGCTGTCGCAGCGCGGGCAGCGCGGGTCCTCGGGGTCCGGCACACTGACCAGACCGCAAGTCTCGCAGCCGACCGCGTCCTCCGGGCCATCGGGACCGCCGCCCAGATTGCCGTGGTAAAGCCGCTCCCACACCGCTTCGCGGTCGAGTGCCGAATCCATCCACACAAGGACAACGGTCAGCGCCAGCAACGCATAGACGCCGGTCATCAGCCCAATCGTCACCAGGTCACTGAGCTTCACATAGGCGACGAACACGCCAAAGACAAAGACCTCGATCATCGACCATGGGCGCAGCCGCTCGGCGAGTGCGAACACGCGACGCAGATGGCGGGGCGGCCGCGGCTCGTGCAATCGGATCAGCACATAGAGCGTGCCCAGCAGCCGGCCGAGCGGCGCCAAAACCGTGACAAAGACGATCACCAGTGCGAGCGGCCCCATGTCTTGTCGGACGAGTTCCCAGGGGCCCGAGAACAAATTCGCCGTGCGTTCGATGCCGGCCGTCTCGACGCTCATCATCGTCGTCGTGCACATGACGATCAGCAGCACGGATGCAGCCACGGTGAGGGCGATGACGTGGTCGATGCGATGCAAGCTGGTGCGGCGCAAGATCGTCGGGCACCGCACGCAGCGCGCGGTCATGCCCGGTGCCAAGGACGGGACGGTCTGAAACAGCCCGCAGCCCGGGCATTCGCGCAGCTGGGGTTGCGTCTGCGGCCGGTCCGTAGAGGTGCGCATTAGCGGGCGGCGACCAGCATAGACGCAAGACCATCTGCCAGCTGCCCTACGGCCGTGCTGATCGCCGTCACCTCGCCCGGAACGCCCGGTGCCGGCGGCGGCACGGCGAAACGGAAATTGCGCAGCAATGGCGCGCCCCGGCTCTTAAAGCTGACACTGGCTTGGGCCTGCATCAGGAGATTGCCGGAGGCGTCCTCGTCGAGCCGCTGAACGTTGAGCTCGATCGTCGCATCAGGCGAGGCCGTCACCGCACCGCTCTCGGCGAAAACTGTGCTTTGCGGCAGCCGCTGACCCAGCTCTTCGACCAGAACGCGGCTAAGCATCGCGCCGAGAGGCTCGCCCCACCAGTCGTTCTCCATCACGTCGAGCCGGTAGTTCTCGGACGAGCGGACAATCTCCGAGCGCTCCAGATAGCGCGCGATGGAGACTTGCTGCAATGCGACGACCCTGGGCCCGCTATTCTGTACCGCACCGGACACCGGCGCGATCGTGTAGAGCACCGGGTTGGGCGACGAGCAGGCGGCCAGCGCCGCCAGCGATGCGGCCGCAACCAGCAGCGCGTTCCTCATTCCGTTTGCCCCGCCGGCCGGCCCTTGATCAGCGCCTCGGGATGGCGCGCCAGCAGATCGGCGAGAGCGCGCATCGATTGGACCGCATCCCTGGTCTGCGCCATCAGCTGGTCGAGGCCCCGGTTGAACTTGGTGTTCTCGCCATAGCCGCTGTCGAGCGACAGGACCAACTTGTTGGCGCTCGTCAATGTCTTCTCCAGATCGGAAGTAAGCTGTGGCAATTGCTTGGTATCGAGGCGCTGAACCATGCCTTGGGCCGATGCGATCATCGCCGAGAGATCGGTCAGCGCCTTTTTGAGCTGCGGACCCTGGGTCATGTCGTTGACCGACTTCAGGATCCCGTTGAGGCTGTTGCCGATCTGGTCGAATGGAATCTGGTTCACCTTGCCGAGCAGATCGTTCGCGGATGACGCCAGCCCGCCGAACCCGCCGCCCTCGGTCGTCGGCAGCACAAAGTCCTCGCCCTCCTTTGTGACCGGCACTTCCGGCGCGTCGGTTACGAAGTCCAGCGCCACCACCTGCTGTCCGGTGATCAGGCTGGCATTCTGCAGGCTCGCCCGCAGTCCTGCCTTCAGGACCGCTTCCACCGATTCCTGGTCGGTCTGGTGGACTCGCTGTCCGATGCCGGTGATCCGTTCCGGTTCGACCTCATAGCGGACTGGCGCAACGACGACGTCCCTGGCACGGTCGTATTCGAGCCTAACTTCGGTAACGTAACCGACTTTGAGCCCGTGCATCGTGACATCGGAACCCGGGGCCAGCCCCTTCACCGAGCCGGGGAAGTAGGAGATTACCGGGATCTTGCGGGTATAGGAGGCGTTATTCGCCGCATCCCGACTGGCGAACAGCGGAAAGACGTGGTTTTCGGATGTCTCCGCGGTGTGGATTTCCGCCGCTGGAGTGTCGAACGCGATGCCGCCAAGCACGAGCGCCTTCAGCGACTCGAGCTGCACGTCGACCCCCGCCGCACCGAGATTGACCGAGACACCGGAGGCGTTCCAAAACCTTGTCTCGTCGTGCACATAGCTGTCATAGGGCGCGCGGACAAAGGCACGGATCGTGACTGATTCGGCCATATCGGCAATGTCCCAGCCGAGCACCTCGCCGACATTGAGATCGCGAAAAAACACCGGCGAGCCGAGTGAGATCGAGCCGAGCCGCTTGGCCTTCAGCACAAAGGTGTGCCCGGGCACGTTGGCCTGCAGGATCGGCGGGTCTTCGTGTCCGACGAATTCTCGCTGCGCCTTGCCGTCGGCATTCCCAGGGACCATGCCGATATAGCTGCCCGAGAGCAAGGTCTCGAGGCCTGAGACGTTGCCGGCGAAGAGGCGCGGCTTGACCACCCAAAAGATCGCATTTTCGGTCAGCAGCGGCTTGGCCTCGTGGGTGGTGGCTACGGTTACGATGACATGCGTATGATCGGGTGCAAGCTCGAGGCTCTTGACCGTGCCAAAGACGATTTCCTTGAACTTGAGCTGCGACTGGCCCGCCTGCAGCCCTTCGCCGGTGTCAAAGGAGATCCTTATCGTCGGTCCCTGTTTCGACCATGTGTCCCAGGCGAGCCAAGCGCCGATCGCCACCGCGATCAGCGGGATTATCCAAATCACCGATACGCGCCGCGAGCGCCCCGTTGTGGCGCGCGGGACGGCGGCCCGCTGCTCGAGGACATCACTCATTACCCGACTCTCCTTGGACCCCTGGGCGGCTTGACCGGCTTCGACCCGTCCGGAGTGTCGCGCCGTCCGCCGTCCGGGTCAATCCAGGCCCAGCGTTCCTCATAAGGAGATAGCTCGCTCGTGGCGCGTTCGACTCTGCATTTTTGGCAGAATCAGGGCCGACCCATGGTTCTGGCGAGACCATGGTTGAGGAATTAGGATAAAGCTCGCGCAATCGGATCGCTCGCCGATGCGATCCCAAACTGACATGTGCCGATATGCTGCTGTGGACTCCTGACTGGGCCTGGAGCCTGCCACTAATACTGCTGACCGTGGTCATCCATGTTTTCGGGTTAGGCATAATAAACGAGCGGGTTGTCCGTACGTTGAGCCGTTCCATCGACCGCCGCAGGCTGATCCCCCTATTCGCCGTAGTGATGGGTGTGGCTGTCCTGCTGGTGACTACGCTGCACGGGATTGAGGGTGTGGCGTGGGCCGCAGCGTACCTGCTTCTCGGCGCCATACCTGATGCCAAATCGGCGATGCTCTATTCATTGAACGCAATGACCACATACGGCCACGAAAGTGTTTCTCTCGCGCCGCATTGGCAGCTGATGGGGGCGCTGGAGGCGCTCAACGGCGTGCTGCTGTTCGGGTTGACGACTGCGTTCCTCTTCGCGATGATCCAGGAAGTCTGGCCGCGCACTGTCTGGGAAGGCCATCGAGGCCGCTGAGATCGTTGTCTATCGCCCAAGCTGGGCCAGCGCCGCGCGCAGCGGAGCACTGGAGACCTGAAGCAATCCTTCGAACGACCGATCGAGCTCGAGGATCAGAAATATCGCACCGGCAACCGACAATGCGCTGACGCAAAGGGCGGCGATCACGGTGGCGTTGCGCGGGGGCGAAGAGCCCAAAGCTGGCAAAGATAATGCAGAGCCAAAACACCAGCACCACGAGGAACGGCACTGGGATCGAGGCGCCCAAATGCTCGAACAGCAACAGGCGCGTCCGCGCCATATCGGCGGCCAATGCCAGCGCCTGGCTCTGCATCGAACGCTGGGCATCATTCTGCGGCGTCAAGGCCTCGATTTTGTCGTAGAGGGCTTCGACCGGGGAGTCCGCCGGATCAATCGTTATGGGCTTTGCCTCGCCCTCGGCGGGCCAAAATTTCTCGATTATCGAGACCACGGAGCGCTGTAGCAGAGACCGCGCATCTTTCGTCTCCGGTCCGTAGCGCGCCAATGCGCGGTCGAGCAGAACGATATCAGCGGAAGCCTGCGTCAGCTGGTTGCTCCGCGTGTCGAAAGCGCTCTTGGCCGAGGCCACCAGCAGGCTCAGAACCAGCGCCGACATCGTCGCGACCAGCGCAATCCCGAGCTTGACGACATCCTTCGAATCGCTGCTCAGATGCTCCGCCGGCAGCAGCCTGTGCACAAACATGGCGAGCAACGCGCTGCCAAAAACCAGTGCAAAGACGATCCAGCCGATCGCCATCGGGCTCACGATTCCAACCTCCCGCGGCGTCGGTCCTGCAGGCCGGCCCGGTCAGAATTTGAAAGTGGCGTTGAGCATCGGGCCTTTCATATGGACGTTGAAGCCCAGATCGAAGCCACCGCTGGCCTGGTAATTAAAGTTGACGCTGCGGTAACCCAGGTGAAGGTCGACCCACGGCTTGACGGTGTAGTCGATCGTGCCCTCCAGCCGCCAATCGCTGTGGGCGGCGACGCCAAAGCCGCCGACATCGCCAGCGGCAGACAGCCCGAACCCGCTAGGAAGAAACCCGCTGGGGAGGTGGATATGGTAGCGCCCAGAAATCAGCGGATCGACCCAGCTGGCCGAACGATTGAAACTCTGTCCGGCAAGTAGCCCGGGGTTCAAGGTCACGTTGGTGGTGAATGCCCAGGAGCGAAAGCCAACGCCCAAATCTACGTACTGGGTCGGCTGTTCGAAGACCCGGTAAAGCAACGCCGCGGTTCCCGCGTTGGCGATCAGCCCGGCGTTGCCGCCGTTGAATAACACGTTGCGCGTGGTGACATCGGTGCCGACCGGAATGTGAGCCGCGCTGCCGAGAAGGCTCAACGGTCCGTCATGGATCTCGACTTGCCCTACGAACGGTATCCCGTCGAGGTGACCCAACAATTGAAAGGGGCCAACCTCAGCATTGACCTCGGGCACTCGCGGCAGCGGCGTCTTGATCGCGGCGTTGACGCCGGCGAGCCAGAGATTGGGTGTGAAGAAGATCTGCACGCCGCCGGGATAGGTCGCATCCTGCGCGCCAGCCGGCTGCGTGCCTGCTCCGATCAGCGCTAAGGTCACGACAAGATATGCCAGTGTCCATCGGGCGAAAGTCATTCCCGCGGAAGTGGGAATCCAGAGACAACGCCTTGCAGAATGCCCTGGACCCCCGCCTTCGCGGGGGTAGCGCGCGCCCGTTGTGAACACGCGCACGATCTTCGGCATCACGCTTACTGCTTCAGCCAGGCCTGGAAGAGCCCTTCCTTGCAGGGCTCGGAAAGCTCGGGCAAATGCTCCTTCATGCACGCCTTGATCCGGCCTTGCCCGGGTGGGACCTGGCTGCAGAACCGCGCGATATCGGGCTTGCATGCCTGGAGAACCGCCCGCGCGCCGGGCCGCATCTGCGCCATCGCGCCCGAAGTAGAGAGCAGCAAGATGACTGCGGTGACGAAAACTTTCTGTGTCGACATGGTTTGTCCCCTAAGCGTCGTGGAGATGCCACGGCGTCCGACTATTGTTCAGCTCGGCTCGCTCGCGCAAGAGTTTCGCCCACATATCCAAGTCTCGAACACCGCAGGATAAGGATATGGACAAGGATGATAAGGCGGCGCGTACCCGTATGGCGGCGGATAGTAATGCGGCGTGCCACGTCGACATAGGCGCGGATGATCCCGAAATCCTGGTCAAAGCGCTCCTGCGCCATTGAGGGCTCGGTCCCGCCCGACGTCAGCATTAGGGCAAAGGCATCCTGGTGCCGATTGGCCACTCTCCTAGTGTGGTGCCTCTCAAATAGGTTGATAAATAGTGGTCGGAAAGGCATAGCGTGCTGGGGAACCGCCGGGGGAAGGATTGATGGTTCGCAGCAAGATTGCGCTGGACGCCACCGAAAGCCGGGAACTGCAACGTCGCATTCGGGCAACCACGATCGCGGTGCGGGACCGTCAGAGGGCTGAGATCATCCTGCTGCGGGCCGCGGGCATGACGCAAGCACAGATCGCCGCCCGGCTGGGCGTATCGCGGGTGACGGTGAACGATTGGTGCCAGCGCTTCCTGGCCCAGCGCCTGGCTGGCCTGGACGATGCGCCCGGTCGCGGGCGCCAACCGTCCTTGCCGCCGGAGGCGGTGCGCATGGTGTTGGAAAGAGCCGTGACCCCCCCGGCGATGCAGGCCCGCTGGAGCTGCCGAACGATGGCGCGCGAGGCCGGGATCTCGCAGGCCAGCGTGCAGCGCCTGTGGGCCGCCAATGACATCAAGCCGCATCTCTGGCGGACCTTCAAACTGTCCAAGGATAAGCAGTTTGAGGCGAAGTTCTGGGACGTGATCGGCCTCTATCTCGACCCGCCGGAGAAAGCGCTGGTCTTGTGCTGCGATGAGAAATCGCAGTGCCAAGCCCTGGAGCGCACTCAGCCTGGCTTGCCGCTCGGGGTCGGCCACATCAGGACGCGGACGCACGACTATATCCGGCATGGCACGCTGACGTTGTTTGCCGCGTTAAATTACCTCGACGGCAAGCTGATCAGCCGGATCGCCAAGCGCCATCGGCACCAGGAGTGGCTCGCCTTCCTCAAGACCATCAACCGCGAAATTCCCGCCGGTCTGGCAGTTCACCTGATCGCTGACAACTACGCCACCCACAAGCATCCCAAGGTCACGGCGTGGCTTTCTAAACATCCGCGCTTCCACATGCATTTCACTCCGACCTCGTCGTCGTGGCTCAACCTGGTCGAGCGCTTCTTCCGCGATCTGACCGATTTCATCACCGAGAAGAGCTTTGCCTCGCTGGCCGAGCTTTCCGAGGCCATCATCGGCTCTTGGCCCAGAGAAACGCTAATGCTCGGCGCTATATCTGGCGGACCAAGGGCGAGCACTGGAGTTGACCCGGTTTGGTGGACGGTTTGTGACTAGGTCGTTTGGGTTTCCTCGAGTATCTGCATCTCGTAGGCTATTGGGGATAGATAGCGGATGGCAGAATGGCGACGAGCGGGATTGTACCACCCCTCGATGTAGCTGAAGACCGCCATCCTGGCCTCGGCCTGCGATGTGAAGCGGCGGCGTGCCAGCAGCTCGCATTCCAGTGTGGCGAAGAAGCTCTCGCACATGGCGTTGTCGTAGGCGTCACCGACAGATCCCATGGATGGGCGCACACCGGCTTCCCGGCAGCGGCCGCCGAACGCCAGCGATGTATACTGGGCGCCTTGGTCGCTGTGGTGGATGACATTGCTTGGCTTGCGCTGACCGATCGCCATCTCCAATGCCGCTAAGACCAGCTCGGTCCGCAGATGCGTCTCCATCGCCCAGCCGACGATCCGACGGCTGAACGCATCGAGCACGACAGCGAGATACAGGAAGCCGGCCGCCGTCGGGACATAGGTGATGTCGGCGACCCAAAGCTGGTTGGGGCGGTCGGCGGCGAAATTCCGGTCCACCAGGTCAGGCGCCGGGCGCGCGTCGCGATCCCGCCGAGTGGTGATGATGCCACGGCGGCGGCTGATGCCGACAATCTCTGCCACCCGCATCAGCCGGGCAATCCGCTTTTTGCCGACGGCCCGACCTTCGGCACGCAACTCGGCATGAACTCGAGGGGCACCATAGATGCCGCGCGAGACGGCATGGATCGTGCGCACTCGTCTGAGCAATGCATCATCGGCGATGGCGCGTGCCGAAGGTCGGCGAGAACGCCAAGCATAGTAGCCGGCGGTCGACACGCCGAGCACGCGTGCCATGGTGGCGATGGCGAAGGAGGCCTGGTTCGCGCTCATGAATTGGAAGACCCGGACGGGATCACCGCGGTCTCCCGTGCGAACCAGGCCGCTGCCTTTGCCAAGATGTCGCGCTCCTGGCGCAGTCGCCGGTTCTCACGCCGCAGACGGGTCAGCTCCTCGCGCTCGGCGCTGGTCGCGCCGTCCTGTCGGCGGCCCTCATCGCGATCGGCCTGTCGCACCCAATTCCAAATCGCCTGGGCGGTCGGTTCGAACTCGCGCGACAGCGCCTCCGGTGTTCGCCCAGATCGCACCAGATCAACCATCTGTCGCCGGAATTCCGGTGCATAGGGTCGGTGACTCCTCGGCATTGATGCACCTCCTTCTCAAGTGGAAAGGTGTCCACCAAACCGGGTCAACTCCAGCACATCCTACGAAAGATCGCCGCCGCCAGGCAGACTTTGGCCGCTGTCCAGACCGGTTAGCATGAAAAGCTATTTTTGAGGCACTACACTAGTAGAAAGAGACTGGAGAGTTATCGCACAGTCATCGCTTGCTAAGCGGGATAAGTAGCGCGCAACGTCAATTTGCGACGAGCTGGGTTCGCTTCGAACTGGCGCGCCAGGCGCGACCGAGCATGATCGCGAGGGCTGCATGGGTGGCGGCCGCCGGCCATAATAAAATCCCGACGAGTTCACCGCGGATGCCGAGATAAACAAGGAAGATCGCGCTGAGCAGGCTGAAGACGAGCAACGCGCGCATCGCCGGTTTCCTCTCGGTCCCCGGCGCCTTCCAGCAAGCCAAGGCGAGGGCGAGGAGGGAGAATCCGGCGAGCCGCCCCAGGGCCTGGCTCGCCGCTGAGAACTCGGCGTCGAATAACAGCCAGGCGAACAGCGAAGGGCGGATGATCAGAACAAGCCCCGTGGCCACCTCGGCACCGGCTGAGACGCTGACCCAGTCGAGCGTGAGCCGCCGGTTCATCGCCTGCTAGCCGAGACCGATCGCGGGCTGTTGCATGCTGTTGTCTCGGAACTGCGTGGCCGGCTGGGCATCCCTTCCGGATACCGCAGCCGTGGCTCCTGCATCGCAGAATTCACGCCAACTCGCGCCCGCAACTATTGCCGGGCCATGGCGATGCAGACCGCCTCCTCCGGCGAGACCAGGTGGTCCAAGCTCTCTGCTGCTTCGGCAATGGCGAGCTGCACCCCTTTGACGGTTCCGTTAAAGGCGTTGCCGCGCGAGCCGTAGTCCTGAGAAACGGGGGCGCCGCTGTCCTCGCCGACGTCGCAGCCGTCATCGGCCGAGAAGATCATTGCCTGCGTCATCGGGATAGTCCCTTCGCCGACCTTCTCGCCGTCGACGTAAAGCGTCAAGTGGCCACCTTTGCCGAGTCCGCCACCGGCATAGGCAAACTCCATGCGCACCTGGTGCTCGCCGGCCGGCAATGCCCGCGTCGCCTCGACGTAGAAGTGATGCACCCCGGCCACATTATAGCAATATTTGAGCTTGCCGTTTTTCACGTAGAGGCTCCAACCGCCGATGTTGGCGCCTTGGGCGATGATTACGCCCTCGGCTCCTGTCTCGGGGACCTCTATTTCGGCTGTGACCGAGTGAGATTTGTTTTTGATGTCAAGCACGCAGTTCTCGGATAGCCGGCCCATGCCGCCAAAAAGCAGCTGGGTGTTCCCCTTGATCAGCACCGGCCGGCCGGCGGTGTCCCGGTTCAGCTTCTCGATAACCCGGTCATCGATCGGCAACACGTTGTAGCGGGTCGCCTCGATCAGCCACAGCCGCCGCAGCTCGTGCAGCTTCTCCGGCATTTGCTTGGCGAGATCGTTGGCCTGGCTCCAGTCCTTGCTGGTGTCGTAGAGCTCCCAGACGTCGTCGTCGAGGGGCACGGTCTTGCGGCGAACCAGCACCCAGGGTGTCCCGTGCTTCGTGACCGCCGTCCAGCCCCTGTGGTAGATGCCGCGATTGCCGAACATTTCGAAGTACTGCGTTTCGTGCCGCTCCGCTGGGCCCCTGCTTTGGCGGAGGCGACGGTAGGTGATTGAAACTACGTGGCCAATTTGGACCAGACACTTAAGCGCTGAAGTCCCACCACATAACCATCCTCCAGGCGATTCAGATTTTTTTCGATCATGGGAGTGCTTACGCGGCATACAGCGTCCCGATCGAATCGTGCAGCTTTTGAGACAATGGCGAAGCGGCGTAGCGATCCGCCACCACCTCGACATAGGCCCCCGTGCCGCCGGTTACGGCCTGCTTGATCGCCGCGTCGAGCTCACCGCAGGTGGTGACCCTGGCGGTAAACCAGCCGTCGCAGCCCATCGCCTCCGGCAGCTTGTGATAGTGCCATTTCGCGAGATCGTTGTAGTAGATGTCCGGGTCCTTGCAGAGCAGCCGCTCGATCAGATAGCCGTCGTTGTTGAACAAAAAGATGATCGGCTTCAGTCCGAAGCGATGGAACTGGGAGACCTCTTGGGCAGTGAGCTGGTGCGAGCCCTCGCCGGTGATCAGGATGGTGCGCCGCTCCGGTGCGGCCAATGCGGCGCCGAACGCGGCGGGCGTGGCCCATCCGATCGAGCCCCACAGAGACTGATTGTGGAAGACTGCACCCTTGGGCATTTGTGCGAACCCCATGCCCATCGAGGTCGTGCCGGTTTCCGCGATCAGGATATCGCCACGCTTCAGCATCTGCTCCCAGCGCGGATAGAGGTACTGCACGGAGATCTTGTCGTTCGGCTGACCGACCGGCTCACCGAGTCCATGACGCTTTGGCCCTTGCACCTGCTTTTTGGTCAGCTTGCGTGCTAGCGCGGCCAGTACATCCTTCATTGCAACATTCTGGTACAGCGCAGCGCCGACGCGCACGCTGTTATGCATGATATTGATGCTCTTCAGCCGGTCGATGCGGGCGGTGAAGGCGCCTGAGCTGAAGTCCGTGAGCATCGCGCCGATGCCGAGAACGCAGTCGCAGCCTTCGACAAAGGCGCGAATCTCCTCGTTCATCAGCCTTCCGTCGTACATGCCGATATACTGCGGGTGGGTTTCGTCGAGTGCGCTCTTGTCCATGAACATGGCGGCAAAGGGCAGGCCCGAGGCCTCGACCACAGCGATGGCCTCGGCGCCGAGGCCGCAGCGGGGGATCAGGATGCCAGGCAGGATGCAGGCGCTTTTCGCCGCGTTGAGGGCATCGGCGATTGCCGCCACGGCAGCCTCCAGCGCCGCCTGGTCTGTTTGAGGAATGACTGCTGCGGTGGGTGCACTGGCGACGACCGGGAGGTTCGCGTAATCAAAGGGAAACGCCATATAGACCGGGCGGCGGTGATGCAGGGCCGCTGCGATCAACCGCTCGGTCTCAGCGATGCAGTTGTCCGGGGTCATGATGGCTCGTGCACAGACCACTGGCTCGGTCATTTTGTGGAACAGATCGAACTCGCCGTTGCCCAGCGTGTGGTGAACGAGGCCATGCGCCCCCTGCACTGTGCTGGCCGGCATGCCGACCAAATGGAATATCGGCAGGTGCTCGGCATAAGCGCCGGCGATGCCGTTGATCGCGCTGAGCTCGCCGACGCCGTAGGTGGTGTTGAGTGCGGCCAGGCCGCGGATACGGGCGTAGCCGTCGGCCGCATAGGCGGCGTTGAGCTCGTTGCAGCATCCGATCCAGCGCAGACGTGAATCCGAGCAAACGGCGTCGTTGATTGGGAAGGCATAGTCTCCGGGGACACCGAAGACGTCTCTCACACCGAGGTCGTGCAAACGGGAAAGCACGTGCTCGATAACAGTTTGGGCCATGGTTCTGTCTCCTCGTGGAATACGCTTGAGCTCGGCATTTGCCGGATTCCCGGCGGGTTCGACTGGCGGAAAATTCACCCAGATCGACAGCCTAGACCCCGGACTTTTCGGCGGACTATGCAATTTCTGCTAAAATTACTCGGCAGCGAAACGGGGCTTTGAGGCTCGCTGCAGCGTGGTCGATGGGCTTTCGCCAAAGGCAGCGCGGTATATCCCGGCAAACCGGCCGGGCTGGGTGAAGCCGTGAAGGCGGGCAAGCTCGGCAACATTTGCCAAATCGGGATCGGCATCGCGCAGCGCTCTGCGCACTGCCCTCAACCGGCGCAGCAGGACATATCGGGTGGGGCTAATAGCCAGAAACTCGACGCAAGACGACCGCAATGTCCGGTCGCTGACGCCAACTCGCTCGCACAGCTCTGGCATATGCCGCAGGCCGGCAAGGTGCTCCGCCAATACCTCTTCGAACCTGATCATGACCAGGGCGTGATGACGATTGGCGGCCCCCTCCTCGATGACCTTGGCCCTGATCAGGCAGGTGACCAGCGCGTGGATCAGATCCTGTTCGACGGCTCGTGCGACCTCGGGATGCGCCAGGATTTTCGCCCGTGTCTCGGCCAAGCGGCAGGCTTGCGTGTGCAGGCGCCGCAGGCGCGCCGCATCGCGTTTCGCGGGCCGCAGCACTCGCCCTTCTGCCGGCGCGACGAGGGGCTTCTCGAACAAAGCCCGGCTGTAATCGTCAAGCCGCACCGGGTCGAGTGTGATGAGGCTCCAGACGGAGGCGCCGGCCGTGGTCTGGTGCAGCCGCTCGCCGGAGCTGTGAAACATGATATCCCCGGGTTGCAGTTCCGTTCCGCGCCACCTTGGTAACGGGCCCGAATTCCCCGGGAAACTTATGCAGGCGAGCTGCCGCGGCAACGAGGCATAGCCGATGCGCGCGAGGTCCTCCTCCCAGCGCAGTAGCTGTGAATGGTGGAGCTCGGCCCAGACCTGGCGGGCCTGGAAGCCAGCACCGCAAGTGATGACGAATTCGATTTGTGCCTGGCGCAGGCTCGCCTCGTAGTGATCGGACTCGAGGAAAGTGCGCGTGCCGCTTCCCGGCATCGTTCTCCTTGCATGGTCCGAAGACCCGTAGCCAATCGGAATCGCAAGGGTAGATCGCCGCAGCGGCGGGCGACTATGCAGATTCTGCGAATTGCGCTCCGGCAACTTCTATGGGTCTCGGATCATCGGGCAGACGGCGCAACGTGGTCGAAGGGGACTCGCTGAACAGCGACCGGTACACCACCGAGAAGCGCCCCAATTCCCAGAAGCCATAGTCAGTCGCGATCTCGGTGACGCTCGTCTTTTCCGGATCGCCCCTGCTCAGCGCTCGATTGGCGAGGTGCATGCGGCGCAGCATCAGGTACCGCTTGGGACTCATGCCGAGATGCTCCCAGCAGCAGGCGTGCAATGTCCGGTAGGAAGCGCCGATCGTCTTGCACAAATCGTCCATATAGAGAGGTCCCTCGGGGCCTGCTCGCAGCGCCTCCTCCAGCCGCCGCATCACTTTCGCATGACGGCGATAAGCATGCCGATCATTGACTGGGTCGTCGCTCGCCAAGCACCCAACCATCGCCTCCACCAGAGCCTGATCCATTGCCCGCGCTACTTCGGGCTTGACGAGGATGTCGGGGGCGGTCTTCGCCAGATGGCCCGCCGCTTCGTGGAGGTTCAACAGCCGGTTCAAAACCCCGGGGGGCGGCTTGATACTATGTGTGACCGGAGGTGCGGTCAGTTCGCGTGCGACGATCGCTTCTCCTGCCGCGGCAATGTCCTCGTGCGTCAGGAAGATGGAGCCCCATCGGCAACCGGCCGCCAACCGATTGTATGCCTCCGAGCCGGCGCGAAACGCAAAAATGTCGCCGTGAGCCATTTCGAGACCGCCAAGGTATAGTTGCTGATCTCGATGCACCGGGAACGCGACGAGGAAGAGCGCCGGGTCGACCGCGGAATAGGTGAGGCGAGGTAAGGCTTCCTCGCTGCGGTGCAGAGAAACCCGATTGAGCCGAACAAGCGTCAGTTCGGCGCGGAATTGGCCGCGCCCGGTGACGATGCCTTCCGCGTGCGTGTGGCGGATCGCGGCGTGATAGGCGTCGGGGTCGGTAAATGAACGGACAGAACTCTCAGGCATGTTTGCCAAGCCGCGACAGTCGCCCTTGCTGCGAGGCTTACCCAGCTTCAGCGCATGACAAAATGCGACACGCCGGCGCTTGGCTAAGCTTCGGCGATTTCCGGTTCCAGGCCGAGTGTGAAGGCAACCACCTCGCTGCGCTCGGGCTCTGGCACTTCGAACGTATTCAGAGTGACCGATAAGCAACGCATAAACGCTGCATAGTCGGCTTTGGTGATGCCCATGCCCCTGTGCGCCAGCTTCATGTCGCGTCCCAGATAGATCGTCGGACCGCCGGCGGCCGCGGCGATATAATCGATCGCCAGCTGGCGTTCGCGATTGTTGGTATCGACGCTGCGCGGGCTCGTCCAAAATCTGCCGAGCAGCGAATCCTCGCGGAGCCTCGGAAGCAAATCGTCGACAACGGCGGCGATCGCATCGTACCCGCCCAATCGCACGTAAAGAGATTTCGATGTCTCTGGCATCAGGAGTCCTCCTGTCCGTATTGTTTCGCGACCTGCTGGAAAGCGAGCAGCGCGAACTTCATGCCGAAGTTTCGCCTATGCCGCGCCGGGACAGGTCGCAGGGTGAGACTAGGTCCTCTCCGCGCCGCTGCCAAGCTGTCGCCCGGTTTGTGATATGCTCTGGCGATGAGCAGTCTCTCGATCCCCCGGCTGGGTCCGGGCTATCGGCTGACGGTGGAGGATGCACCCATCGAGGCCGATGTCGATGTGCTGCCTCATGCATTGGAAATCTATAACGAAGAGCGATGGCCGCAGCACCCGCGCTGGCTTCCGCTGGCGATTTTCCTGCGTGACGAGGCGCTGATTGTCGCGGGGCTCGCCGGTGAAACCTATTGCGGCTGGCTGTTCATAAAATATCTCTGGGTATCCGACGGACTGCGCGGCCGCGGGGTCGGACGGGAGCTGATCGCTCAGGCGGAAGCCCGCGCTCGCGAGCGCGGTTGCCACTCGGCATGGCTGGACACGTTCAGCTTTCAGGCACGCGGCTTCTACGAAAAGCTCGGCTATGAGGAGTTCGGAAGGCTCGACTACCCGCCCGACCACCATCGCCATTTCATGCGCAAACGGCTGAGCTCACCGGAATAGGGGCCGGTGGTTGCGGCGCTGCGGGCGTTGAAGCCGCTGGGCACAAACAGGTTTTCGGTGGCCCCTCTGCCACCCCTTGCGAAGGCTTGAATCGGCTACCGCATATCGCATTTATGTGATAAAGTCAATTGATTAATTGTACAAGTCAGCTTGAGTTATCTGATACAAAGGTCCAAGAAGGGGCGGGTAGCACCAGGGTAAGCTCGATTTTCGTGGGAGAACCTATGAGGATTTGGCAACGAAGAATCACGACGCTGAATTCCTTTGCCATTCGGCTGCCAAATCCAGTTTTGGGCAGCAAAATTCGGCTGCCAATTGGGTGGCTAAGAAACTTGTAAGCTATTGATAAAAAGTCGTTTTTGAACGCTCAATAGGCGACTTTTGAGCGTCAAAACAAATTTTTCCTCTGTCGGCAGCGAGGCGTCGATGCGGGTCAGGCTACCGCCTGACCCGATGTGGGCAAGTGCCCGGTGCGGCAGGGCTGAATTGCCGACAAGCTGCAAAATTTCGCGGTCGTCCTTGCGGACGGATTTCCAAAAGTGCATAGCCGGTGCTCCGGCGCCGGGGTGATATCTTCGGGCGGCCGAATTGGGCGAGTTCGAGAACGGAGGACAGCTCTGTGAAGCTTCGATATATCGCGACCCTCGGCGCCTTGGTTGGCGGCGGGGTCATCGGCTTTCTCCCGGTCGCCTTACCGGCGGCCGAGCCCGCCAAGCAGGCGCAACCGGCGATCAGCGCGGATGCGAGTGCGGCACTCCAGCGCATGGGTCAGACCCTGCACGCCGAGCAGTTGTCATTTCAGGCGCGGACGATTCGGGTCTACGCGGAACCCAACGGCGAACCGCTGCACATCTTCCACACATTGAAGGTCACGATGCACCGGCCGAACCGGCTCTTGGCCGAGGTCAGCGGCGACGACGGGTCGACCAAACTCGTCTTTGACGGCAAGACCGCAATCGTCTATTCGGCCGCGCAAAACAAATACGCCACCATCGCGGTGCCCGAGGGCACGATCGCCGGCATGCTGAAGGAGGCGGTCGGCCGTCTCGGCGTCGATTTCCCGCTCGCCGATTTCTTGTCCGACGAGCCGGGCAAGGCGTTCTTGACCGGCGTCACCTCGGGACGCGTCGTCAACACGGTGACGATTGATGGCGCCCCCTATGATCACCTGTTCTTTTTTCAGCCGCCCGGCATCGAGCTCGAGCTGTGGCTGGCGAAAAACGAGCAATCCCTGCCGCGCCGGTTGATCGTGACCTACCGCACGCTGCCCGGCCAACCGAACTTCATCGCCGAATTTTCCGATTGGAACTTCAATGTCCAGACGCCCGACGCCGATTTCGCGTTTCAGCCGCCGGCCGGAGCAACGCAGGTCGAGCTGAAGCCGGTCGCGACGGCCGCACCCGCGGGCAAGCGGAAAGGCAGCAAGTGATGAAGCGGTCGACGATCTTCGCCCTCGCCGCGGTTTTGGTCGCATCCATGGCGCCGCGCGCGTTCGCCTGGGGGGTTTATCACGGCGCCTATGGCGGCGCCGCCTATCGCGGTCCGATGGGCGGTGCGGCAGTGCGCGGACCCTATGGCGGTGCCGCGGCGCGCGGCCCCTATGGCGGCACCGCTTACCGCCCGCCCGGGGGCGGCGCCTATTATGGCGGCTATCACGGTGGAACCTACTACCACGGCGGCGGGTATTATGGCGGGACGACCGTCTATCATCGGGCCACGGTAGTGGCCCCAACCTACGGCTATGGCGCAGCAGCCGCCGGTGCGGCGGTGGCCGGTGCTGCGGTCGGCGCCGCCGCCACCTCGGCGGCCGCTGCCGCAGCGTCGCCCTACTATTACCCGCCGCCGCCCTATTACCAGCCCTACGCGTGGTAGTACCGTCGCCCGTCAATAGCCGCGCGCCGGATCGACCCGGTTGAGCAGCGGGCGGCCCTCCTCAAAACGGCGGATGTTGTCGAGGATGATCGGCGCGGCGGTAGGCGGGTTGGTAAAGGCGGCGACGTGCGGCGTTATGACGATGCGCGGGTGGCGCCAGAACGGGTGACCGGCGGGTAGCGGCTCCTCGCGAAAGACGTCGAGCACGGCCGCCGAGATCTGCCCCGAGGCGAGTGCGGCGAGCAAATCCTCCTCGACAAGATGAGCGCCGCGGGCGGCGTTGACCAGCGCCGCACCTTTTGGCAACAGCGCCAGGGTGCTGGTGTTTAGGATCCCCTCGGTCTCGGCGGTCAGCGGCAGTAGACACACCAGGATCTCGCTGCGGCCGAGCAACTGCGGCAGGCCGGCCGCACCGGCATGGCAGCGCACTCCGGCAACGGTCTTTTCGCTGCGGCTCCAGCCGGCGACGTCGAACCCGAGCGCGGTGAGCTTCTTCGCGGCATCCTGGCCGAGCTCGCCGAGGCCGAGGATCCCGACCCGCCGCTCGCCGGCGTTCGGCTGATCGAGCTCGCGCCAGACGACGGCCTGCTGCTGGGCGCGGTATTCGTGGTCTCGGCGGTGCAGGCACAGCACTTGCAGGACGACGTACTCGCTCATCGCGTTGGTCATGTGGGGGTCGACGAGCCGAACGATCGGCAGGTGACGCGGCAAGAGAGGGTCGCCGAGCAGGTGGTCGACACCGGCGCCGAGCGAGAGGATCAGCTTGAGGCTCGGCAACGACGCCAGAAAGCCGGCTTCCGGCCGCCACACCAGCGCGTATTCGATGTCGGCCGGGTCGCCGATTTCCGGCCAGACCCGGATGTCGAGCTGCTGCGTCAGCCGGGTAAGCTGCGCCCGCCAGCGCGCCGCGGAATCGACAGTGGAGCGGAACAGCAGCGCCATCGGCTACTGCACCTGGGTCGCGATTGTCAGATCGCTCATGGGTTGCTCATAGCATACTCCGCGCACCCCGCCACATTGCGACCAGGCGCGGAGGTCCGCTATCCTTGTCGCGCGAGATCAGGAGATCGACGGATGAGCTACAAGGATTTGCTGGTTGTGCTCGGGTCGGACACGGCGTCGCGCGGGCGCATCGCCCTCGCCGCGGGGCTTGCCGAGCGTTTCGCAGCGCACCTCATCGGGCTCTATCAGCTCCCTGTTGCCGAGGCCCCGCGAAATTTCGGCTATTACGGACCGACGCTGCTCGGCCCGATCTTCCGCGAGCTTCGCGAGAAGGGGCAAGAAGTGAGCGACAAGGAGCGGGCAGCGTTCGAGCACGCAGCGAGCCTGCGCGGTCTTTCGGCCGAGTGGCGCATGGTGACCGAGGGTTTGGAATCAGACCCTGCCGTGCACGCCCGCTACGTCGATCTAACGATCATGGGTCAGCTCGACCCGGATGGCGGTGATGGCGAATTGCTGCGGCCGCGTCCGGAACATGTCGCGCTGGCCTCGGGGCGGCCGATCCTCGTTGTGCCTTACGCCGGAAATTTTGAAACGATCGGCCGCCGCGCGCTGGTCGGCTGGAATGCGACCCGTGAGGCAACCCGCGCCGTCAATGATGCGATGCCGCTGTTGATGGCGGCCGAGATCGTCACCGTGCTGACGATCGACGCGCGCGAAGGACCGGATGCGCATGGCGAGCTCCCCGGCGCCGATATCTCGCTGCATCTGGCCCGTCACGGTGTCAAAGCCACGATCGAGCGCACCGTCTCGGCCGGCATTCCGGCCGGCGATGTTCTGTTGTCGCGTGCCGCCGATCTCGGCGCCGATCTGCTGGTGATCGGTGCCTATGGGCACTCCCGGGTGCGCGAGCTGCTGCTCGGCGGCGCCACCCGCTCGATCCTGCAAAGCATGACCGTGCCGGTGCTGATGTCGCATTGAGCAGGCACTTACAATTCTCGGGTGCGGCGCGCCATCGCGTCTTCCCACAAACTGGCCCGATCATCGTCAAAGATCAGCTTGGGTTCCTCGGGGGCCGTGAACCAGTCGTGGCGCGCCAATTCGTTTTCGAGCTGGCCTGGTCCCCAGCCGGCATAGCCGAGCGCAAAGAGGGCCTTTTGCGGGCCGCGGTGATGCCCGATGTCGCGCAGGATCTGCCGGCTCGTCGTCATCGCCACATGTTCGTCGACCTCGATCGTGTCCTCGCGCCGGTATTCGGCGCTGTGCACGACAAAGCCGAGTTCGGGCTGCACCGGGCCGCCGGCGAAGACGCGCAACGTGCCCTCGATACCCGAGAGGTCTTCACTCGATCCTTCGAGCAGGCTGGCGATCGATTTCTCGGCGAAGGGGCGATTGATGATGATGCCGAATGCCCCTTCCTTGTCGTGTTTGACCATCAGGATGACGGCGTGGGCAAAGCGCGGATCGCCGATATCGGGCGAGGCAATCAAGAGCTGCCCGGTCAGCGATTCGGCGGCGGGGGGATCAGCCACGGTGGGGGCGCCCAGCAACAGCACCGCGAGGAGGGCTGTCGCCGGAAATAAGCGGATGGTCGAGACAGGCGAGGAAAGCATCGTGTCGCTCGTGCCAGGGATACAGCACAGCTTACATCGCTGGTCGCCGGCTCGGAAAGCGATGCTAAGATCGCTCCGCGCAACCGAGCGGGGGCTTTGATGCCAGCTCAGTCCTGGATCATTACGACGGTGGTCGGCACCGGCGAGCGAGGCTTTGCCGGCGACGGCGGACCGGCCAAAAGCGCCGTGTTGAACGGGCCCTTCGATGTCGGCTTTGATGGGGACGGTAATCTCTATTTCTCGGACACCTTCAACCACCGCATCCGGCGGGTCGATGCGCGGACCGGCATCATTACCACTTGCGCCGGCTCGGGCGAGGCCGGCTATTCCGGCGATCGTGGCCCCGCGGTCGGTGCCCAGCTCAACGAGCCATACGGCATCGCCGTCGATAGCGCGGCGAACATCTACATCGCCGACCGGCACAACCACTGTGTGCGCAAGCTCGACGGCGCCGCCGGCGTGATCACGACCTTTGCCGGCAACGGTGCGGCCGGGTTCGGCGGCGATGGCGGCCCGGCCTCAGGGGCGCAAATGGTCGAGCCCAACGGGTTGGCGCTCGACCCGGCGCAACGCCATCTCTATATCGCCGACGTCGCCGACCATAGGGTTCGGGTCGTCGATCTCGCGACCGGGACGATCTCGACTTTTGCCGGAACCGGCGAGGCAACACACAGCGGTGATGGCGGTCCGGCCAGCCGCGCGGGCGTGTTTGGCGCGCGTGCGGTCAAGGTCGCGGCCGACGGAACCGTCTACATCCTCGAACGCCAAGGCGGCACGCTGCGCGCGGTCGATCCGCGCACCGGCGTCATCACGACCCTCGCCGGCACCGGTGCGCGCGGCTATAACGGCGACGGCGGCCCGGCGCGGGAGGCGGTGTTCGATGCGCCAAAGGAATTCGCTCTCGATCCCGTTGGCGACATCCTGATCGTCGATACCGAGAACCACGCGATCCGCCGGATCTACGCGGCAAACGGCATTGTCGAGACCATTGCTGGCGGCCGGAAGAGCGCGGAAGGCGATGGCGGTCCGGCTATTGCCGCCGGGCTAGGCCGTCCGCATGGCGCCGTCGTCGGACCCGACGGGGCGATCTATATCGGCGACACCGAGAACCACCGGATCCGTAAGCTGGTCCGACAAAATTATTAGAAGCGCGGCGCGGTCGCGGGCGCTCTCAGCCGAGAAAATCGCGCAATGCGGCGGCGAGGTCTTTCGGGTTGTCGCCCTGCACGGTGTGGCCGGCCTTGGGGATCGTGACCCTGCGGCCATCGGGGAGGTCCGCCGCCAGCCGCTCGGCGTCCTCGTCGTGGAACACGTCGCTCTCGCCGCCGCGCACGACCAGGGTCGGGCAGGTGACCCGCGCGAGCCCATCCGCGAGGCCGCGCCGCTCGGCCGCGTGCTGGTCGCCGCCCATCTGCTGAAATCGCCGCCTGTCGTATTTCCAGATCCAGGTTCCGTCGGACTGCTGTCGCAAATTGTGCATCAGGCTGCGCCGGAGGACCAACGGGTCACGGCGCGGGTTGAAGGCCAGGGCCCGCTCGATGATCGCTTCCAGAGTCTCGGGCTCGGCCCCGCCATTGACAAAATCGCGGATCCGGCGCGAGCCGGGGCGGCGGACATTGGGGCCGGCGTCGATCAGCACCAGCGCCGACAAGGTTTCGGGATAGGCGATCGCGTAGGCGAGCCCGTTGATGGCACCCATCGACATGCCGACCAGCACGAATTGGTCGAGCCCGACCGCCTCGGCAAAGCCTTTGACATCCTCGCGCTGAGCCGAGATCGAATAATCGACGTCCGGCGCCCAGTCGCTGTCGCCATGGCCGCGCTGATCGAGCGCCAGGCAGTGGTAGTCGTCGCGCAGCGCTAGGCAGCACAGATCCCAGGTATGTGCGGTCAAGGCACCGCCGTGCAGAAACAAAATCGGCCTTTGCCCCTTGGTGCCCCAATCGAGATAGCGAAAGCCCAGACCGTTGACGGTGACGCGATGCTGCTGCGGCAGCACCACCTCGTCAAAACTAAAGCCGGCGCGCACCGCGGTCGTCTTGAGGTGGTCGTGATATTCGTCGGCGGACAATGTCATGGCTCAGAGGCTCCCGTGGGCGTTGCCGGCAGGCTTTAGCACGAACCGTCTTCCGGGCAACTATTGCCTCGCTTTACGGTTACCACCCCCGCGTCCTCGTCATGGCTCGTTGCTCTCCCAGGGTGTGTCTGCGTTGCTGGAGGCGTTACACTCGCGGGTGAAACCACTCGTCTCGGGGAGAACAGCGATGGCGTACGGTCTGCTGATCAAGAATGGGCTGATTGTCGACGGCTCGGGGATGCCGGCGTTTCGAGGCGATGTCGGTATCAAGAACGGCAAGATCGTCGAAATCGGTAAGCTGAGCGGCACCGCCGCGCGCAGGATCGACGCCGAGGGCCGCGCCGTCGCTCCCGGCTTTATCGACAATCACTGCCACTACGATGCCCAGGTCACCTGGGACCCGCTGTGCACCTTCTCGCCCGAGCATGGTGCGACCACCGTGATCTTTGGCAATTGCTCCCTGTCGCTGGCGCCGGTGCGCAAGGGCAGCGAGGAGCGGCTCGCCGAGTTCCTGTCCTATGTCGAAGCAATCCCGATGGACGTGCTGCGCACGGTGAACTTCGATTGGGAGACGACCGGCGAATACATGGACCGTCTCGACAAACGCCTCGGCATCAATGTCGGCAATCTTATCGGCCACACCGCGGTGCGCCATTACGTGATGGGCGACGAGTGCCAGAAGCCGGGTGCCTCCGACAACCAGATCAAGGCGATGCAGGACGTCGTCCGCGACGGCATGAAGGCCGGGGCGCTTGGTCTCTCGGTGTCGCGCGAGCAGGGCCATTATGATCCGCAGGGTGTCCACATCCCGGCCCTGTGGGCCGACGAGAAGGAGATCTTCGCGCTCGGCGACGTGCTGCGCGAGATGAGCACCGGCACGATCCAGGCCGGCGGTGGCCAATATGTCGAGCTGAAGGACGGCATGATCCGCCGGCTCGCCGAGGCGACCGGGCGCACCGTCGTCTACAACAGCCTATCGCAGACGATGCGCAAGCCCGACGAGTGGAAGGTGCACATGAAGCGGGTCGAGGAGACCGCCGCCCTCGGCATCCGCGCCTACCCGATGTGCAGCCCAAACCGGGTCACGCAGGACTTCACGATGAAGAACTGCCAGGTGTTCCGCGGCCTGCCGACCTGGCACCCGATCCTGCTGTCATCCGACGAAGAGAAGATGAAGGCTTATGCCGACCCCGAGATCCGCGCCAGGCTGCACGAGGAGGCGGTCGTCAACAAGCCCGAGACCGCGGTCGGCTTCTCAAAGACCTGGTGGAATTACATGTGGGTCAACGAGCCGGTGCTTGAAAAGAACAAGTGGATGCAGTTCAAGTCGATCGGCCAGATCGCCGAGAAGCAGGGCAAGCGCGCCATCGACGCGTTTCTCGACTTGGCTGTCGAGGAGAAGCTCGAAACCCGCTTCTTGCAGGCCGAGAATAATGTCGACGACGAGGCGCTGACCAAGATCCTGACCCATCCCAACGCGGTGATCGGGCTCGGTGACGGCGGCGCGCATGTGCAGTTCCACGGCGGCTACGGGTATCTGACCAAGCTCTTGGGCGAATGGGTGCGCGAGAAGCAGGTCATGAGTTTGGAGCAAGCGGTGCGCCGACTGACCTTCGACTCGGCCTCGACCTTCGGGATTTACGACCGCGGGCTGCTGCACCCCGGCATGGCGGCCGACATCGTGATCTTTGATCCGGCGACCGTGAAATGCGGCCATGAGGTCGTGGTCCGCGACTTCCCAAAGGGCGCCTGGCGGATCAAGGAGCCGGCCGAAGGGATCTTCGCCACCGTCGTCAACGGCCAGGTTCTCTACGAGGAAGGCAAGCAGACCGGGGCGCTCCCCGGCCGCGTGCTGCGCAATACCTACTGGCACGCCAATTACGCATAGGACCGAATGCCCCTCACCTCTCCCGACTGCGCGGGAGAGGAGGGGACCGGCTTGCGGTAGGGTGAGGGGCAAATGACTGAACAGGAGGTAGAGAATGGCTGAAATCCTGGGATTGGGCTGCACGCATCGACCGGTCATGCTGCGGCGGAACGAGGACTGGACCGGCATGATGCGGACCTCGCTCGACGACCCCGACATGCCGGCCGAGATGAAAGACCCGGCGCGCTGGCCGGCACAATTGTGCGAGGAGCTCGGCAACGACTGGGGCGCCGGGGCGGCGGGCCGCGCGCGCGAGGTCTATCGCCGGCATTTTGCCGAGACCCGGGCTGCGCTCGACGAGTTCAAGCCGGAGGTCATCGTCATGTTCGGCGACGACCAGTATGAAAACTTTAAGGAGGATGTCGTCCCGCCTTTTGCCGTGCTTGCCTATGACGGACACGAGATTGAGCCGTGGAAAAACCGCGCCTGGAACCCCTGGGGCGAGCCGAACGACAAGCGCTTCGGCTTCAAGGGCCACCGTGCGGCCGGCAAATATCTGGCGTCGGGGCTGCTCGATCATGGCATCGACGCGGCCTATGCCTACCAGCCGCTGCATCACCCGCTCGGCCATGCCTTCGCCTACACGCTGTTATTGCTCGATGACGAGCGGCGCGGGTTCGGCTATCCGGTTGTGCCGTTTTCGGTGAATTGTTATGGGCGGCGGGTCAACGCCGCGCGCGGTCTGCGCCTGCCGCTCAAGATGCGCGACAAAATCCGCGAGCTCGATCCGCCGTCACCAAGCCCCGCCCGCTGCATGGCGGTCGGTGCCGCCACCGCGAAAGTCATGGCGAAGAGCCCATGGCGCACCGCGATCATGGCCTCGTCGAGCTGGTCGCACTCGTTTTTGACCGAAAAGAATTACCAGCTATGGCCCGATGTCGCGGCCGACCGGCGCTTGTATGAGGCGCTGGAAAAAGGCGATTACGCGACCTGGCACGGCTACACGACCGACGAGATCGAGGACAGCGGCCAGCACGAAGTCTTGAACTGGTTCTGCTTGCTGGGCGCGATGGAGGAGCTCGGCCGCAAGCCCGACAGGTCGACGTTTATCGAGACTTGGGCCTTTGTCTCTCCGGTGGTCTTCGCCCGCTACCTGCCGTAAGGCGTCCGCCTCGACCCCTTCGTCCCGCGCGAGCAGGGGAGGTTAGGGTGGGGGAGGGACCTCCGCGAGCAGGCGGCCAAAGCCGGGGATCCGCTCCCCGGTGTCGAAGGCGCGCAGCATCGCCCAGAACGAGGCCTGGTTGGTGGTCACGACCGGCTTCTTAAATTCGTGCTCCCATCCCGCGATCGAATTCATCGTCGGGAAGTTGCCGCCGGGCACGACAAAGACCTCGATCTCGGGCCGGTTTATTCGCGCAAAGGCGTTGCGTGCGTTCTCCGGGCCGAGCTGGCCGATCGCATAGGAATCGGTGGCACCAAAGCCTTCAAGGGCGACGGCTTCGAGCCCGTGCTTGCCCGCGAAATACCGCCCGGCGCGCTGGTTGACCTCGTCCGAGTAGGGCGAGATGATCGCGATGCGCCAGGCGCCGAGCGCCCGCACGGCACGGCCGATTGCCTGCGCCGAGGTGATCGCCGGCACCCCGGCACCCGCACTCATCCGCCGGGTCGTGACCTCGTCATAGTCGTCGGCGAACAGGCTCGCCGAGGTCTGCGCCAGGATCACGAGCTCGACCCGCGCCGTGCCGAGCAGCCGCGACTGGTAGTCGATGTCCTCGTCGCGGCTCGGTTGGAAGGTGCGGCCGGGGGCGCTCGTCATCAGGCGCCCGACATGCGCCTGGTAGGTCGCCGGCAACAGCCGGCACTCGATCTCGGCCGTCGTGTTTGTCGAGGGTATCAAAACGCCGAAATGCCGGGTCATGCTGGGCCTCTACGTTGAGTGCGATCGGAGATCCTATCCACCGCCCTGCCAAATACAGCGAAAATCTCGATTTCTGCCTTAAACCGCGCGATTTGTCATCGAAACGGCACACCGTATCAAAGGGTTGGAGGCCAATTCGTTACCCGGGCCGAACAATGGAAATTTTCGTGCCGATCAACGAATTTCGCGGCGCTAACAATCGAATAACAATCGAACGGGATGATCGTACGATCCGCGATGAGATAGCCGGAAAACGACGTCATTCTGACAAGAGGACCCCGTTGCGCTCGCGGCTTGACAATCGCGAGCAATGTTCCCTTTATGTTCTGAAGTTTGAAAGCCGTTCAATCACAAACTGCAGCTGTTCATTTCGAAAAGCATGGGGAGGGTGAACCGTCGAGATGGACGCGCTGGCCACAATCCTTCATGCGGATTTGGACGCCTTCTACGCCTCGGTCGAGCAGCTGCTCGACCCGTCGTTACTCGGCAGGCCGATTGCCGTGGGTGGCGGGGTTGTGCTCGCCGCCTCTTATGAAGCCAAGGCCTTCGGTGTCCGCAGCGGTGGTCTAGGTGTCGTTGTACGTGGGATCCCC
>AmSFosDRAFT_100055_pt1 | contig 28981 bp, 25 predicted proteins | sample FosCloommunities_FD_10275 | JGI IMG/M metagenome (IMG submission 10275)
TTCGAGCTCGGTACCCGGGGATCCCACGTACAACGACACCTAGACCACAGACCGAACCCGTTGGAGTCGTCTGCGTCGCGATTTTGCCCTCGCCAATTCAGACCAGCGTCTTTGGCTCTTCGCCGCATCCACATACGCCTTCTGTAACTCAGCCTCTAGGCACGGCGTGCACAATCCACCTGTTTCGCCGCCGTCACCTCGAGGGAAGTGGTAACCACATGACGGACAACCGAAGTCCGCCCATGTCACCGCATGGCCGTTTGAGTCAGCGATAGCTTCTGTACCGCACTGGATGCACTTCTCACCGATGATTCGGTCGCACCGCATGCAGAATCGCGTCATCTGTCTCCGCACCGAACGGGATGGGATGGGCGGGCTCCGCAACCGTCATGCTACTAGAATTAATCGTTAATGATTATCGCCGTCGTGGTCGTGGTCGTTCCAATCGCGGTCATTGTGCCACTTGTGGCTGTCTTCGTCCCACCAACGATGTTCGGACGAATAGCACCGCTCACGTTGCTCATGCATCTCTTTGCGCCAGTGTTCGGCTTGGCTGCTTTGAGCGCCGTGATGCTCGATGGCTTCGTGAAGGTTGTGGTCGATTTTGGCCATGCGTTCCTGACATTCGTCATTGGCATGCGCTACTGGAACAGCAACGGTAAAGGCAAAGAAACCTGCGAGCACTGCACCTACGAATGAGGCTTTGCGGTAGAACGGAATGATTAGCCTATTTCGCATTTTAATGGGGTTCCCTCTTTGTTCGAGTTTCGGGCTCACACTTATGTATTTTCAGGAAAATCGAAGCGGGTGGCCATACGTTCGGCAATGTAGAAATCCATCAGCAATGCAGTACGTTGCTTCGGGCTGGTATGACGGGTAAATTCAAGATGCAATTCCCACACGTTAAACCTGATGGAGTTGCTGCCGCGTCTCGTTAAACTTCTTTTCGCATGCGCCGCTTAGCTAGTGCTAAGCAGAGATTTTGCGGATTTCAAATGCTTTAGTTAACCACGTGCGAAATGAAAGCATTCGCAACATCAGTATAGCGGCTCAGTATGAGACGCAGGAATCCAGCCGCGCTTTCCTTTTTTGTTACGAACCAACAACCAACCGTGCCTGGCATCTTGAACGACGACCTCATCTCCGCGCTGCACCGCCAATTCACGCGCCGAGTAATCGTGCAGTACGGTTGTTTTCCCTTTCTCATGTGAAAGCATCTCTACGGGAATCCAACCTTCACAACCATCCGACGCCTTGCACCATTTCCAACCAGGAAACTCATCATCCTCGCGTCCCACAGTAACAGTCTCGCCAGCAACAACCTGAAGCGGGTCGGCGTATTGGACTTTGTATTCGAGCTTTATACGAACTCTACGGCGAGATTTGTGCATTAGGTGCATTTTACGTGCGCGTCACGGGCGAAGTCTGAATGAGTTAGTGTTTGCTCCAGAATCCTGGCGTCGGCGCGATAAATTCCACTGAAACCTGAGTCTTGCCCATAAAACTGGCACCCAGGCTGGCGACTCGACAGTAGTTCAGTGGCTGGCGAAGGTGTGGCCGCTGACTTCTTGTAAAGAGTCACTTTCTCATCCGCCACATTCGCGATATAGCGTCCAGCACTCAGGAACTGCATCAACTTCTTACCCGACCGCGCTAGGCAATTTCCAGAACAATGGTAGTGTGTAGGGGATTAATCGCTGACAACTCATGAAAACTCCGCTAGCTAGTCGCTGCGCTTCCGAACTTCCCATAATGGAATCAGCGTGCCGAACTCCCAATGAAAATAATGGAATACTTTACTTCTTTTTCGGTCTTTTCTTTGATGTACATCAACCACCTGTCATTTTTATCTATTCGAAATTCCACAAGCTTTTGGCTGGCTAACTTAGAAGGCTTCGTAGTTCCCTGAGTCACTGTGTAGGTGGTCATGGAATTCTTGATGTAATAAACAACGATTTTTTGCGTAACACCATGGTAGGTATGCGTCTCGGTAGCCGTTCTTATCATCTCGCCATACTTTGTAAGATTGTGCCAGCGACACCCCGACGACTAACAAGACTCCCAACAGTAAAACTATTTTTCTCATAATTCCTTGCACAGGTGATGGTGAGTCTACCATTTCGATTTCTGCCACCCAAGCGCGACCAGTCGCGATGACGACCTGAAATCGGAGTCCTGGGCTGAAGCCCATCTTGACCGTGCCAAGCAATCGGACGAGAATCGCTGAATCGGTTGGACGCTTTAAGATGAAAACTCACGTTTGCCCTGATTGTGACACCACTGGCGAAGGTAACTGTCGTCGATGTCACGGCGAAGGGAAAATCCGTTCTGAAAGACGCTTTGGAGAATCCATTGCTCAGGCGACCTGCCCGCGATGCAAGGGAAGCGGCGCTTGTCCCACGTGTGGTGGCACTGGCGTGCTTGAAGCAGGCGGTGAGGGCTAGCCTGTCAACCAATCGAGAAAAACGGCGGGCTAAAAGCTGCGAAGCGCCAAGCCAACGTCGTCGAACGAATCCATGACCTTGAGCAATCCAGTAATTTGCAGTACCTGACGCAAGTAAGGTTGAAGCCCGAAGAGCTTCAGTTTGCCTCGCTTTCCCACTGAGAGCCACGCCCGCATCAATCCTCCTATCCCTAGACTGTCGATGAAAGTCACTCGACTGCAGTCCAGCAATAGAGCCTGCGAGCCGCTGTCCAGTAACCCGCTAACTACATGATAGAGTTCGGAGCCCTCTGCGTGAGTCAGTCGGGGAGCCAACTCCAAAATTGTTACAGGGCCGACCCTTCGCTCGTTGACGATGGCTGGCATGAATTCAGATTTCCGTTTTGACCACCCAGGTGGGCATCCTTATACACCAGTGGCCACCCCGATTGAACTAAATTGTTCTTCGTCGCATCGTCTCCTGCTGCTGGAGAGACGCCAGTGTCTCTGATTACCGTAGACTGCGCGGCTCATATGAAGCCATTCCCTGGAGATGAACGCCCATAAAGTTGATGCTGGCTCGATTCAACGTGTGAGATTGCGGTTCGAAGTGATTCGCGAAAGGACGGATATCATCGGACGATACCCATCTGTCTTGCGGCTTCTTCACAAACGCAAATTGGCTCGTCACCATTTTCGAATTTCCGCCAACGACGTTCCCAGTCAATCATGGGGACAAAGCAGTTGAAATTGGACGAAACGGTCTTGGGCTCGCCATTTTTCATCCACACACGGAACTGCGCCCGATGTTCGCCTTCACTTTCGCAAGAGGTTGGCTTGCGCATTTGTTAGTACTCTACCCTGTGGCCACCAATTTCATGCTTTACGAGCAAACGCCTGCTGGGCTCTCCCAGCCAGGATTGCACTTGCTGCAAAGCTGGACGGGCTACTCGGGCTTGGTCTGAGAGATTCTTCCGAGCGAGTTGCCCTGATGAGGGGTCTCTTATCAGGGCTTCAGCGCTTATGCCTGAGTAGCCCGCAATCCTATTTCCCGCAATTAAAAAGCCAGAAATTACCTCCACATGTCTGGCGGCATAACCACCACAACCCGCGTGATATCACCGAGATGTTATCTGCTCGAATGCAGTTTGAGCAACTGCGTCTACAAAATCGGAAAGTTCCTCGCCAAAATGTGAAAATTTGATGTTTGAGAACTGCTCAATCGAGCCCTGAAAGGAAAACTGAACCTGGTGCTGGCATTGCCAGTACCTGATTTCGTGGGTGGATGTATCACGCGGTCGAAGCCATCGCGTTACAGGTATGGCCAGGACGACTCGCGCAAGTTACGGTTCTGCGGGCCGTTGTGACCAATTTGATGTCAGGTGACGGCGGGCGTTACAATCGAGCTATCCGCAAGGCAAAAGCAGCCGTCTACAACGATGGCAAGCGAGTGGTCGCAATCTGCGAAAAGGCATCAGTTCAGTGGATTCGGCGGCGGCTTGACGCTCTCAGTGCGCTGCTTGTCATACACCTCCCGCGTTGAAGCCTTCACCTTCGTCCAGCCATGTGCGTCGGGCTGCTCATCCAGTTGGATGGCGTAGCTATCAGCGAGCCAAAGTTTTTGATGACGGTCAAAGGGCACACCGTAGACGTCGTGATAGGGCAGGGTAGTTTCGCTGGTCGGCGGTCCGTAAGTTCCTTTCAGACCGTTGAAGACGTCCCCAAACGCTTTCCCCTGGTAGTTGTTTATGGCGGCGGGAGAAATAAAAACAATCTCGGCAGCCACGAACTTTCCAGCAGAGAAAAGATAAGTCGTCGTCTTTGTGTCGTCGATGCTGAGTTCGTCCTTGTAGCTAACGTTCTCGCCGCCGACGGTGCGCTGGCGAATGCCAAAGAGCCAGGCACAGTATTCCTTCGCCGTTTTCTTGATCGACCGAGTAAGTTTTCCAAAATCTTTAGCTGCGCAAGCACTCAGTAGTACTCCTTCGCTTCCCTCAGAAAAAAACTGCTCGGCGGTTTCCCCGAGCAGATGTTTTTCCACTTTCACCTGCACGGGAGTCACTTGTGCAAGCGAAAGGAGTACGACCAAAATGAAGTTCGTTAATTCTATTGGCATCTTCGTGTAGTCATAACGAAACACCCTTGCTCGGCTCGCGGACTTTCGTGGACATTTCGTATGCAACGAGGGCCATGACAGTTCACGCGAGATGATTATTTTACAGCGCCCCTTACCAACCTTCTGTGGAATCCATATTGAGAGTGTTCAAACTGGCGAATTGCCTCTGGCATGATGTCATGCGCAGAGAGTGGCAGAGGAAACTTCAACGGTCAGTGCGACCTCGGGCGCTCCGTAGTTCCAAATGGCGGTAGCCCTAAACGATAGTGACTCGCAAACCCAAGCACGCCGATGTTGAGATGGCTAGAACGTGAGGCGGTTATAGACAGCGGTATTGCGATTGGGGAATGGTCACGATGGCTCGGCGCTATGCCGCGCCCAGAACAGTGGCAGCTTTTCGAGCAGCGGCAGGCGGAATGAATATAACCGCACCGTAAGTTCCCGAACCACCGCAGACTGCATGCATTGCGCCCAGATTGATGCGAGAGTCGGCGAGTTTTTTCAGAATATCCGCAACAGCGCCAGGACGGTCGTCCCCGTGAATGTAAAATGCAGTGCCCTTGCACACCCTGAGCTTGGTCTGCTTCGCGGCAGCGATGAAAGCTTCACCATCCTCTGGTATGAATTCGAGCCGAGCCCCCTTAACGACAGGATAGCCCCAGAATGCGATGAGACTTACGCCTGCGTCCCGCAGCGCTTCCAGAACGCGTGCGCCTTCGCCGACCTTGTTTGGAATCGATGCTGAATAGTGGTCAACCTGTCTAATCTGTTCTGCCATGACTGCTCTCCTTCGCCCCATTGTAATCGAACCAGTGACCACACAGGGTGGCAGAGGGATACTTCAGGGTCAGCGTCGCTGACGCTTCGTAGCTCGCCACGCAGGCGCTAGCCCTAAGGGCTCTGGCAGCCCGCGAACCAGTAGCGCCGAGTGTGACGGCTCGAACGTGAAATACGGCGCTCCTGGCCAGCGGTGACGCGATTCGCATTTAGGTTCAAGCTAGATTCAATTAAGAGAGGTTGAAGAAAACTGATTTGGTCCCGATGCGATACCACCAAAAACGACTTCGAATTTTCCGATTTCTCGGTTCGAGACCAGGAGGTCGATGGTTCAAATCCATTCGCCCCGACACTTCAAAACCGTTTATCCTTCAGAATGTTCACGCACTGTACGGTGTTATTTGAAGCATCCCTAACAACCGAAAATCGTAGCCGGAGGACCTTGTTCCAACGGGTGCGGGTTCAGGCTTCGCGAAGGGCGATGATTGGATCTACCTTGGTGGCGCGTCGAGCTGGGATGTAGCAGGCGAGCAAGGCGATACCGATGAAGAGCATGGCGACGGCTGTGAACGTGAGGGGGTCTGTGGGCCTGACGCTGTAGAGGAGGCCTGCCATCAAATGTGACACGATCAGGGCGCAGATGAGCCCGAGAGCGGCGCCGATAATGGCCAGCCTCAGTCCTTGATGCAGAACCATGCGCATGATGCTGCTCTTCTGCGCGCCGAGCGCGAGGCGGATGCCGATCTCGCGGGTGCGTTCGCTTACGATGTAGGAAATCACGCCATAAATACCAAGCGCGGCGAGCAGCAGAGCCGTGAGAGCGAATAGCGCAACAATTTCCATCGAGAATCGCCTTTCGGTGAGTGACACAGAAACCATTTCTGTGAGCATGTGCGCACCGAAGACGGGCAGTTCAGGATTGACGGACTGGACTTGCTCGCGCAGTTCAACGGGAATCGCCGCGGCGTCCAGCTGTCCACGCAAGAATATTGCGAGATCTTTCGGCCGCCTCTGGTATGCGCTCAAATAGATTTGCGGGACGGCCGCCTGTGCCAGCGACTCGGTGCGAGCATCGGCGAGAACGCCCACTACCGTAATCCAAGGATTCGCTGCAGGCGTTTTCAGATGCTTCCCCAGAGCGTCGCCGCCCGGCCAGTAGGTGCGCGCGAAAGCATCGTTGACCACCGCCACCTGCTCGGCCGTTTCATTGTCAGACTCAGTGAATACACGGCCGCGCAACAGGGTCATACCGAGCAACTCAAAATATTTTGGCGTAACGCTTGAACGCAGAACCAAATGAGATTGGGGGCTCTTCGGGTCCTCGCCTTCCAGCACCAGCGCGACTGGATTTTGATCGTTGCGGACATGGCGCAATGGAATTGCCGCCAAGTCGCCGATAGCGGCTTCTTGCACACCGGGCAGCGTTCTGGCGCGGCGAAGCACTTCGCGGAGGAACGGTGCTTCCTGTGCGGCAGTTCTGTAAATGTCGGTGTCGGGATCGTTGGGTACCGGCAGCCACGTGCGGACGGCCATTACGTTTTCCGGATTGAATCCCGGCCGAACATTCAACAAATCCGCGAAGCTTCGCAGTAGCAGGCCTGCGGCAATCATCAATACCAACGACAAGGCAAATTCTGTTATCACCAGGATTTGCCGGGTGCGGGCTTGTTCGCCCGATCCGGTCGCACCGCGGACCTCCTGTTTGAGCACGTGAGTCAAATCAAGACGGCCGACATGCAACGCGGGCGCCAGGCCAAAAATGACGCCAGCGGCGAGAGAGACGAGGAGGGCGAAAATCAAGACGGGCCAGCTGATGGACAAGTTGGTCAGCCGTGGCAGGCTGTCTGGCACAATCCGAAGCAAGAGTCCCTTTGCAAAAAAAAGAATCGCCAGACCCGCGGCGCCGCCGAGCAAGGACAAAACAACACTTTCGGTGAGAAGCTGGCGTATCAATCTTGTCCGTGCACCGCCCAGGGCTTGGCGAATGACCATTTCGCGTCCCCGCGCGCTGGCGCGAGCTAGCAGAAGATTGGCGACGTTGACGCATCCGATGAGCAATACCAATCCGACCGCGGCAAGGAGCAGAATCAACAACTGGCCCGCATCTCCGACCACCGTTTTCTTGAGCGGGATCAAGCGCACCGTCCATGCATTTTGTGCTGGGTAGTCGACGGGAAATTGTTTTTGCAAGGATGCCACCAAGGCATCCACGCGGCTCTGCGCTTGGGCAAACGTGAGCCCGGGCTTGATTCGCGCGATGGTTTTCGGAATGAGACGCAAGCTGCGAGCCGGTGGCGGAGCCGGCGGACCGGAAAATCCGCTGGCCAGCCAAATTTCAATGTGTCTTTCGTCCGCCGTGCGGCCCGGATCCTGAAAACCAGCGGGCATTACGCCGATCACGCGATACAAGTCATTGTCCAAGCGCAGACTCTTGCCCAATATTCCGGGGTCGGCGGCGAAAGCGCGCTTCCATAATCCGTTGCTGATGACGGCTTCGAGAGTGAATCCAGGCGTTTGGTCCGCAGGCTCGAACCAGCGACCCAATTGCGGTTTGACTCCCAGCAGCGCGAAATAATTTGGGGTTACGTTCAGGAAGCGGATGCGCATGGGCTGCGATGAGCCGGTCAAATTTACGTCGCCCCCGCCGATTATCGAAACATGTTCAAAAATGCCAGACCGTTGCCAATCTTTCCATTCGGGGACGGATATTCCTACGTTCTCAAGCCCCGCTCCGGGAAGGTCGTCCTGAATCGTTACAAGCTGTTCCGGTTGCGGGTAGGGCAAGGGATGCAAGAGCGTGGCATCCACGAGACTGAAGACCGCGGTAGTGGCGCTGATACCCAAGGCAATGGTCAAAACGGCGATGGCCGTGAAAGCCGGAGCCTTGCGCAACATGCGCAATGTGTGGCGGACGTCCTGCTGAAGATGCTCCCAGCCTAGCCAGCGCTTACTTTCGTAGAAACGCTCTTGCGCGCGAATACGATTGCCGAAAGCGCGGCGCGCAGCGGCTCGTGCTTCTTCGTCGGTGAGCCCCTGTTCGAGCAAACGCTCCGCCTCGAGTTGGAGATGGGCTTCAATTTCGGCGTCGAAATCGGCCTGCTTCCGCTTTCGTCCGAACATGGCTTATACCTCCTCAGAGGCGAGAATGCGTTCGATGGCGGCGGTGAGCCGGTTCCATTTGGTGGTTTCTTTCGTGAGTTGTTTGCGGCCGGCGGGGGTGAGGGAATAGAAGCGAGCTTTGCGGTTATTTGTCGAAACTCCCCATTTCGCAGAAATCCAGCCCCGTTCCTCGAGCCTCTGGAGGGCGGGGTAAAGGGCTCCGTGCTCGACCAGCAGCTCTGAATCCGAGGTCTGCTGGATGGCGCGCGCGATGCCCTGGCCGTGCTGAGAACCAAAAATCAGGGTGCGCAAGATCAGGAGGTCCAGGGTGCCCTGGAGCAGTTCGAGCCTTGGTTTGTCTCTTTGGGTAGACATTTGACCTAAGCACCCGGTTGGACGCGCAGGCCGCAAAATAGAAAGCAATAGGGAGGAGGAAATTCGAATTCGCCAGACTGACTTAGGCGATGTGCCGACCCAGTGGGTAATTCGGCCGACTAAGACCGCTTCGGCAGAGGGCTCAGGCGCCCGCTAAGCGCCTCAAGTTCAAATCCATTCGCCCCAACCATTCTTTTCAATGATATAGGCGTGACTTCTGGCTTTCCGCCACACTGGCGTAGACGATTCTGTAGACGAGACGTTTCATTTTAAGTCTTCGCGTGCTATGTCACCGCTGCGCGGTTCGTGAAGCGCCGAGGGCACATTCTGCTCGAACCGGCCGGGTTCCGTGGGGTGCTCGAGCGACTTGACTTCCTTAAGAGACATCAAACAGCGTGCGCTCCGCCGCCATCGGCGCCTGGACATTCAACGGCGTCTCGATTCCCCTCTCAGCACACAAGCGCCTGAACTGCTCGATTGTGTGCGGCGCAAATCCTGCGTAGTGATTATTCGCGTATATGTATTGCGTTAGTCCACGCTTCTGAATCTTCTCGCAGACATCAACCCAAGACTGCAATTCTGCTGTCCGATCGACGACCGTTTTGTCCCACACAGTTGTGATCTGTTCGATGGCTGTGCGGTCGCCGAGCCAACGGATATAGGTGAAGTCAGCGGTGATCGGATCGACTTTTTCGGATACTTCGTTCGGACCGGGCATCCACAACCGGTCCTGGAGGACGAGCGCGACGTTCCGCTCTCGCAGCAGATCCAAGAATCGAGGCTTCAACCAATGCTTGTTGCGGATCTCGACGGCGTATTTGCGTTTTCCAAAACGCTCGAGTCCGCTTAGGAACCGCCTGAGGCGAGATAGGAATTGCGCCGGACTATCAAAGAAGCTTTCGCTGAAGAATGGGAACTGAAATACGATCGGCCCGAGTTTCTCGCCGAGGAAGCTCACGGTCTGGACAAATTTTTCACAATCCCAATGGCAATCCTTCAGCACTTTGCTGTGAGTAATTACCTGTGGGGCCTTCAGAGAAAACACAAAGCCAGGCGGCGTCCGGCGTTCCCAATTCTCAACGGTTTCTATACTCGGGATAGCATAAAACGTCGAGTCAATCTCAACGGTGTCGAAGCGCGTAGAGTAAAAGCCGAGGTAATCAGCCTGCTTCATCCGTGGGGGATAGAATGCGCCCCGCCAGCCCGCGGCTGTAAAGGACGACGTCCCGAGACGGATTTCGGCGGTCATGCGGAAATGCTATCTTGCCGAACGTGAACAAAGCAAAAATAGTTGGGAACACTACAGAAGGGCTGAATTGCCGCAAGGCGGGATAGGTGGTGATGATGCCCGGTGCCCGAACATCTGCCCAAACCGCTTAATCACAAAATTTGGGCTGAAGAAGGGGCCAGGTGCTTGAAAAGAACGAACTCGTCCCTGGAAACCTAGGATCCGCACCTATAATCGCTGCTCGGATTACGGGGCGCAGATCCAAAGGTTCTTGCGGCCGTGATACGCGGAGCCATTGCGGATCAGATGACGAGTGAGCAGCTTAATAGAATTCGTGTTCCAGTCTTGGTGCTCAACGGAAAGGGTGATGTGGCCAACCAAAAAAGCGCTCGCCTGCTAGAGGAAATTCGGAGCGCAAGTCCAGGTGAATGCGAGGGTGACCATAATTCGACGCCTTACCAGCCATCCTTCCATCAAGCAGTTGTTGGGTTTCTGAGGCGCCAGTGGCAAGAGCGGACTGCCGGATTGAACTAGGTCGTTGACGGGCCAAGCGTCCACCGATGTTCTCGCATCTACGCTTCTTCCCTCGCATGCTATTCCTCGGGCAATACGGGCAGCACCATCATGTTCACCGTTGACGGGTCGTCGCGGAGCTTCAAGTAGAGCAATGTGCCGTTGGGCCGTGGGACGCTTAGGGTGGAGTCGACGAAACCTGCGGGGACTGGAACCGTGTGGCTGAATTGCGAATCGGAGGCAACCGAGTCGATCAGGAATAGATTTGAGCCTGTGAGTTTGCACTGTTTGTCGGGGCTGTCCGGGCAGCGGATTTCTTTTACAGAAGGGATGCGCACCAGATTTGTGAGCGGCGTCCAATCGCCTTTCGCGCCATCGGCATCGACGGGGCGGAAGCGCAGCGGGCCGAACGCCGAGGGGCCGAAGGCTTTGGCGGGATCGAGAAAGGCGAGGACGGTCTGAGAATCCTGCAGGACCAGGTTGCCGTCGGCTTCGCTGAGCAGCACGTGAAACGATTCATCGGCGGTCGAGACTTCGATCTTTTCGTTGTGCGAAAACTTTTCGGGCACTTCCGTTCTTACGAAGAAGGAGAGACGGCTGCCCTGGGACAGCTCGTCTTCGTTGCCGAAGCGTATTGCAGAAGATGCGGAGCCGCGCTGCACGCTTTTGCTGAGCAGAGCGACTTTGGGGCGCGGCGCGTCCACCGTGGTTTGGAGATCGAGAATGCGTCCATCCTTCAGCGCGACGTGAGCTACCAGTTTTTCTTCCGGTTGCAAGACGGTGGATGGGGCGTTGTTGAGAGTCACGAGACGCAGCTCATCTTTCTGGTGCACGCGCGACAATTTTGCGGGAACGAAGTGAATGCCGTTCAATTCGAAGCTCTCGACTTCATCGAGGCGCGTTCCGCGCAAGACGCCCTGCTGATCGCCGGCGTTAATCGTGAAGTGTTCGAGGCCGGCGGCTTCCGAATAGGCGTGGAGAGTGGTTTCGTCGGGCTCTGCCAATCCATATTGCTTCACTTTCAGCTGCAGGGGGCCTGCGGCTTGATCTTTGAGGGAAATCTGCACTTCGAGCTCGTCTGCTTTCGCGGGCTTCCAAGTTGTTTTCAAATCCGCGCCGCCGGCTGAATCGACGCTTATCTTTTCGACGCATGCCGCGTGCACGGATTGCAGATGGAAGGAATCATCGCGGCCCACAATCAGGGCGCTCTGGTCCGCCAGGGGGATAAGCCATTTCGTCGAATGCGCAGAACGCAACTGGAAGCTAGGGCCGTCAAAGGTCTCGAAGCCCCATTTGCCGCGAAGAGTTCCCTTTGCTTGTGAATCCAACTGGCCGGCGTGCAAGGCGTGGGTATCGATCAGGAATCCGCCGCGAGCCGCGTCGGCTAATGCGGGAAGATCCATTCCGGCGCCGGATTTGGACTCGATGTGAAGGACGAAATCGTGGGCGATATCGGTGGCGAACACCAAAGGCGCACCTTCGACAGGCAAAACCAGGGGCAATTTTTGCAGGCAGAATATTTCCTCGGCATTTGCGGCGCGAAGGGGAGGAAGTTGAGCGGCTTCCACGGCGGGGAGTCCGACGACGATCACGGACTTCGGTTTGCGGAAGGAAGGCGGATTGTTGAGCCGGAGATTCAACTGCTGCTGCTTCGGGAGCGCGAGAGCAGGAATGTATTGATATTCCGCGGTGTGAAGATTGCCGAGGATGCGGGCCATGTCCACGATCGCGCCCACGTACGCGCTGTAAAATCCGCCGCCCATTAGCGAAGTGGCGCTGACGGCGCCGATGAAATCGGAATTGGGGCCGGAAGTAAGGGCGGTGACCATGGATTGGCTGTGGCCGTCGTCGAGCACGAGCTGGTCGGTATTCTGCGTGAGGCATGGGCCTTGTTGCTCGGTGGGCTTATCGAAACATTGCTGATCGAGCTTGATGTTGAGCGTGCGGCCGAGGAGTAGGGAGCGTTCGTGGAGGGCCTTGGGATCCGCTTCGGAAGTTTCTTTCACCTCGCTGAGATATTTTTCGAGACGCAGGCGATCGAGGCTGGCCTGATTCAAGTCCTGCGAGGCGCGAACAAATGCGCCGGGCTTGCCGCGCACGGCGGCGCGTAGCGAGGTGAAATCGCCACCGGTTTCGGGCGCGAGGAAGACGAGCGTTTGCTGCGCGTCCTTGGGGACTGTGACTACGATTCCTTCCTGGCGGACTTGTTTATTCCAGGTTTCGGCGCGGGTGAACCAGTCGTAAGGCGGAGGATTCGTTGAGCCACGGAGAAAGGCGACGATGAGGAGATAACGGACGGACTGGCTTTCGGGAAAATCCGGGTGAATCCAGAGGCGGTCGCCGGGTTGGAGGTTTGGAACGTCGGAGATTGGCAGAGTTTTGCCGGCGCGAGTGACAGTCATCTGAATGCGCGGCCCGGCCAAATCGAAGGCGGCGGAATCGGCGCGAGAGATTTGGGCGGCGAAAGACAGCGATGCTAGCAGCGCAATTGTTGCGGTGCGCGCGGTAAGAATGGCCGAAGGGCGGAGGCCGGAGGTCCCCATTTCAGACAAGCTCCTGGGGCCGGGAGAAATATGTTACTACCATCAAAATGGGGGCAGCGAATTAAAGTGGCGCGTTTTTTGCGGTGTGGCCAATTTGGAAACCCTTTGAGGTCGCGATTGGCGACTTCAAATTTTTCGGTGTTGCTCTTAAATTACACCGAAAACATCCAGAGGAGGCTGAATGCGAGTATGCTCGGATACGCGAGAATGGAGCCAAATTGCAAACTTAGTGCTGGAGAATTTCCATGAAACGGAAAGCTTCAAAAGGCAGAAGCAAGACAACGTCAACCATACGAAAGCGTGGCGGAGGCGCCGGTGCCGAACAGGCTCTCGAGAAAAAGGCTCATGAGTACGCGGAAGCTTTGATGAAGCGTGATGTGAAGGCATTGGATGAAATCTGGAGCGCAGACTACACATTCGTGAACCCGCGCGGAGAACTGCTGAGCAAAGCGCAACGCATGGCCAACGTGCAGAGTGGAAGGAGTGAATTTCACCAGATGAGCCCGCAGAAGGAACGGCTGAATGTGCGCGGCAATTTCGCGGTGGAGGTGGGCCGGATCCTGGTGGAGGGCGAGTATGGCGGGCGCGAGAGCAGCGGGGAATACCGTTACACGACCGTGTGGGTGAAAACGCAGGGGCGGTGGCGGATGCTGGCCAATCAAATTACGCTCATCGGTCAGTGAGGGCATCCTCGCCGGGGGCCAAATGAAAGGTTGACTTCTTGCGCGAAACGCATCGCCGTACCTGTGGACGAAACTGACGGGTGAATTAAGGGTTGAGTTTTTGGCTGTTTGTGTTATGATAATTTTGCGCTTATTACTTTCGGTTGTGTCGTGCGGTCCCTCTGTTCGTAGCTGATCTGAGAATACCCGCCTTCAGTTCTCTCCGCATGTTTTCAGCGTAATTTAAAACAAGACTGGCTATCAGGCCGCTTGCGTTCGCACGGGAGTTTGTGCGGACGGGCGTATGCCTGCAGCCAGCAAGAAAGCAAAATGCAAAATTTTTCAGAATTACCCATCTCCCCTTCGTTGAAGGAGAGATTAGCAGCGGCGCGATTCTTCTTGCCGACTGCCGTACAAGCCGCAGCAATTCCACCCGCGATGGAAGGCAAAGACGTGCTCGCCACCGCTCAAACGGGGACCGGGAAGACGCTCGCGTTTCTCATCCCGGTGATGGAGAAGCTCGTCCAGTGGAATCTGCCGGGAATCGGCGCGCTAGTGCTATTGCCCACGCGCGAGCTGGCCATGCAAGTGGCCGAGCAATTCGACCGGCTGCGCGGAAGGCAGCTTGCGCCCGCGGCGCTGGTGGTGGGCGGCCTTGGCGAAGGGCCGCAGTTAAATGCGATTCGCAAGGGAGCACGGATTGTGATCGCGACTCCTGGGCGGCTCGAGGATTTCCTCGAGCGGCGGCTCGTAAGACTCGACGGAGTGCAAACCCTGGTGCTCGACGAAGCGGATCGCATGCTGGACATGGGATTCCTGCCGTCGATTCGGAGGATAGTTTCGATTCTGCCGAAAGAACGGCAGACGATGTGTTTTTCCGCGACGATGGAAGCTTCGGTGGCACATCTTGTGAAGGACTACATGCGGAATCCGGTGCGGCTCGCATTCGGATCCACGCTGAAGCCTTCCGAGAACGTGCGGCTGCGGGCGTTTGAAGTCTCGGCAGAGCAGAAGCACGGAGTACTGTGCCATTTATTGAATCAGGAAAAAGGACGCTGCCTAGTATTTTCGCGGACGAAGCGCGGAGCAGATCGCGTGGCGAAGCTGCTGAAGTGGCGAGGAATCGATGCGGCCGTGATTCACGGAGACCGTTCGCAATCGCAGCGGACGGCTGCCCTGGCAGGCTTCCAGCAAGGGTGGCACCGCGTACTTGTGGCGACGGACGTGGCGTCGCGCGGGATTCACGTGGAGAGTATCGCTCACGTGATCAACTACGACTTGCCTGAACTGGCGGAGAATTTCATTCACCGTGTGGGCCGGACGGGGCGCGCGGGAGCGCAGGGCGTAGCGACCACTCTCTTTTCGCGCGACCAGCGGACGGACCTATTCCAGCTGGAGCGGACGCTAGGTTTGAAGATCGAGCGGCTGCCGGTTGATCTGGGTTCTCTTGCAAAACAGGAGAAGGAGCACGAGGATCGGCTGAACCGGATGGCGCCGGCATTTAAGCGACAACTCGTGCGGATGCCTGGCGAATATCTGCAGGCGCAGATGCAGGGCTAGGCCTTATCGAATAACGGGTCCAATAACAGGGCAGGTTCACTGCAGCCTAGTAATCTTCGTTTAGTAGTCTTCGCGCGGCTTAGGGCTGTAAAGGATTCGAGGATTTGGTCTTGTGGCCTGCCCTGTAATCCTCCAGCTCGCGATCTGTAATGGGAAATTCGTGTGTGACGGGAGATCGGCGTTGGCGGTCAATTCGCGCTTCAATTTCAAGGAGCAGACGTCGGGAGCATCCTGGTAGCGGATGCGGTGAGAGATGAAGGCATCGTCGGCGATGGTGAGCGTAAAGTTGCGAACGTCTTCCGCGGCTTAGCGAACCAGGAAGGTGTATTCGCGGGCCCTGATTTTTTGATTCGAAGCCCAGATACTGCATGAGAATTGAGTGGCTCATTTTGACCTTGGAATTAAGCCCGAAATCGCAGTGACGAGAGGCTCGAGTGTGGAATATTCCGGCGGTTTGCACCAGACAATTCTGACCTGCTGATCTTGCACTTCACTTTCGCTTCAAAATAAACCAATCCAAGCAACGCGTTCAGTTCGGTGATGCGACCTCGCGAATAATTTTCGCAAGGATTTGGACGCCGTCTTCGATCTGATTGGTATTCGCGCCTCCGTAGCCCAGGACTAAGCCGCCACGCGACAGCCGCTTCAGATAACAACTGGAAAGAGGGATCACGGAGATGCCGGCCTCGGCTGCTTTTCGCGAAACCGTTCTGTCATTCACTCCAGGTGGCAGCAACGCCACGAGATGCATTCCTGCTTCTGCATTTACGACCTCGAGCTGCTCGCCGAGATGCTTGCGAATCGCTTCGCCGAGAGCCTTGCGACGTTCGAGGTAGAGCACGCGCATTCTGCGAATGTGGCGGGCGAAATGCCCTTCCTTGATGAAATCGGTGAGGGCAGCCTGGTAGAGGGTGGGTGAAAAAATGTCGGTGGCTTCGCGCGCGGAATAGAATGCGCGGACGAGATCCTTGGGAACGACCACGTAGCCGAGGCGCAAGGCGGGGAACAAAACTTTACTGAGCGTGCCGATGTAGATGACGCGGGCGTCTGCGTCCATACCTTGTAGGGATGCTACCGGGTGGCTGCCGAAACGATATTCGCTGTCGTAATCATCTTCGATGATCCATGAGCCATTGCGCGCAGCCCAATTGAGCAGCTGCATTCGGCGCGAGGCGCTCATTGTGGCGCCCATGGGGTATTGGTGCGAGGGCGTGATGTAGACGGCGCGGGCATTGCGGCAGCGGCGGATCCCTTCTTTCACATCGAGACCGTCGCGATCGATCGGAACGGGAACGAGCCTGGCGCCGGCCATGGTGAGAGCTTGCTGCGCGCCGGGATATCCAGGCTCTTCGATCCAGACGGGGTCGTCCAAATCCAGCAGAGCGCGGGCGGAAACCTGCAGGCCCAATTGCGAGCCGGGGACGACGATTATCTGCGAGGCGTTGCAGCGCACCGCGCGCGATGCGCCCAGATATTCGGCGATTGCTTCGCGGAATGGCGCGTAGCCCATGGGATCACCGTAGGCCATCATTTCGCGCGTGGAGTTTCGCGAGTGGCGCGAGAGAAGAGAGGACCAGACGCCGACGGGGAAATAATCTAGAGCGGGGAGGCTGACGCGAAAGGCGCCGATATTTTTCAGGTCGGAATCGCCCTGCATGGACATGAGGTGGCGGGCGCGCTGCGAGACTTTGCGCGAGATTCTCGTGGTTGCGGGTTTGCGAGCGACGCCGGGTGCGGGCTTTGAGTCTTCGGGGATGGAGCTTGCGACGCAGGTGCCCGCGCCGATGAATGTCTCGAGATAGCCTTCGGCGTGCAATTGTTCGAACGCGCTCAGCACTGGTACGCGGGAGACTTTCAACTCCGCGGCGAGGCTGCGGGTGGAAGGGACGCGCTGGCCGGGGCGCAATTGGCCGCTGACGATGGAACGCTGGAACCAGTCATATAGCTGACGGTACATGGGGCTCTTCGCACGGGGAGCGAGGGCGATGGGCGGGAAGAAACTGGCGCGGACTTGTTTTGATTGTTTCGCTAGGGTCACATGCGGCTCCAAGTGGTCATATCGAAGTGCGTGAAAGTGGCTATTGCGGCCGTCCACTCCATGATCCATCATTCGCGGCGGTGGCGCAATTCGCAGGTTAGCGGAGGCACTTTCAAATTGTTGCTGGAACAACGAACTGCGAGGGTCAAAGCGATGAATGCATCCAGATTGGTTCGGATTTTCTTCTTCTTGTGCTGCGGCGTGCTTTTCGTTTCGAAACCGGCCGGTGTATCTGCCCAGTCGAGCGCGGACAACGCGAAGGCTGAATCACAACAACCCGCAGCGCTCCCGGACGGGCAGCATGATTTCGACTTCGAACTTGGCAGCTGGAAAATTCACCTGAAGCGGCGGATGAATCCTTTGACGGGCTCGAATACGTGGGTGGAGTTCGAGGGGACTTCGGTGACGCGGAAGGTCTGGGATGGACGCGCCCAGATCGAGGAGTTCGAGACCGATAGTCCCACTGCCGGGCACATCGAGGGACTCACGCTGCGTACCTACAATCCAAAGACGCACGAGTGGTACCTCACATGGGCCAACAGCAAGGACGGCCTGCTTGTTTCGCCACAGATCGGACGGTTCAAGGATGGAAAGGGCGAGGCTTCTCTGTTCGCCCCTGATCCGAACTCCCCGAACGATAGGCTTTGTGCAGCAGTCCGGTGACAATGGTCTCGAGCCGTTTGGCATCCAAGCTGGCCAGATCGTCACCGAATGCCGTGAAGACCAAATCCTGGCCCGCTGGCAGCGATTTTTCCTGACGGCGCACGATTTCGTAGACTCGTCGGCGAATGCGGTTGCGTACAACGGCCGACTTGCTTACTTTGCGACTGACCACCACCGCCACCCGGTATGGTCGATTCGGTTCCCTCGTCAAATACTTGAGGCTTAGTAGCGGCGCCCGCACCGTTTGCCCGCGGCCATACACACTCCGAAGGCTGTTATAGCCATGAAAGCGGTGCAAGCGTATGAGCATAGGTATAGTTTATAGTTTTTGGCCGGCCGTTTATAGGCATTTCGTTTGGCGATTCGCCTCCCTAGGTTGCTACAAACTACCGGTCAAGTATTGGTGAGTTAATCTTAAGCTGAGAGTTTCTGTCGACCCTTGGTGCGGCGGCGTTTGAGGACGCTGCGGCCAGCGCGGGTAGACATACGCTTAAGAAATCCGTGCTCTCGGGAACGGCTGCGTTTCTTGGGTTGGTACGTTCGTTTCGGCATACTGCCCTACTTTACCACAGTTTATCCCTGTTGGCTACAGGTCTACTCGCTGTCAACTATCTCGTCGGTCCGCCAAGCTTCTGAGCTGAATTCACCGGTGGCACAGCGTAGCTCCATATCGGTGTAATCTTCATCCCGAGCTAACCATTGCTTGCTTGGCGACCGAGGAAACTTGCAATTTTTCGACGCCGGGCTGGTGGCTGCGCTGTTTCTAAATTCCGGCGCCACCGTGATGCGTCAAGGTGCTCAGACATACTACCAACGACCCTGGTGTCTTCACCGACCGTTACCGCCGTTGCCTGACTTTTCCATGCGTGTTTCGCTTCCCAAGTCATAGCGGTTGACGTGCTACCTGCAGCGTCAGTGGTACGAACAAGCGTAAACGTGGCAGTCTCGGGCTTTTTCCCTGAACGCCAAACATGAGGCATTTCGAGTACCAAAACTTGTGAGTCGTCTTCACCAGGTGTGACTAGGTCGGCGTTTTCTGCAAACTGCTGATCAATGCCCGCCCGAACGGCAGTACGATCTTGTTCAAGTTGAGCTAGCGCGTCAGCTTGGTATTCCGGGGTCATGCGGTCTATTCCGGTATTGGTGGCCGGTAGTTCAATCATTTGTGTGTTTGTTTGCACGCGTTCTGCGTCTGACATGATTACATATTATCATGTTTGTGCTTTTTAGTCAATTTCATGATAACTATTACTTAAGTTCGTTTGGCCGTAATATTGACAATAGTTACCCTACTGCCGGCGGGGATTTTTCCACGTCTGAGCGTAGATTGTCCACACTTTAACAGATACAGTCGTAACCTGTGCATAAACTTACTCTTGGTTTCGTAATTTTTGTTTAATGGGCAAGTATGTGCGTAAACTGTGTGGAAAAGTCGCAGCCAACTCTGTATAGTAGGTCGTACAAAAAGGAGCGGTATGCAGCAAGCTGGTCTGTGGCAAGCAGTCCTAGGCGAGATTGAATTATCTCTCTCCAGGGGAAACTTCGTGACGTGGTTCAAAAGCACCACGCTACTCAAAGAAGTCGACGGTCAAGTCGTCATTGGCGTTCCCAACATCTTTATCAAACAACAGCTTGAGCGTAAATATAATGAACTGATCACGCAGACGCTGCAAAAGAACGGCGTCATGGTCGAGACGATTGAATATAAGATTGCGCCGGCAGCGGCTTCTAGCCGTCATGTTAGTAACGAGCCGGCTGAACGAATTCCGGCAGCTCCAACACCGGTAGCTCCAGTGGCCGAACGGCCAACGGCCAAGCTGACGTCGGCCGACAGCAGTTTTTCGCATTCGTACCGGCAAGGACTCAACGAGCGCTACACCTTTGATAATTTCATCGTCGGCTCCAGCAATGAGCTCGCCTTTGCCGCCTGTCAGGCGATTGCCGCCAGCCCGGGTACCAGATACAATCCGCTGTTTCTGTACGGCGGCGTCGGTATCGGCAAAACGCACCTGATTCAAGCCGTCGGCAATGTGATCGTCACCCGCGAGCCGGGCACCAAAGTGCTTTATATTTCCACCGAGCAATTCGTTCAAGAATTCGTCGACGCCCTGCGCTTCCGCAAGACGGCCGACTTCGCCAGCTACTACCGTACCGCCGACGTCCTGATCGTTGACGACGTACAGTTCATCGCCGGCAAAGAAAAAATGCAGGAGGAGTTTTTCCATACCTTTAATGCCCTGCACCAGGCCAATAAGCAGATTATTATCAGTTCGGATAAACCGCCCAAGGACATTCCGACACTCGAAGACCGGCTGCGATCCCGCTTTGCCGGCGGCATGAGTATTGACATGCAAACGCCGGATTATGAGACCCGCTGCGCCATTGTCCAGGCCAAATCGTTGACGCACGAGATCAACCTGCCCCAGGAAGTCGTCGAATACTTAGCCAACAACGCCCGCACCAACATTCGTGAGCTTGAGGGCGCGCTCAATCAACTGCTGGCGTTTTGTGAGATGCGCGGGCTGGAACCGACGCTGTCAATCGCCTCAAGCCTGCTCAGCGTCAGCAAAATCCGACCCAAGCATTTGAGCGCCAAACAGATCATTGAACGCACTGCCCGCCATTTCCAAATCCCGGTAGACGACATTTTAGGGCCTAAGCGTGATAAAGACATCGTCGTGCCGCGCCAAATCGCCATGTATATGCTCAGGAGCGAATTGCACCTCAGCTTCCCCAAGATCGCACACGAACTGGGACGCAAAGACCACACCACCGCCATTCACTCGGTCGAAAAAATCGAGAAGGAATCGCGGCTCGACGCTTCGATGCGCATGGCGATCAGCGAAATCAAGGAGCATCTGTATGCGTAAGCTTGTGTGGACAGCCCGGGGAAAAACCGTGGGCAGCATGCGTATAGGCCAAGGTATAACTTTTGGGTTGTACACGGCCCTGGGTGTGGGCCGGGGTCTATATGTGCATGTTTTGCTTAGGTTTGCGGCTATTTGTACGCGGGTTGTGCATGACTTTTCCACGGCTATTATGGGTGTTCCGGCCTCTGTTTTTTCGAGACTTATCCGCACTACCCACAGGACCTACAACAATAACGAAGTTTACCTAATTAATTCATTACTATTTATTTAGGAGGGTACATTCATGAAGCTTCAAGTCACCCAGGAAAATCTTAATCGGGCACTTGGTTCAGTCGCCCGTGTAGCCAATAGCCGTGGTACCCTGCCTATCCTTAGTAATGTGCTTATCAAGACGAGTAACAACCGATTGAGCCTGTCCGCGACAAACCTGGACATCGCCATCACGCACTTCATTGGCGCGAAAGTTAATGAGGAGGGTTCAATCACCGTCCCGGCCCGCTTAATGCAGGATTTTGTCGGTAGCTTGCCGGAAGGAATCATTGAACTAGAGCTGGAAGAGACCAAGCTGCACGTAACCACAGAGCAGTATCAGTCGGTCGTGAACGGCATTGTGGCCGATGACTTCCCGGTTATGCCGGCAATTAGCGAGGGCAAGAGCTGGAACTTGCCGAGTGCGGCGCTCAAAAAAGGGCTCGGGCAGGTGGTCTTTGCCGCCAGTAATGATGAGACACGTCCGGTGTTGACCGGTGTTTTAATACACACCATGGGCGGCAAACTGTATGCCGCGGCCACCGACAGCTACCGGTTGGCCGAGAAGCAGCTTGGCACCAGCAAAGCGGACGTACAAGTACTGGTGCCCGCTTCGGCGCTGCAGGATTTGCTCCGCGTACTCGGCGACGGTGACGACGAGGTGCGCGTTACCCATGATGACTTACAAGTGTTGTTCCAGGCCGGTGACGTCGAACTGGTAACTCGTCTGGTCGAAGGCAAATATCCGGATTACCGCAAGCTGATCCCCGATGCCTTCACGACTGAGGTAGTGCTCAAGCGAGCTGATCTGATCAATATCACGAAGGTCTCCAGTTTATTTGCCCGCGAAAGCGCCGGCAGTGTAACAATAGAGGTAGACGAGAAAAAACAAGGGCTTAGTATCCGGTCGGTGGCTTCGCAGCTTGGCGAGAATACCGCGACGGCCTCAGGTAAAGTCTCGGGTAGCGGCAGCATAACGCTTAACTCGCGCTATCTGCTTGACGGCCTGAACGCGCTCGACGGCGAAGAGGTGCGCTTCGGCTTCAACGGCAAACTGGAACCAACCCTACTGTCCGATCCAAAAGGCGACGATTACCACCACATCATCATGCCGCTCAAGAGCTAACCGCCCGGCGGGGTTAGTATAATGAGCCTCATGAAAAGCCCGAAGCCTGCCCGCAGTAGCGTCACTTCACTGCGTTTACAGAATTTCCGATCTTATATCGATGCGTCGTTTGAATTTGATGGGCGCGTCAATATTATTGTCGGCCCCAATGCCAGCGGCAAAACCAACTTGCTCGAGGCTATCCTGGTAGCTGCCCGCGGCGGTTCTTACCGCGCCCGGGATGTGGAGCTGATTCGTTTCGAAGCGCCATGGGCCCGCTTAGACACCAATATCAGCAGCGGCAACGTTCGGAGTGTCAAACTGACGCGCGAACCGGTTCCATCCAAAAGTTACGAACTGGACGGCAAAACGTATCAGCGCCTGAGCGTCAACAATACGCTGCCAGTGGTGCTATTTGAGCCCAATCACCTACTATTGTTGGCTGGTGGCCCGGAGCAACGCCGTGGCTATCTGGACGACTTGCTCGAACAAACCCGTCCCGGCTACGGCAGCGTCAGGCGGCAATACCGGCGTACGCTCGCCCAGCGCAATGCCTTGCTCAAACATGCTTCAGGAGAGCTTACAACTCAATTATTTCCCTGGAATGTCCGCTTAAGCGAGCTGGCAGGCCAGGTCGTTCGCGCTAGAACGGAGCTTGTGGCTGATATACAGGCGGTATTGCCCGGGTTGTACCGCGACCTTTCACATGCTGGCACCACGGTCGGCATTGCATATAAGGCCCAGAGCCCCGTAGACAGCTATGAGAGCGTTTTGGTAAAGAAACTTGAAGAGAGTGTCGACCTCGACCGGCTGCGTGGTTTCACGGCCTATGGGCCGCACCGGGAAGACATGGCGGTGAGCTTTGACGGCCACCCGGCACCAGAAACCGCATCACGCGGTGAAATCCGCACTGCTATCCTGGCGCTCAAGATTGCCGAACTGCAACTACTGGAAGGGGCGCGGGAGTCCACTCCCCTGCTTCTACTTGACGATGTCTTTAGCGAGCTGGACGGTAAACGCCGCCACGCGCTGACCGATCATCTATCTAAGTACCAGACCTTTATAACTACTACCGACGCCGATCTTGTGCTTCAGCACTTCACGACTGCTGCCAGCATCACCCCACTTGATCTAGATAAGCCGTAGCCTGTTCAGGTTATTATATGGCTTGCCCGTCGAGGGTGTAGGTGCGGTAGCGTGGGTTGCCGTTAGTGAACGTTATGACGTGCGTCGTAAGCGTTCCATCGCTGGTAACAAACCGCACCTGCAGGGTGTAGGTACTGATAAACGTCGATTTATCGGCCGTAACATTACTACCTTTTTGAGAGGCATCAACACAAATTATTGGTGAACTATCGGCTGCTTTGGCGTTCAGAGCACTAATTGCGCTTGATACTTTTCGCGTCAGGAGGTCGAGGGTGGTTGCATCAACTTGCCACTGGCCAGGACTGAATGAGCCATCAAAACCGAGATAACCAACCGCGCCATTACTGGCACTACACTCAGTTGCCAGGTTTTGCTTGACCTGCGCAAGAGAGGTCCCAGTAAGCTTGGCCTGAGTGGCCAGTGGTATGCCCAAGCCCAGCAGATCAAGTGGGCCAAAAGAGCTACCTTCGGCTATTTGTACCATTGACCCGTCTTTATTTACCTTAAATATGGTGGTATTGCCGGAGGCCGCTTGACTGTTGGCGGTTGGATCATTGACGGTCGCCAAGGCGAAGCCACCGTACACTTTCACGTTGCTAGCTTTGGCGTTTGGGTCAATCTTTTTCGCGGCAGCCGTGGCGCTTTGGGTGTTTTTGTCTTGCTTGCCCTGGGGTGACGAGACGTGTGACACTATTGCGAAAACAGCGATACACGCCAGCACGAAAACTGCCCCTATTATTAGGACTAATCTTAGCTGTGATTTGTCATACCCACCCGACGTGTATTGATTGTCATTGCTGTCATTATTGTTATTCGGTGGCATTGTTTATCCTCTCTAGTTTGACGCTCTCCACACCTGGTTCCAAGGGAAGTTGTAATATGACCTAACGGCTATCTCGGTACCGGTTTGGTCGCCAACCTGCCCGCCGGCAATACCGCCGTTTTCATTTTCACTGGCTTGAACTAATTGGCCGTTGCCGACATACATAGCGGTATGGTCGGCTGTGTTTAGCAGTATATCGCCTGGCTGCATGTTCGCGTCGGTGTCTAGATTTACGGACGATGTAACATTTTTAAAGCCGGCTTGCGAAAGATAAGAGGCTTCACTCGACGTATCAAAGTTCGGGTTGGTCTTAAAGTAGCCGGCCGCGGTTAAGGCAGCCGCCACAAACGACGAACAATCGAAACTACCGCAGGCACTCGTGCAGCTTGGGTCTGCTTGCCACTTCGTCCAACCAGATGTTCGGGTCGGCTGATCGTAGCCATAGCCATTATTCTTGGCTATCATTATGGCCCAGCTAACAGCTACCGCTATGCCTTGGCCCGCTGAAACTCCCGTGCAACCGGCACCGCCCGTTGAGCCACCCTGTAGCGGATTGCCCCCCATTGCCTTGATGTTCGCCATCATATCTTCTACCGGTTTGCCGTATAAGCCGCTCCAGTCACCAGTCTTGCCGCTCAGATCTTCCAGCTCGGCCGTCACGGCTGAAGTAGCTTGTATGTAGTAGACACCGATACTGCCCTTTGGCAGAGAGTTCAATATGCTATTTGCTTCGGCGGTCGGCATGTCGCCCGGCTCGCCGCCGCCGGTGGCCGCGCCGGCTGCCGTTGTTTGCGAGGCTGAGGCAATATACTGGGCGTCCCGCGTCGCATTGCCTGGGCCCCCGCCTGATGTGTCGCTGCCAAAGTGGTTAATAAAACCACCGGCGCCACCGCCTTCATTAACGGTGTCTAAATAGAAGAATACCGGTGAAACGCCAGCCGACTGGACGGCCGAGGTGATTTGACCGATATTACCCGAGTTGAGGCCATATTTTCCTATGACAGCTTGGGCGCCGGCTTGCTTCAGGAACCATTGCTCGACCGTACTGTTCGATATATTCCAGGTAGAAGTGACTGATTCGCTTAAGAAAGTTTTTACATCACCGAGTGAGAAGCTGCCACCGCCAGTCGGTCCTGGTGTCGGAGACGTCGTAGATGTGCCGCAGGTACTATAGTTGGCTACGTAGTTTGGCCATGAATCGATGGCGTCAATCTCGGATTGTGGTAAACCACTCGTCACGCCGCTGGTTACGGGCGCGGCTGACGCGACCATTGGCGCAGTGAAATTAACGAGATATGAGCAGGCAAAAACAAACAGCAAGCTCCTAAGTAGCCAAGGTTTTACGCGGGTGAATGAAGTGGACTGTTTTGGCATCAACCGTACCCCGCATGACTTGTTTGAGACGGCGGCGCCATCCCGGGGGTGAGCATCGTCTCGGCCCACTTGGCGAAATCTAGCACCATTTGTACTGGGTTTTGCGCCACGTCAGCGTATGGATTTGTTGGACTGCAACAAGAGCCGTCTTGGGCGACACCCCATTCGATTTGGCCTGAGCCATCAGGTGTTGTGCCGTAGGCGTTGCCGTATGGGGAGATTGCCGGGACACCAATCGTATCGCCAGCGTTAACATGCGAACCCGATTTGATACCAGGCGCTGGTGCTATACCTTCGGCGAAATAGAGCGTAGAGGTTGGGAGGCCAGAAGGCTGTGTATCACCTTTGAGTTCGATGAATCCACCCCAATTAGAGAAGGAAGTTGAAGCATAAAAGATGGTGCCGCTATACGGTGCAACGGCCCGGCCTGAGAAGGTGCCGTCGTAGCCTTGATCAAGGCGGTTTGGTATCCAGTGATCCGGGAACGGGTTCAGTAGCGAGCCATTCGAGGGCGTCGTTGAGCCACCGTTCTGATCGGCCAGGTCGTCTTGGGTCAGCAGGCTTTGATTATACTTGCCGCCGGCCGCTCCGGTGGCTGACTGGATAAGCAGGCAGTAGTCAGGAGTTTTGTGGATTGGCATGCCGTTTTGGTCGGTCGGACCATCGGCGGCGGCCTGCTGCCAGGCTTGGGTCAACTTGCCATCGGCGCCGTCACTGCAGTTCTGGTCCCAGTAATCACTCAGCACTAAACCTTTTGGCAGTGAGGGAATGCCGTACGAAGTTAGGTTGAACATATCAGCTTGAGCAGTCGCCGCGGCACTGACTCGGCCGCTAAAGACGGATGCGAAGCTATTAGACAAAGCGCCAAACGGATTGCTCAAGAGGTTGGCGAAACCATCGCGCAGCGAACTCTGGAAACTAATCGGCACGTCCATGGCGATTTGCGAGATGAGAGAGTAGTCGCTGCTGGTGTCGAACATGCGGCCAAAGAAGTTCTCGTGCTGGAATTCACTCGTCTGCTCGGCGATTTGTTCGTTAAGAATCTGTCCATGTTGGGCGGCAGTTATCTCGCCGCAGCCTTCGGCGAGGCAGGAGTCGTTGCCGCTGATGTCAGCGCCACCGCCCATGGCAATCACTTTCCGTCCGCCGCTCATATTGCTACCCATATTGGAACGCAGCACTAACTTCATAATATCGGCCATAAGCGGTTGGATGAAGCCGGTTATAAACTGTGTCAGACTGCCGATACCCAAGAAGTTCAATAGTGCGCCTATGAGGTTACCAAATATCCCGGCCCAATGGGCAATAAAGCTGGCAGCCGAAGTAATGATATTTATCCCCGGAAGGTTGAGGAAGTTATGGATAGCATCGAGTGCTGCAAATCCCTGGCTCGGCATGTCTGTGTTGCAGACATCTTTGCCGGTCGGGATAGTGCCGCCATCATCACAGGCGTAGGTCCCCTGGCTGTCGGGATATACGCTGGATCCGGTCGAGTTAGAGGCGGCCGCTGAGGCGTTACCTACGCCGAATACCCCCGCTAGCAGGCTGGCCGTCGTCGTGGTCGTTGAGGTCGGTTCACTATTGTCTATGACATCATGATAGAAGGGCGTCTGTTCGGCGCTGGCAGTGCCGCCAAGCTCCGGATCGTTCGGGGCCCCCTGGTTCCCCGCCCCGAGCGAATCAACCATTGACCCAACTTCGGTCGCGTCAACACTGGTCGTATTATTGAGCGATCCGGTGTGGATCTCATCGGCGTACGTCCGATACAGCATGAAGAGTGATACCATGCCCGCGGCATTAAGGACGTAATCAAGTTTGCGAATGGCTGGCCCGGCCTTATTAAGGAATGCGATCACGCTGGCAATAGTCTTGATCCAGCCAATGATGGGCAATGCGTCAGTCACGTTTTCGCTAATGTCCGCTAAGCCAACCTTTTCGAGGACGTAATCAATGGCATATTTCGCCCAGCCGTCCTCGGTGATTTTGGTATAATCATCGATCATTTTTTGGATTTCAGTATCGGTAAAACCGCGCGCGGCCGCTAATTCCTCCAGACTGGTTCTGGCCGCCGTGTCCACGTCCGGGTTCTCCGGGGCGCCTCCTAGCTCACCATCGGTACCCGGCTCTGGTGTCGTCGGTTCCGTTTTCTCAGGGTCACACGTCGAACTCAGCAGGCATTCGAACATTGTGCCGCGGGCTTCGTTGAGCGGCGTAAGGACTCTGGACGCGATCCAGACCTGCGCCGCCTCTTTCTTTTTATCGGCGAAATCTTTGAGCGCATCGCGGCCATTACAGAAGAAGATACATCTGGTAATACCATACTTTTCTTCGAGTAGCCGGCCCACCTTATACCGGTACCATACCTGTTTCCAGTCTGATTCTTTTTGCAGCGAATTTTTAACGTATTGTCTGACTTCATTCCGGCTCATTTCCTGGAACAGATCGCCGCTATCACCGGCGATTTTGGTAATATCTTGATCACCGACGATGCCGGGGGCTTTCATATAGTATTTGGTGACCCCGCCGATCTTCTTGGCTTTGAATTCAATGCCATAGTTTTCGGCGAGCTTGTACTCCAGTCGCGCCTGTGACCAGCCTTTATACATCGCCTTAACAGGGTTGTTTCCGGTGACGCCGATATTGGGATTACAGTTTCGGTCGATGGTGTCGCCGCCACACTTGGTCAATGACGGCAGTACGTATCGCTTGATGTAGGTGCTCAGGAAGTTTTCGGCGGCGTTATCGACGGCGTTCTCAGAGCTGGCATAAAAATGGTTCTGGAGGTTATTGATAATATGCTCGATCTTGAGTGGTATGAGCATGAAGAACACCACCCCGAGGGTGGCAATGATCGAGCCAGACGCAATGCCGCCAAACAGAATACCTTTGTGTTCTTTGACGATGGCCTGGTATTTTTTGTAGGCCGAAGCGTTGCCGCTTAAAATTGAGTTGGTCTCATCGGAGTAGCCTTTGTCGCCACCGCCGCCCATGGCGCCGGTGTACAGGCCGCCTTCACGGTCGCCGCCTTTACCACCCTTCTTGTCGTCACCTTTACCGCCTGAACCACCTAAACCGGCAGAGGCCGATTGGGCGGCGTCCTTGGCGGCTTTGCGGCCGCGGCCCGCGGCGCGCCGACCGGCTCCACCGGCGGCACCGGCCGTGCCGCCAGCGGCCCCTCCCGGACTGACAGGGCTTTCTCGACTGGCGGCATTACCCGGAGTTTGTTTATCTGGATTTTCGGAATCGTAAACAGCCACAGCAATTAGTTCTTATGCTTTACTGTCATTATTCTACACCCTACGACGTGATATACCCCTATCGAATTTGTCTAACCGCTGCCCGGCGCAAGGCGATTGCCAAGGTCAATCGTGTTCCTAGGCTGTTTCCTGGTGGGATCCTCTAGAGTCGACCTGCAGGC
>AmSFosDRAFT_100288_pt1 | contig 28574 bp, 25 predicted proteins | sample FosCloommunities_FD_10275 | JGI IMG/M metagenome (IMG submission 10275)
TTCGAGCTCGGTACCCGGGGATCCCACGTACAACGACACCTAGACCACCTGTAGATCGGTCTCGAGCGCGTCGACGTCCTCGATGATGTCCAGGAAGTGCAGCTGGCTGGGCAGCAGCGTGTGGATGAGCAAGTCGGGCCCGTCGTCCGCCTGGACGGCGGCGGTGAGTTTCTGCACCACGTCGCCAGCACCGGCGTAGGCGTCGATATAGGACAGATCGAGCGGATACCCCTGCTGCTGCGCGAACTGGTTGATCTGGGCCTGGATGAAGTCGTTGTGGCCCTGGTAGAAGTCCTTCGCCTGGACGACCGTGAGCTTGCCGTTGATCGGCACAGACGGATACGTTGGCGCGGACTGGGCGCCGGCGATCGTGGCCCCATTGAGCGCGCTGGCCATGACCGCGCCCACGCCGAGGCCGATGGCGCCGATACGCAGCGCTTGACGGCGCGTAAAACGCGTCGGTTGTGAATCCGAGACAGTGGTGACGCCCGTTGGCTCGACCATCCTGTTCCCTCCCCCTTGCAACAAACGGATCGAGTGTCGCCCAGCGTACGTTTCCCGCGTAGCCGTGGAGCCGATTATCCGCGTCCTCACTGACGAGCGTCAATAACGCCTGAGCGTCGACGGATACGCTGAGAACGTGGCGCCCAGAGCCAATGTCCTGTTCCTGACCTGCCACGATCTCGGCAGGCATCTCGGTTGCTACGGACGGTCGACCATCTCGAGTCCGGCCCTGGACGCGTTCGCCGAATCGGGCATCCTGTTCGAACAAACCTGGGCCACGGCGCCCCAATGCAGCCCGAGCCGGGCAGCGCTGCACACCGGGTTTTACCCACACTCCGCGGGCATGCTCGGGCTCGCGCACGCGCCGTTCGGCTGGCGGCTCGCGGCCGACGCCCCGCATCTCGCGCAACGGCTGCGGGCCGAGGGCTATGCGACGGTGCTGATCGGCCTCCAGCATCTGAGCCAGACGCCCTTTGAGCTCGGGTATGACCGCGTGCTTCCGCTGGCACCGGCGCCCGAAGAAGCGCGCATGGCGGTCGGGATGCTGCGCAATCTGGCGCGAGACGCCGAGCGCCCCTTCTATCTCGAAGTAGGCTTCGAGGAACCGCATCGACCGTACGACTTCGGAGGCGCCGAACCGGACAGCAGCCGGGGTGTGGCGATCCCGCCGTACCTGCCGCAGGTGCCCGCAGCGCGCGAAGACATGGCGGCGTTCCAGGGCGCTGCGCGGAGCATGAACGACGCGGTCGGACAGATCCTCGCCGAGCTGGACGCGCTCGGGCTGCGCGACCGGACGTGGGTCATCTTCGTCACCGACCACGGCATCGCCATGCCCCGCGCCAAGGCGACGCTCTACGATCCGGGCCTCGAAACGGCGCTGCTGATGCGCTGGCCCGACGGCGGGCTGGCCGGCCCTCGACGCCTGGACACGACCATCAGCAACGTCGACGTCACGCCGACCCTGCTCGAGGGGCTGGGTCTACCGGTTCCCGACGCGCTGCAGGGGCGGAGCTTCTGGCCGCTGCTGCGTGGTGAGTCGTTCGCGGCGCGGGTGGAAATCTTTGCCGAGAAGACCTATCACACCCACTACGAGCCAATGCGCGGGGTGCGAACAACACGCCACAAGTTGATCGTCAATCTCGAGGTGGACCAGGCGGTCGACGTGCCTACGGATGTCCAGCTCAGCCCGATCTACCCGCTCATGATTTCGGATTTCGCAGACGCCCGGCCGACGGTCGAGCTCTACGACCTGGCCTCCGATCCGCTCGAGCTCACCAACCTGGCCAATCGGCCCGAGCTGGCGTCGGTACAGGACGACCTGATGCGGCGCTTGCGCGGCTGGATGGAGGTGACCGACGACCCGATCCTGGCCGGGCCAGTCCCGTCGCCGTACTACGCGAACGCGCTCGCGCGGCTCAGACCACCTGCTCCTGGCTGAGCGCCCCCAGCTCGTCCGCGGTCAGACCCAGTAACCTACCGTAGACCTCCGCGTTGTGCTCGCCGAGCCTCGGTCCGGGGAAGCGCACCGCGCCGGGCGTGCGCGAGAAGCGGGGCACGACGTTCGGCATGGGCACCGTGCCGAGCTCGCCGTCCTCGGGTGCGACGATGTCGCCGCGGGCGGCGAAATGTGGGTCGGCAAAGATGTCGGCCATCGAATTGACGGGCGAGACGGGGACGCCGGCGTCGTCGAGGATGCGCTGCCCCGCGGCGGCGGTGTGCTCCGCGAACCAGCCGCCGATCGCCTCGTCGACGGCAGTGGTGTTGCGAATGCGCTCCGCATTGCTGGCGAAGCGCGGGTCGTCGAGCCATTCGGGGTGGCCCATCGCGCGCGCCATCCGCTCCCAGATGGGCGCGGTGGAGACGCTCAGCACGAGCCAGCGCCCGTCGGCGGTGCCGTACACCCCGATCGGCATCGACTGGCCGGTGTGGTTGCCCATGCGTTCGTGGACGCGACCGAGCTTGCCATAACGCGGCACGATCGCCTCCATCAGTCGGAAGATCGACTCGTACAGCGTCACGTCGATCGACTGACCGCCCTGGTGGTGTCGCTCGCGCTCGAGCAGCGCCGAAACCGCGCCGAGTGCGCCGAACAGACCGGCCAGGTAGTCCGCGAGCGCGATCGGCACGCTCACCGGTGCGCGATCGGGATAGCCGGTGATGTAGGTGAGTCCGCCCAGCGCGGCCGCGGGCGTGCCGAACCCCGCTTTGTCGCGGTACGGCCCGTCCTGGCCGTAGCCCGAAACGCGCACCAGGACGAGATCAGGGTGCCCGCGTCGCAGATCCTCGTAGCCGAGTCCCCAGCGCTCGAGCGTGCCCGGCCGAAAGTTCTCGATCAACACGTCGGCGTGGCCGAGCAGCCGCAGGAACAGGTCGCGCCCGCGCGGCTGGCGGATGTCGAGCGTGATGGCGTACTTGTTGCGGCCGAGCACCGACCAGTAGAGCGAGCGGCCCTCGTAGGTCGGCTCGAGCACGCGAAGCGGGTCACCGCGGCCGGGTAGCTCGACCTTGATGACCTCGGCGCCATAGTCGCCGAGCAGCGCCGCGGCGAACGGGGCGGCGATCACGGTCGACAGGTCCAGCACGCGCAATCCCGCGAGCGGACCGGTCATTCAAGGCAATGTACCGTCCGCGCGCGCCTGCTGGAAACGCTGGTAGGCCAGGCGGGGCGAGCGGTCGGGATTCAGCATGCTGAACCAGGATTCCTCGTTGTTCGGTCCGATCGAGCCGACGTCGGCATAGTCGAGGTTGAAGACGGTTGCGCCCGCGATCCAGGGATAGTTGGCGTTGGCCAGCTGGAGCGCTCTGACCAGGTAGTCGGCACGTTGCAGGGAGGGCAGCTCCATCCAGTTGAACTCGCCCAGGTCGACCGACGTTTGCTCGAGGGTGCCCATCTCGCCGATGTAGATGGGTCGGTCGCCGTACCTGGTCTCGACCTGGCGGAACTGCTCGACCTCGCGAAAGCACATGGGCGTGCAGGAGGGGTCGGTCGACGGGTCGAAGTTGCCCAGGTAGGCGTGGACGCCGAGGGCATCCACCGACTGCAGGCCGCCGGCGCGGAGAAAACCGTCGAGCCAATCGACGTCCTCCATGCTGCCGCCGCGGCCGCTGGTCCGCTGGGAGGGTCCGCCGTTGATCACCGTGACCGACGGGTCGGCGCGCTTGGCGCCCTGATAGGCGGCTGCCATCAGCCGGGCATAGGCGGCTGGATCGGGCGCACCGCCCCACTCGCCGGGCAGGTTGGGCTCGTTGAAGACCTCGACGTAGGCGAGCGCCGGGCCGGCGTACTTGAGGGCGTGGTAGACGTAGTCCTGGAGGTCGTCGGGGTTGACCTTGTCCAGCGCGCCGCCGGCCCAGTCGGGCGGGCCGAACAGGCGCATGCCGACGCGCATGCCGTTGTTCTGCGCGGCGTTGACGACATTGGTCAGGTCGTTGGCGCGGGTCTGGCCCCACTGGTCCTTCTGTTCGAAAGGGAAGTTGCCGCGGCTGGGCTCGGTGCGCGCCCAGGACAGGGTGGTGGCCATGACGCGGAAGCCGGCGGAGTGGGCGAGCGGGGCGTCGCCGATGTCGGCGAGCAGGGCGCCGTAGGGAAAGCCGTTGCGCGCTGAGCTGACGGCGGACTGGTCCGCGGTGCCCTGATCGGCGGGAGGCGCGGTCGCATCCGGCGCGTCGGCAGCATCGGGGGACGAGTCAGCCGGCTGGGCGTCGTCCTGCGCCCGTGCCGGCGTCGAGGTCGGTGCGCCGAGCAGCAACAGTCCGAGCGCGAGCAGCAGTGCCATGGCCCCGCATCGCCCCGGCGTTGGGCGCAGACGGCGCTGCTCCGACATGGGTGGGAAGGGTAAACGCTGCCGCGCGGGTCATTCGCGAAACGGTCGTATGCTGGGTGGGCTGGTGTGAACAAGCTGTCGCTGGGTCTGCTGGCGGTCACTCTGGTGCTGATGACCGCCGGGGTAATGTTCGCGGCGTCGGCGCTGACGGGCGCGAACCAGGCGCCGGACGGGGGCGGACCGGTGGCGGCGGACGCGCTGCCGACGCAGGCGTCGACGGACTGGCGGATTCCGAACCCGAAGGACGCGGCGTCGGCGAATGCGGCGGGTGAGCAGCCGACGAACGAGCCGGCGTCGGGCTGGCGGGCGAGTCTGCCCGAGCGGCGGGGCGAGTTCAACGGAAGTCGGAATGCGACGCCGACCGCGAGCGCTGGCCCGTGAGCCGTTTGATGAATATGATTCTGGTTCGTCTTTTCGAAGAGAGCCGCTTGCCCAAGCATCCCCCCGAGTGCCCGCTGTGCCAGCTCGTCCTCGACCGCCACGCCGTGTGGCGCCGTCACCTCAAGGACCAGCGCCAGCGCTCCTACCCGCGCCACCACTGCCCCTCCGCCTGCCTCGGCCGACTCGACGTCATCGCCGAGATGAACCGCGCCCGGCCCGCTTACACCTGGTTACGCCCCGACGAGGAGCAGCCGTAGTCCTCGACTGACGCGCAACGCTCCAGGACCGAGAATACGCCATTGGGCCTCGCCCACCGTTGCGGCGCGCTCCTCGGCGCCGCTCCGTCGTCCGTTCACGCTCGGCTCGCCAGCGTAGCCGCCGCACCTCGTTCTGCTGCGCTCGCTCCTGCGCGTCCACGGCGGCGAGCATACCGAGGCAGACGCGAAGAGGTGTGTCGTGAAGCCGGGGGTCACCGGTGGAGCGCCGCGGACGTCACCTTCGTGTCACTCGTCTGTACGACAGTACACGGCGGCGACCGAAATCAATGGGGGTCGGAAATGACGCGGCCTGTCCATGCGCCCGCTCAGTCTGACAAAGACTCCTCCGGGCACGCTACCCGCTCGAACCGCGAGGCGCCGACGCCCGCGAGGCCACTGCCGCTCGCGGCCAGCTCGATGCTCCTTCTTCAGCGGACCATCGGGAACCAGGCGGTGCAGAGGCTCATGAGCGTTCAGCGTCACCCAGAGCATGAGCAGAGGCTGAGGGCTCTGGAGCAAAGGATCAGCAATCTCCCCGGGGGCGCTCCACCGGTATCAGGCAGAAGCCCCGTCGAGATGGGTTCACCCGGCATCCACCTTCCCAACAGCCCCTTCTTCCGCAAGGTTGCGCCTCGCACCGAGGCCGACCTGGACAAACGGGATCTAGAAAGACTGGAAACAGTTCGTTCGAAAGCAGCCCGCACAGTATTCGACAGGGGTGCGCCAACTGCTCTGGAGCATGAGACGGAGGCCCAAGCTAAAGCCTCGCTGGAGAGAAGGGGCACAGCCGTGCCCGAGGACCGAGCAGGATGGGTCGAGTATGACTATCTCGGCAGGCCGAAGTAGTACCCGATGGTTTCGAACAGATGGTTAGCGCACACGTTCGTGCCAGTGCTGATGCCGTTACCGCCGGTCACGGCGACCATGTAGTAGGCCAGCTGCTGGCAGGTGGCGTAGGGCGACGGCGGGGCGGGCGGCAGCGGGCGTCAAGGCGAGCCGCTCGTCGGGCCGAGAACGCGGATGGTGACGGTGTAGCCCATGTGAACCGAACATCGTCATCACCGCGGCTGATTGAGGCAGCCTCAACTCCGGCACGCGTGCTGCATTCCACATCCGCTGGTCGGTAGGTTGGTCGCCGCCGGCTGACTCCCCCTTTGAAGGCCGTCGCTCGCCTTCCTGTCCCGAGCGCCGGCCTTCTTCTTGTCCCAGACTCAGGAATTCGCGCTCCGACCCCCGCCAGCGCTAGGCTGGACGTGGTCCCCGGTCCGCCAGTAAAGCGACCGCCCCCGCACGGGGACCCGCTTGTCCGGCCTGGCAGGCCGGGGCCACCCAATGCGTCCACAATTTCGGCGCGGATTGCTGCCCGTGATTCGAAGGCCGCATGACGGTCGGCTCGCGCCCGAAATTGTGGACAACTTCAAGTCTAGCGGCGGTTCGACTCGGTGAAGGCGGTGTGGCGCCTCAGTCGGGACTCGGGGCGCCGAGGGCGCAGGTCGAGCAGCGAGGCCCTGGACGGTCGTCGGCGTCCCGAAGTCGCCGTCCAACTGGCTCGAGCGCGGCCGGTGCTACGGATCCCGGTGCCGCTGACCGCGCGGGACGGCGCTCTTCCTAACTCCTGTTAGCTGAGGTACTTCAAAAGGCAGAGGCAGCCTGAAACATGATGCCAGCCCGCTGCACACAAGTAGACCCGACCGCTGTGGCAAGAACTGACCGACATATCACAACGAGTGCGGTTGTGGCTTGCTGGAAACTCGCAGACAAGCGGAGATACCGCGTCGAGCTTGAGATGAGATGAGCCGAAATCAGGCGGTCAGCGTTGCGACGCTCTCGACGTGGTAGGTCTGGGGGAACATGTCGAGGGGTTGGACGTCGGCGAGGGTGTAGCCGCCGGCCAGGAGGAGGCGGAGGTCGCGGGCGAGGGTGGAGGGGTCGCAGGAGACGTAGACCACGCGCGGGGGACGCAGGGCGAGCAGGGCCTCGAGCACGGCGGGGGCGGCGCCGGCGCGGGCGGGGTCGAGCACCACGGCGGAAGGGGGGCGATGCAGGGCGAGGTTGGGGAGGACGTGCTCGGTCTTGCCCCGCTCGAAGCGCACGTTGGCGACGCCTTCCGCATTATGAACGGCGTCGCCGACGGCGACGCGGGCCTCCTCGATGCCGACCACCTCGCCGACCAGCGGCGCCAGCAGCAGGGCGAAGGTGCCGACGCCGCTATAGGCGTCCACGACCAGGTCGTCGGGCTGGGGCTCGACCCGGTCGAGCACGAGCAGCGCCAGCAGGTCGGCCATGCTCAGGCCGTTCGTCGGCAAAGGGACGGGCGGAGGAGCGCCGAAGACCGGCGGCAGTGGGCGCAGCTCGCGCCGGGTATTCACCTGAAAGAAGGATGGTTCGCGCAGACGGAAGCGGCGACCGAGCAGCTCCTCGGCGAGGAAGGGCTGGCCACTCGGGATGTCGGGGAGCTCGGGCAGCGCGGGCGTCAGGAGCAGATCGCCGGTGTTGGCGCCGACACGGATCGTCACCTGGTGTAAGCGTCGCCCGAGGTCCACGAGGCGGCCCTGGAGTCGGCCCAGGAGCTCGTTGATGGGCGGCTGCACGATGTAGCAGTGGTCGATGCGCAGCAGGCGGTGCGAGCCGCGATACGTGAAGCAGAGCTCGCCGAAGCGTCGGCCGACGTTGAAGCGCGCCTGGTTGCGGTAGTGCCAGGGGTCGAGCATGCCGAGCGTCGGCCGGACGAGGGCGTCGGCGTCGTCGATGTGCCCGATGCGTCGGAGCTGATCGACGACGATGTCGCGCTTCAGCCGCAGCTGGAGGTCGTACCGGGCATGCTGCCAGCTGCAGCCGCCGCAGCCCGCGCGGTAGCTCGGGCAGGGCGGCTCGACTCGACCCTCGACGGTCCGCTCGAGCGCCAGCAGCTCGCCGCGCGCGTAGTCCTTGCGCACCTCGCGCAGCCCGATGCGGGCCCGCTCCCCCGGCAAGGTGCGTGGAACGAAGACGACCCGGCCGTCGTCGAGTCGACCCAGGCTGTCGCCGCCGAAGACGGGCTCAATCAGCTCGACGACGGTGTCATTCTCGGTGGAGACCATACGCGCGACTAGAATCTATGCGACGTGCCCGCGACAGCCGCCCGCGATCGCTCAGCCGCGATCAGGCTGGCCGGCCGCGAGAAGCCGCGTTCCGTCTCGCCGGACGAGCTGCGGGCTTTGCCGTCGCCGTTCTTTCGCTCGCTGGCGGACGCCGACCTGCTGGTGCTCGGGAGCGCCATGGCGCAGCGCGACTATCCGGCCGGTCAGATCGTGCTGCTCGAAGGCGCCGCGTCGTCGGTGCTGTATGTCGTGCAGGCGGGTCGGGTCAAGCTGTTCAAGACGTCGGCTCGGGGCGGGCGCGAGCAGGTGCTCGGACTGGTGCGGCCGGGCGAGATGTTCAATGAGGTGGCCGTCTTCGACGAAGGGCCGAACCCGGCCAGCGCGCAGGCGATCGAGAAGAGCCGCCTCTTCATGCTGCGGCGGCGCGAGCTGGTGCGGTTCATGGCGGAGCGGCCAGGGATCGCGCTCGGCGTGACGCGCCACTTCGCGTTCCGCCTGCGCAAGGCGCTCGACCTGGTCGAGGACCTGGCGTTCCGCGATGTCAGCAGTCGGCTGGCGCGGATCCTTCTGGAGGGCGAGGCGGGGGCGACGGTGCGGGCGCCCTGGCTGACGCAGGAGCTGCTGGCGGGCATGGCCGGCTCGCGGCGCGAGGTGGTTGGGCGGGCGCTGAAGACGCTGAAGCAGGACGGGATCATCTCGCTGGAGCGCGGACGGATCCAGGTGCGGGACAGGCGCGCCCTGGAGGTGCTCGCGGGATCGGGAGTCAGGAGTCAGGGGTCGGATCTGGACTGCGCTGATCGGTCTCGCATGCGAGAGCATCGAGGGTAGCCGCAGCCCCGACCTCCTGACCTCCGATACCCGACCCCGCGCGGCCTTCGGCCGCGCGGGTGTGACCCAGGTCACGGATCGGGCGTGCGGCTGTTCGCGATACTGCGCCGCATGACGTACGTCATCGTCGAGCCATGCATCGGCACCAAGAACGCGAGCTGCGTCGACGTCTGCCCGGTCTCGTGCATCTACGAGGCGGAGGACATGTACTACATCAACCCGGACGAGTGCATCGAGTGTGGCGCGTGCGAGCCCGAGTGCCCGGTCAATGCCATCTTCATCGACTCGGCGACCCCGCACGAGTGGGAGAACTTCATCCAGCGCAATCGGGAGCTCAGCGGTCTGAGTTAGTACCCTTCCGGCGCGTGGATCCGCTGATCCTGGTGACCGCGCTGGCGGCGGGCCTGGTCTCGTTCGCCTCGCCGTGCGTGCTGCCGCTGGTACCCGCGTACGTCGGCTACATCACCGGCCGCTCGGCGGAAGAGCTCCGCGCCGCCGAAGGGTCGACGCGGCTGGCGGTCACGCGCCAGGCGGTCGCCTTCGTGCTCGGCCTGACGCTGATCTTCGCGCTGCTCGGCGCGACGGCGACGCTGCTGGGCCAGACGCTGCTCACCAACCTGCCCATTCTCTGGAAAGTGGGCGGCGTGATCGTGATCGTGCTCGGCCTGCATATGCTCGGCCTAGTGCCCGTGCCGGTGCTGGCGCGCACCGCACAGCCGTTCATGGACCCGACCCGTGCCGCGGGCGGCTCGACGGGCGCGGTCGGCGCCTTCCTGGTCGGGCTCGCCTTCGGCGCCGGCTGGACCCCGTGCGTGGGACCGTTTCTGGCAGGAATACTGGCGCTCGCCTCGAGTGCGTCGACGGTGCGCGAGGGGACGCTGCTGCTGGTCGTGTATGCCCTGGGCCTGGGCATCCCGTTCCTCCTGGCTGGTCTGGCGATCGACCGCACGTCCACCGTTCTGCGCGCCTTCCGACCGCACATGCTGGCTATCGAACGGGTCAGTGGGCTGCTGCTGATCGCGATGGGGGCGCTGCTTTTTACCGAGCGGCTGACGCTGGTGACGGCGTGGCTGACGCGCATGTTCGGCACCGGTCTGGCACTCTGACTGCTGAGGTCTGAGAGGAACGTGAGCGAAAGTTCTCTCTTACTCGAGACGCCGCTGAATGCCGCGCATCGGCGGCTGGGCGCGCGCATGGTCGACTTCGCCGGCTGGGACATGCCGGTCCAGTACCCGACCGGCATTCTGGCCGAGCACCGCGCCGTGCGCGGCAACGTCGGCGTGTTCGACCTGTCGCATATGGGACGGGTGGTGCTGCATGGGCGCGACGCGGTGCAGTTGGCCCAGGTCTGCGCCACACGTGACCTGGCGCGGGTCCGCGACGGCGAGGCGGCCTACTCGCTGCTATGCCTCGACGACGGCGGCATCCTCGACGACGTGATCGCCTATCGGCGCGGCGCGGAGGAGGTGCTGTTCGTCTTCAATGCGTCGAATCGGGTAGTCGACACCGAGCAGACGCTTAGCCAGCGTCAGCGGCGCGGGTTGTCGGTCGACGTCGACGATCGGACGCTAACCACGGCCCTGATCGGGCTGCAGGGGCCAGCCGCGCAGGCGACACTGGAGCCCCTCTGCGACGTCGATTTGGAGCAGCTGGCTGGCTACAGTTTTCTCCAGGCGCGCGTCGACGGTGCTCCTGTTTTCGTCTCCAGGACCGGCTACACGGGCGAGGACGGCTTCGAGCTGATGGTCGACGCCGAGCAGGCCGAGGGGCTGTGGGAGCTGCTGCTCTCGCAGCCGACGCAGCCGGTGGCCTGCGGGCTGGGTGCACGCGACACGCTCCGCACCGAGGCAGGGTTTGCGCTCTACGGACACGAGATCGATCGCACTACCAGTCCGTTCGAGGCCCGGCTGGGCTGGGTGGTCAACCTGGACAAGGACGACTTCGTTGGACGCGAGGCCCTGGTGCGCCAGAAAGCGGACGGGGTCGAGCGCCGACTGGTCGGCCTGACGGTCGCTTCGGGCGGAGTGCCGCGTCCGGAAACGCCGGTGGTCGACGACGGCACCCCGGTCGGCCAGGTGACCAGTGGGACGCACTCGCCCACGTTGCAACGGAGCATCGCCCTCGCCTACGTGCCGCTCCCGCTCGCCGGTACGGGGCAGCAGCTCGCCGTCGAGGTCCGCGGCCGCGAGCTCTCGGCCGAGGTCACGCGGCTGCCTTTTGTGCCGCACCATTTCCGTCCACGCGCGCAGGCCTGAGCCGCCGGCGCCTGTACCATTCCGTCTTCCGGAGATCACATCAGTCATGTCCGAATCCGCTGGCAACCCGCCGGACCGTCGCTATACCAGCGAGCACGAATGGATCAAGGCCGATGGTGACGAGTACGTGGTCGGCATCACCTCGTTTGCCCAGGACCAGCTCGGGGATATCGTCTATGTCGAGCTGCCAAAAGTCGGGGACCACGTCGAAGCTGGCACGGCGTTCGGCGTAATCGAGTCGGTCAAGACCGCGTCCGACCTGTACGCGCCCGTCTCGGGCGAAGTCGTGGCGGTGAACGCCAGCCTGGTGGAACAGCCCCAGGCGGTCAACGACGATCCGTATAGTGGCGGGTGGATGATCAGGATCAAGGCCGACGACACCTCGGCGCTCGACGAGCTCCTGACCGCGGACCAGTACACCGCCCAGATCGGCGACTGATCCCTCGATGTTTCCCGCCGAGTCGTTCCCGTCAGCCGTCGGTCTTCAGCCTTCAGTCAGTCGTGGACCTTCGATCTCGCGCTGGCGGTTGCGACCGAAGACCGAAGACCGATGACCGAAGACGGATTCCGCCTGAATCGCCAGGAAGCACGTAGCTTTTCACGTGCCTGACTTCACCCAGCTCGCGCCGAGCGACCGCGAGGCGATGCTCGCGGCAGTCGGCATCTCGGATCCGCGCGACCTCTTTGCCGACGTGCCCGCGGACGCGCGCTACCCGGCGCTCGACCTGCCGCCCGCGCTGGCCGAGCTCGAGCTCGAGCGGCACCTCGGCGAGCTCGCCGCGCGCAATGTGTCGGCGCGCGACTGGTCGTGCTTCATCGGCGCTGGCGCCTACGACCACTACGCCCCGGCCGCGGTCGGCCACATCATGGGCCTGCCCAACTTCTACACGTCGTATACGCCCTACCAGCCCGAAGTCAGCCAGGGCACGCTCCAGGCGATGTTCGAGTTCCAGTCGCTGGTATGCGAGCTGTTCGGCATGGACGCGGCGAATGCCTCCGTCTACGACGGGGCGTCGGCGGTCGGCGAGGCGGTGCTGATGGCCCAGCGCATCAGCCGCCGCGACCGGGTCGTGCTGGCGGGCAGCGTCAACCCACAGTCGCGCGCGGTGGTCTCCGCCTATGTCAGCGGTCGTAACGTCGAGCTGGTGAGCAGTCGGGTGGTCCTCGACGGCGAGCTGCGCGAAGAGCGCGTGGTGGACCTGATCGACGACGACACGGCCTGCGTGGTCGTGCAGCAGCCCGACTACTTTGGGCACGTGCGCGATCTGAACGGGCTGGCTGAGATCGTCCACCAGCGCGGCGCGCTGCTGGTGGTGGGCGTCGGCGACGCGACGTCCCTCGGCGTCCTGAAGACGCCCGGCGACTGGGGAGCGGATATCGCCACGGCCGAGGGCCAGGCGCTTGGCCTGCCGCTCCAGTTCGGCGGACCGTGGGCCGGGCTGATGGCTTGCCGCGCCGAGCACATCCGTCAGCTGCCGGGTCGAATCGCGGGCCAGACGAACGACCACGAGAGTCGACGAGGCTTCGTGCTGACGCTGCAGGCGCGGGAGCAGCACATCCGTCGCGAGAAGGCGACGTCGAACATCTGCACCAGCCAGACGCTGCTCGCGATCGGCATCACGGCGTACCTCTCGCTGATGGGTCCGGCCGGGCTGCGGGAGGTGGCGCGGCAGTCCCACGCCAAAGCGGTCTATGCCGCCGGGCGAATCGAACAGCTCGACGGCTATCGGGTGCTGACGCCGGAGCCGTTCTACAACGAGCTGCTGGTCGAGACGCCGCTGGACGGCGAGACGCTGCGCCATCGACTGGTCGACAAGCGGCTCCTGGCCGGGGTGGCGCTCGGCCGCGACTTTCCTGGTGCCGGATTGGATGGCGCAATCCTGCTCGCCTTCACCGAGCGCCAGACGCGGGCCCAGATCGACCAGCTGGTCGAGGCGCTGGCCGAGGTCACCGCATGACCACGACGCTCCCCGAGGCTCCCGCCACCGGGCTGACCCCGGAACCGCTGCTGATCGAGCTCTCGCAGCCGGGCGTCGCCGGGCACCAGTTGCCGACGCTCGACGTGCCGGCCGCGGACGACGACTTCCCGCTCCAGGTCACCCGACCGCGCCTCGAGCTGCCGCGACTGGGCGAGCTTGACGTGATCCGGCACTTCACGCACCTGGCCCAGCGCAACTACTCGATCGACTCGGTCTTCTACCCGCTCGGGTCGTGCACAATGAAGTACAACCCGCGCATCAACGAGGATGTGGCGCGGCTGCCGGGCATCGCGCACATCCATCCGCTCCAACCCGAGGAGACGGTCCACGGCGCGCTCGAGCTGATGTTCGAGCTCCAGCGGCTGCTGGCCGAGATCACCGGATTTCAGGCCACGACGCTGCAGCCGGCCGCGGGCGCGCAGGGCGAGTTCGCGGGCATGCTCATGCTGCGCGCCTACCATCGGGCGCGAGGCGATACGAAGCGACGCAAGGTGCTCGTGCCCGACTCGGCGCACGGCACCAATCCGGCCACGGCCGCGATGTGCGGGTTCTACACCGTGGCGATCCCGACCGATCCGGACGGAAACGTCGATCAGGCGCGCCTCGAGGCGGAGCTTGGCGACGACGTGGTCGGTTTGATGCTGACCAACCCGAACACGCTCGGACTGTTCGAGCGCCATCTGCGCGACGTGACCGACGCGGTGCATCGAGCTGGTGGGCTGGTGTACGGCGACGGCGCCAACCTGAACGCGATCCTTGGGGTCGTCAAACCGGCCGACATGGGCTTCGACTGCCTGCACATCAACACGCACAAGACGTTCTCGACGCCGCACGGCGCGGGCGGGCCGGGCGCCGGCCCGGTGGTCGTCGGCGAACTGCTCGAGCCGTTTCTGCCGGTGCCGGTGGTCGCGCGGCGCGCGGACGGTCGGTTCACGCTCGACCTGGACCGTCCTGCCTCGATCGGGCGACTGAAGGGCTTTCACGGGCACTTCGGAATCCTCGCCCGGGCATACACCTATATCCGGCTGCACGGCGCGGACGGGCTGCGGCGCATCAGCGAAACGGCGGTGCTGAACGCGAACTACCTGCGGGCGCTGCTTTCGGATCTGTACGAGCTGCCGTACGACCGGACCTGCATGCACGAGTTCGTGCTGTCGGCGCGGCGGCAGAAGCAGCGCAATGGGGTGCGGACGCTCGACATCGCCAAGCGCCTGATCGACTTCGGCATGCATCCGCCGACGATCTACTTTCCGCTGATCGTCGAGGAGGCGCTGATGATCGAGCCGACCGAGGCCGAGTCGCGGCGCACGCTCGACACGTTCGTGGCGGCGATGCGCCGGATCGCGGAGGAGGCGGGGACGGACCCGTCGCTGCTGCTGAATGCGCCGCACCACCAGGTGGTGGGGAGGCTGGACGAGGTCCAGGCCGCGCGCAAGCCCATCGTCAGGTGGTAAGCGGCAGGTGGTAGGGAATAGGTAATAGGTGATAGCTGGTGTGGTCGCGCTTGACTCGGCGGTTAGTGACGCTCTCTGACCATCACCCACTACCTACTACCTACTACCTACTACCTATCACCTATCACCTGCGGCCGTATACACTGCGCCAGCACTTGCCCGAGATTGCGGGGTCACCGGTGGCGCTCGATTCCAAACCTCCCCTCCTCGAAGTCAATGACCTGCGGACGCAGTTCTTCACCCAGGACGGCGTGGTCAAGGCCGTCAACGGCGTGTCGTTCGTCCTGCACGAGGGCGAGGCGCTGGGCCTGGTCGGCGAATCTGGCTGCGGCAAGAGCGTCAGCGCGCTGTCGCTGATGCGGCTCATCCCGAACCCACCTGGCCGCATCGTCGGTGGTCAGGTCCTGTTCGACGGTCGCGACCTGCTCAAGATCAAAGAAGACGACATGCGCAAGGTCCGCGGCAACGACATCGCCATGATCTTCCAGGACCCGATGACCTCGCTCAATCCGGTCCTGACCGTGGGTCGGCAGATCGGCGAGGCGCTCGAGCTCCACAAGGGCATGGACGGCTCAGCCGCGCGGAAGCGCACCATCGAGCTACTCGAGCTGGTCGGCATCCCGTCGGCGAGCAGCCGCGTGGACGACTACCCGCACCAGTTCTCGGGCGGCATGCGTCAGCGCGTGATGATCGCCATGGCGCTGAGCTGCGAGCCGAAGCTGCTCATCGCCGACGAGCCTACGACGGCGCTCGACGTCACCATCCAGGCGCAGATCCTCGACCTGATCAAGCGGCTCCGTGAGGAGCTGGGCATGGCGATCATCATGATCACCCACGATCTGGGCGTGGTGGCTGGCATCGCCGACCGCATCAACGTGATGTACGCGGGCTACATCGTCGAGACCGGCAGCGTCGACGAGATCTTCCACAACCCGCGGCACCCGTACACGCTCGGCTTGCTGAAGTCGATCCCACGACTCGACGAGCCGCGCAAGGAGAAGCTGGTCCCGATCGAAGGGCTGCCGCCCGACCTGGTCGACGCGCCGCCCGGCTGCCCGTTCCAGCCGCGCTGCGTGTATGCGATCGAACGGTGTGGTCCGGAGAATCCGAGCCTGGAGCCAGTCGTTCCCGGCCACAAGATTGCCTGCTGGGTCGACGTGACCGGCGGGCGCGAACCACACGCCGAGCCAGTGGCCGAGGGCGTCTAGTAGGAGGCATATGGCGACCACGACCAGTCCGATCGACGTCCCGACCGCGGGCACGACCGACGGCGAGCTGCTCAAGGTCGAGAACCTCAAGATGTACTTCCCGATCACCCAGGGGATCATCCTGCAGCGTCAGGTGGGCTGGGTGCGGGCGGTCGACGACATCTCGTTCGGCGTCAAGCGCGGTGAGACGCTGGGCCTGGTGGGCGAGTCGGGCTGCGGCAAGAGCACCACCGGCCGCGCCATCCTGCAGCTCTACAAGCCAACCGGCGGCACCGTGAACTTCCTCGGCAAGGAGCTCACCAGGCTCAACGGTGGAGATCTGCGGCGCATGCGGCGCGAGATGCAGATGATCTTCCAGGACCCGTACGCGAGCCTGAACCCGCGTATGACGGTCGGCAGCATCATCGGCGAGCCGCTCGAGATCCACAACCTGGCCAAGGGCAAGCAGAAGCAGGAGCGCGTCCAGGAGCTGCTGCGCATCGTCGGCCTGAACCCGTACTTCGCCAATCGCTATCCGCACGAGTTTTCGGGCGGGCAGCGACAACGCATCGGCATCGCTCGCGCGCTGGCTGTACAGCCGAGCTTCATCGTCTGCGACGAGCCGATCTCCGCCCTCGACGTGAGCATCCAAGCCCAGGTCATCAACCTGCTCGAAGAGCTGCAGGAGCAGTTCAACCTGACCTACCTGTTCATCGCGCACGACCTGAGCGTGGTCCGCCACATCTCGGATCGCGTCGCCGTGATGTACGTGGGCAAGCTGGTCGAGATCACCACGCGCGACCTGCTCTACGAGCGACCGCTGCATCCGTACACCAAGGCGCTGCTGTCGGCGGTGCCGATCCCGGATCCGGCGATCGAACGCAAGCGCCAGCGCATCATCCTCACCGGCGACGTCCCGAGCCCGGTCAATCCGCCCACGGGCTGCCGCTTCCATCCGCGCTGCCCGTTCGCGCAGGACCTCTGCCGTGAGAAGGAACCGGAGCTGCTGGAGGTCGAGCCGAACCATCACGTCGCCTGCCACTTCTGGGACGACATCCTCCAGCGCGCCCAGACCACCACGGTGCCGGCAGCCGAGCCGAGTCCGAACTAAGTGCTTCCTGCCAATTCAGCCGCGTCTTGTCTTCGGTCTTCAGTCGGCGGTCTTCAGTCAGAGCCGCCGCGACGAGATTGGCAGGTCCACGGCGGATCGAAGACTGAAGACCGACGGTGGGGAGCAGGCAGCGGGGAGCTGGCAGCAGTGAGGGTGGTGAGACGATGCCTGCATGTACTCCGGACCGGGGCGACTAGGGGCGGCACACCCCGCTGCCTGCTGCCCTGCTCCCTGACGTCCACGGCGGACCGAAGACGGAAGACCGAAGACTGAGGACCATGGAGACCGACTTGGCGGGAAGCATTTAGGCGAGGTGCCTGACGTCGCGCAGGTCGATAGCGCACTGCTGTTCGTCCTGTATATCCCGCTGCTCGTCGCGTTCGTCGGCTGGGCGGTGGTGTCGTTAGTCGTGACCGATCCGCTCGTTCCTCAGGACGAGCATGATGTGGCACCCACGGCGCCGACCTCGTAGCCGGGGTTCGGTCTGGTTGGGCGCGATCGCCCTCGGCCTCGGCATCCTGGCCGGGTGCGCGGCGGCGCCGCCGGCGGTGCCGGACCCGCCGCCGCCGCCCAGCGGGAGCACCCCTGGCCTGGAGCCGCGCTGGGTGTACGCGATCGACCTGCTCCAGCACGGCGACGACGCTCGCGCGGATCAGTACCTGGAGGAGGCGTCCCGACTCGATCTGAACGCGCTCAGCCACGAAGCGGGCAATCCGTTTGGCGACGCGCTCTTCTGGCGCGACGTGGCCGAGGTGCGGCTGGCGCTTGGCAACGACGACGGCGCGCGGGAGGCGGTGAGCAGGTCGCGGCGGTTGCTCGCGAGCGAAGATCGCAACGCGCGCTTCGACGACGCGGATCGGCAGCTCTTCAACCGCTTGCTGGATGCGCTCGACGCGGCGGCACGCGGCGACACGGATGCGCTGACGATGCTGGCGCAGGCGTCGCCGCCGGCGGCGGATCCGAGCTACCTGGCCGGGTGGGTGGCCGAGCAGCAGCACGACCGGGCCGCGGCGCAGGCGGGGTATCGGCAGTACCTCGCGGAGGTGCCGGCCTGGGGCTTTCTGCGGCGCTCGTCGGCGATGCGCGCGCATGCGGCGGGGTACCTGGCGACCTCATGAACGCCCCGCACACAGGGAGGGGAGCGAAGCCGGGATCCCCTTTCGGGAAACGTAGCGACTTCATACGCCCAGCCGAATTGGGGCGGGCATGACCTTCAACCGGCTGCTGGTGGTGCTGTTCGTGGTCGTGGTTGCGAACGGGTTCCTGTTCATGCGGCTGAACCCGGACCGGATGGTGCCGGGAACCGACTCGCACGAGTACGACCTGATGGCGCGGAACCTGATCGCGGGGCACGGGCTGAGCCTGGCTAGCCAGGTGCCCTACCAGCCGACGCTCTACCGCGAGCCGGGGTATCCCGCCCTGGTTGGCGCGCTCTATCGCGCGTTCGGGCCGAACGTCGACGCCGTCGTCGTGCTGCAGGTGCTGCTACTCGGCGTCGCGGCGGTGGCCACGGCGCTCGTCGGCGCCCGTCTGTTCGGCGCCCTCGCGGGATTGATCGCCGGCGCCTGGTTCGGGCTGAACCCGGAGTCAGCCCACTACGCGCACTGGCTGCTGACCGAGATCCCGTTCGCGCTGCTGCTCGTGCTCACCATGGCGATCGCGCTGCGCGCCCAGCGCAACGGCAGTGTGCGCGACTACCTGCTCACCGGCGTCGGACTCGGGCTGGCAACGTTGGTGCGCGCCGTCGCGTCGGGCCTGTTTCCGCCGCTCCTGATCCTGCTCGGCGTCACGGGCGCCTTCGGCGTCGGGCGCTGGATGCGCTGGCAGCGGCTGGCGCTGCTGGTGGTGGGCTTCGGCGTCGTCGTTGCGCCCTGGCTGGTGCGCAATGCCGAGACCTTCGGGCGCGCCTCGCTCACCAGCCGCGTCGGCGTGAATCTGGTGCGTCGGGCGCCGCGGGCCGCGCAACCGCTGAGCGCCTATCCGGCCGACGTCGTGGCGTCGGTCTGGATCGCCACGAACCCGCTGAGCCAGCTCGTCTACCCGATCAGTCGCTTCCAGTGGGGCCCTGACTACGAGGACAACCTGATCTGGGACTTCCACGTCAACGAGATGGTGCGCTACCTCTGGCGCTACCAGCCGGCGTGCCAGACCGCACCCGACGAGGACCAGTGCTTCGCCGACGTCGGCATGGCGTTCGTGCGCCAGTATCCGCTGCAGTACCTGGCGCAGTCGGCGTTCGAGCTGGTAAAGCTGCTGTTCACGCCCCTGCCGAGCGCCCAGGCGTTGATCCACAACACGACCGTGTGGCTGGCGATCGTGACCGGCGCGGTGCTGGCCTGGCGGCGCCAGCTTGGCGCACCGCACGTGCTGGTGATCGGCGTCGTGTTCGCGTTCATCGTGGAGTCCGTGGCGCTCGACACGCAGGTGCGGTACCTGTGGCCATTCCTGCCTTACTTCACCGCCTTCGCGGCGGTACCGATAGCCGCGGTTGTTGGCAGATTGGTGTCCCGCGCGCCGGCGGTGCGCAAGGGGCTATTTCAGAGCCCGAGCGGGTCTTCGTAGAACTCGAGCTGCCGAATCGCCTCTTCGGCGGCTTCGCGGATCACCTGATTGCTGTCCTCTAACAAATAGAGCAGCGTGTCGCGCGCTTCGTCGCCGCCGATGTCGCCGAGCGCCTGGATCACGGCCAGCTGGACCGCCTCGTCGGGGTCGTCGGTCAGCTCGCTGAGCGCCTCGACGGCGCGCTCGTCCTCGATCTCGCCGAGGGCACGGACTGCTTCGAGTCGCAGGCGTGGGTTGGAGCTATCGAGGACGGTCAGAAGCTGCTCGGTCCAACGCGGGTCGGCGCTGCGCCCCATGCCGCGCACGGCACCGAGCTCAAGGTCGGGATTCGAGAAGCCGGCTGCCAGCAGCTGGGCCATGTCGCCGTCGCTGAAATAGCCCGCCGCCCCGAGGGCAGCGCTGCGCACCCGCGCTTCTTCGTTCGGATCGTGCACGGCGTCGACCAGTGCCTGGCGCACGCGTTGCGTCTGGTCGGCGTCGAGATCGCCGAGCTCGCCTAGCAAGGCGAAGCGCGCTACGTCGTCGGCTGCTGCCCGGCGCACTTCGACGCTCGGGTCGGTACGGAGGAGCTCGAGCAGCCGCTCCATCAAAGCCGGGCTACGGTCCTCGAAGGCAGCCTGGACGCCTGCCAGCCGGACCTCGGGCGTTGGATCGTGCATTGCTACCAGGTTGATGGGCGCAAAATCGAGGCGCTGCCGCTCGTCAGCTGAGACGCGGCACGACGCGATCAGCTCCCGGCGCGCGTCCGGTTCGAGGGTCTCCCAGGCCTCCCTGAACCGCGCCAGGTCCGCTCCTTCGAGCACATTCAGCGCGTCGAGCTGCTCGACCGTCAGCGGTGCGCGCTGACGGATTGCGTCGAGTGCTGACCCGAGGTGCTCGCGGCGGTCGCCGCCCAGTTCCTCCGACATCGTCGACTCAGTATGACTGCGCGAAGAGTACGCGCTGCGTCGCCGGTGCGTCGTCACAGATGCATCGGCCCGGTCCGTCGGCATCGGCGTCAAAGGGCACGACGCGGATGGTGGCGCGCGTCTCCTCCTTGATGCGGCGCTCGCAGGCTGACGACCCGCACCAGTAGGCGCGCAGGAAGCCGCGCTGCGTCTGCATCACCTCCTGGAAGGTGGCGTAGTCCTCGACGTCGTGGGTATTCGCGTCGAGGAAGGCGCGGGCGCGGTCGAAGATCGACGCCTGGACGGTGTCGAGCAGCTCACCGGTCCGACGGGAGACGCCGTCGAGGGGCACCTGCTCCTTGGCGCGTGAGTCGCGGCGCACGAGGGTCACCTGGTCGGCGGCGACGTCACGGGGTCCGACTTCCATGCGCAGGGGCGCGCCCTTCAGCTCCCACTCGTTGAACTTCCAGCCTGGCCGGTTATCGGTGCAGTCGGCCTGGACGCGCAGCCCGGCGTCGCCGAGCTCGCGCACCAGCCGTCCGACCACGCCGTCGACCGTCGCCTGGTCCTCCGGCGAACGCGCCGGAATCGGCACGATGACGAGCTGGGTGGGAGCCACCCGCGGCGGCAGGACGAGCCCGCTGTCGTCGCCGTGCTCCATCAACATGCCGCCCAGGATGCGGGTACTCATCCCCCAGCTGGTGGTCCAGCAGAGCTTGCGCTCGCCATCCTGGTCGAGGAAGTCGATGTCGAAGGCGCGGGCGAAGTTCTGGCCGAGGTTGTGGCTGGTGCCGCTCTGGAGTGCTTTGCCGTCGGGCATCAGGGCTTCGATGGCGTAGGTGGCGTCGGCGCCGGGAAAGCGCTCGGACGCGCTCTTCTCGCCGCGCACCACGGGCAGCGCCAGCTCAGTTTCGGCGAAGTCGGCGTAGACGTCGAGCATGCGCAGCGTCTCGTCCTGCGCCTCCTCATACGTCCGATGCGCGGTGTGCCCTTCCTGCCAGAGGAACTCGGTGGTGCGCAGGAAGAACACGGTGCGCTTCTCCCAGCGGACCACGTTTGCCCACTGGTTGATGAGCATGGGCAGGTCGCGCCAGGACTGGATCCACTGCGAATAGAAGTGGCCGAAGATCGTCTCGCTCGTCGGTCGGATGGCAAGGCGTTCCGCCAGCGGCTCGCCGCCGGCCTGGGTCACCCAGGCGACTTCGGGTGCAAAGCCTTCGACGTGCTCCGCCTCGCGCCGGAGAAAGCTCTCCGGAACGAACAGCGGGAAGTAAGCGTTGCTGTGGCCGGTGGCCTTGAAGCGACGGTCGAGCGCAGCCTGCATGTTTTCCCAGAGGCTGAAGCCGTACGGTCGGATGACCATCGTGCCGCCGACGGGCTCGAAGTAGTCGGCCAGTTTGGAGCGCCGGATGGCCGCGATGTACCAGCGATTGAACGCCTCCGCATCGGAGGTGTCCTTGCGCGGCATTTGCCCACCGAATTCGCGCTCGCTGCCGTTGCCCTCTGCCATCGGCATGAGCATAACGGTTCGCGGACGAAGCGCTCAGCGGACCAGGTTCCGCGCCTCGAGCTCGTTCGATGCCCGAATCAAGTCGTCACGCACACCACGCTGCTCGGCCACCCAGGCCACGAGCTCGCTCAAGCCGTCCTCGAACGCGACGCGCGGCGCGTAGCCAAGGTGGCGCTGGATGCGGCTGATATCGGCGAAGCAGTGGCGGATATCACCGACGCGGTACTGGCCGCGAATCTCCGGGTCGACGTCCACGCCGAGCTCGCGGGCGAGCAGCTGCGCCACGTCGAGCACGCTGTGCGGCTGACCGGTGCCGACGTTGAAGACCCCGCCGTCCGCGGCCGGCCGATCCATGGCCAGCTGGCAGGCCTGCACGATGTCGCTCACGTGGACGAAGTCGCGGAGCTGACCGCCGTCCTCGAAGACCACCGGCGGCTGGCCGTTCAGCAAGCGCGCGGAGAAAATGGCGCCGACGCCGGTGTAAGGATTCGACAGCGCCTGACGTGAGCCATAGATATTGAAGAAGCGCAGCGCGACCGCCGGCACTTGATAACCGGCGCCGAAGACGAGCGCCATCTCCTCGTGGTCGCGTTTGGTGATCGCGTAGATGGAGGTTGGCTGGAGCGGCTTTTCCTCGGAGGTCGGCTCGGGCCCCAATGGGCGCCCGCAGTGCGAGCAGCGCGGCTCCCAGCAGCGCTCGCCGAGCTGCGCTTCGGAGCGCAGCCCGGGCGCCACTGAGCCGTGCTCCGGACAGCGGTAGGCGCCTTCGCCGTAGATCGACATGGACGAGGCGACGACGAGCTTACGCACGCGGCCGCGGTCGTCGGCCAGCAGCTGGAGCAGCGTACCGAAGCCGAGCGTGTTGGCGGCGACGTAGTCGTGCACCTGGTACATGCTCTGGGCGACGCCGACGCGCGCCGCCAGGTGGAAGACCACGTCCGCGGCGCGAAGGTGGGGCGCGAGCGCTGTCGCGTCGCGAATGTCGCCCACCACCAGGCGGTGGGCTGGGTCGAGGTACGGGGGGCGCGCCGAATCGTGGACCTGCGGTTCGAGCCGGTCGTACAGGATCACCTCGTGGCCGACCGACGCCAGGGCGTCGGCCAGGTGGGAGCCGACGAAGCCGGCCCCGCCCGTGATCAGTACCCGCTCTGGCGATGGCACCGCGGTAGTGTAGCCACGGCGACGCGAGTGTGCCGACGCCGTAACCGCGCCGTCCGGCGCGCGCGATTAAACTGCGCCGATGGCCCAGTCCACGGCCGCCCTCGAGGCGCGCACCGCGCAAGCCGACCTCGCCCCGTGCTGGCTCGAAGTTGACCTGAACGCGGTCGCCGCGAACGTGCGCGCCCTGCAGGCGGTCGCGCAGCCACGGCTCGGCGTCACGGCTGTGGTGAAGGCACAGGCGTACGGGCTCGGTGCCGTTGCCGTCGCCCGCACGGCGCTCGCCGCCGGTGCCCGAGGCGTCGCCGTCGCGCGCGTCTCGGAGGCCGCCGATCTCCGGCAAGCTGGGATCTCGGCGCCGATTCTGCTCATGGGTGGCTTTGCACCGGGCGAGGTCGACCGGGTGGTCGCGCTCGGCCTTACCCCGAGCATCTCGGACTGGCCGATGGCGCAGCTCCTGGCGCAAGCCGCCGCCCGCGCAAGCGAGGTCGTCGACGTCGAGGTCAAAGCCGACACCGGCATCACCCGCTACGGCGCCCCGGACGAGGAAGCGCGCGCGATCGTCCGCGGTCTCAGGGCACTGTCGTCGCTGCGGCTGGTCGGCTTCCATACCCACTTCGCCGCCGCCGACGATCCCGATCCGTTCTTCGCCCACCAGCAGCTCGCCCGTTTCCGCGCACTGTGCCGCAGCCTCGAGGCGGACGGGATCGAGCTGGGCATGCGGCACGCGGCGAATTCGGCCGGTGCGTTGCGGATCCCCGGCGCCGGCCTCGACACGATTCGCGCTGGCATCGCCCTGTCCGGCTCGTATGCGACCGGCTGGGTGCCGCGCGTCGGCCAGCTCCGGCCGGCGGTCGCGCTGAAGAGTCGGATCGTCCGATTCCACGTGCCGGCGGTAGGGACGTCCATCGGGTACGGGCGCACCTACAAGGTGTTTCGGCCGATGCGCACGGCGCTCATCTCGTGCGGCTATGCCGACGGTCTGCCGCGCGCGTGCAGCAATCGGGGCCGCGTGCTGATTCGGGGAGAGCGGGCGCCGCTCGTCGGCACCGTATCGATGGACATGGCTATGGCCGACGTGTCGCACATCCCGTCGGCGGAGGTCGGCGACGAGGTCGTCATTCTCGGGCGCCAGGCCGGCGACGAGATCAGCCTGGACGAGTTCGCCGACTTCGCCAGCATCATCCCGCACGAGCTGCTGGTGCGGCTGGGAAGCCGCGCTCCGCGCGTCTACGTCGGCAGCGCCGGGTGACCCGTGTCGTCGAGCTGATCGAGAAGAAGCGCGACGGCGGCACTCATACCCGGGCGGAGCTCGAGACGATCGTGCTCGGCGCGACGCGGGGCGAGGTGCCCGACTACCAGCTTGCGGCCTGGCTGATGGCAGTCGTCTGGCGCGGCATGGAGGACGCCGAGCTGGCCACCCTGACCGAGGTCATGGCTGCCAGCGGCGAGCAGCTCGACCTGTCGAATGTGGGTCGGCCGGTGGCCGACAAGCACTCGACCGGCGGGGTCGGCGACAAGACGTCGCTCGTGGTCATGCCGCTTGTCGCCGCCTGCGGTGTGCCGGTGGCGAAGATGAGCGGACGCGGCCTCGGCTTCACGGGCGGTACCGTCGACAAGCTCGAATGCTTTCCGGGCATCAAGCTCGACCTTTCGGCGCAGGCCTTCGTTCGCCAGCTGAACGAGGTTGGCATCGTGATCACGGGTCAGTCAGCCGACCTGGCGCCGGCGGACGGCAAGCTGTACGCGCTGCGCGACGTGACGGGCACGGTGCCGAGCATCCCGTTGATCGCGAGCAGCGTCATGTCGAAGAAGCTGGCCGCGGGTGCGCAGGTGATCGTGCTCGACGTCAAGGCCGGTTCGGGCGCCTTCATGCGCGAGCCGGCGCAGGCGGCGATCCTGGCACACGCCATGGTCGACATCGGAAGCCGGGCGGGTCGGCGGATGGCAGCGGTCGTCAGCGATATGGGCCAGCCACTGGGTCGGGCGGTCGGCCACGCGGTTGAGATCCGCGAGGTGCTGGCGAGCTTGGGCGGCGCTGGTCCGGTGCGCTTCCAGGACTTCGCGGTGGAGCTGGCGGCGCTGATCGTCAGCCTGGCGACGAATGGCACTGCCGGCCGAGCCGAGGTTGATCGTGCCCTGGCACAAGGGCGCGGGCTGGCCATGCTTCGGCGCATGGTCGAGGCGCAGGGCGGGGACGTGGCGGCGTTCGACGATCCGTCGCGGCTGCCCTCGGCGCGGCTGGTGCACACGGTGACGGCGCCGTCGGCCGGCTATGTCTCGAAGGTGGATGCCCTGGCCGTGGCGCGGGCGGTGGCCGCGCTCGGAGCCGGGCGGGCGCAGAAGGGGGACGCCATCGACCTGGCGGTGGGGGTGGAGCTGGCGGCGGAGGTTGGCGCGCACGTGCGCGCCGGGGATCCGCTGGTGCAGGTGTTTGCCAATGACGAGGCACGGCTGGAGCTTGCGCTCCTGCTGCTTGCCGAGGGCATGGCGCTCAGCCCGACGCCCGTGCCGCCGCGCCCGCTCGTGCTCGACCGCATCACGGCGCGGCGCTGAGCTCCGAGGAGTTTCAGCGAGATCTCTTTGAAGGGGGCGGGTGGCTTCGGCGTCAGCCGGTGCCGCGGGCGCGGCAGGCGTCGGAGTCGTGCTCGGGGCGAGCGTCGAGGCCGGTCAGGCTGGTCTGCGAGGGCCAGCCGCCGTACACCAGGAAGGCATCGCCCGGGCGCTCCACCCGCGCCAGCAGCGGCGCACTCGCTTCGGCCAATGCGGTGGCGCCGGGGGTGTGCTCGCTTGCCAGCAGGTAGATGGTGTTGGGCTCGTAGGGCACCTCACGGCAGTCCTCGAACGTGGCCGTCGGGATGTCGTAGCCGAGCGTGAAGCGCAGAATCGCGACCTTGAAGTTCGGCCCACCCACGAGCACCGACCCGCCTGGCGGGACAAAGGCGCGTGCTGCCTGACCGGCGGCGAGGTTGAAGGTCAACGGCACGCCATAGCCGCTCTCGCGCGTATCGACGCGCTGGACGTAGTCGAGGAGCGCCACGAGCGTGGCCACACACGCCACGACATAACAGGCGAGCGCCAGCGCCATGCCCGCCCAGGCCAGCCGCCACCGGGTCCGGGCCACGACTGCCACGAGCGCGCCGATGGCGAGCGCGATGAACGGCAGCTCGAGATAGAGATAGTGGAAGTAGATCGCCAGCGTGTGACGGATCAGCACGATCGGGATCGCGAGCGTGAACGCGACCAGCAGCACGCCCGTCCAGCCGCGCGGGGCGATCAGCACCGCCGCGATCAAGCCCAGTGCAGCCATCAGCGGGCCGAGCTGGGCCGGACTCACCCAGCGTCCGAGCTCGGCCTGCAGTCCGGCGTAGCTCGGGCCAGCCAGCCCGACGGCGCCGCCGTTGCCCGCCATGTTCCACCACAGGCTCAGCCCGCCGATATCGACCTCGGGTGCGTTGCCCGAGCTCTGCGCCAGAAACCGCAGGTCGCCGAGCTGCACCTGTGGGTGCACCTCGTAGACCAGAAACGGCAGCAGCGGGAGCAGTCCCGCGACCACCGCTGCTGTGAGGTGCATGGGACGCGCGGTGCGTCGCGCGGGCCACCAGGCGAGTGGCAGCAGCACCAGGAAATAGCTCGAGACGTAGTGCAGCTGGACCATCAGCCCGATCCAGGCGCCAGCGGCGACGAGCGCCCACGGTTGGCGGCGTACGGCCAGGGTGAGCAGGGCGTCAAAGTAGAGCAGGAGTGGTGCCTGGATGAAGACGGGCTGCCAGCCGGTTCGGCCCAGCACCAGCGGCCAGAAGCCGCCGGCGTAGGCGACGGCGGCGCCGAGGCCACCCCAGGGGCCGAGCCAGCGTCGGCCCACCCACCAGCAGAGGCCAACCGCGAGCAGCCCGAAGATCACGCCCAGCACCAGCACGGCGTACGGACCGTTGGCTGGCAGCAACGCGAGCGCGTAGAGGTAGGGCCAGGCGGGTGGGTTGGGGATGCCAACCGAGGAGACGATGCCGGTCAGTGGGAAGGCGCCGTGGAGCTTCCAGGCGTCGACGAGCGAGGCGGCTGACGCCTCGTCGTAGCCGATCTCGGCGAGGTCGAGTCGGGCGAGGCGCAGCACCGCGGCGACCACCAGGATGCCGGTGATGGTGACGAGCTCCCATCGCGCTGGCGCCACGACGGCGCCCGGCGTCCAGTCCGCCGGGGCCCGGACACTCGTGCGCTCGCGTGCCGTGCCGGCGCCGTTCGGCTTGGCGGCAATCGACGACGGCGCCGGTCGCGCGTCGTCCGTCGGCGCCGCGATGTGCTTCGCCATCGGCACAATCCGCTGATTGTAGGAACGGGTGGTCGGTCAGACCGCTACCAGCGCGCTATCCACCTCCGTTCTCGGCATCGCCAGCCAGTCGGTGACCACGCGCCCGGTGCGTCGAGACGGCCCCTGCTCGACGGAACATGGCGGCAGCGAGTCGACGAAGACCTGGCCGTAGCGGCGAGTTACCAGGCGGCGGTCGAGCACCACGACTACGCCGCGATCGGTGCGCGAGCGGATGAGTCGGCCGAAGCCCTGCTTCAGACGGAGCACGGCATGTGGCAGGGCGAACTCGGCGAAGGGCTGCTCGAACTGCTCGGCGCGGGCGGTATAAATCGGGTCGGTCGGCACCGCGAACGGCAGGCGGGCGAGCACGACGCAGCAGAGCGCGTCGCCCACCACGTCGATGCCCTCCCAGAACGAGCTCGTGCCGAACAGTGCGACGCGTCCACCGCGACGGAACTGGTCCAGCAACTGGGTGCGTGAGGCGTGGTCCAGGCCCTGGCCGAGGACGGTCACGCCGGCTGCGCGCAGCGGGGCGCGCAGCGCCAGGTAGCTGGCGCGAAGCTGGGCGCGGCTCGTGAACAGCACCAGGGTGCGTCCGCCGGTTCGGGCGATCAGGTCGGCCAGGACGGTTTCGAGCGATTCCTGATAGCCGTGCTCGTTCGGGTCGGGCAGGTCGTTGGGCACGTACAAGAGCGCCGCCCGCTCGAAGTCGAAGGGTGAGCCGAGCGCCACGCCGCGCGCCATCTCGAGCCCGAGGCGCCGCTCGACGTACTCGAAGGTGTTGCCGACGGTGAGCGTGGCCGACACGATCACCGCCGAGCGCAGCGGCGCGAACAGACGTCCACGCAGCAGATCGGCGACGTCCAGCGGCGCCGAGTGCAAGACGCCGCCGCGTCGGCTGGCGGTCACCCAGTAGATCGTGCCCGTTGCCGGGTGGTGGATGCCCTCCTCGAGCCGCTGGCGGGTGCGCGCCCAGCCCTCCTGCAGCATCCCGAGCTCACCCGCCAGGGCGCGCGCTCGGTCCTGGCCGGGGTAGTGCTGCTCGAGCCGCGCGCGGAGCTCGCCCAGCTCGGCCTCGACCTCGCCGATGCCGACCGTGACCCGCTCGCAGCGCGCCTCGATGTCGCGCCAGAGCGAGCCGGCGCGGACCGCGCCCGTCAGCCGCCGCGCTTCCCCCTCGTCGATCGGACCCGCGCTTTCCGACCGCTGGCGCGCGCGGGGCAGCGGGCGGCGGGGCCGCGAGTCGAGCTCGGCGACGACGTCGGCGAGCTGCTCGGACAGGCGGGGC
>AmSFosDRAFT_100191_pt1 | contig 27751 bp, 26 predicted proteins | sample FosCloommunities_FD_10275 | JGI IMG/M metagenome (IMG submission 10275)
GGCCGGCGGCGATTGACGGGGATGGCGGCCTCGTGCCTGACGGCGTATGTCGCAGGTTGCGCTGTTGCCTGGCATGCGGGGCTTGGTCCGGTAGCCACCGCGAACACCGGTGATGTGCGATTGGCAGAGCGTCACTCGTCAACACTTCCTGCCGTTGCTGAGCGCGCGCGGGTGCGCCCGGTTGCTGCCGCGCCCAGCGCCGCTTCCGCCAATCTCCAAATGGCAACCACGTCTCAGCCAGCAAAGTCACCCGATCCAATCGCTCCGCTCGAGGCGCGCGACCCGGTCGCCGAGATTGGATGGGTCGAACCTTCGCAGCCGCTGCGCGCTGAACCGCAGCCGATCCAGGTGGCGTCGGCAAATGCCACCGATCCGGTTCTCTATGAAGCCAATCAAACCGCAGGCTCGATCGAGATTTTTGACGAGTGCCTGATTGCCGACCCGTGTGTCGACCGCTACCTGTGGGCGCTCTACGAGCGTACGCCGAAGGAAGACTCAATCAAGGTCGAAGAACGGAAAAAGGTGCAGGTCAAGAGGAAGGGCAAAACCAGGACCGTCACGAGGACCTTCACCAAACTCGTTGATGAGGATTTCACCTGGAAGGATCCGAAGGCCGCCGACAAGGCCGGCATGGCGATGGTCGACTACGTGATCGGCGGCATGGATCGGGCTTTCAAGCTGAAACTCTATCATGTGTTGCGTGCTGCGGAGCAGGCCGGGTTGTCGCCCGGCATCACCAGCGCTTTCCGCGACGACTATCGTCAATCGATCGCAAGCGGCTTGAAAGCGGCCACCGACCGCTCGTACCACGGCGGCAGTTCCCGGGGCGGCTATGGCCACGGGCTCGCCGCCGATGTCGTCAGCGTCAAGGGCGCGACACGGGCGCAGCGCTGGGTCTCGACCGAAGCGCTCTGGAAATGGATCGACGATAACGGCAGCGCGTTTGGCATCGGCCGGCCGTATCTCGATCATGACCCGCCGCATCTGGCACCCACCGATGGCAAGGAATGGGCCGACCACCGCGGCACCAAAAAGCAGGACACGGCTTCAGACAGCAAGAAGTCCAAGGCGATCGCGAAGTTGTAGCATTGCAGGCGGTGGCACTTACACCGTCCGCTTCTTGCGCAGCAGATAGCGCTGCCGTCCTTCCATCACCAGCACGCGCTTCTGGTTGTGCACGGTGGTGCGCATGCCCACCACGCCGGTGCTGCGGCCTGACGTGCTCTCGTCGATCGTGAGCGTCGGGTAAAGGGTGTCGCCCACATAAACCGGCGCGAGGAATTTCGACGACTGCTCGATGAAGCCCATCAGGCTTTCCTCGACCAGATAAGGGAAACTGCCGGCGCCGGCGGCAGTCTGGATCAGCACCTGAAAGCCGTGCGCCAGCATGTGGGGCATGCCGTGGCGGCGGCAGTATTCGACGTCGTAGTGGATGGGGTGATTGTCGCCAGAGGCGGCCTGGAACGCCAGAAAGATCGCCTCGGTCATGGTGCGGCTCGGCAGCACGAATCGCTCGCCCATCGCAAAATCCTCAAACCAGCGGGTCTCATCGCGCCGGTGCAGGGCGGGATCGAAGGTTTCGTCCATGGCGAAAAAGCCTCCCAAACAGAAAAAGTTTGCCAGCGGTGGATAGCCTTTTGTTCGCCAGAATGACCAGCCGGATTGCCAATTCCACAAAATCTGGCCGCAACGGCCGTTTCCGATACAGGCGCTGAGGCCCCAAAGCCCAAGATGTTGGATAAGTTGGGCAAAAAGGCTCTAGAAGTTGGTTCGCGGTTGCCCAATATGGTAGGGCGTGTCCCGGAAAAGCCTGCCCCCGACTTGATCGGGGGTGGGTTAGGTCTTCCGACCAGGACACGCCGACCAAACACGACGCACGCCATTTCCGGACCCTGTCACGAAGCCCGTCCGCAGCGCCGTCCTGCGGCGGGGGAGCAATTCAGCCCATGTCCTCCTATGCCAAATCCGCCAACGCCTCGGCTCCGAGTTCGTTTTTCACCGCCGATCTCGCCAAGGCCGACCCGGAGATCGCTTCAGCGATCAAGCACGAGCTTGGCCGCCAGCAGCACGAGATTGAGTTGATCGCGTCGGAAAACATCGTCAGCCGCGCCGTGCTCGAGGCACAGGGCTCGATCATGACCAACAAGTATGCGGAGGGATATCCGGGCCATCGCTACTATGGCGGCTGCGAGTTCGTCGACGTCGCCGAAAACCTCGCGATCGACCGTGCCAAAAAGCTGTTCGCCTGCAATTTCGCCAATGTGCAGCCGAACTCCGGCAGCCAGATGAACCAGGCGGTGTTTCTGGCGTTGCTGCAGCCCGGCGACACCTTCATGGGGCTCGACCTCGCCGCGGGCGGACACCTCACACACGGTGCCCCGGTCAACGTGTCCGGCAAGTGGTTCAAGGCCACGCACTACACCGTGCGCAAGGACACGCACATCATCGACATGGACGAAGTCGCAAGCCGCGCTGCGGAGGTGAAACCAAAACTGATCATCGCCGGCGGCTCTGCTTACGGGCGGCACTGGGATTTCAAGCGCTTCCGCGAGATCTGTGACAGCGTCGGTGCCTATCTCATGGTCGACATGGCGCACTTTGCCGGCCTCGTCGCCGGAGGCGTGCATCCGTCGCCGATTCCGCACGCCCACGTCACCACCACGACCACGCACAAATCGCTGCGGGGGCCGCGCGGCGGCATGATTCTGTGCAATGACGAGGTGATCGCCAAGAAGATCAACTCCGCCGTCTTCCCCGGCCTGCAAGGCGGCCCGCTGATGCACGTCATTGCCGCGAAAGCCGTAGCGCTTGGCGAAGCTTTGCGGCCGGACTTCAAGATTTACGCGAAGAACGTCGTCGAAAACGCCAAAGCGCTGGCCGAGACGTTGCGCGCCAACGGTTTCGAGATCGTGTCCGGCGGCACCGACACTCACGTGATGCTGGTCGACCTTCGCCCGAAGGGCTTGAAGGGCAATGTTTCGGAAAAGGCGCTCGGACGCGCCGCACTCACCGTCAACAAGAACGGCATACCGTTCGATCCCGAAAAGCCGATGGTGACGTCAGGCATTCGCGTCGGTACGCCGGCGTGCACGACCCGCGGCTTCGGCGTTGCCGAGTTCAAGCAGGTTGGCGAGTTGATCGCCGAAGTCCTGAATGCCGTTGCCCAATCCGCCGATGGCAAGGCGCCGCTGGTCGAGGCCTCGGTCAAGGACCGCGTCCGAGCGCTGACCGACCGCTTCCCGATCTACAGCTAGGAGAACACCGGCCGGATGCGCTGCCCGAATTGCGGAAGCCTCGATACTCAGGTGAAGGATTCCCGGCCGACCGAAGATTCGGCCGTGATCCGCCGCCGGCGCGTGTGCGTGACCTGCAATTTTCGTTTCACCACCTTCGAGCGGGTGCAGCTGCGCGAACTTACCGTGATCAAGCGCAACGGCCGCCGTGTGCCGTTCGACCGGGACAAACTGGTGCGCTCGGTGCAGGTGGCGCTGCGCAAGCGCCCCGTGGATCCCGAGCGCGTCGAGAAGATGGTTTCCGCCATCGTGCGCGAGCTCGAAACCGGCGGCGAAGCGGAGGTGTCATCGGAAGTGATCGGCGAGACCGTGATGGAGCATCTCCGCCAACTCGACGACGTCGCCTATGTGCGCTTTGCCTCGGTCTATCGCAATTTCCGCGAGGCCAAGGACTTCGAGGCGGTACTCGGCGAGCTGTCCGGCGAGGATGATCCGCGTCCCGCGGTCGCACGCAAATGATTTTCCGCCTGCTGGAAGACCAGTACGCGCAAAAGACCAGACAATCGCAGGCCGCCGACCGCCGCTACATGGAGCTCGCGCTGACGCTCGGCCGCCGGACCCTGGGTCAGACCTGGCCCAATCCCGCGGTTGGCGCCGTCGTGGTCAAGGACGGCATCATCGTCGGGCGCGGCTGGACTGCGCCCGGCGGCCGCCCGCATGGCGAGCCGCAGGCGCTGGCGCGCGCCGGTAATGCGGCACGCGGCGCAACCGTCTACGTCACGCTGGAGCCATGCTCCCATCATGGCAAGACCCCGCCCTGCGCCGACGCGCTGATCGCAGCCGGCGTCGGACGCGTCGTCAGCGCGATCGAAGACCCGAATCCGGAAGTTGCCGGGCAGGGCCATGCGCGTCTCCGCGCAGCGGGCATTGTCGTCGACGTCGGACTGTGCGCTGATGAGGCGCGACGCGCTCATGCCGGCCACATCCGGCGGATCACGACGGGGCGACCGCACGTCACGCTGAAACTCGCGATGTCGGCCGACGGAAAAATCGGTGCTGCAGGTCACATGCCGGTGGCCATCACCGGCGAGGCGGCGAGGACAAAGGTGCACCTGCAGCGCTCGCAAAACGATGCGATCCTGATCGGGATCGGAACGGCGCTGGCCGACGATCCCGAGCTGACTTGCAGGCTGCCGGGCATGGAGAAGCTGTCGCCGGTCCGGGTCGTGCTGGATCGGCACCTCAGCCTGTCGGCCTCGAGCAAGCTGGCACGCTCGGCGCGAGCAACGCCGCTCTGGCTGTTTGCGGAGGCGGCACGGGAGCCGTCTGAAGCCGCGCTGTTGCGCGCGAGCGGCGCCGAGATCGTTTCAGTTGCCGCCGACGGACGTGGCCTTGATCTCGCGGGAGTGCTCAAGGAGCTCGCCGCACGCGGCATCACGCGGTTGATGGTGGAGGGCGGCGCGCGGGTTGCGGCATCGTTTGTCGAAGCCGACCTGGTTGACGAGGCCTGGCTTTATAAAGCCAAGGCGATCATCGGCAGCGATGGCGTGCCCGCGCTGAACGGCATACCTCTTGCGAAGTTGACGCAGTCGCCGCGCTTCCGACAGCATGCAAGCGAGGATTTTGGCGAAGATCGTCTTAGCGTCTACGAGCGAGCATAAATGTTCACCGGGATCGTCACCGAGGTCGGCGAAATCACCGCGATGTGCGCGGTCGCACAGGGGCAGCTGCATCGACTGCGCATCACCTGCCGTTACGACCAGACCACGATCGCCGACGGCGCCTCGATCGCCTGCAACGGCGTGTGTCTGACCGTAGTGGGCTCCGGCGTTGCGGATGGTCTGACCTGGTTCGAGGTCGACGCCGCCGCCGAGACGCTCGGGATGACGACGGCGCGCGGCTGGGCGGTTGGAACAAAGCTCAATCTCGAGCGTGCGCTGAAGATCGGTGACGAGCTCGGCGGGCACATCGTGGCCGGCCATGCCGACGGTATCGCAAAGATCCGCTTGCGGGAAAATTTTCCCGATATGGCAAAGTTCGAATTGGAAGCGCCGCGCGAGCTCGCGAAGTTCATCGCGCCCAAAGGCTCGGTCGCGCTCGACGGCGTATCGCTCACCGTCAATACGGTGCAGGACGTCAGCTTCACGGTGCTGATTATCCCACACACGCTAGCCGTCACCACGCTGCAGGGCTGGCAGACTGGCACCGAGATCAATATCGAGGTCGACCAGATGGCGCGCTACGCCGCGCGGCTGGCGGAAATGAAGTAGCTGCGAGGGGCGCGCCGATGAGCGTGACCGGCAAGACCGTCAACCTTGCCTTGCAGGGCGGTGGTGCGCACGGTGCTTTCGCCTGGGGAGTGGTGGATCGGCTGTTGGAAGACGGCCGGATCTCCTTCGAAGGCATCAGCGCCACCAGTGCCGGCGCGGTCAATGCCGTCGTCATGGCTTACGGCCTGACGACAGCGGGGCGCGAGGGCGCACGGCTCTTGCTCGAGAAGTTCTGGCGCGGCGTCAGCGACGCTGCGGGCTGGCGCCCGCTACAGCCGGCTTTCATGTTCTTCGACGTGATGACCAGGCTGCTGTCGCCCTATCAGCTCAATCCGATGAACTACAACCCGCTGCGCAACTTGCTCGACAAGACGATCGATTTCGAGCGACTGCGCAAGCAAAGTGTCGTGAAGCTGTTCTTGTGCGCAACCAACGTCCGCACCGGAAAAGTGAGGATTTTCGAGAACAGCGAACTCACGGTCTCCGCTGTTCTGGCATCGAGCTGCCTGCCGTTGATATTCCAGGCGATCGAGATCGATGGGGAAGCCTATTGGGACGGCGGCTACATGGGCAATCCGGCGATTTTTCCGGTGATCTACGGCTGCCAATCGAGGGACGTCATCGTCGTTCACATCAATCCAATCGTGCGTGAGGAGATCCCGCACACGGCTGGCGGAATCATGAATCGGCTGAACGAAATCAGCTTCAATTCATCGCTGATGCGCGAGATGCGGGCGATCGCCTTCGTCGACAGGCTCATCGCCAGCGGCGCTGTGCGCGACGGCGATATGAAGAGAATACTGATCCATTCGATCGAGGCGGACGCCTTCATGAAGGATCTCGGCATTACCAGCAAGCTTGACGCGAGTTGGGCGTTTCTGACCCGTCTGCGCGACGCAGGCCGGGCTTGCGCCGGAGACTGGTTGGCGGCCAACTACGACGATCTCGGCGCCCGCTCGACCGTCGACGTCCAGGCCAAATATCTCTGAGCGCAGCAGTTCCGGCGCTGACGACAATGCGGGGCGGTGAACTGACGCTACCGCACCAGTTATGCGCCGTTTTGACATTTTCGGCATTTCCGGTTATATTACCGGAAATAGATGAGAATTTTGACCGATATGGCAAGCAAATCCCAGCGCAAGGCCACCCGTAGCCACCGCCGCCGTGCCGCCGCCCGTGGACTGGTCCGTGTCGAAGTTCAAGCGCCCAAGAGAGATGCGACGCTGATCCGCGCGTTGGCTGAAACCCTTCGCGGAGGTGCCACAAAAGCCCAAAGGCTTCGATCCACACTGTCCGCGGCGCTGACGCATTCTGAAACAAGGACCGCTTTTGATATCTTTGGATCGGGGCTTCCCGACGAGACTTTTGCAGGCGTTTTCGATCAGCCGCGCGCTCGGCAGTCACGTGAGATCGATTTGTGAAGTTTCTCCTCGATACGAACATCATTTCCGAAATCCGCAAACGTGAGCGCGCACATCCTAACGTTGTCGCCTGGGTGTCTCGCATTCCCGCCGAAGAGCTTGGAACCAGCGTTCTCGTTCTCGCTGAAATCCTACAGGGGATTGAGCTGAAGCGGCGCAGCGATCCGGCGCAGGCCGAATCTCTCGATCGATGGTTCGCCCAAATGAGGATCCGATTGGGCGACCGCGTCCTGCCTATCGATGAGCACGTCGCAGAGGCCTCGGCACTGCTTGGAATTCCAGACCCACTGCCGCCAATTGATGGGCTTCTTGCAGCGACGGCGAAAGTGCATGGCCTGACATTCGTCACGCGTAACGTGGCGGGCATTGCCGCAACGGGCGTGTCACTGCTGAATCCGTTCCTGGTACCCTGATCACACTGTCAGCCTTGCCGGACAGGCGTTGAACTCAAGATCAGACAAGCCTGGCCAAGCGGGCTGCATCCCGCCAATCCGAAATCGGGTGGCTGGTGTCGTGTCGTTCGCCGAAATAGTGCGCATGGCACAACGCCAGTACGGAGATGCACAATGCCGAGTTTGGAAGCCAACAAAGCCATCGTCGCGCGCTGGTTCGACGAATTCTGGGGCGAGACATGTAACCTTGCAGTCGTCGATGAACTCGCCGCGCCGGACATGCTGCTGCAGTATTCGCTGCACGAACCGCGTCGTGGACGAGATGACATCAAGGCCTTCATGACTGATTTCCGGAAGGCTTTTCCCGATCTGAACTTCTGGGGCACCGCGGACCTGATCGCGGAGGGCGACTATGTCGTCGGCCGCTGGGAAGGCGGTGGTACGCACACGGGAGCCGCGTTCGGCGATTTCCTCGCCGGATCACTGCCGGCGAATACCGGGCGGCGGATGCGCTTCACCGGGACCACGGTGCTCAAGGTCAAGGACGGCAAGATTGTTGAGGAAGTCGGGCTTGACGACGGCGTCACCGCGTTGACACAGCTCGGCTTGCTCAAGGCTGCAGCCTAGCGCTGCCCCCGAAGCCGCCGTTATCACGGATGTTGCGGCTGCTGGAAGCGCGTGCCTCCAGCAGCCGCAACTGGATTGCCGTTGCAGGAATGGGCGGATTCAAATCTGCTCTGCGTTGGTTTCGCCTCCCTTGGAATTCGCTGCTCCAGCGACTAAAACCTCGGCGACCCCTAACCGGAACAGACGCCCATGGTTGAACCGCGCCGCTCGCCCCTGAAAGACAAGACCGACGTCGGCGGCTCGCACGTGCTGATCGTCGAAGCCCGTTTCTACGACGACATTCAGGACGCGCTGCTGCAAGCGGCGATCGCCGAATTGAAGGGCGCCGGTGTCACTTATGACGTGGTCACCGTGCCCGGCTGCCTCGAAATCCCGGCCGCCGCCGCGATCGCTGTCGATGCGGCCGAGCGGAGCGGCCGGCCCTACGACGGCGTTGTTGCGCTCGGCTGCGTGATCCGCGGCGAAACCATCCATTTCGAGATCGTGTCGATCGAATCTTCGCGCGGGCTGATGGATCTCTCGGTCGCCAAGAAACTGCCGCTCGGCAACGGCATTATCACCGTGAACACCGAAGAGCAGGCGTGGGCGCGGGCGCGCGCCGACGACCAGAACAAGGGGGGCGACGCCGCGCGCGCCACCATCATCATGATGCGGATCAAGCGGCGGCTCGAGCCGCGCCTCGATCAGCTGATCAAAGACCGCCAGCGCAATGTCAAAGGTTGACGCTTCGCAGCTCAGGAAGGCCAACCGGCGCGGCGCCGCAAGGCTTGCCGCGGTGCAGGCTCTCTACCAGATGGACATCGGCGGAGCGGGCCTGAACGACGTCTTCGCGGAATTCGAAAGCCATTGGCTCGGCAGCGAGGTGGAGGGCGAAAAATATCTCCCGGCCGAGGCGGCATTCTTTCGCGATGTGGTTTCCGGGGTGGTGCGCGACCAGAAGGACCTCGATCCCCTGATCGATCAGGCGCTGGCGCGCGGCTGGCCGCTGAAACGGATCGACGCCATCATTCGCGCCGTGCTGCGTGCCGGCTCGTACGAACTGCAGCATCGCAAGGACGTTCCGGCGCGGGTGGTCGTCACCGAATATGTCGACGTCGCCAATGCCTTCGTCGACAAGGAGGAGACCGGCATGGTCAACGCGGTGCTCGACCAGATCGCCCGCAAATTCCGCGCCGCTGAGTTTTCGCGGGCGGAATAGCCATCTATGGGTGCATGTCATATATGATGCAACCTAAGAATGCGTCGAAAACTCCGCAAAATCCATGGAATTCGCTCACAATTTCTGCAGCTTGCGCGGCGCCGGTTCGCGAGCCCGTCCATCACTACGGAAGCCTGCTAGGATCGCCCGAACAGGTTGACCCATGGCCTCGGGCGAAGACGATCTGATCGCAAAATATTTCCGCCCGCTGGCGCAGGCGCCGGCGAGCCTTGGCCTGCTCGACGACGCCGCGGTGCTTGAGGGCAGCGGCGACGACCTTGTCGTGACCACCGACGCCATCGTCGAAGGCGTGCACTATCTGGTCGGCGATGCTGCTGACACGATTGCACGCAAGGCGTTGCGCGTGAACCTGTCCGATCTCGCCGCGAAGGGCGCATCGCCGGTCGGCTTCCTGCTGACGCTCGCACTTCGCAAGGTGAACGAAACCTGGCTTTCCGCCTTCGCCGCCGCACTTGGCGAAGACGCAACGACATTCGCGTGTCCGCTGCTCGGCGGCGACACCGTCTCGACGTCAGGGCCGGTGATGATTTCGGTCACCGCATTTGGCCGCTTGCCGCGGGGCGAGATGGTGCGGCGCCATGGCGCAAGGGCAGGCGATGTCGTCGCGGTCACCGGAACGATCGGCGATGCGGCGCTCGGTCTCGATATCCTGCGCGGGGGTCGCGCCGCCGGCGCGCTTCCCAGCCATCGCCGCGAGGCGGAGTTTCTGGTCGATCGCTATCGCGTGCCGCAACCAAGGCTTGCGGTCGCTTCGGCGCTGCGCGCCTCGGCAAGCGCTGCGATGGACGTGTCCGATGGGCTTGCCGGCGATCTCGCAAAACTATGCGCCGTTTCAGGCGTATCGGCGAGCATCGAGCTGGCGAAGGTGCCGCTGTCAGCGGCGGCGCGTGCCGTCGTCGCGCGGGGGGCGGCCACAATTGAGCTGCTGATTGCTGGCGGCGACGATTACGAGGTGCTTTGCGCCGTCCCGCCTGACCGCTGGCCCTCGCTTGCTGCAGCGGCAGCCGCCGTCGGTGTCGCGATCACCGCGATCGGCACGATCACGGCGGGTACCGGCTCCCCGGTTTTCCTGGATGCCACAGGCAGCGCCGTGAGCCTGCCACGGACCTCGTACAGCCACTTCTAGGCGGTCGGCGAGGTTCCACCGAAGAATCGCCGAAAAGCAGCTCTAACTCTCAATTTTCGTTGCAAAAACCGGCGGTTTGGGGTGTCCGCGGCGTTGCTTCGCGAACGTGATTTTGGCATGGTCCGCGCCGATTTGGGGCGGCGGCTGATGCTTTCGGGGCAGCCTCCATTGGCGCGTTGCCGCGGTTCCGCGGCCCTTCGCGCAGTCGGGACGAAAAATCAGGATAGGTTATTCCATGACAGCTTTGTGGGTGATTGTGCTCGCCGGAGCACTTTCCATTGTCTACGCCATCTGGGCGACATTCTCGGTGCTCGGCGCCGACGCGGGCAGCGCACGAATGCAGGAAATTGCAGCCGCCGTCCGCGAAGGTGCGCAGGCCTACCTGCGCCGGCAGTATCTGACCATCGCGATCGTCGGCATCGTGATCTTCGCGTTGATTGCCTATTTCCTCGGTCTTCGCGTCGCCGTCGGATTTGCGATCGGAGCGGTGCTGTCGGGCGCCGCCGGCTTCATCGGCATGAACGTGTCGGTGCGTGCCAACGTGCGCACGGCCCAGGCGGCGACCAAGTCGCTGGCAGGCGGTCTCGAACTCGCCTTCAAGGCCGGCGCGATCACCGGCCTGCTTGTCGCCGGTCTCGCGCTGCTCGGCGTCACGCTCTATTTCGGCTACCTGATCGGCACGCTGCATCTTGCCCCGGGCGATCGCACGGTGATCGACTCACTGGTTGCGCTCGGCTTCGGCGCATCGTTGATCTCGATCTTCGCCCGTCTCGGCGGCGGCATCTTCACCAAGGGCGCCGACGTCGGTGGCGATCTCGTCGGCAAGGTCGAAGCCGGCATCCCGGAAGACGATCCGCGTAACCCCGCGACCATCGCCGACAACGTCGGTGACAATGTCGGCGACTGCGCGGGCATGGCGGCCGACCTGTTCGAGACCTATGCGGTGACCACCGTCGCCACCATGGTGCTGGCTGCGATCTTCTTCGCCAAGGCCGCCGTGCTGCAGAACATGATGACCTTGCCGCTCGCGATCGGCGGTGTCTGCATCGTCACCTCGATCATCGGCACGTTCTTCGTGCGCCTCGGCGCCAGCCAGTCGATCATGGGCGCGCTGTACAAGGGCCTGATCGCAACCGGCATCCTGTCGCTGATCGGCATCGGCCTCGTCATCAACTATCTGATCGGCTTCGGCGCGCTCGAGGGTGTGCAGTACACCGGCTTGTCGCTGTTCGAATGCGGCATCGTCGGTCTCGTGGTCACCGGCCTGATCATCTGGATCACCGAGTACTACACCGGCACCGACTTCCGACCGGTGAAGTCGATTGCGCAGGCCTCCGTCACCGGCCACGGTACCAACGTGATTCAGGGCCTCGCGGTCGCGATGGAAGCGACCGCGGCGCCGGCGATCGTCATCATCGCCGGCATTCTTGTCACCTACGGCCTCGCGGGCCTGTTCGGCATCGCAATTGCCACTACCACCATGCTGGCGCTGGCCGGCATGATCGTCGCGCTCGACGCGTTCGGACCGGTAACCGACAATGCCGGCGGCATCGCCGAAATGGCCGGCCTGCCGAAGGAAGTCCGCAAGTCGACGGACGCGCTCGACGCGGTTGGCAACACCACCAAGGCGGTGACCAAAGGCTATGCCATCGGCTCGGCCGGTCTCGGCGCGCTGGTGCTGTTTGCGGCCTATAACCAGGACCTGACGTTCTTCTCAGCTGAGGGCCGAGGCTACTTCGCCGGTGTGAAGCCGGACTTCGCACTGACCAACCCCTACGTCGTGGTCGGCCTGTTGTTCGGCGGCCTGCTACCCTACCTGTTTGGCGCGATGGGCATGACCGCGGTCGGCCGTGCCGCCGGCGCGATCGTCGAGGAAGTGCGCCGTCAGTTCCGCGAAAAGCCGGGCATCATGCAGGGCTCCGAGAAGCCGGACTACGGCAAGGCCGTCGACCTGCTGACCAGGGCGGCGATCAAGGAAATGATCGTGCCATCGCTGCTGCCGGTGCTGTCGCCGATCGTCGGCTACTTCATCATCTACTTCATCGCGGGTGGTGGCGCGGCCGGCAAGTCGGCCGGTTTCTCGGCGCTCGGCGCCATGCTGCTCGGCGTGATCGTCAATGGCCTGTTCGTCGCGATCTCGATGACCTCGGGCGGCGGCGCCTGGGACAATGCCAAGAAGTACATCGAGGACGGCCACTATGGCGGCAAGGGGTCTGATGCCCACAAGGCAGCGGTGACCGGCGATACCGTCGGCGACCCTTACAAGGATACAGCCGGTCCGGCCGTGAACCCGATGATCAAGATCACCAACATCGTTGCGCTGCTCTTGCTTGCGATCCTTGCGCACTGAGTAGACGCATTACAAGACAAAGGCCCGCAGTTCGCGCTGCGGGCCTTTTGCTTTCGCGATGTTCCCGGACGCCGTCAGTGACCGCGGTTGCTGAGCAGGCGGAACAGCGGCGTGAGATAGCTCATCTCCTGGCCGCCGGTCGGCGTGGTGCGGCTGACGTAATCGAAGATCTTGCCGTCTTTCAGGCCGTAATTCGCGACGCGCTCGACGTGCCGGGTCTGGTCGAAATAAATCGCGACCACGCGCCGGTCGCTGACGCTTTGCTCCATGAAAGCGGCGCGGCGCTCGGTGCGCTGGGAGATATAGTAAAACACCTCGCCGTTCAGAGTTGCGACTGTCGAGGGAGTTCCCATCACAATCAGCACCTGATCCTGGCTGGCGCCGATCGGGATTTGCTCCAGCGCTCCGTCCGGGATGATGTAGCCCTTCTGGAATTCCTCGGCGCATCCCGCGAGCAGTGTGCAGCCAAGCACTGCCGTTGCAAGCAGCCGCACTGCTCGACGTCGGCGCAGGTCGACCGGTTGCTCGGCGTTGCGCCGCACTGGAAAAGCTATCCGCATCGATTGTGACTTACGCCCAAAGACAAGCCGTGCCCCTGCGGCACGATGGCCTCAATTTGCCAGCCGGGGCAGGGGGTTGCAATCCAGCCTGCGACGGCTGACATAGAGCCATCGCCGACATGGATTGAAATGATGACCAGGCCGTTCCGTTGGCCGTTCGCCCCTCGCAAGAGCCGTCCCCCCGTTAGCGGCGCGACCATTGAAGCGATCTATGGCATGATCGTGGCGCAGGCGCGACTACCGCAATTCTACCTGCGTTTTGGGGTGCCGGACACGGTTGACGGCCGTTTCGACATGGTTGTGTTGCACCTCTGGATGGTCTTGGCCCGCCTCCGCGCCACAGGCGCGATAGATGAGGCGCAGGAGTTATTCGACCATTTCTGCGACGATATGGATGCGAACCTGCGCGAGATGGGAATCGGCGACCTCACCGTTCCCAAGCGGATGAAGAAATTCGGGGAGGCCTTCTATGGGCGAAGCGGCGCCTATGACGCCGCGCTGATGACGGGCAACGCCGAATTGAGGGCGGCGCTTGCGCGCAATGTCCTGGCAACCAATGATGCGGCCGCCGCAGCGCCGCTTGCCCGTTACATCTCGCGCGCAGTCGCGGCGCTAGGAATGATCGATGGTGCCGCGTTGTTAGGTGGCGCGTGGCGTTTTCCAAATCCCGAATAGCGAGTCCCGTATTGTGCGCAACGAAACCAAATTGCATGAACTGTCCTGGACCGCCGCAGTTGCTGTTGCTGACATCGAGGAGGGCGGGGTCCACGTGGCGATCGAACCCGATGAATCCGAGCGGAGCGAAATCGCCCGCATTGCAGGCTTGCGTGACCTGCCAAAGCTGTCGGCTGACTTCGAGTTGACCCCGCTCGGCCAGGATGAGGTGCGCGTGGTCGGCGAGGTCAACGCCGTTGTTGGGCAAGCCTGCGTCGTGACACTGGATCGCGTTGAGAACACGATCAGCGAACCCGTCAATCTGGTATTTGCGCCGCCGTCCGCTATTGCCAAGTTGCCCAGTCAAGAGACTGACGACGAGCTTGCCGAGGACCTGCCGGAGCCGACCATCAATGGCCGGATCGATCTGGCGAAGCTCGCCGTCGAGTTCCTGATTCTCGGGATCGATTCCTATCCCCGCAAGCCGGGCGCGGTATTCGAACCGGTTCATACCCCGCCGGGGCCGGAGGATCATCCCTTTGCCGGTCTGGAGGTCCTGAAACAGTCCAAGACGGCCTCAAAGCGAAAGAAAACCCCACGCCAGCGGTCCTGAGCGGGGGCTGTCAACAGTTGTTTCGGGATGCGGGCGCGCTATTGTCCGCGGCCCAATTTGACGGCAGTTTGGCCTCACACCTACGTTCTGCAGGGTCCTCGTACCATTCATGGCCAGCAAGGTTCGAATTGCGGTTGACGCGATGGGAGGCGACGCCGGTCCCCCTGTTGTCATCCCCGGCGCCGCGATCTCGTTGCGACGACACCCAGACACGGAATTCCTGTTGTTCGGCAACCGCGCCTTGATCGTGCCGGAGCTCGACCGTCAGCCGGCGTTGAAGGCTGCCTCGCGCATCATCCATACCGACGTCGCGGTTCGCATGGAGGACAAGCCCAGCCAAGCGCTGCGCCGTGGCCGCAAGACCTCGTCGATGTGGCTCGCGATCGATGCGGTAAAGCGCGGCGAGGCGGATGCCGCGGTCTCTGCCGGCAACACCGGCGCGCTGATGGCGATGGCGCGCTTTAACTTGCGGACGATCCAGGGGGTCGATCGTCCGGCGATCGCGGCGGTGTGGCCAACGTTGCGCGGCGAGTCCGTCGTGCTCGATGTCGGCGCTTCGATCGGCGGCGATGCCAAGCATCTCGCAACGCTCGCGGTGCTCGGCAGTGCGATGGCGCGCGTGTTGTTCGATCTCGAGCGGCCGAGCGTAGGCCTGCTCAACATCGGAGTCGAGGAGGTCAAGGGCGTCGAGGAGGTGCGCGAGGCGGCCGAACTGCTCCGTGCATTGAACCTGCCGCATCTCGACTTCATCGGCTTCGTCGAGGGAGATGACATCGGCAAGGGTACCGCCGACGTCATCGTCACCGAAGGCTTCACCGGCAACATCGCGCTCAAGGCGGCCGAGGGCACGGCACGCCAGATCGGCGAATATTTGCGCAGCGCGATGTCGCGAACTTGGCGATCGCGGATCGGCTATTTGTTTGCCCGCAATGCCTTCGAGGCGTTGCGGGACAAGATGGATCCGAGCAAAGCCAACGGCGGCTTCTTCCTTGGCTTGACCGGTATCGTCATCAAGAGCCACGGTGGAACCGACGCGGAGGGCTTTGCCTCCGCTGTGGATGTTGGCTATGACATGGTTCGCTACGATCTTCTCACCAAGATCAGTCAGACTCTCAATCGCGACGGCACGACATTTAGCCTCGCGCCTGTAGCGCAAGGGGCTATCTCGTGACCGTTACCCGTTCGATCGTGCTTGGCTGTGGCTCCTATCTTCCGGAGCAGGTGCTGACCAATGCCGATCTCGCCGCCAAGGTCGAAACCTCGGACGAATGGATCGTCCAGCGCACGGGTATCCGCGAACGCCATATCGCAGCCAAAGGTGAGTTCACTTCGGATCTCGGCACCAAGGCCGCGCAAGCGGCGCTCGCCAGCGCTGGCGTCGATGCCCAGTCGATTGATCTGATCATCCTGGGCACCTCGACCCCGGACAACACATTCCCGGCGACCGCGGTACAGATCCAGCATAACCTCGGGATCAACCACGGCGTCGCGTTCGACCTGCAGGCGGTGTGCTCGGGATTCGTCTTTGCGCTTGCAACCGCCGACAATTTTCTCCGCGCGGGCTCGCACAAGCGGGCGCTGGTGATCGGCGCCGAAACGTTCTCGCGCATTCTCGACTGGAACGACCGCGGCACCTGCGTGCTCTTCGGCGATGGCGCAGGCGCCGTCGTGCTGGAGGCGCAGCAGGAAAGCGGGACTACCGCGGACCGCGGCATTCTGACGACCCATCTGCGCTCCGACGGCCGCCACAAGGCGAAACTCTATGTCGATGGTGGGCCGTCATCGACGCAGTCGGTCGGGCAGTTGCGGATGGAAGGCAAGGAGGTGTTCAAGCACGCGGTCGGCATGATCACTGACGTGATCGACGATGCCTTTAAGGCGACCGGGATCACGGCCAACGATATCGACTGGTTCGTGCCGCACCAGGCCAACAAGCGAATCATCGATGCTTCGGCGCACAAGCTGCATATTGCGCCGCCGAAGGTGGTCCTGACGGTCGACCGCCACGGCAATACGTCGGCGGCTTCAATTCCGCTCGCCTTGTGCTCCGCGGTTTCCGATGGGCGGGTGAAAAAAGGTGATTTGATTCTATTTGAGGCAATGGGCGGCGGATTCACCTGGGGGTCGGCGCTCGTCCGCTGGTAGCGCAAAGTCAAGGGCAGGGGGCCCATTGATCCTATTTTCGTCCGTGCTATGGAGTTGAAATGCTGTTGACCCATGTCGGGTAAGCTCATAGTTTTCTTTTCACTTTTCGCCGTGAGTGGGGCTGGCGATGTCGGATACGGGAAAGACAGTTACGCGGGTGGACCTCTGCGAGGCCGTCTATCAGAAGGTCGGCCTGTCGCGTTCGGAGTCCTCGGCCTTCGTCGAGCTGGTGTTGAAAGAGATCTCCGATTGTCTGGAGCGCGGCGAGACAGTGAAACTGTCGTCGTTTGGTTCCTTCATCGTTCGCAAGAAGGGCCAGCGGGTCGGCCGCAATCCCAAGACCGGCACTGAAGTTCCGATCTCGCCGCGTCGCGTCATGGTGTTCAAGCCATCGGCCATTCTCAAGCAGCGGATCAACGGTCACGTTGTGACTGAAAAGGCCGATTGACCGCACACAGTCGCTGCGACGGTGAATTCCTGTTGCACGAGAAGCATTGATTGGATCAGATTGAAGTACTCTGGATCTATAGGGATTCGGACCGTTGGGGAGTGTGCCCTTGGACAAGGCGCCGGACGCGTTTCGCACCATCAGCGAAGTCGCTGACGAACTGGATGTACCGCAGCACGTGCTGCGGTTCTGGGAAACGCGCTTTGCCCAGATCAAGCCGATGAAGCGCAGCGGTGGACGGCGCTATTACCGGCGCGATGACGTCGAACTGTTGCGCGGCATTCGCCAGCTTCTCTACGGCCAAGGTTACACGATCCGCGGCGTCCAGCGCATTTTGCGGGAGCAAGGCATCAAGGCCGTCCAGAGCGTCAGCGGCAGCGTCGCATTGCGCCACGCGATGCCGGCGACCGAAGCCGAGGCTTCCGACCTCGAGGTGGAGGACGACGTTCTCAGTGAAGAGCCCGAGAGCAATCAGCCGACGATCGCTGCGGCTCCGCCAACGCGCGAAGGGCCTGTGCTGCGGCCAATGGCGTCAACCGCAGTGGGCAATGGGCTCCAGCCGGCGGTCGCTCCGGCGACGTCCCCGCCGATCGTCGTAAACCGGCTCAGCACCGAGAATGCCGATTTGTTACGCCAGGCGTTGGGCGACCTGAGCGAGTGCCGCAAGCTATTGGACCTCGCCCTTTCGGCGGCCTGAGCTGCGGCCGCGCACCCCCGATTCCTGCCCTCGCTTGCCCCTCCGTTCTTGCGCGTGACCCCCAATCAGGGCTAGAGGAACTCTTCCCCGCAAGGGACGGAGCGTAGCGCAGCCCGGTTAGCGCACTAGTCTGGGGGACTAGGGGTCGTGGGTTCGAATCCCGCCGCTCCGACCAAACCCTCTCTCGACATGCCCTGATGTCCCGCGCCCGAACCGCTCTCTTCATCCTCTGCTATTGCCTTGCGCTCTTCCTCGCCTTTGACTTCATCTATTCGACTGTCGTGCTTGGGGCAGCCAAGGATCCGCCGTTTCGGCTGCAGGACGCCCGCTATTCGCACGACCTGCTGCCGAATTTTTCCGGCTACGATTCGTGGGGCGTGACCCGATACCCGTTCTTCACCAACAGTCTCGGCTTTCGCGATGCCTCGGTGCGGACCGTGCTGCTCAAGGCGCAGAGCTATCGCACCCTGCTGATCGGCGACTCCTTCACTGAGGGCATGGGGGTGCCGTTCGAGCAATCTTTCGCGGGTCTGTTGGCGACAGCCGGGCGTGAGCAGAAGAATCCGATGGAGTTTCTCGACGCCGGAGTCGTGTCATATTCACCGGTACTCTACTACAAAAAGATCAAGACGCTGATCGCGACGGGACTGACGTTCGACGAAGTCGTCGTCTTCATCGATCTGTCGGACGTCACCGACGAGGCGACGAGCTACTTCTGCTTCGATGACGATCCGAAATACGACAAGTACAAGGTCGGCTGCGAGCCGCCCGACACGCCGCCACGGCTCGGCGAACGGCCGAAACAGCCGTTGCGTGATTGGCTCAACGCGCATTTCGTGGTCACAACGCGCAGCCTAGCGCTGTTCAACAGCTGGACCGACACGGTGAGGGGCATGCACAAGGATTATGCGGTGCATCGCAGTTACCGCGCCGACTGGACATTTTCGAACATCGATCTCGGACACCGTCTTGATCCACTCGGTGTCAAAGGCGGTATCGCCCGGGCCCGCAACAACATGCAGGCGCTCGCCGACATGCTGGCGGCGCGACACATCCCGCTGACCGTCGTGGTTTATCCTTGGCCGCCGCAGCTCGAGTTGAATGACCGCAACAGTCGTCAGAGCGCGATCTGGCGTGACTTCTGCAAGACCAATTGCCGGCGCCTCATAGATCTCTTCCCCCCGTTCTTTGCGTTCAGGGACGCCCATCCGGATTGGTACGAGCGCCTGTTCGTCGAAGGCGATGTGCACTACTCGGCGGAAGGTAATCGGTTGGTGTTCGACAATGTCAGGGATGCATTGCTGAGCCGCGAAGGTGGAACGCCGGCCGGGGCCGGGGAAGCCGGCGTCCCCGCCCGCCGCTGAGCTGGAACATCCGGGCTGCTTGGCACTTTCCTCCAAACCGATGAGTCCAAATGGCACAATTTTACAAGCGCCGATAACCGGCCGGTGGGGTGGTTTGTGCGATCTCAGCTGTGACGCAAAAGCCTCGATAGCAGGAGGACACGCAGCGGTCGTTCGCCGGGGTCTCGTAATGGTCGGTCGTCTCATGCTATCGCCGATCATTGTTTCTTTTGTGAATGTCGCGGCGGGTTTTCAGTCCTACGTTTGTCGACCACAGGCATAGTTTGACGGCTTTGGAAAATGTCCCAGAGGGAGTTATTTCGACCGCCGGCGCCCGCGCCCAATAGCAAGACACTTGGGCTGTTTCAGGTGCTCGCGATTTTGAGGCGCAACCCGCTCGAGTGCTTTAGCGAGGTGCATTTTTCAGAGCCGATCTCAAGCGTCAGGCTGCCGATCGGGCAGGTCCTCCTGGTGCATGAGCCAGCAGCCATCCGTCACGTCCTGCTCGACAACGCCGAGAACTACCGGAAGGACCCGCTTCAGCGGCGCGTGTTATCGGCCGGTCAGGGCGACGGCCTCTTGAGCTCCGAGGGCGAACAGTGGCAGACACAGCGCCGCACCTTGGCGCCGTTGTTCGCACGCAGGACCGTGACCAGTTTTGCTCCGGCCATGCAGGCCGCTGCGCAAGGCGTCGTCGAACGCTGGCGGCGATTTGGACCCGGCTCGGTGATCGACGTTGCCGCCGAGATGGCCCTCGTGACGCTCAACGTGTTGGCGCTGACGATCTTTTCCGACGGCATCAGTGATGACCTCGACGAATTTCGCCTGGCGACTCGCGCCTATTTTGCCGTGATTGGCAAAATCGGTGCGCTCGATCTGTTTGGCGTTCCCGATTTTGTGCCGCGGCCCGGCCGGGCGCGCTTGCGCGAGACGCTTCGCTACTTCGACGACCTGATTGATGGATTGATCGGGCGTCGCCGCGAGGTGCTGGAGCGGTCGTCGGACAATGAGCCGGCCGATCTCCTGACCCTGCTGCTCCGCGCGCTCGATCCCTCGACGCAGCGGCCGATGACGATCGCTGAGGTCAAATCGAATATTCTGACCTTTCTATCGGCCGGCCATGAGACCACGGCAAATGCACTGACTTGGTCGCTGTTCCTGCTGTCGCAGTCGCCGGAATGGCGTGCGCGGGTCGAAGCCGAAGTCGATTGCGAGATGGCCAGGCCAGCGGAAGGGTTGGCCGATCGTCTGGTCGTCACCCGCGCGGTCATCGATGAGGCCGTGCGGCTCTATCCGCCCATTGCAGCAATGAGCAGGATTGCCGACGGACCTGACCAGCTCGGCAGCTATCGGGTGAAGCGTCGCACCTTGATCGTGATGGCGCCCTATGTGCTGCATCGTCACCGCAAGCTATGGGATCGCCCTGACGTGTTCGACCCCGCGCGTTTCCTGGGAGACCAGAAACAGCGGATCGATCGGTTCGCCTACATGCCGTTTGGCGCCGGCGTGCGCACCTGCATTGGTTCGACCTTTGCATTGCAGGAGGCGACGCTGGTGCTGGCCACACTAGTCAAGAGCTTCAAGATGCAACTTGCGGCCGAGGCTCGGGTGTGGCCGATGCTGCGCGTCACGCTGCGGCCGGAGCACGGCCTGCCGATGCTGATCGAGCTCCGCCAGCCGGTTCGCAGGTTGGCCAAGGCATCGGTCGGCTAGCCCAGCAGGGGTGCGACCTCGGCCAGCGTCAGCAATCGGTCCTCGAGCAACAAGGCGAGCGCGTCGTGCTCGAACGGCGGATCCGGCGCTAGCGGGTCTCGCGGGCTGAGGCGTCGCTCCAGCACGAATCGGGCGAGCAGAGCGCGACGGCCGCCGCTTGACGATGCACAGCTTTCCCAAGCCAGCAGCGCCGCGCTGGTTGCGTGGTAAAGCGCGCTTGCGGCCTGGCGCGCCAGCGCTTCATCGGCGCGGTCGGCGGCAACCCGTCCGGCAAAGTCAACGGCGCGCTCAACTGCCTGCCGCACCCGTTTGCGGAATTGGTCCGGCAGATTTGTCGCAGCATCGAGCCTGCGATGCAGGGCTGTCGCGAGCGTCCGGTGCGCGCTCTCGCGGCCTACCGCGCGGGAAATTATATCGAGTGCGTTGATATTGCTGGTGCCCTCCCACAGCACGCCGATATGGGCATCGCGCACGAGGCGGGCGTTGACCCATTCCTCGATATAGCCGTTGCCGCCGCGGACCTCCATCGCGCCGGTCGCGACCGTCACGTTGTCGCGGCAAGCGCGGAATTTCAACAGCGGCGTCAGGATGCGCAGCAGGCTTTTCGCCTCGGTCGAGCCGCCATTGGATTGATCGAGCGCTTCGGCCGCCGCCATCATCACCGAAAGACTCTGCTCGGTCGGCACGATCAGTTTTGCGAGCTGCCGCCGCAGCAGCGGGAAATCGACGATTGTTTCGCCGAAGGCGCGGCGCGATCGCGCACAGACCATCGCCTCGTTGACACAGCGCCGCATCATCGCGGCGGCGCGAACGCCGTGCGACAAGCGCGACAGGTTGACCTGCTCCAGCATCTGCTTGAGGCCTGCATTCTCGTCACCGACCAGCCAGGCGAACGCGTCGTCCATCCGGATTTCGCCTGAAGCCATCGAGCGGGTACCGAGTTTGTCTTTGAGGCGCACGACGCGGTACGAGTTGCGGCTGCCGTCATCGAGCCGTCGCGGCATTGCAAACAGCGCAAGGCCCCTGGTCCCGGCGGTGGCGCCATCCGGTCGCGCCAGCAGCAACGCGACGTCGGCGTCGGTATGCGAGCAGAACCACTTGTCGCCGCTAAGCCGCCACGCATTGCCGTCCTTCCGCGCTGTCGTGCTGATGGTGCCGACGTCGGAGCCGCCGGTCTGCTCGGTCATGAACTGCGTGCCTTTCCACAGCGTGCTCATGTCCGCCGACAGCATGCGGGGCAGCAGCAGGTCTTTCAGCTGATCATCGGCGAATTTCCGGATCAGGTGCGTCGAGGTGTCGGTGACGCTGATCGGACACATCAGGCCGAACTCGGCCTGCACGAACAGATATTGAAAGACGTATTTTGCCAGCGGGCTGACCGGGTTGGCCATGCCGAATGCGCCGGCGCGATGGCCCATGGCGTGGAACTGAAAATCGCCGAACGCGATCTGCTCCATCTCGCGATAGGCGGGGTGATATTCGATGAAATCCTCGTCAACCCCGAAACGGTCGCGCGCATGCAGCAGCGGCGGGTGGCGATCGGCCGTGCGCGCGAGTTCGTCGAGCCGTCCGCCGGCCAGTTCGCCGAGCCGCCGCATATGCGGAATCAGGATCTCTTGCTCCTCGGCTTCGAGATAGAGCGGAAGCAGGTCCTGCAAGGAATGATCGATGTCGTAGAAATTGAGGCCCGCGCAATCCGGCGCAACTTCGGGCTTGATCGCGAGGTCGTCTGTCGCTGGCTTGGCGGGCGTCACATTGGTCCTGAAGTATTGAACCTGGAAAACTCGGCAGCCTAGCAGCTACGCTGCGACGTTCAGGAGCACCTGAACGAGCGTCAGCGCATGCGGACCGCGACAAGCGCCTGGTTGCGCCGGTCGAGCCAGTTCATCCGGCTTTGGCGGCTTCCTTGGCGTATTTACCGGTCAGCTGCGGGGTCAGGTCCTGATGACCCTTCTCGGTGCGCTCCAGCCGAGTTTCACGCGCCCAGGTCCGCTTCAGCGGATCGCGGATGTTGATGGCAAGCTTGCCAAGCCCCTGGCACTCCAGCTCGATCTTGTCGCCGTCCATGAAGGCGTTCAGGCCGCGGTGGTTGGTGCCGGTGGCCAGGATGTCGCCGGGCTCCAAGGTATGATTTGCCGTCACCCACTCGATGCAGCGCGGGATCTTGTGGGCCATGTCGGACGTATTGAAGTTCTGCTTTAGCACCCCATTGTTCCACAGCTTGATGCTCAAGTTATGCGGATCAGCGATTTCATCGGCGGTCACGATGTAGGGGCCGATCGGCGCAAAGGTGTCGCGCGACTTCATTTGATAGAAGACGCCGGCCGGCGGGGCGAGGCCTCGCGCAGAGCCGTCGATGAAGTTGACGTAGCCGAACACATATTTCATCGCGTCGGCCGCGCTGACTTTTGTGGCACGCTTGCCGATGACGACAGCGATCTCGGCCTCGCCCTCGAATACGGAAGCCGGCACATCCGGCAGCACCATGGTATCGCCGGGCCCAATGATCGCGTTCGGCGATTTCGTAAAGCCGTTGATCGGCGCAGGCTCGGTGCGGGTGCCATCCTCCATGTAGTTCACCGCCATGCAGACGATGTTGATTGGCCGCGGCAGCGGCGGGAGAATCTTCGCCTGCGCCAGCGGCACACCCGAACCCTGTTCCGCCGCGCGTTTGATCGGGTCGCGATAGCTGTCGAATTTTGCGATGACGCCATTGATGAGATCGTGCGGACCGAGGTGCGGCACATCCTGCACCACACTCGTGACGTCGACGATTTGTTCGCCGCGGACCACGCCGAGCCGGAAATCATTGAAAAACGCGAGTTTCATCGGGCTGCTCCTCCAGATTTCGGCTGCGATCATAGCGCAACGGTTTGATCCGGGAAGGCTCATCCCGCTGTTTTGGGCCGCCGTGACCAAAATGCGTCAGCGCCGCGTTTTGCCATGATTGCGAGTTGGCGCGCCTGTCGCTGCGTGTCATGGTCGAAGTCAGCGGGTGCGTTCGTTTGCGTGGGGTAGCGTCATGGTGGACATCAGCGAACTTCAAATCGACCGTTCAGCGAAAGCCGCCGAACCTTCAGTCAAAGCGAGGAACCAGGATGTTTACGGCAAATTGCCGTTCTCCGACCGGCAGGACTATGCAGACGCCGATCGTGGGCTGATCGCGACCCTGCCGGATGCAACCGTCACCGATGCGTCAGGCCGCGTGGTCTGGAGCCTGAAGGACTACGAGTTCCTCAAAGCCGAACAGGCGCCGGATACAGTGCATCCGAGCCTTTGGCGCCAGGCGCAGCTGAATTGCCGCCACGGGTTGTTCGAGGTCGTGCCGGGTCTCTATCAGATCCGCGGCTTCGACATCTCCAACATGACGATCATCGAGGGCGACACCGGTGTCATCATTGTCGATCCGCTGGTCACGGCCCAGGTCGCGAAGGCCGGGCTAGAGCTCTACTTCAACCACCGCGGTCGCAAGGTCGTGCACGCGGTGATCTACACGCACTCCCACACCGACCACTGGGGTGGCGTCAAAGGCGTCACCAGCGTTGCCGACGTCGAAGCGGGCCGCACAGCCATCATCGCGCCCGACAAGTTCCTTGAAGCCATTGCCAACGAAAACATCTTGCCGGGCCCGGCAATGATCCGCCGCGCCTTGTACCAGTTCGGCCAGCTGCTGCCGAAGGGCGAACGCGGCCAGGTTGATGCCGGCCTCGGCAAGACCACCTCGACCGGCGCCGTCACCCTGATCCCGCCGACCGACCTGATCAAGGCCGATCACGAGAAGCGCACCGTCGACGGCGTCGAGATCATCTTCCTGATGGCGCCGAACAGCGAGGCGCCGGCCGAATTTCACATGTTCTATCCGCGCTACAACGTGCTGAACATGGCGGAGAACGCCTGTCACAACTTCCACAACCTGCTGCCGTTTCGCGGCGCCGAGGTGCGTGATGCAAAGTCGTGGTCACGCTACATCGACATCGCGCTCGATGCCTTCGGCGACAAGGCCGACGCGCTGATCGGCCAGCATCACTGGCCGGTGTGGGGCAGGGAGCGCGTCGTCGCCTACATGAAGGTGCAGCGCGATCTCTACAAATTTGTCCACGACCAGACGCTCCGGCTGATGAACTTCGGCTACACGCCGCAGGAGATCGCCGAAGCCATGGACGTACCCGACAGCATTTGCTGCAACTGGCACACCCGCGGCTACTACGGCAGCGTGCGCCACAACGTGAAGGCGATCTACCAGCGCTATCTCGGCTGGTACGATGCCAACCCCGCCAATCTCGATCCGCTGCCGCCGGTCGACGCCGGCAAAAAATACGTCGAGTACATGGGCGGCGCCGACGCCGTGATTGCGCGGGCCCGCGACGATTTCAGCCAGGGTAACTACCGCTGGGTGGTCGAGGCGCTGAAGCACGTGGTGTTCGCCGATCCCTCGAACGCCAAGGCACGTGAGCTGCAGGCCAATGCCTACGAACAGCTGAGCTACCAGGTCGAGGCAGCGACCTGGCGCAACGCCTACCAGATGGCGGCATTCGAGCTGCGCAACGGTCCGCCCAAGCGGCTCGGCCGCAACGCGGTGGCTCCCGACGCCCTGCGCGCCCTGTCGCTTGATACGTTTTTCGATTTCTGGGCAGTGCGGGTGAACGGCGCCAAGGCTGTCGGCAAGCGCATCGTCATGAACTGGCATTTTTCCGACACCGGCCAGACGTTCGTGCTGAATCTCGAGAACGCGGCGCTGACCCATCGCAGCGGCAAGGCCTCGGACGACGCCCACGCGTCGCTGACGCTGACGCGAAAGGTGCTGGAGACGATCATCGTGCAGGAGACCACGTTCGCCGACGCGGTTCGGGCCGGCAAGATCCAGATCACCGGCGATATCGCCAAGCTGATGGAGATCCAGAGCCTGCTGGACACGTTCGATCCCACCTTTGCGATCATCGAGCCTTGAAGATCGCGACCCGCTGATCCAGCCCTGATCTCAGGACTGAAAATTGACCGCCGTGGTGTTGCCGCCGCTCAGGACCACGCCGACGCGCGCCCCCGGAGCTGGCGAGACGCGTTGCGACAGCAGCGCCGCGAATGGCGCCGCACCGCCGGGCTCGATCACCAGCCGCAGCGTCGACCACAGCATCTCCTGCGCGCGGCGGATGTCGTCGTCTGACACCAGCACGACACGATCGAGAGTTTTCTGCGCGATCGGAAACATCAGCTCGCCGACGCGGCGCGGCGCCAGCGAATCCGCGGCGAGCCCGCCGGCCGCGGCGTCCACCGGCTTCCCTGCTTCCAGCGCCTTGGTCAAGGTTGGCGCGGCGTCGGGCTCGACACCGATCACCTTGATGCGGCGGCCGTACCAGGCCGCGATGCCGCCGATCAGCCCGCCACCGCCGACGGCCACAAGCAGGGTATCGAGCTCGGGCGCTTGCTGCTCGAGCTCGAGTGCCAGGGTGCCCTGGCCCAGCAATGTCTCGCGCTGGTCGAAGGCGTGCACGGGCAGCGCGCCGGTCTCGGCGACGCAGCGTTCGCTCGCGGCCAGCGCGTCGGCGTAGAGCTCGCCGCCGACCACAAGGTCCGCGCCGTAGCTTTTGATGCGGGCGATCTTGGCCGGCGAGGAGATGCGCGGCACGAAGATTTTTGCGGGGATGCCGAGCTTCATCGCCGCATACGCCACAGCCGCGCCATGATTGCCGCCGGATGCGGCAACAACTCCGGCCTTCGGCACCTCGCGCGTCAACAGGTTGGCGAAGGCACCGCGGGTCTTGAACACGCCGGCATGCTGCAGCTGTTCGAGCTTGAACGTCAGCTGCAGGCCATCGAGGCCGAAGCTGGAGCCGTCGACCGCAGCTACCGGCGTCCTGCGAATGTGCGGACGGATCACGCGTTCGGTCGCGACGATGGCGTCACGATCGATCGATTTGGCGTCTGGCATGTCGCTGGGTCCGGTCTGTCACTGTGTCATTGAGAAGGTGGCGAGCACGGCAGGCTATTCAAGCAGCTCGTTTCCATCGTGACCACTGCCGCCGCGCAAGTGGCTGACGATGCGAAGGTTTTGCCTTGCAACTGAGGAGTTTTGAGACCGCTCCTTTGGAGGGCGGAATAGCGAGGCGCATTCCGCCGCGTTCGTCCGTCAGCCGGCAATACGCTGCGCTATTGCGCCCTACGATATCTCAGACACGCCAAATCGTGCCGCGGCACGGGTGCCCGGGATTTTGCTGTTACTTTCGCGCCTTGAAAAGATCAGAGGGCGCAGGGAAAGCCGGATGACTTCCGCACTATATCCGTAAGCGATTGATGCGACTCAGTTATCTCTGCGCGGTTTTAAGCCGAGGGCAAATCAGGGGCAGATTGTGCAGATCAATGAAATTTGCGAAGTCCACGCGCCGGATCATGAGTCGGCCGACGAGAAGGCGATGCGTCGGCTGTTCACCAAGGAAGATGCGTCGTCCGTTCACCAAGCAAGATGTCAAAGCGTTGCGCGCGCATTCAAAGGCGCCGACGACGGTCGTCAAAAATCAGCAAGGAGCTGAGGCGCTCGATCGGCTCAAATTCGCCAGAAGGCAGTCAGGCTTGGCATCGGGCTCGGTCATCGGCGGTAACTTGCTGATCTCGGAGCATTGCGTGTCGGTGCCTGGGGACCTGCCCAGACACATAGGCAGTCGTCATTGAGCCGGATCGGGGACTTGCATCGTCAAGCGGGCATGGAAGCTGATGCTGCGTTTGCCGACCAGCGCCGTCCCATCAAACTCGGCGTTGGCCTCGCTGTAGGTGCCGGTGAAGCCGCAGCTGACTGATCGTCCCCCCAACAAGAGATTGAGGCCGGCGACTTGCGCATGTTGATGTGTAATCAGCTCGCCACGCCACTTGTTATTTTGAGCCTCGGAATATGACCCGGTGTAGTAGAAGTAGTGTTCCTAGGCTGTTTCCTGGTGGGATCCTCTAGAGT
>AmSFosDRAFT_100057_pt1 | contig 27581 bp, 19 predicted proteins | sample FosCloommunities_FD_10275 | JGI IMG/M metagenome (IMG submission 10275)
TTCGAGCTCGGTACCCGGGGATCCCACGTACAACGACACCTAGACCACCGGGTAAAAGGCGCAGCTTTCCAATACGTCACAGACCCATGTTCCGGATGGGCCCGCCTCCCAACACATTAAGTAGTTGGACAGCTTTCGTCCGACGAATCTGGAGCGCTGCCCTTGAGCCTCCAGGCCCGGTGCTGTGGTGCCCAGTCGGCGAAGCTTGACGACGATATGACGCGGACATCCGGGGAGCATTAATTTACAATGAGTCAGCCAAGGGTCGATGTCCAGCGTAAGCCGGGTAGACTCGAATTGTGGAGGGCGGCGTGGCATCGCCTGTTTGGATACGATTTCTTTATATCATATAGCTGGAGAGATGGGCGTGAATACGCCAGCACTCTAGCAAAGGCTCTTACTAAGCCGCCGTTTAATTATCGCTGCTTTATCGACGACATGGAAATGGGAGGTGGCACAGCTTGGCGTGCCGCGGTGCAAAAAGCGCTCAAACGAAGTTCGGTGATGGTCTTGGTGGCGACACCAGGAGCCTTAGAAAGCGAGAGCGTATATGCGGAGATTCAAAGCTTCGCGGCACGGCGCCGTCCGCTGGTTCCGATCGATTTTGAGGATTGTGTTATTCAGCTACCGGGGAACCATCGAGCGCGCGCCTATTTGGAGGAACGTCTGCGCTTTGCAGAAGGGACGGGGCACGCAGCGAGGGATATACCCTCCGAGGCGTGCGTACAGTTTCTGCGGAAGTCTTTCGGCTTTGTCCGCATCGCGAGGCGAAGTCTGCTGATCCTCGGTCTCTTAGTAGTATTCTTTGCAGGACTCGCAACTATTGCTGTCACACGCTACTTTGCCGAGCAGCGTGCTCGTCAAGAGGCAGAAGCAGAGACGCGCCGGGCCATCGCTAATGAGTCTCGGGCGCTTACGGGGCTATCCGATGCCGCGGCCGAAAGGGGAGAATACCTAGAGGCCGTGAAGCTCGCTCTCGCGGCGTGGCCACGTGATGCTACAGATGTGAGGCCAAAACTCCCCGCAACGGTTGAAGCTATGGCATCCGCCGAGAGATATCAGCGGCAGTTGGCCCCTCCCATGCATCACGAGGCCGATGTAGAGGGAGCCGCTTTTAACCGCGATGAGAGCCGCATTTTGAGCTGGGCTTCCGATGGCACCATTCATCTTTGGGATGCACGAACCGGCAATGAATTGGTTCCTGTGATGCGCCACGAGCGCGGTTCACCAGGTGCTCATGCCGTTTTCACTCGCGATGAGAGCCGAATTCTAAGTTGGGGCAGAGATGGGACGGTTCGGCTCTGGGATGCGAACACGGGTCACGAACTCATACCCACGATGCGCCACGAGCGAGGCGTCCTTGGAGTGAGGGGGGCGACCTTGAGCCGCGATGAGAGCTGGATTTTGAGTTGGGGTAGCGATGGTACCGTGCGGCTCTGGGACGTAGCGACTGGTCGCGAAAAGCTGCCTACGATGTTTCACGACCGCAGTTCACCATTTGCCGCTGTCGATGGAGCAGTGTTCAGTGGCGACGAGACCCGGATTCTGAGCTGGGGAACCGATAGCACAGTTCGTCTTTGGGACGCAGCGACTGGCTTAGAACTCGTCCCCCCCATGCGCCACAATATCACAGCAGCGGGGGTCGAACATGCGATGTTCAACCGCGATGAGCGAGAGATTGTCAGTTGGGGCGGCGATGGCACTGTGCGTCTTTGGGAAGCAGCGACCGGTCGAGCGCTAGTACCGGCGATGAACCACGAACCCAGTGGATCATTTTCCGGCGTCAACGGAGTTGTGTACGACCGGGATCAGACCCGCCTCCTAAGTTGGGGGCAGGACGGAACCGTCCGTCTCTGGAACACGGCTACCGGCAGGGAGCTAATCCCGACCATGCGTCACGCCATTCGTGGGACGCCTTTCGCCGTACGCGGTGCGGCCTTCAGTAGTGACGGACACCTAATCTTGAGTTGGGGTGATGATAACACGATCCGTCTATGGAATGCGAGCAACGGACGCGAGCTAGTCCCGACGATGCACCATGAACAAAGAGCAAATGTACTTGGCGGCGTCCGCGGCGCGGTCTTCAGTGGGGATGATCGCAGGATCATGAGCTGGGGTTATGACAACACTATTCGGCTTTGGGAGGCAGCCACAGGGCGTGAGCTCGTAGATCCCATGCGTCAGGGCGGAGTCGTAGCGCGTGCAGTCTTCGGGCGTGATGATACAAGAATTCTAAGTTGGGCAGAGGACGGCACGGTACGGCTCTTCGATAGTATGACTGGCCGTGAATTGTTGGTATCTTTGCGCCACAATGCGAGCGTCACTGGCGCGGTATTTAGCCAAGGCGAGCGCCGAATTTTGAGCTGGAGTATCGACGGCACGGTCCGCCTCTGGGATGCTGAGACCGGTCTCGAGAACGTTCCGCCCATGCGCCATGAACGCGCCCAAGTGGGGGTCCGAGGGGCATTGTTTAGCCGTGATGAAAGCCATGTCCTTAGCTGGGGTGGGGATGCTACAATACGCCTCTGGGAGGTAAGTACCGGTCGTGAACTGGTACCCACGATGCGCCACGACCGGGGCGTGCTCGGGGTGCTTGGCGCGACTTATAGTGAAAAAGAAGACCGAATTCTAAGCTGGGCCGACGACGCCACCGTTCGTCTATGGGACGCGCACACGGGTCGCGAACTGATCCCGACGATGCGCCTACAGGCCCGAACCCGGGGCGCAGCCTTCAGCCGTAATGAACAGAGGATCCTAGGCTGGGCTGAAGATGGTGTCATTCATCTTTGGGACGCGCGGACCGGAAGTGAGCTAACCCCACCAATGCGACAGCAGGGAGGAGCCCGAGAAGCAGTATTTATCCACGACGAGGAGCGAATTTTGAGCTGGGCTGAAGACGGCTCGGTCCACATATGGAGCGCAGCTAGCGGGCGCGAAGTCGTCACCCCAATGCGTCACGACGGTGGCAGGGGTAGCCGCTACACCTTCGCAGGTGCAGTGCTAAGCCGGGACGAGCGCAGAATTCTTAGCTGGGGGAGCGATAACACTATTCGCATATGGGATGCAGACAGTGGTCGGGCTCTGGGTCCACCAATGCACCACGATCCTGGCGCATCATACAGTCAAGGTATCCATCGTGCGATGTTTAGCGCTGACGAGCAGCGCGTGTTGAGCTGGGGAAGTGACAATAAGATCCGGCTGTGGGACGCAACCAGCGGCCATGAGCTAGTTCACCCGATGCAGGGGAATGGTGAGATTGGGGGCGCGATGTTCAACCGCAAGCAAGATCGCATCCTGAGCTGGGACCAGGATGGTACATCTCACCTATGGAGTGTTGAGACCGGTCTCGAGGTGCTGCCGCCAATGAGGCACGAGCCCATTGGCGTGGTCGTTTTTTCAGTCGGAGGCGCTGTGTTCGATAGGGACGAGCGTCGGATCCTGAGTTGGGGAAGCGATGACACCATCCGCATTTGGGATGCTCTTTCCGGCCTTCAGCTAGTTCCGCCAATGCGCCACGACAAAGCCGGAACCTACTCGTTTACCTGGGGCGCCAAGTTCAACCACGACGAAAGTCGAATCCTGAGCTGGGGTCGCGACGGTTCTGTCAGGCTGTGGGACGCTGCAACTGGAAGCGAGATTGTGACCACAATGTACAATGGTCCTGCTCGGGACGTGATCGAAAGCGCCGCCCGCGGCGCAACATTCAATCACGACGAAAGTACAATTCTAAGTTGGGGAGGTGACGGGACCGTGCGCATATGGAACTTGTCGAAGCTACCGTCGGGCGATATTTTCAATATTGGCTGCAACTCCGTACCAGGACAGAACTTAACCGACGTAGACAACTTCCCCAGCATTCAGGAAGATGTGCTCCGTTGCGAGCAAATCCCGCATCCCGATTATCTTTGGTGGGTTTCGCAGGGACGTCACCACGCTGCAAACCCTTGAACGTCTAGACCTGGCTCGGGTGAGATGTGCGCCGAAGCATTTGCAACACATGATGCGCCTACAACAAGTGCCAAGGGTTGACGTTGATGACGGGCAAGCGTTGCTTATCCCACATGACAAGACCGCACTGGGCCTTGCTTGATGAATGGCGGTTGCATTTGGTCTTTCCGTGCTGTCCGTCCAAGATCCTGAGCCCCACAACCCCCACAGCGATCGATGGGTGGAGAATCAGGAAACGTCAGTCTGGTACCACGTTCGGATTGCCAGAATTTGCTGACTGCTACCATCCGGCTGTTGATACCCTGCGGTTCGCCCGTGCCAGCCGCCACCCTCGACATCGGTGGCAATTCGCACTCTGACACGCTCCGGCAGTGCGGTATCATAGCCGGTCGCTAGGCTAATTTCTCTCTTGAGCCCGATATCATCACAAAATTGCCCACGCTGAAGTCGGCGCGCAATTGCGTGTAATGAGAATGCAGCGATGACGATGCTTTCTCGCAAAAAACCAGACGCATCGGCAACGAGGCTCAATTCGTAGACATAAACTCCGGGCTCGCTACCTTCCCAGTCTGGATAATTGAATGCAGCATCCCACCGGCCAATGCGTCGATCCGCAATTATGCCCTTAGTGCCGTGTAGTTGCGCGGAGAACGACAAGCGAAAGTCCTGAGGCGCCTCAGTGCGCCAACGCCGCTCGATTTCAGCCAGCATCTCGGGGCGCGCTTTTCGTTCTGGATGGCGCAATCGCCGCTGCTCGAATGGCTTGTATAATTTGCATAGGAGTTTATCCAAAGAACTATCTTCGATCCCAGCCTTTCGGCAAAACTCGCGCGCACGGCCAGTAGACGCGGCGCCGGGCCGTTCTCGGCCAACAGCATCCACACCTTTCACGCTTGGCTTTCGACCCATATAGGCTCTTGTTGCGATGTTCATATTCACTGTTCCGGCCCGAAGTAGGTGCACCAATCCCCTTGGCTGTCACGGTGCACAGCCACCCTGATCAGACCTGGACAACTTGCGTCCAAACGTTCCCAAATCCAAGCAGACAGGTTTTCAATGGTGGCAGGTCCAAGATCCGCAATTTCGTCCAAAAACCGGTGGTCAAGCAGATTGCGGGTCTCCTCGAGCGCTCGTTCAAAATATCCAAGATCGAGTACCATGCCGTTGGCTGGGTTCGTGGGTCCTCGTATAGTGATCACAGCTCGATAAGAGTGGCCGTGAATGCGCCTACTCGATCCCGCATCGATCTCGCGCCGCAGGGTGTGCGCTGCCTCGAAGTGAAACTGTTTGCTGAGTTCGAACATTATCGGATACCGATCAGCTTGTGGGTTTGTAGGCTCAGATGCCAACGCGGATGGTTCAAACAGTATTCGACGACCTTAGCGGTATTACAGACCCGGTCGGCGCCATCCATCGGCTGGAGCCAAAAGTGGCTGAAGGGTAGTGCCTCAATGTCGTCAGGCGACAAACCTGGCTGCGGGTAAACAAGCTTCAATTCGTGTCCGGCTCTCAAGCGCCATGGCGCCCCGGCCTTGGGACTGACACAGATCCAGTCAATCCCGGGTGGAGCTTCGAGCGTGCCGTTCGTCTCGATCGCAATCTCGAAACCTCGCGCGTGAACCGCGTCGACCACTGACGCGTCGAGTTGCAGCAGCGGCTCCCCGCCTGTGAACACCACGAAGCGGTGCTGGCCTGCAGCGCCCCAAGTTTGCTCAACCGCATCGGCAAGCGCTTCGGGGGAGGCGAACTTGCCGCCGCCTGGGCCATCTGTACCCACAAACTCCGTGTCGCAGAACCGACACACCGCATCGGCGCGATCGGTCTCTCGACCCGACCAAAGATTGCAACCCGAAAAGCGGCAGAAAACAGCCGGTCGACCAGCCTGAGCGCCTTCGCCCTGCAGAGTGTAGAAGATCTCTTTGACCGTGTAAGTCATGATGCTGAGGCAACGGCAAAACGCTGGTGGAATGCAAGACTAGGCATGGGCTAACTCCGCTCTTTCGAGGAGGCTCGCAGTGTATGCCTCCCATCCTTTGCGTCTGAGATCGCAGGCTGGGCAAGTGCCACAGCCGTAGCCCCAATCATGTCTTTGTCTACGATCGCCCAGGTAGCAGGTGTGCGTGCTCTCGACGATGATGTCGACAAACTGTGGTCCGCCTAGCGCGGCGGCCAATTGCCAAGTCGCGGCCTTGTCCAACCACATAAGTGGGGTATGCAGTACGAAGCGTCGCTCCATACCGAGATTCAGAGCCAACTGCATCGCCTTGATGGTGTCGTCACGGCAATCGGGGTAACCGGAATAATCGGTCTCACACATGCCAGCCACGATGTGGCGGAGCCCGCGACGATAGGAGAGTGCGGCGGCAAAGCTCAGGAAGATTATATTGCGACCGGGAACGAAGGTGTTTGGAAGGCCGTCATCCCGCATCCGGATCTCCGCCTCGCGCGTCAACGCAGAGTCGGATAAGGTACCAAGTGCATCGAGAGCCAGCGTATGGTCTTGCCCCAAGCGCGCCGACCAAGATGGGAACTGCTCCGCAAGGATTGCGCGAAACGGGCCACGGCAACCAAGTTCCACCCTGTGACGCTGGCCATAGTCGAACCCGACGGTCTCAACGCGGTTATATCGATCGAGCGCCCAAGCCAGACAGGTGGCGCTGTCTTGTCCGCCGCTGAAAAGTACCAACGCTCCTTCGTCCGTCATCATCCACCTCCGATTCGGCGAAGCTTTCGAACGCTTAGTCTCAGCGCTCGGCCGCTGCTCCAATCAGCGCGGCAAGCGTTTCCGCTGCCTCGCGAAAGCATGCTTCTTTGTGTGAATGGCGGTGCGAACACGGACGTCGCCCTATGCTCGCGCTAGCCGCAAGAGTGGTGCCTCTTCCGCCTCAAGGTTCTGGCGGATCCTTGCGTTGGTTCGAACGATGCCGACCAGGTGCTGTGCCAACGTGGCTATGTCTCGGCTCGTGTTCTGGATGGCCTTCCAGTGCCTGTGATCACCGCCGCCGAAATCCCAATCGCCGGCTGTCCAGGCAGTTCGCCCGACGAGACAACCGAGTCCCCGCCGGAACTCGTCGCTGGTGTCGGCTCCTCGCCTGTGGAGTTCCTCCATCACGTAACCCATGGCGACGATCCCGGCGCCGTGAACCAAGCGGGAGGTCCGAGGCGTGTGGTCCTTCCATTCATTGGAAAACACATATTGGACAGCGCCGTAGAACTCGCTGACAAGGTTGAGGCAACGGTCCAACCCTTGCCTTCGAGTGGTCAGTCGAAGCGCGCCGTCGCTGAGCGAGTTCATGATCACCTTTTGCACCGCGATGTCGCTTAGCACTCCCTCTGGATTCGTGTGCTGATGAATCTGCCCACGAAGTGAGGATGCAGGATCATGGTTGAGCCGTGCCGTCAGATTGGCCGCTGTCGAACGGTCAGCCAGGCGCTTCGGCAGGCCTCCGTCGACAGTAGGCAAGAGCTCGTAGATCAGAGTTTTCGGCAAAGGGCGCGTGTTGTTGATAAGGACGAATTGTCGGCGCAGTTCGGTGTCATCGCGACACACAAGTACCGAAACGAATACCTCGAAGTCCTTTCCTTCGATCTGTGTGAGCGCTGAAAGGCGCTGTTGTCCGTCCACGACCAATCCTGGAGGTCCATCTGATACGTCGATTGTGACGCGGCAAGCACCGTCGCCCGCCTCTTCCACCGTCACACCTGACGTGAAGGCCACCACGATAGGGTTAGGCAGTACAGCCTCGGGCGTCTCAAGGTAGTCGCGAATCTCCTGGATGTGCGCCGCGATTTGTGGCCGTTGAAAACCGCTAAGATGACCCTCGGCATCACGCGCGACGCGCTCGATGGCTGCAAAACGAAGGACGTCGGACGCGCTAGCTGCAAAGGAGAGCACCATGCTCAACGGGTTCTGTCGCGCCCTGATGGCCAAAAAGGTCAACGTGTCCATGCGCTTTGGTTTGCTCCATTTCCTGCAGTTCATCGACGAGGCTCTTGAACACGCCGAGGTTATGTATGCCGCGCCTTTTGTTGCGATTGCTGGCACGAAACAGCACGACCTCGATTGACGCTTGGAGGCAGACAGCGCAGCTACATCGCTTCCATGGCCGCTCACGCAGCGTCCGGCCGTAACGAATTCGGAGTTCCGCGGTCTTATTCGGAGTTGCGAAGCCTTCGTCGTTCTCTAGTATTGCAGGGAGGCTATAGGCCATAGCAGCCTCGAGGGCCTCGTCCAGGTCGACTTCTTCTCGGTCATAGGCACGCAATGCCGTAAGTGCCCGTTGCTCGAGAGCGAGTAGATCCTCCTGCCGCCACACCCCTCTTTTTGCAAGGCGCTGCAGTCTTGGATTTTCGATCGCCTGCGGCACTCGAATGGCCGTGTAGTAGTCGAGCCGTCCATCTGGACGGCGAAGGTAGTAGTTGCTTCTTGCATCCTTGAACGCGCGAAGCAGTGGCGAGGTCGTATCAAAGCTTGTGATCCGAAACGCCTGGAATGCGGCGATATCGTCGGCCTTCGCGAAACCGAGGATGTGCAGATCAATGTCAGGTTGAACTGTGTCGCGAACTGCGCGAAGGCATGTCTTGATCTGCGGTGTCTTCAAGGGGACCGTGCCGCCAAGAGCGAGATAGCGATATCCCATCGATGTCAGACGCCTGGCGGCTTCCGCCATGCTGCCGGGCGACCACCCCTGAATGACGCCCAGTGGGCTGAAATGGTTGGACATGCGCCTGGCGGTCGCAAGGAATGTCTCAGCGTTGGCAAGGGTTATTTCGAAACGTCGGTGCGCCTCTGGTGAGCCACCGGATAGCCCCACCGTCAGGTTTTCGTCGAAATCAAAGATAATATGATCGACGGAGCATCCGTGAGTAAAGCCGGCGTCCTCGTAAAACAGAACCATATCTTCAGGCGTATATGGTGGTATCTCCTCGCGATGATAGGCGAAGGCCCCACAGTCACCGAATATTGGCATATCCGCAAAGCGCGGGGCGTCTAGACGCAGGAATGTTCGAGCACCCTCCCGCCGAAACCGCTGCGCTTGCGGTTGTGTATACTTGCCTCTGCCGGCCGGTCCGTCACCGACAATCGACCGTGAAACTAGCACCCCGTGGTACGGGACCTCGGCCATGAGTTCATGCGGGTAGAAATCGTCCCAATACATCTTGCGGCCCGGCGCATGCCGATCAGCGACGAAGTCGTAGGCTGGGTCGACATAGTCGAGACTGTCAGCATAAATGAATTTCATGCCGCTACGCCGCGGCTTGCTTCGTAGTCGAGGCGAATCAAGAGATCCGCAAGTCCGCGAATGTGGCGGGGGACGCTCTGGATCTCGTCCCATGCGAGACCGAGGCCCTGCCAGGTGCCCTCGGTCCAGGCACAATATGGATGGAGCAGTCGCAACGCTGCGAGCATGGCTTTGGGCTGATCCTTCGAGCCCTGCGTGCGAGCGACCAGACGGTCCATCAGATAACCCATCGCCTGGATGCCGGCCGAATGCATCAGCCGACTCCGAGTTGGCGGAAGCCCCCAGGCGCCGGGGAATGCGCCCTTCGCCGCATTCCAGAACGCGACCAGTAGCTGGTACATAGCATCAAGGTCGGGAGGAGTTCCGCCAGCGCCCTTGTGAGGTGAAAGTGCGCCAAGGGGTGAATTCAAGCTGCCCTTGATCACCGTAATCAATGCCGTATCGACAATCACGCCTTTGGTCTCATCACCGTCAGACATACGACGGATGATGCCGCGGAAAGGTGAGTCAGATCGGCGGTTTAACCAATTTACGAGTTCGCTGGGTATCTTCCGTGCTGAAAGATCCCTCGGAAGAAAGGCCGATGTCTCCGGCAATAGTTCGTTGATGAGGCGGGCTGGCAGCGGCTTCGCCTTGTTGACCAGTATGAACTGCTCGCGGTGAGTGTCGATATCGGCCGACACGAATCCGATCACCGGCACAACTACATTGCGATTCCTGGTGCGCGCGAGGGCGAGCGATCGCTGCTGACCATCGACAATCCATGCCGCCCGTTTGCCTTCCGGGCGGAGCGGGATCGTCAGGGTCCCGGATTGCGCCACCTCGATCAGTCCGGTGGGCGCAGGCCCTCGTGAGGCTCGGAACTCAATCTCAGGCGACAGAGCCAATATTATCGCATTCGGGAATAGAGCCGGGCCGTGATCGAGGAAGTCCACGATCTGCTTGACATGGGACCGGATCTCGGGGCGTTGGAAGCCTTGCAGGGCTCCGCCATCCTCATCTCTGTGCACCCGGGCAATATCGGCGACCTCAAGGACAGCAGGACCCGGGAGAAAGAACGCAAAGACATCGACGTCATCGCCCTGTTGCGTCTTTACAGCCCGAATGGTGAGCATCTTTTGGCGGGCATTCCTCATTATAGTAACTCTCCTCGCAAGGCAGACGCGTAGAGCCGCCGGAAGCGCCCCTGTTCACATGCGCGGCCGGCTTCCCTTCGCAGGAGCTTCAGCGTTTCTCCGGATCTACCTCCCGTTTTCGGTAGTAGTTCTCGGATTACCTCGACGAGATCCGAGTCGGTTCCCGGTTTCCGTCTAATTTTGACTGGCGCCGCGAGCGACTCGAGGCTTTCCTCGACCATCGAGGCATGAGCCTGAGCGTCAGCGTCCGGGGCAGCGCGAACGATGCTCTCTGCGAAATGTCGGGCTGCACGCTGCGCGAAATCGCCTCGTGTCCCAGGGTTGGGTCCGCCAGCGCCATCGAAGCGCATGTCGTAAGGCATCCAGTAGCGGCCGAGTTGGCCGGGGACGGCTGTCCGAGGCGGGCCGACGATCCGAATTTTCGAGAGAAGCTTCGCAGGCAGCAGGCACAATTCCTGCGCCACCAAGGCAAGATAGGTTCCCGGCAGAGCCACGATCACAACGCCATCTGAAGCGCGGCAGATCCCCGCAAGGGTAGCCGACTGCCTACCCCACGCCGCGCGTAGCGCTACCCACCACTCTGCCGGTGAAAAATGCCCTTGAATACGATCAGTGATACAGTCGGCATCGCCAGTTGCCAACGTGAGGCTGTATCGCGGTATCCGCGCGCGTACATCAACAATTCCGAACCCGGCAGACACGATGAACAAGTCGCCACTTATTGCCTCTGCGGCGCCACGAGCCTCCGCCAGCGATCGCCCAGCGTAGTAGTGCAGTGGGGCTGTGTCGGCCTCTGCCGCATACAACCGGGAAACCCACTCCACGGCAACCCGGTCCATCCGGTCGCGGATCAGGTTCGACGCGCGTAGTGCACCCTCGACCGGCCGGCGCTTCCGCCGCGAACACGGTGCCAAAATAACGTGCCGCACGACGAACTCCCACAGATCACGAATCGGCAACGCTCAGTTTCTGCACCCTTTGCCCAGTGGTCGCAAGCAAAAACTGTGACCTGGAAATCACCCGACGGCTCGCAATTATCCCGATTGCCAGCTGTGAGCTGCGTGTAGTTATTTCTGTGCGGCCGGTTTAGTGAGGTTCTGCGCAACCTGAAATTGCTAGTTCTTGCGGCGGAGGGGCCGACCGATACTCGAATGCCGAGTAGGTGAGGATGTTGCCATCCTCACCCCTCACAGACCCGGACGTGCAGATTTCGCGCATCCGGTTCTTCACGAGAGAGATTCGCTCACGGCGGCGTAGCCATGGAGGATCCTGACTGGCGGCAGTGGGTGCCGGGCCAGCAGTTCGTTGAAGCGGGTCCACGGGACCACACCCTGACGATCGCGTCGAGACAACCACTTGCGCCAGACGCGTCCCACTTGATTGGCGAACCAACGCAAGCGTCGACTGTTGCCACCAACGCCGTAGTAGGCGAAGTGGCCCCGCATCATAGAGGACAGGTGGCGATGCTGGTGGCGGAGCGACCAGTGCCGGTGCTTCCGGCACCAGTCGCTAACTGCGGCCACTGCGCGAGCAAACCGGCCCTTGGCCGTCACCTGCCGGACCATGTCCCTCCCGTTCCGAGACCGTCCCCAGACATGGGTCAGGCCCAGGAAGTCGAAGCTGGTCCCATCCGTCTCCGGATGGCGCGTGCCCTGTAACCTCTTCGGGCGGAAGTCGACGAGGCGCGTCTTGTCAGGGTGGAGGGTGAGTCCATACCGTGCAAGGCGCTTGCCCAGAACCAACAGCACACGCTTGGCGTCGTCGATGTTGTCGAACGCCATTAGTGCGTCATCGGCGAACCGAACAAGGGTGCACTCCCCTCTGAGACGCGGTTTCACCTCTGTCTCGAACCATTCGTCCAGAACATAATGCAGGAAGATGTTCGAGAGGCAGGGCGAGATCACACCACCTTGCGGGGTGCCCTCGGTCGCGTAGTGCAGGATGCCGTCCTCAACGGCTCCCGCCTTCAGCCATTTATCGATCATCCTCCGGATGACGCCGTCCGTGACTCGTTGGTCAAGGAACGTCCGTAGGTGGGAGTGCGGGATCGAGTCGAAAGACCACACGACAGACTACCCACCACCGCACCCATCATCTCGATGGCTATCCGGATCAAGTAACCATAGTTCGGCCGCGTCATCCGTTTGAGGGATCGGCTCTCGATGTACTCGGCTGGTGCCATCGAGGTGGCGAGCTTCATCTGACGTTGGTGCTGCCCGATGGAACCCGTGCGCTGATACCGGCCGCATGGACTGACCTGCCCATCACACAACATGCGCCGTGTGCAAGCCCGCAGCGCACTCGAGTCGCATTCCTAGCTTCCGACGCCGAGCTGCTGCATGCGCGGACGATCGTTGACGCTTTGCTGCGGCAATTGAATGCCGCGAATACTGCCCTACCGCCGGCAGCGGAGGACATCCATGCAGCAGCTGAGCTTCCTACCACCTCAGCACGGGGCCGTACCCGTATGGGAGGCCCTCGATAACGAGCAGCGCACGCGTCTCGTATTGCGACTCGCCAGACTGATCGCCCAAGCAATCGCCACCTCCGGAGATCGCGACGATGAACGAGCTGAGCAAGATAACCGCTGAGCATCTGCGCCGGTGCGCAATCGTCTACGTGCGTCAGTCCAGTACGACGCAGGTCGAGCACAATCGAGAGTCCACTGCGCGTCAGTACCAGTTGGCCGAGCGCGCCACGACGCTCGGTTGGCGACGCGATCAGGTGAAGGTTGTCGATGAAGATCTCGGCATTTCCGGCTCCGGCCTTACCGAGAGAACCGGCTTCACACGCATGACCGCAGAGGTCGCCCTCGGCCAAGTGGGCATCGTGCTCGGCCTAGAAGTCTCGCGATTGGCACGCAATAATGCAGATTGGTACCGTCTCCTCGATCTATGTGGCCTGACCCACACGCTCATCGGCGATGGCGATGGGATTTATCATCCAGGCTTGTTCAACGACCGCTTGGTGCTCGGTTTGAAAGGTACCATGTCTGAGGCCGAACTGCATGTGCTGCGTGCGCGGCTGCTCGGTGGGATCCGCAATAAGGCTGCACGCGGGGAACTGCACCGCGGGCTGCCGGTGGGTCTTGTACGGGGCGATGCTGACGGCGAAGTGCGGCTGCATCCTGACGAGTCGGTGCAAGCGGCGATCCATGCTGTCTTCGAACGCTTTACCGAACTCGGCTCAGCACGACGCGTATGGCTGTGGTTCCGCTCGCAGGGCTTGCGCTTCCCGCTGCACTCGAACACCCTTGCTGACCTCCGATGGGTCGCCCCCACTTACACAAAGATCCACCAGGTCCTCACCAACCCTTTCTATGCTGGCGTTTACGTGTATGGCCGGACCCAGCAGACATGCTATCTCGATGATGGTGGTCGGGTCCGAAAGCGAATCAAACAACGCAGCCGTGAGCAGTGGCCCGTCTTCATTCGAGATCATCATATCGGATATATCGATTGGGACACTTTCGAGGCGAACCAGCAGCGCCTGGCGCAGAACATCCGTCCTCGACCGCACCAGAGCGGGGGAGCCGTGAGAGAAGGCGCCGCGCTCCTTCAGGGCATCGCGGTATGCGGACACTGCGGTCGGCGCCTGGCCGTACACTACAGCGGCCGGTACTCGGCACCTGGATATCACTGCGCCGGCAAGAATATCGTGAACGGCCGGGGCGAGTACTGCCTCAACATCGGCGGTGTACAGATCGATGCGGCCGTCGCCGAAGCGTTCCTTGCGGCTCTCGCGCCAGCGGGCGTGGAGGCGTCGCTTCAAGCGATCGAGCAGTTCGAAGCTGATCACGAGACCGTCCTCGCGCAGTTCCGTCGCGACGTCGAGCGTGCGCGTTACAATGCGCAGCGCGCCGAGCGACGCTATCGCGCCGTGGACCCGGAGAACAGGCTTGTCGCGCGTGGACTTGAAGCGGAATGGGAAAGCGCCCTGCAGGAAGTGAAGGCTGCCGACTCCGCACTGTCGGACCGCGAACGCGCACGGCCGCGATCGCTTACACGCGAAGAACACGACAAAATCCTGGCACTTGGCAAAGACCTCGAGCGTATCCGGTTCGCTCCCACTACGAGCGACCGCGATCGCAAGGAGTTGCTCCGTACGCTGCTCGAGGACGTCACCTTGCGAGTCGAGCGCGATAAATACAACACTCATCTGACGCTCCGCTGGCGCGGCGGACTCTTCAGCGAAGTTGATGTCCCGTTGCCGCACTCACAGCCATCGCCAATCCGCACTGCCGACGATACAATCGATCTGCTGCGGCGGTTGGCTGCACATTATCCTGACACCAAGATCGCCGGTATCCTCAATCGCCAAGGCCGAACAACGGCCAGAGGGCTGCGGTTTACCGCCAATCGCGTGGCGAGCCTGCGAACGCACTGGGAGATACCGTGCTTCGAGGCGAAACAGCAAGTAGAGGATGGCGAGTGCATGACCGTCGAGAAAGCAGCACGCACTCTCGGACTTGCACCTTCTACGTTGCATCGTTGGCTCAATGGCGGCTTTATTGCCGGAGAGCAGATCACGCCTGGTGCGCCATGGCGCATCCGAGTCAATGACGAGTTGCGTTCGCGCTTCGTTGAGAACGCGCCTGAAGGTTACGTGAAGATGTTCAAGGCGATGAAGCTACTCGGTGTCTCGCGGCAAACGATCTTGCAGCGTGTAAAGCGTGGCGAGCTCAAGGTTATTCACGTCTATCGCGGACGGGCAAAAGGCATACGAATTCAAATACCTGCAGTTACTCCAGACCTCTTCGCTCCTCTCAAAAAACCCGGAGGTGTAGTGTGAAGCAGCATCCAAGTACTTGCGTATGTCGATGTCGAGCACCCAGTAAAGACGCTTGGCCCACAGCACGTTCTGCAGAGTGCGGAGCGCCTGATGAGCCGACCGTCCTGGCCGGAAGCCGTATGAACAGGGGAGGAAGTCCTGTTCATAAATTGCCTCCAGCACCATTGTCACGGCGCGTTGCGCCACCTTGTCTTCGAAGGCTGGAATGCCGAGCATCCTTTGCGAGCCATCCGCTTTGGGAATGTATGCTCGACGGACCGGCGGCGCATGGTAACGGCCGGACTTGATGTGTTCCAGGAGGTTCAAAAGGTTGGCCTCCAGGTTCACTTCATAGTCGGCCGCTGTGACGCCATCGATACCGGGAGCACCATCCTTGCGCGTCAGCCGGTAGGCCTCGATCATCCAATCCTGGTCGATGACGTGGTGGAGCGAGTACAGCGCCGCCCCCGGTTTCGTCCTCGCCAAATTGGCTATCCGTTGTCGGTTCGTGGACAGGTTTGTGGGGTCCAGTGTCCCCTCCCATGTGTCAGGGCAACGGTTCTCTCCTCGTGGCACCCTCCTTCCCTCGGCCGGGTCCCGGCCAGCCCGGTTCCCCGTCTTCATCGGTACTATGAAGGTGCTACGACTTCCCGCCCGCGCGTACCTGCTCACTTATTGTTTCGGTCACAGGTCCCACGCGCACCTCCTATGTTCGTGGTCGCAGAGCGCTCCTGGTGAGTTCGGAGGAAACTCCTCAGGCCCGGAACCCTTGGTCAGCCGGCGTTCCTTCCCCGGCATATTGCACGCGTGGGCGCGTGCGGGATCTCACAGGTTCCCTGGCGATCCATCCTATGCCTTTGCCCTGCTCCAAGACCCCGGCCGAGCCGACAGGATCTCGCCTTAGCGATCTTGTCGGTGCTGCCCTCGATCAACCCAGGCCGAAGGCCTCAACGGGTACATAATCTCGAGGCTAACACAGGGCCTCAGCATCCGCTGTCTACGCTTCACGAGCGACGTTGCCGCCCCCGTGCAAGACTCACTTCCGGCTGGCGGGCTGCGCCTCTACCGGGAGGGGGTCGAACCCTCTGGATCGCTTCGAAAGGTTTCAGGTTACATTCCATTCTCCTTTCCAGGACTTCTCCTGTCGCAAGGATCGTCTATCCCAAGCCGCAGTTCAGCGGCCCGCATCAGGTGCTCGCGGGGCAGCCGTCGAGAGGATCGACCAGTAAGTAAGGGATGCCGCGCGCGATTGCTCGTCAACGGCGCGTCGCGTGCTATCACCGGCCTCCCAAGCAGGTAACGTGACAGTATAATGCAACTGCCGCTTTCTCATGCACCCGTCATCGCTCCGTAGGAATTACGGCTCTACCCACTCACAATATCCGTAGTCAGCGCCACCGTCCGCGCGCATACGACGAAGTTGTCAACGCCCCAAAACCCCTAATTCGCTTCTTAGGCGCCAAAAAAAAGACCCAGTTCGTGCAGTTTTCAACGACCCTTTTACAGTTCCCTTGCCGGGGGGACAGTTGGCGGCGGCGAACTCTGTCCCTGGTTCCTCATGGATTTACACCAACGCGATAAGGGGTATTGTCTGCAAAGGTAACCTGCGTCCCGGGTATTTTCGGCCTTGCGGCACACTTAGTTGGTCGGTCTTTACCAGGGCAAAGCCATCGGTCCGCTATCCCGGGACAAGGCAAACATATTCGCCGCTTTGGGGAATCGGGTGTCTATCGAAGGAATGGTACCATTCGGCGCGCCGACACCGCGTATTGATGGTGTTTTGGTCGTCTTACCCCGGGACCCTCGTCGGTTCGCAAAATTGCTCGCCACCGAACCAAGCAACTGCCTTGTTGAATTCTTCAGATCAGTGGCTGACCGGGAAAGGGTAACGGTTCCGCTCGACGAGGTTTCGAGACTCGAATTACCAGTTGAGACACGCGTCTTTGTCGCCCTTTCGGAACTCCACTGGCGCGTGGGCAGAATCATGGGAAGCCTCCGAAAGGAAGATGGCTCCTTCGAGTACGAGGTGCGTTTCCCCAACGGACAGAAGGCCGACCTGCCAGAGTCCCGTCTCTACGTGCGCTGCCTCGGCACGTTTGCCGACCCGGCCCAGATTCTCGCCGCCGGTTGTGCAGAGACGCAGTTCTATGCGGACCGGCGCCGGTTGGCGGTTCGACGGATGCGTGACCTCCGATCGGCAGCTCAGGGACTTACAGGCCTCGTATCGGCGTCCATCGAGTTGGTACCGCACCAGGCGGCCGCGGTGCGGCGCGTGCTCCAGGACGCTGTGCAGCGGTATCTGCTCGCCGACGAAGTCGGTCTCGGCAAGACCATCGAGGCCGGCATCATCATTAGACAAATCCTGGTCGACGATCCGTCCCGGAAGGTCCTAGTGCTGACCCCCGCCACGCTGGTAGAGCAGTGGCGCGCCGAGTTGGACCGGCGCTTTGGCGTTTCAGACTTCGCTGACGCGGTAGAAGTCCGCGCGTATGCCGAGACCCCGCGCCTGCGAGGGAATCGGAATGTCGACCTTCTTGTCGTCGACGAGGCCCACAACATCGTCCCGGCCGCGGGAGACATGGAGGCCACGCCCGAGGCCGCCCGATTGACAGCGCTCGCGCGTCGCGTCGAGCGCGTCCTCCTCCTCTCGGCGACCCCGGCATTTGGGGACGAGGACAAACTGCTCGGTCTCCTTAACCTGCTCGATCCGGCAAGCCACCCGTTGCACGACCGCGAGGGCTTCCGACGCAAGGTAACGGAGCGCCAGGCCATCGGCCGTATCCTGCTGCCGCTCCATCGTCGCAGCCCTCCGGTCGTGCTCAGGACCCAGGCGCAGCAGGCCAAGCGTGTGTTTCCCGAAGACCCCGTCGTGCGGGACGAGACGGCGCGCATTCTTGCCGCCGGCAATGACCGTGCTGAACTCGACAATGCGGTTGACTCGCTCCGCGAGCACATCATCCGGACCTACCGTCTGTACGACCGCCTCATCAGAACGCGCCGCACGGATGCCAGCGACTGGTTCCGGCCGCGCGGTCCCGAGTGGCCGATCCTGAACCATGTCCGTCTGGAGTTTAGCGAGGAAGCACAGGCTGATGGGATCGGCGCCCTGCTCGAGGGCTGGCGCCTTGACGCCCTCGCTGCGCCCGATCAGGTGGATCGCGCGTCATTAACCGCGCGTTACACCGATTTGCTCCGGGCGGCATGGAGCGGGCCGGACGCGCTCCTCGCGGTTGTCGGCGACATGACACCGCTTTTCCCCGCGGAACAGGAACATCTGGACGTACTGTCGGCATGGGGCCGCGACCCAGGCCGGAGAGAGGAGCGCATGGTTGCTATCACCATGGCGCTCCGGGACCTCCGTGAGGCTGTCGCGGGTCTACTCGTCCGACAGGCGCCGAAACTCGTCTGCTTTGTCAGTGACCCGGATGAGGCTGAACGCGTTGCCGCCCTTCTGAAGCAGCGGTTTGGTCCTTTCGACGTGGTAACCGTTCTCAATACGGCCTCGGCGGCCGACGCCGCTGCGTCCGTGGAGACTTTTCGATCGGACTCACAGGCGTGGGTGCTCGTCTGCGACCGTTCCGGCGAGGAAGGCCTCAATCTCCAAATCGCACATGGTATCGTACACGCTGACCTGCCGCTCGCGGCCGGCAGGATCGAGCAGCGGATCGGGCGTCTCGACCGGTTCGGCCGCAAGGGCGGCGTCATCCGCCATCGGGTGGTGCTGCCCGACGACAACGAGGACGCCCCGTGGTACGCGTGGTTCGACCTGGCCGCCAATGGCTTCCGGCTGTTCAACCGCTCAATCAGCGACGTGCAGTTTCGGCTGGAAGCGATCGACGAACGGGTGGCCACTCTCTTCTTCTCCGAAGGTGCGGCCGCCGTCAGTGGCCTTGCGGACGAGATCGACGCTGAACTCGTCGCCGAGCGTACGAAACTCGACGAGCAGCACGCGCTCGACAACCTCGCCCTGCTCGTGGACGATGCTGCCTCCCTGGTGAACGCCATCGAAACGTCCGAGGACGACGAGCAAGCCCTGGCTGATGACATGCGGCCATGGATGAGAGCCGTCCTCCAACTGTCGCAGGTTCCGGCCCACCCGAATTTCGACGCCACCGTCCGGTTTTTCTGGACACGCGAAACGCTGCTACCAAGGATCCCCTGGCTCGCCGCACTTCGACCTGCGCTCGACACTCCCTGCATCTGGGGCCGCGGACGTGCGCAGACCGTGAACGGGCCACGGGCTTCGCTCCTGAGGCCAGGTTCTCCGCTGTTCGACGTGCTGGAGCGCATCGCCCGATGGGATGACCGCGGCATTGCCTACGCAACCTGGCGCATCGAACCCGGTTGGCCGGAAATGTTCCATGGCTTTCGCCTCGTCTGGATCGTGGAACCGTCCATCGAGGGATCCGGACCAATATGGACCCGAGATACCGCTGCGGAGGGCCTTCGACGGCGCGCCGAGGCTCTTTTTCCCGCGAAGGCGTACGAACAATTCCTCGACCAGGAGGGCGCGTTGGTCACCGATCCAACCCTCCTCAATATCCTGAGCCGGGACTACGAGGATGACCCCGACACCGCGGGCCGTCGCGACGTCAACCTGGGAAGCCGGCCAACTGCAATGGCTCAGGCGATTGACGCAGGCCTGCTGGGCGAAGTCGTGAACCGCGTCCGAGCGGGAGGCGAGGCGCTTCTGCGCGCCGACCAGACGTTCGCGTCCCGTCGGGACGAAGCGCTGGAGCGCTACCGACGCCAGGCACTACGGGCTGGGCGGAGCCTGGAGCAACGCGATGCCCTCCACCGCAGGGAATCCGGCACCAGCCTCCCCGACTTTAAGCGAGAACTCGGCGCACTCACGGCACTCGAATCGGCGATCGGAAACCCGGCGGTCAGGCTGGACGAGATTGGACTTCTCGTTGTCTCGGGCGAGGCGCCCACAGCATGAGTGGACTAACGGGAAATGCAGCCATCGCCGCGCTCGCTGACCGCCTCAGGTACGGTAAAGCCTGTCCATCCCTTGCCGAGCCGCCACTCGAGCGACTCCGCCGCGCGCTCGATGACCCCCGCACCGGACAACTCGATCGCGCAGTGCTCCTCCGACACGCCCTGCGATATGCGTCGCTGACGCAAGACACCGAGATCGAGTTTGTCGATCACGATCTGAACACGGAGACCGCCAGTGCGGTGGGCCTCGTGTTCCGCCCGGGGGCTGGCGGACGGAGCCTCGCCGCGATGCCCTGGCGCCCCGCCTGGCTTCCGGGATCTGATCGGCAGGCCCCCGACGAGACGCCGATGCGGGCAAAACGCCGGAGGTTTTTTCGGGACGACGCCATTCCCGGCGACCCGTTCCTGCGAAAGCTCGGAAAGGTCGGATATCGCAGCGTCGGGCAGCGGGCCGCCGTCCGGGCTGCCCTGGCAATGCCGCCTGGTGCGCTGCTCGCCGTCGATCTTCCGACCGGCGAGGGAAAGAGCACGGTCTTCGCAGCGATAGACCAGGTCGGATTTGCGACCGATCAGCCCGGCCGGCCGCCCGGGACCACCCTTGTGATTGTCCCGACGATCACGCTGGCGGTCGATCACGAGCGGAACTGCGGGGGTTCCGAAACGCGGCCTCTCGCGTATGTGGGCGGCCGTACGGGACGTAACGAGTTGATCCGTGCTGCCATTGACGAGGATAGGCAGGGCCTCTGCTTCGCGGCGCCAGAGGCGGCAATCAGATCACTCCGCCAGAGCCTCGGCCGGGCGGCAGCCCGCGGGACATTGCGGGCTGTGGTCGTGGACGAAGCGCATCTCGTGGAGGGATGGGGAACAGGCTTCCGCACCGACTTCCAGACTTTCGCCGGCGTGTGCCGGAATTGGGCGGAAAACTGTCCCCCGGAGACCAGCTTCAGGACCGTGCTGCTTTCCGCGACGCTCACCGAGGCGGCCGAGCGTGTCCTGACCGAACTCTTCGTCTCCGATGCTCCGATGAGGGTCGTCAGCGCCGCACGCGTCCGGCCCGAGATCGAGTACTGGACCGCCGCGCGTTGCCCGCGGGTCGATCGGGACCAGCGGGTGCTGGAAGCGATCCTGCACCTGCCGAGACCCGCCATCCTGTATGTGACCGAGGTGCAGGTCGCGAAGGACTGGTTCGCCCGCCTCCAGGCGGAAGACTTTGGGCGAATCAGTTTGGTGCATGGGGGGACATCCGCGGAGGAGCGGGAAAAGGTCCTGCAATCATGGTCCGAAGGGGCACTCGATCTCGTCGTTGCAACGTCGGCCTTCGGTCTTGGCATCGATTATGCCCACGTACGCACCGTGCTTCACGCGTGCGTGCCGGAATCGTTCGACCGCTTCTACCAGGAAGCCGGGCGTGCCGGCCGCGACGGGTGCGCAGCGATCTCATTGGTTCTGCCGGCCGACGAAGATTTCGTCGTGGCCGGGAACCTCGCGAAGCGTTCGGTGATCACTGTAAAGCGAGGGCTTGAGCGCTGGACGGCGATGTTCCGGCACAACTCCACCATCCAGTATGGCCATCCTCGTTACGGCCTGCGATTGGATGTCGCGCCCGGGCATAGTCCCGAGGACATCGATCTGGTGGGCCAGCGCAGCATCGACTGGAACGCACGGACGCTCGCCTTGATGGCCCGCGCGGGCCTGTTGCGCTTGGCCGGCGTGCCGAACTCGCCTTCCAACGAGATCCCCGACAGGGATGCGCCCCGGATCGATGTTGAGATCGTAGATGACGGCCACCTCGAACAATCGGCCTGGGACATAATGGTAACGCCGAAACGCGCCGAGACCGCCTCAGCCGCGGCGGCATCGCTCAATATGATGCGGGCGTTCCTGCGCGGCGGTCAGTGCCCGGGTCGGCTCATTTCAAAGCTGTATGAAACCAAAACCCGCCATGTGGCGGTTAGCTGCGGCGGGTGTGCCCTCTGTCGGACGGATCCATTGGCCCGCGCGGCCGACGGCCTCGCGGGCGAGCAGCTGCTCCCATGGCCTGCCCAGGGGATGATGGCGAGCGATCTCGCTAACCTCCTGGGAGCACAGCGGCGACTTCTGGTCACATACCCCGGACAGACGCCATCGCGGCGAGACCTACGGGATCTGGCAGAAGCCGTGTGGCGCCTGGATGTCTGGGGTATCAGGGTCTTCGTCAGTATCGGTGAGGCGCCGACCTGGCTCCACGACACAGTGGCCGATACGGTTTCCGACCGCCCGTGGTTCGCGGTCGATGATACGGGTTTCTTCTCCGCCCGCTGGCCGCGGGGTTTACGTCTTGTGGCCTGCGAGGCCGGCATGCGCGTCGACCCGGCTGTCCTTCGTGCAGGAACAAACGAGCCGGGCATGGTTCTGATGGTGTCGGAAGGAACGGTGGACGCCACGCGTCCCGACCGGGCTCTGGCGGACATCGCATCCTGCCCGGTGCTTTCATTTGGGGAATTCATGACGAGCGTGCTTCGGTGAGTGTCATCTCGGTTTATGAGCCTGTGCCCAACAGGATCCGTTCGCTCGTGCGCATCGTGGCGGCTGCCGGGCCTCTGCAGCGCGAAGACCTGACGGCGTACGTGATGCCGGGAGATGAGCAGAGGCCCGACCAGGTCCGCAACATTGTCCGCGAGGCGGTCCGACTTGATCTCCTGACTGAGACGAACCAGGAAATTGCGTTGACGGATGGCATCCGTCCACGCGATGTCGCGAACGACGCATGGTTCGAAGGATTTATCGAAAGAGCCCTGTTCTCGCGCGTCCTGGACGAAGGGGACGAGAACCGACCGGTCGCTTTCGCCACGGCTTGGCTGCTGACCCGGCCGACAGTCCCGAAATTCGAGTGGCGGGCCGACCTTGCCAACGCCATGCACGATGACATGGAAGGCGACGATCGTTACGACGTGACCAACGTGGACCGGGCCGCGATGCTCGCCTACTGGGTCCGATACGCTGGCTATGGTGAAGCACTCAATTTCGAAAACACGACCTTTCTGATACCTGACCCGACCCGCGCAATCGCACGGCAACTAGGCGATCTGCTCCGACCCGGGGAGAGGCTCGCTATGAGACCGTTTCTCGAGCGTCTCGCCACCTCTATGCCAGTTCTCGAAGGCGGTGTGGTGCGCATGCAGGTCGAGCAACGTCTCCGGCTCAAACGCGATCCCGCGACGCTCTCGCAAGCCACGAGCCTCGCCCTCCTGCGGCTGCACCGACGTGGTCTCATCGTCATGCACGCGGATTCCGACGCGGAGAACTGGCTGCTTGACGTCGCACCCGACAACCCCCGGCCCATCACCCACATCTCACGGCAGAGGCCCAGCACATGAAGAACTTCACCTGCTGGCGGGCGGATGACGTCTACGCAGTGATAAACCCGGATGCGGACGCACTTCCGGATCACGTGTTCCGTGCGATTCACACCGACACGCCCATTCACCTTCGCGAGCGGGCCAATCGTCCGCCAACCGTCATCGACCTCGAAGGGCTGCTGGATCGCTTTTTAGCGCCGCCGGACCACGTACTGGTCCCAGTGGTGGGGCAGTCTGGCACTGGAAAATCACATCTGATCCGTTGGATGCGTATCCGCATTCCGCCGACGGACACTCGTGAGGTGATCTTCGTTCCCAAGGCACAGACGAATCTCCGTGACATTGTCCGCGAACTCTCACAACGCCTGCCTGAAAAGGAAAGACTGCAAATCCTGGCGGAGTTGCAGGGGGGCGGCGATAACCTGCTTTCCCAAGAGGCACGCCGAACCGCCATTCTGAACGAATTGCATACTGCCCTTCAGAATGACCGCGGTGACCCCCAGTCCGGCATCGACCCCGAGTGGGAGCCTGTCCTCCTGGAGGGCTTGCGGGCCGTCTTCAACGATCACTACCTGCGTCGCAGCCACTTTCTCCTGGATGGTAGTTTTGCAGCTGACCTCGCCGCACACGTGTTCGAGCGACCGGACCGCTATAATCCAGTGGAGCAGCGCCGGACGTTCCGTGCGGCAGACCTTCCTCTCGATATCGGCGGCCTCCAGCGAGCCGGCCAGGATGCACGGGAATTCCTTTCGACCCTGGTTGCTTTGCCCGATCAAACAAAGGAAGCCGCGGCTTCGATCGTCAATCGGCACATCGACCGGGCCATCTCGAGGTGTCTCAACATCACCGGCGACCGCCTCATTGAGCTCATGCTCGGCATCCGTCGCCGCTTGCGCCACGAGGGAAAGTCGCTGGTGCTTCTGATCGAGGACTTTGCCCGCCTGCAGGGACTGGATCGTGCTCTCCTGCAAAGTCTTATCGAGCAGCGAGGGGATCTCTGTGTCCTTCGCACTGCATTCGCCTGCACGACAGGCTTTTACGGCACCGTTGCCGAGACTGTCCGGACCAGACTGACGTTCACGGTCGATATGGACGTCCCGCTCGGGGCTGACGAAGACGGTGGCGTTAATTTGGCACGCCTCACGGGACGATACATGAACGCCTTGCGCCACGGCGAAGCTGCACTAAAAGAAAATTTGCAGGCATATACCGGTGGTGAGGCAGATTTCGGAGTGCCCAATCGCTGTGATGCCTGCGAGCACCGCGCGGTGTGCCACTCAGCTTTCGGAAGCTCGGAGGGCTTTGGTTTGTACCCGTTCTCCGAAACCGGACTGGACATCATGGCCGAGCGGGCGGATCCAGATGCGCGCCAGCGATTTAACACCAGAACCTTCCAGAAATCCGTTCTGCGTCCCGTGACGCTCCGTGCCAACCTCATCGATGACGGACGGTTTCCTGATCTTGCATTGCTTGGCAGTCTTGGTGGCGTCAAGGGATTTCTGCCCGCAGAACAGCGGAAGCTTGAGGATGCAGATCCTGCCCATTGGCAACGAAGGCTGACACTTCTCCAACTCTGGGACGGCGCTACCACTGCTAAGAATTTGCCCGACGACCTTCAGATGGCTTTCGGGTTGGACAAAGTTGACCTACCGGACACACCCCCGGGGGGCAAAGACGAACGAAGGCAGTATCGGGATCGCAAAGGAGGGCAATCTCAGGATCAGGTCAATCCTCACATTCAAGAACTTATCGATTGGAGCAACGATCAAACGCTGTTGAGCCAGACTGTAGCGAACGATCTGCGTCCGCTCTTGTTTGAAGCCATCAGCGACACTATCGACTGGGACGCGGAGGGTCTTTCCAGGACTGACTTCCGGGGGCCTGGAAAGGCGTTTGTGCAAGGCAGTGTCTATTTCCAGAAGCAAACGACGCGGCTCGCGTCGGCTGCCCCGTTCTCACTTAACATCCCGGAAAATTGGGACGACCGGGAAGAACGGTATCAGACCGTCATGGCGTTGCAGGGTCTTCTTGAAGTAAAAAGTGCTCACTCGTGGAATTTTCCGCAAAGGGCAGAGAAACTGGCCTGCCTCCAGGAGTGCCTGGCGCGTTGGAGCAAAAGAGTCGTTCTCCAATTGCGACAACTCGACGCCGCAGGAGCAGACTGGGATCCCGCCGCTGCTGCTTTCGCGGTACGCGCTTCAATGGCGGTCCTGACAAGCGCCGATGCATCAACTTCGAGCAACCTGAGTCTCATTCGCGCAGGACTAGGCGAACTTGGACCGATCTCCGACTTCTCGTACGCCCCTCTTCGCTCTCTAGTAGAGGAGGTTCGAAAGCGCGACGCCGAACTTCGAACCATGATCCTGGCGCGACGTTGCGCGATGAAAGGCGGGACGAAGGGTTTCTACATCGACACCCACATGCTGCTGCCAACCGTCACGAATTTGCGAAGATCCGGTTTCGTTCCGGATACACCTCCAGCGGGTCTGACACCGAAACTGGGACTACTGCAGCAAGTCGAAAAGATCTACAGCCGCCTTGCAACCGAGCTTCGACCCGCCCTGCAGCAAGAAGCTGCACTCCGGCGTAGTTGGCTGTCGGATATGAATGCGGCGTTCGGACCGGACGCCCGCCAGGCCGATATCGTTTCAGAAGCTGCCGAGTTGGTCAATAAACTCGGAGGACTCGGCAGACCGGTGTCCGAATTGGGCGCGGCAAGAAGTGCCTTCCAGCAGTGCGAGTATGATGCGGCGCTCGCGGCGGCACGCCGGTTGCCTGAGCCAGGGGCCGAGCGACCGAGCGACGTAGCGTCCGGTGTGGGATCAGTCATCCAGGTATCCCGGCAGTTCGTGCGTGCTATGGGCAATACACTCGATCAGGCGGAGCCGGATTTAAAGGCCCGCGTGCGCCTGGCCGGTATCGACGAGGATGCTCAGCGCACGACTGAGGCCGAACTCGACGCAGCGCTCTCAGACATCGAACAATCATTCGCGGAGAATTCCCGTGCCGACGCTGCTTGAACGGTCCCGGGAACTGCACAAACTAGCAGGCCAGCTCGCCACGGCCGGTACGGAGAAGGCTCGGTTTGATCAGTTCGCCACCCGCGCCGCACAAGTGAAGGACGCTCGGGACGACCTCGAGAGTGCGCAGAAGGCCGTGAGGCTACTTACAACGCGAGGCGTTCGTCCACCCACGCTCCCACGTGCGTCGGACGCGCTCAAAGGGAAAGGCCCTGCCCTACGGAAACAACTGAAGGATGATTGGCGTGCCTTCGCGGATGACCGAACGGTCTCGACCAACTTCGTGGAGCCGGTGAAGATGCATGCAACCAGGTTGCGGAGTGCCGCGCTTGTAGCCTGGGAGGCCCACGTGGACTCGGGCCAGCCGGCCATCCGGACCGCCGTTATCTCCGCCCTGGCGGCCGCAGGTTTCCAGGCCCAATGCGCGCGTCTTCAGCAACTCCGGGGTGAGGTCGCGGGCCTCCGAGGCTCCTGTCCAAGCTCGGTGACGGACTTCGATCGGCTCGACGAACTGAAGGCCGCCATTCAGAGAAATTGGGGCGAGTTACAGGGCGTACCAGCGGACGTCACAGATTTCCTGCGAAAAGCCGCCCAGCGCGAGGCGAAGGTTACAGAGCTCACCCCTAGTATACGAACCTGGCTCGACGACCGCGAGATGCTGGACCAACTGCGCATCGGCCTCGGCTGATGCCGGCGATCCCGCCCGACCCGCAGCAGGGGCGCGTGCTCAGTGCGCTGCACGACTGCGCGCTCAGTGCGCTTGAGGGGCTCGAGTACCGCTCGCTGTCCTGGGGTTACGTCGATGGCAGTCTGTCCGAGCGAGAAGCGGACGACGCCGTGGCATCCGCGCTCGCGGACGCGAACGCTGGAGGGGATGCCAGTGAGATCCTCGACGACCTGGTGGACAGTAAGCTTGTTCGCGTTTCGCGCTCACCAGAACGGCGCTACCGCACGCGATTTGCCGAACTGGTCCGTCTGCTTGTGCGATCACGCCAGTTGTTTGGCGGCCGCCCCTGGCGAACGGCGCCCACCCTGGTGTCTGACTTTCGTCTGGACATCCGGCAACGAGTGGCGCCACGTCAGGACACCGACCCAGCTGAGATTGTTGAACGCATCGGGTCGGACGAAGGCCTTAGTGTTCCTAGGCTGTTTCCTGGTGGGATCCTCTAGAGTCGACCTGCAGGC
>AmSFosDRAFT_100262_pt1 | contig 27275 bp, 29 predicted proteins | sample FosCloommunities_FD_10275 | JGI IMG/M metagenome (IMG submission 10275)
GCCTGCAGGTCGACTCTAGAGGATCCCACCAGGAAACAGCCTAGGAACACCACCACTCGACAGTGGTCGCCATCCAAGGCGAGAGCTACCGGCTCAAGGACAAACGTCGCGCCGGCGTGCTGACGGCGCCGGCAGTAAGACAGAGCATCCCAGCATGATCCGCGCTTGCCCCGGATGGTTGCATCAGAACCCCCGGCGCGCCGCTCCGCCAGACACGTGGCGGTCGCTACGCGGCGCGCCGGACAAGCCGCACAGTCCGTGCGTATGGCGAAATCGGGTGGGTCAACATTCGATCGGCGACACCCCACCAAAGTGGGTCAGAATTCAACCGGCGTTGACACCTGCTGGCATACCCGATCATAAATCGTCGGGATGCCTAGTACGCGCCACTCACCTGGTTTGCCCGCCTTTGGGATGCGCTGCTGCCGCACCGGTTGGGGGACGTACTTGTCGGTGCGAAGCTCCTCATGCAGTCGGGCGAGACGCTCTTCGAGCCCTTCGCCAAACGCCTCGATGCTTTCACCGTCAATCCCACCAGCCCCGTGATTGGCTTTGACCCGCTCCCACGCGATCTCCAAGTTCTTCCGTTTGTAGACCTTGTCGATGAGCGAGTGGACCTTCCTCGCCCCCGTTGGATTGATCCAGTCTGCGAGTCTCCTCGGTCGGTGATGTTCGGGTCTTTCGCTGAGGGAACTGTCCACCTCACCGGCTTTACTCATCTCGCTTTCTGTCTCTCCCCAACCGTCTTCGCCGGCCGCCTTCCCCGACACACTCTGTCGCCAGGCTCCTGGTCGCATGGCTTTCGCCGCGCTTCTGGTACTATTCGGCCGTCCGACTACTTCCAGGACACTGCTTCCCATTTCGCTTGCGCTTATAGGGTCGCTTCCCTCGGTGCCACCCGAGGATCCTGAGAGTCCTCCTGGGGTCACGCTCAGATCTTCCGTACCGTGCCGACCGCACACACCTTGTTGCGGTGGGTGGATGAGAACGCCTTCGCCTCCATAGTGCAGGCTCGACCTTGCCCCACCTTTGGCCGACCGGTTCGTCCTTGGAGTAGCCTCCATTGACTACGGCCCGGTACTTCTCCGCATACCCTTCGGATCCCGCCTCGCGGCGGACACCCTGTCCTCCGAAGCTCCGTGAGCGGTGGCTCCAGGTTCGCCTTGGCCGTCTCCGGCTTTCGCCTGCGTGCCCGTTTAGGCTGCTCCATACCTTCCACTCGCTTCGGCCAGCGAGGCATTACCCCCGCTTTTGGATACCGCACTCCTCATCCGAGCGCTGGAGGGACTTGAACCCTCCCGATCTGGGCGCTGCCCAGCGCACACTATGGCAGAGTCTGACTTCTCCAAATCGTGCATCGGTGGCTACGGCTCCTCGCCTTCCCACCGCGGACCGTCAGCCCAGTAGAGACTGCGGCCGATCCGGAGACCTCCCTGTACCGCTTGACACGCCTGTACCGCTGACACGCCGCTTGGCCGGTTCGCATCATAGATTGGCCGGGCGGGCCAACTCGCTGGGAGTTGCCAGAGATCTCCTGTGCCTCGAGCACCTGAACCGGACATGTGTCCCGGCGGGCTGGCCACAACGGATGCCCAGTAGGAAGTCGCGCCTGTGAGCGCCAGTACAGGGACGGCAAAGCGTTGTGGTGGCTCGTGTGATAGGAGGAACATCATGATAGACCACGAGACGTTCACATGGTTCGCTGCCATCGATTGGGGTACGGAAAAGCATCAAGCCTGCGTTGTTGATGTTCGCGGCGGCATTGCCGGAGAACGCGCATTCTCACATGACGGTGCGGGCCTCGCACTGCTGTGCGATTGGATCCTATCGATTGCAGGAAATGTCACCATTGTCGCTGTCGCCGTGGAAGTCCCGCATGGACCCGTCGTCGATGCTCTGCTGGACCGCGGCCTGGCCGTCTACGCAATCAATCCCAAGCAGCTCGACCGGTTACGTGATCGCTTCAGCGTTTCTGGTGCCAAGGACGATCGGCGAGACGCCTACGTCGCGGCCGATGGGCTGCGTACCGATCGGCATTTGTTTCGCCGTTTGCAAATTGCTGATCCGCGCCTCATCCAGCTGCGTGGGTGGTCACGGCTTGCCGAAGAGCTCCAGCAGGAAAGGGTGCGGCTCAGCAATCGCTTGTACAGTCAACTCTGGCGGTATTATCCCCAGATGCTCGGGCTCAGCGACGATCTTGCTGCCAGTTGGCTTCTCGATCTGTGGACAATGGCGCCCACGCCAGCGAAGGCGATGCACCTCCGCAAGACCAGCGTTGCACAGCTGCTTAAGCGGAATCGCATCCGTCGCATCGACGCCGAAACCGTTTTACGCGCGTTGCGCGAACCCGCGATTAACGTGGCCGACGGGGTAGCCGAGGCTGCCACCATTCACATTCGTTCCCTCGTCACTCGACTGCGCGTCGTCAGTCGCGAGCTTCACGACGCCGTGCGCAAACTTGATGAGTTGTGCGCCTGCCTGGATGAACCGTCGCCGACGGCGTCTGAGCACGGCGGTAGCGGACGGCAGGATGTGAAAATACTGAAGTCGATGCCGGGAATCGGCAAGATCATTCTCGCCATATTGCTTGCCGAGGCTTCCGGCCCTCTCAGCCGCCGCGATTACCAGGCGCTCAGGACTTTGTCGGGCGTTGCGCCCGTGACGAAGCAAAGTGGCAAGTCGCGTATGGTCGTCAGGCGCTACGCAGCGCACGTCCGTCTGCGCGACGCAGTCTATCATTGGGCGCGCGTTGCAATCCAACATGATCCCAGGAGCCACAGCCGCTACGTAGCGTTGCGCCAACGGGGCCACTCGCACGGCCGCGCCATTCGAGGTGTTGCTGACAGGCTACTTGCCCTAGCGTGCACGCTCTTACAGCGGCAGACGGCATTTGATCGTGACTTCAGCAGAGGGGAGGAGCTGACAGCAGTCCCTTAGTTCGATCCCTTCGTCCCGCACCTGCCCATCGGCAGAGCGCCGCGCGCAACCGCTGTCCAGGATGCCGCGCAGCGGCACCGTCGCTAGCGCCGGCGCGTAGCGTCCTGGACAGTGCGAGCACGGTGCTATGCTGGATCAGTCGGGAGGGTCAGTCGAACCGGTACGCTGGCGGGGTTACCCGCCAAGTTTACCCTTGACCATTGGTAGGAAGTCCGGTTCCCGTGCAGGAGGCGTATGTGCATGCCAGGGTCCTAGACGACGCGGGGTGGTACGGATCCTCGCGCTATCGCATCCGTCCCTGTTGCCTTCTGCTGCCACGACGGCATCGGCACCCCGGACTACATTGCTTTCGCCGCTCACAACCTGGCCTATACACACCCCTGTCAACGCTTCGCGTGACGCCTCGCGGCGCAACGTGCATGACTCGGGGCCGGTGTGGCTCGCTATCCCTTCACCGTAGTGGACTTTCACCACCTACCTCCTGCCGGTCTCCCGGCGCACCGTGGCTCAATGGCTGGCCTGCGCACTCCCCTGTCAACGCTTCACGTACGGCCTCACGACCGCCCGCGCATGACTCGGGGCCGATGTGGATCGCTGCTCCTTCATCGTAATGGACTCGCACCATCAGCTCTTTGCCGGTCTCCCGGCGCACCCGATTTCGGACGCTCGCGGCTCTCTTGATGCCGCACCAGTGTTTCGAAGTTGAACCAATCGCTCGGATTATCTACGGTAAACGGCGCGTAGGTCGTAATCGCTGGTAGCTCGCAAGGCACACAGAATTAACCAAGGGAGATAGCGCCAATGTTAACCAGAAGAGAATTCTTAAATGTGACCGCGGTCGGCGCAGCAGGACTCCTCGTACCTTGGAGCAGGGTGCGGGCGCAGGCGGCGACCCTGATCGATGGAAACCAGCTCACTAAATATGTGGACGCGGTGCCGGTCCCGGGTGTCCTCTCGCCCACTACCCCGGGAGGCAGGCATTATCGGGTGGAGATTTCCGAGTTCTCACAACAGCTCCACCGGGACCTCCCCAATCCCACGACGGTATGGGGGTACAACGGCTCGTACCCAGGCGCGACGGTTCGAGGCTCGGAAGAACAAGCCGATCACGGTCGAGTGGGTCAACAATCTCCCTTTGGAGCCCAAACTCCAGCTCCCGCTGGACACGACGATCGAAGAATCGCCACCGGATCTTCCTCGTGCCCGCGTCGTTCCCCACCTGCACGGCGGCCATATCCTCTCGGCGTGGGACGGGATTCCCGATGCCTGGTTCGCCCCGCCCGGTTCCTCGCCCATGACGGGCCCTGGGTTTTTCGGCACAACATTTGAGTACGCCAATGACCAGCGGGCCACCACGCTCTGGTACCACGACCATGCGGCCGGGGTGACACGGCTAAATGTCTATGCGGGGCTCGCGGGCTTCTATCTGATCCGGGATGCCGTCGAGGACAGCCTCAACCTCCCCAGCGGCCCCTTTGAGATCCCGCTCGTGATCCAAGACCGGATGTTCGACGATGCCGGGCAGTGGTTCTACCCGGACCAAGGCGTCACGGACGTCCATCCAATCTGGGTACCGAACTTTTTCGGGAATATCGCGCTGGTCAACGGCAAGGTCTGGCCATTCCTGGAGGTCGAGCCGCGGACGTATCGGTTCCGGATCTTGAACGGCTCGAACTCCCGGTTCTACAATTTGAGCCTAACCTCGCAGCAATCCTTCATCCAGATCGGCAGTGAGGGCGGGCTCTTGCCGGAGCCAGTGACGCTCAGGGAGTTGTTGATCGCCCCAGGGGAGCGCGCCCCGACCTAATTGTCGATTTTGCGGGCTATGCGGGCCAGTCTATCGTGCTGACCAACGACGCCCCCGCCCCCTTCCCGCCTGGCGAGACGACGTCCCTCCCCGAGATCATGCAATTTCGCGTGACTCTGCCGCTTTCGGGGAAGGACGCAACCTCGTTGCCGAAGAAGTTGCCGGGGTTCCGGCGGCTCAACCCCAATTCGGCGACGACCGTCCGGAACCTGACCCTTAACCAGGTAATTCAGAGTCCTATGCACCCGCTCGAGCTTCTGCTCGGGAATAACGTCCCCGGGGGACTCCCGTTTACCGCACCCGTCACCGAGAAACCGCAAGACCAATCGACCGAAATCTGGAGCTTCCTCAACCTGACGGATCATGCGCACCCGATGCACGTGCACCTGGTGGAATACCAGGTGCTCGACCGGCAGCCCTTCGACGTAGACCTGTACATCGCTAGCAATGGAACGCAGCTCAGCTTCACGGGCCCCCGCATCCCTCCGGACCCCAACGAGATGGGGTGGAAGGATACCGTGCGGGCATACCCGGGCCAGGCGACCCGGATCATCCTCCGCTTCGACGCCCTGCCCAACGATGACATCCGGAGGTTCATGTGGCACTGCCACATCCTCGAGCACGAGGACAACGACATGGAGCGCCCGTACGTCATAACGCGGTGATTATCATATCGTCCTGGTTGAGCAATGAGGTGTCGATCGGGTCGAGACTCGGTTCTGGCAGCGCCTGCAGATAAATTCCTCCGGGCGCCTCGACAACAACCAACCGGAGGCGGCGTCTCGAAGGTTTGCTGTCCGCCCACTGGGACTCGGCGAGTAGGCTCTGCGCAATGACTGCCATGGGCGCATCGGCCGTCGTCGCGGTCAACACCAAGCGAATGGCTGCAATGGGTCGACTGCGGTCCATCCTGGATCGTGCGGAAATCGGCCACAGTGGGTGGACAGCGGGCCTTCCTCCATCAGCGTCACCGTTGATGCCTCTCGCCGGAAGCGGACCTTCGCACATCGGGCGCGAGGACCGCTGCGAGACGGCGGGTCGCTGTTATTCCTCCGGCAGCCCGGCCTTGCGCAGCCCGGTAATATAGAATTCTTCGAAACGCTCGTGCAGCGCCGGAGTGTCGAAGAAGGCATTCTTCCTGACGAGCGCGATCGTCCCCCATCGGTTATCGGTGCGCCGCCGGAAAGCCTCGTTGGCTTCGGCGAGTTCGGCGGTGGCGCGATCTGCATCGCCCTTGAGGCCATAGGCCGCCGCCAAGTTGGCATGTGGCCAAGGCAAAGATGGATTGGCTCGACGCGCCCTTTCAAGCCAGAGAATCGCCTCGTCGAGGCGCCCCCGATAGAGATGCACCACCCCTAGTCGCAGTTGCCACAGGTAGAGGGAGGGATCGCGCGGGCTGAGACGTATCACCTTCTCCATCAGCGGGATCACCTCATCCCCTCCACCGGTATCGAACTTGCACCAGGCGAGATGGGAGAGGACGCCGGCGGCGTTCGGATTGGCGGCGAGCACGATCTCGAATTCGGGAATGGCATCGGCAATTCGCGCAACGCGCGCCGCAGCATCCAACCCGAACGGCCCTTCCGTGACCGCCCGCAACAGCTGGCCCTTGACGTAATGCAGGAACGGATTGCGCGGTGCCACGGCCAATGCCGTCTCGAGCAGCCCTTTTGCGCGTTCGATGTCCTCCCTAGGCGAGGGGCTAAACCCGTCAAGTGCCCGACCGAGCAGAGTCGCCGCCAGCCGACTCTGTGCGTCGATCGAGCCCGGGTCCGCCGCCAGGGCGCGCTCGAAATCCGGCGGCGGCTATGTCGCGATCGCGAGGCTGCGTCGCCGATTGCATAGGCGAGAACAGGCCGCTCGATGTTTTTGAGCTGCTGCTCGCCCAGATCGCGGAAGGCGAGGTCGAGCTTGCCGGCGGCGTCCTCGCGTACCCGCGCCGAGACGCAGATGCCGCCCGGCTCGGCCAAGCCTTCTAGGCGCGCGGCGACATTGACGCCGTCGCCAAAGATATCGCCGTCCTCAACGACAATGTCGCCCTGGTGGACGCCGATGCGGAATTCGATGCGACGCTCCGGCGGCAGCACGGCATTGCCTTCGGCCAAAGCCGTCTGGGTTTCCGCGGCGCATCTGAGGGCGCCGACTACACTGGCAAATTCGACCAATAACCCGTCGCCGGTGGTCTTTACGATGCGGCCGTGATGCTCGGCAATTTTCGGATCGACGAGCTCGCGTCGCAGCACTTTGAGGCGTTCGAGCGTGCCTTCTTCGTCCGCTCCCATCAGACGCGAGTAGCCCGCCACATCAGCGGCTAAGATAGCGGCGAGACGGCGGGAGGAGGCCATCCAGGCTAGCGCACCTGCTTTCAAAGCATATTGAGACCCTTATACAATATAACCTTTCCCTTGCGAGACAAGCGCCGCGGGGGTGAGAGCTTGGTTTAAAATCCCGGGTCTGGCTAAACCGGGGCACCTTCCGGTGCGAATGTCCGCTCCCACCCGACTTGACCATCCTCTGGCGCAGTCATGAAGGGCAGCTTTGGGTCGATGATCGGGATAGGGGGACACCTCGCGGTGCCACCCCTCCCACACCACCGGGCATACGGGTCACGTACCCGGCGGTTCGACTAGGTTAAGCTTGGTCAGGAACATGAAGTCGAGGGAGACCGAGCGAGTCGAAGTAGTGGTTGCGCAGGGCCTGTTGGACCGCCGGATGTCCGGACATGCGCCAGAAACCGGTCGGTGAACCGGCGGCGACCGCTGCATGGAACTTCGGTACGCCACGACGGCGCAGTTCGTTGAAGCGGTTGTGCCCGTTCTGCCACTGCCGCCAAAGATACGAGCGTAATCTTCGGCGGATCCACGCCTCCAGGTGTGTGAGGCCTCGGGTAATCCATACTTCGGCATCTGCCGCTCCAATAGCGTCGCGAATGCGTGTATAGCGATCAGCCTCTCTTGCATCCAGGCTTAGGGCCGCGATGTGCTCATCTCGGATGATGGAGGCGGCACAGAGCTGGGAAAGGGCAGACTCAGGCCTCGTACGGGCATCACACAGGTGGTCGAGAACGTCTTTAAGCACGCTTGGCTCTGGGTCGGAAAGTTGTGTACGCCGAATAGCAAATACCTCCTGACCCTCTCGAAACCCTACCTCTACGTAGCGTTGGGTTGGCGGTTTTCCTTCCCCGGTCCACCAAATGTAGTCTGCGATCGTTTCACGGTCGGCAGTGGCGGTTCCGTATTTCGCGATCGTGCCGGTTAATGCGAATTCTACCGCGTCAAAAATCGTGCTCTTCCCAACGCCATTACGCCCCTCAATGACCGTGAATCCTTCGGGAAATTCGATTCCTAAGGATTTAACCATCGGTCCCTTGCAGGATGGGTCGCCGCTACTCGACTTTGCGCCATTCCACGGCCTCGAGCATGGGCGTCTTGCCGGTTTTGACGATACGCTTCGGCCCGTGCACTGCTGCAGCGACGTTTCTCGCGAGCAAGATGGCCGGCCGGCAATGTTATGATGGGCCGCCGTTGGGCCTAAGCGGTCGTTCGCTGCATTCCATGCTTGGCGCGGTGTTGCCCCGAAGCCGCCATTGCGGCTGGACCCGGACAGGCGATATGTGTGTAGGCACCGCCGATCAATCCACTTTTAATGCTTCGGTCAGAACGGGAGTAATGCAGAAGAAATACGCTCCGTTCTCCTCCAGTTTGGCTAATTCGTCGAACCATTCGGCGGCTTCTTCTTCGGTTACGCTCTTCCGGCTCACGACAAAAGGTCTGATGACCTGAGCAACCCAATAACTGAAGTTGGCGGGATTATAGGAAGTGTTCAGGATCGGGATGGCCGTCTGCCGCAGAGGGTGGATCCCCGCGCGGCGGAGCCTCGCCGCCAGAATGCCGGGCAAATCGGTGCACGGAACATGCGGTGCAAATGCGGAGAGCACGCGCTGCATGCGCGGCGCATTCTCGGAGTGCCATACCGCCGAGCTCCAATCCGTCGCCACGACGATTAGCCTCCCGCCCGGACGCAGCATGCGGTGGATGTGGTGCAAAGCACCGTCGAGATCCGCCAAATACTCAAGCGCCTGAACGGCAAAAGCGACATCGAACTCGGCGTTCCCGTACGGCGGCGCTGCAATATCCGCCTCACGGCATTCAACCCAAGCGAACTCGGCACAGCGGGCTTGCGCTGTCGCGATCTGGTCGGGGCTGATGTCGATGGCGGACACGCGACCCCTCGGCCCGACAAATCGGGCGGCTTCAAGCGTGTAATAGCCGCCTCCGCAACCCAGCTCTAATACCCGCTCGCCGGGCCGCAGATTCAACGTCTCGAGCACTATGCCGCGGCGGACGACGAGGTCGTGCGACTCGGCGATGGCCTGTTGCAACCGCGCCATGTCGCCGGCGAAAGACAGCGTGTTCATGATGCCTCTCTCCCTAGGGTTGCTCATTTGCCATTATAGGCGATGCACTATTTAGTGCGTTTGCGCCCACCGCGGCGGCAGTCCGACGGCAGCTTCCACGAATAGAAGTGGGTGATGCGGACATTATTGAAGACGATCAGGCACCAAAAGCCGCTGTCGCTCCAGTAGGGTATTCCAGTAGTGGAGTTTGCAGCGTGCCTTAAGGGCCGGATCGCGTCGGCACCTTCGCGAAGAGATCGCCGTCGTAGGACGGCATCAGCGTGAAGCGAGGTGGCGATCGAGAAAGCGATGAATTAGGGGCGCCATCTCGTCGAGCTTTTCCTCCAGCGCGAAGTGGCCGGTATCGAGCAAGTGCAACTCAGCGTCGGGCAGATCACGCAGATACGGACTCGCACCGTCGGCCGGGAAAATCTTGTCATTCTTGCCCCAGACGATCAGCATCGGAGGTTTGTACTGGCGGAAGAACGCCTGGAATTTGGGATAGAGCGGGATGTTCGTTCTATAATCGTAGAATAGGTCGAGCTGGACATCACGATTGCCCGGGCGATCGAGCAGCGCTTGATCGTGCGACCAGTTGTCGGGATCGATCCGGGAGACGTCGCGCACACCGTCGGTATATTGGAATTTGGTGGTGGCCAGCGCGACCAACGAGTTGAGCGCCTCGCGGTGCGCCGCCGAGCCGTCGGCCCAATAAGCCTTGATCGGATCCCAGAAGGCCTTCAGGCCTTCTTCGTAGGCGTTGCCGTTCTGAACGACGATCGCTGTGACGCGCTCAGGGTGCTTGAGCGCAAGGCGATATCCGACGGGCGCGCCATAATCCATGACGTACATCGCAAAGCGCTGCACCCCCAACTTCTGGAGCAGGTTATCCATGAGGTCGGCGTAACGGCCGAAGCCATAGTCAAATGCTGCGTGGTCAGGCGCCGCGCTCAGGCCGAAGCCCGGATAGTCGGGGGCGATAACATGGTATCTGTCGGCCAGGAGTGGTATCAGATTGCGGAACATGTGCGACGACGTGGGAAAGCCGTGCAATAGAACTATTGCCGGTCCGTCCGCGGGACCCGCTTCGCGATAGAAGATGTCGAGGCCGTCCACTGCTGCCGTCCGGTAATGCGTAACCAGTGGCGAGCTGATAGCGTCAGTTGTGTGCTGGAGGGCGGCAAGAGATGGCGTCATTCGGGATCTCCTTTGTGCAGCAGGTTTCGTTGAGAAGCAGATAGCGGATTTGCACCGACGGATATCTCTTCAGGAATTCGCCGACGATTGGCCGCCGGACCTTGCCTTCCTTGAGCTTCTCGCGGATCGCGGCATCGTAAGAAGCGCTGTTCTTGATTGCGTGGTCGAGGATCGTCGGGTTCGCTGTCAGCTCGGTCACTGACAGCTCGGTGTTTAAGCGTGCCGCTCGTCAGCATGTCACGGGTGCTGTTATCGAGCCAGATGCTCTGGCCCAAATAATGCAGCCTTTGCGTAGCCTTCATCGCGGCACCTCGGAGTTTCAAATTAGATCCCGCACGCTGCCTCTCAGCTCGCTGGAACCGTCTGCCAAGCGGCGTTGCACTGTGCCACGTAAGGGTAGTAGACCGGCGGATCGGCGCAGTAATACCAATAGCCGACGTAGGGTCCGGACCCGTAGTAGCCGCCGTTTGGGTAATAGTAATCGGGCCAGCTCCATCCGATGCCCCACCACTCCGGGTAATAGTAATCGGGCCAGCCCCATCCACTACCCCACCAGGCGCCGAAGGCGGGGACGACAACAAGTCCACGGCTGAAGCCGTGGTGATCAAATCGGTGGAATTCGCCGAATCGGTGGAATTCGCCAAAATGGCCGTCGTGGAAGCCGCCGGCATGAGACCCTGGCTGAAACGCGCCGGCATGAAACCCTGGCTGAAACGCGCCGGCATGAAATGCATGAAACCCTGGCTGAAACGCGCCGGCATGAAATTCGTGCAACCCGGGATGAAACCCGCCGCCATGGAAGCCGAGAAATCCGGGGTGAAATCCGCCGCCATGGAAGCCGAGAAATCCGGGGTGAAATCCGCCGCCATGGAAGCCGCGGATGCCGGGGTGAAATCCGCCGCCGTGGAACCCGCCATGGAATCCGCCACCTTGGAACCCGCTGCCAATTGCGAGGTCCGGCCTCAGGAAAGCCGTACTGAAAATTAAAACCGTCAGCACGCGCCCAATAGTTTTGCATGCTTGGGCGCGCAGTATACTTATGGTTTCTTGATGCATTGCGTGCTCCCGGCTTAAAGTTTTATCTCTGAGATGATGCTGCCGAGGGGAAGCGCAAGTGAAATTACGGTGCCGGTCCCAGCGTAAGGTCCGGCACTGCCGCAGGCACGGCCGGTTGACCTCCAACAACGGAAATATTTGGCGACAGGCCGGCACAACCGTTCCGTGCCAATTCCGGACCTCCCCGGACCGCACCGACATACGAAGTCGATCGATCGTAAGATTGCGTATCGTAAAAATGGCCGAAGCCGCTCCCAGTGGATCGATTTCGCCGCCGCCAGAGATGAAGACAATTACTGTGCGCCAGACGAAGGACACAGCCTTGGCCCCAAATCACTTCGCGACCGTGAACGGGATGAATCCATCCGAGAAATCGCCGTCTGGAACCGATTTCGCATGCCAATGGAGCTGGTATCGACCTGGGGGCAACGCAGCGGCCGAGGCAGCCAGAACATCGGGCTCGCTGTCCCGGGTTGGAGCGAGCGGTTCCACGATCTTTCCGTTCTCGGTGATGTCCATCTGGGAGGCTCCATGATCAACCCAAACCGTCGAAGCGGACGACATATTGTGCGTTGCGGCCGTCGACGATCGCCTCCGCCGCGGGAGAGGAGTCGCGCACATGCAACGGCCGGGCCTCGGCAGGCCCGCACGCCGCAAACATTACGGTGAGCACCCCAGCGCCAAGCAGGAGGTGTGACATGACTGCGCTCTGCGGGAGTTCCTATTTTAGGGCATCTTGGACCGAGACTAACCCCGAAGCCTCCTGGTTAAAAAGTCGTTGTCATTGGCTGGGGGAGGTGCTGTCGAGGCCCAGCACCCCGATCTTCGCGGTCACAATCTTGGTTCGCCCGACGGCGGCAACAATCAAGGCCATCGCATCGATGACGATGAGGGTGTCTTTGGTAACGAGATACAGCCATTCCTCCATCGGCCGCTCCTCCAAGCCAGCCCAGGGGCGACCGCTGGAGAAACCCAACGGCCGCCCTCCAATCCCGGTGCCGGATCAATGGTAGTGGACGCCGTCCTGCAGTTTCCGGAGCACGTCGTCGTAGTGTTGCGCCACGTGACATCCAATCCGAGGTGTTCGGTCCGGACCTGTGGCAGGCAGGCTACGAATAGAGTCCCGACGCAATCAATATGCTGGGCTGTGTTTCAACCTGTTAAAGCACACTCTTCTCCCCGGTGCTATGGCGTCTTGGGGGCGCGACGCAGCTGATTTCCGAGCCATACGAGCCAGACCGCGGACCTATCACGCAAAAACTGTAGAATACTTCGCGACTAACTTGATAAACTGAGCCGCCGCCTCGCTACCCGGATGAGAGCAGAAAATGGCGGCGGTAGGTTGAACTGGGTTGCCCGCCTGCCTGGTGTGGACGCGATCGCGTTTTGCCTCAAGTATGAAAAGGGCCTTCCTATGCGCAAAACAGCCAAGGAGTTCCACGAGCAGAGCGCGGCTGCACCCTCACCATTCCCGCCGATAGCCGATTATGGGTTCCTATCTAACTGCCACACCGGCGCGCTCGTGGCCCCCGATGGGGCGATCGACTGGCTGTGCGTGCCCCGCTTCGACGCGCCGAGCGTATTCGGCAGTCTGCTCGACCGGGAGGCCGGACGCTTTCGGTTCGGGCCCTTCGGGATCAGCCATCCCACAACGCGAATCTACGAGCCGGGCACAAACGTTCTGGCGACGACCTGGAAGTCGCCGTCCGGCTGGATTCTCGTCCGCGAAGCGTTGACGATCAGCCCCCGGGATCACGAGGATAAGATCACACCGCACACCCGGCCTCCCGCCGATTACGACGCTGACCATCTGCTCGTGCGAACGGTCCTCTGCCTCGAAGGCAGGGTCGAGGTCGAGCTCGTCTGCGAGCCCGCCTTTGACTACGGTCGTGTGCCGGCGGAATGGAGCGCGGTCGACGGCGACCGCCATGTAGCCGATGCCAGTGGGGCGGAGCAGATGATCCGTCTGCACTCGGATCTCGCACTGGGAATCGAGGGCAGCCGCGTTCGGGCGCGCCACTTTCTGGAGCCGGGCGAGCGGGCATATTGCGCGCTCTCCTGGGCGGAAGGTCTCGCGGCACCGCGGGACGCCGACGCCGCCGAGGCGCGAATCGCAGCCACGGTTCGATACTGGCGTGCCTGGCTCGGAGGAGCCCGCATTCCCGACCACCGCTACCGCGACCACATCCAACGCTCGGCACTTGCCATCAAAGGTCTGACCTACATGCCAACCGGCGCAGCGGTCGCGGCTCTCACGACCTCCCTCCCGGAGACACCGGGCGGAGAGCGTAACTGGGACTACCGCTACACATGGATGCGCGACACGACATTCATGCTTCAGGCGCTCCATTGGCTCAACCTAGACTGGGAAGCGGACGAGTTCATGCAGTTCGTCGCTGACGTCGAACCGACCGAGGACGGTTCGTTGCAGATCATGTACGGCATTGACGGTCGCCGCGAGCTAACCGAGTCGAAGCGGGACGACCTCTCGGGCTACGCAGGTGCACACCCGGTCCGCGTGGGCAATGCCGCCTTTAGTCAGCGGCAGAACGACGTCTTCGGCGCCGTTCTCGACTCGATCCTACTCCACACACGTCGCAGCCGGCGTTTGCCGCGCCGGCTCTGGCCGATCGTTGAGGCGCAGGCGGCCTGTGCCACTCGTGTCTGGCGTGACCCTGACCAGGGCATCTGGGAGGCCCGGGGCAAGCCACAGCACTATGTGTCCTCTAAGTTGATGTGTTGGGTAGCCCTTGACCGCGCGAGCAGGCTGGCGGAGATCCGAGGCGACCCAAGTATTGCGGCGACATGGCGGGCAACGGCGGACGAGATTCGGGCGGACATCCTCGCTCATGGCGTCAGTGATCGAGGCGTGCTGCGCCAGCACTATGAGACGGATGCGCTCGACGCCTCGACGCTGCTGGCCGGGAGCTTTAAGTTCCTTTCGCATGACGACAAGCGCCTGCGGAACACCGTTCTTGCCGTCGCCGAGGGGCTGACAGAGAACGGCTTTGTCTTGCGTTACCGCACCGACGAGACCGACGACGGACTCTCCGGCAAGGAGGGAACGTTCATCATCTGCTCGTTCTGGCTCGTGTCCGCTCTTGCAATCGTGGGAGAGACCCAGCGAGCCCGCGACTTGATGGAGCGGCTACTGCGGATCGCCTCGCCTCTCGGCCTTTACGCCGAGGAATACGACCCGGAGACGGGTAGGCATCTGGGGAACTTCCCGCAGGCGTTTTCGCATCTCGCACTGATCGAGGCTGCGGCGCGCATGATCTTTCTCCAGGGGCTCGAGGAGTTCTGAACATGGAGGCATACAACGTAGTCATCATCGTGACGAACGCCGGCGGCGGCACCCTAGCTCGGCGCCTCGCGCCTCCGCTACACGCGTTAGCCTGCTCGTGCGTGGTGATTGGCTCCCGTCCGAGCCGCCTTCTGCCCCGCCGCGCCGATACGAAGAACGAGATCCCGGTGGCTGGGTGCACACATCAAGCCACGCGGCCGGACTAACGGGGCGCGCCGTGGTCGCACCATCCGGAGAGCAAATCGAGATCATAGCCGGGGATCAGCGCGCTGTGGTCGTCGAGGTCGGCGGCGGACTCCGCGGGTACTCCGCCGGCGGTCGGGAGATTCTTGATGGATATGGGCCCAAGGAGATGAGCTCCTCGGGCCGGGGTCAAGCGCTGATCCCGTGGCCAAACCGGCTGCAAGACGGTAGCTACGAGTTCGATGGGCGTCGCCACCAACTCCCGCTGAACGAGCCGGACCGCCGCAACGCGATCCACGGCCTCGTCCGCTGGGTCGCCTGGGCCATCTCCGCGCGCGAACCGAACCAGGTCGTGATGGAATACGTACTCCATCCGCAACCGGGCTATCCCTTCTCGCTCAGTCTTAATATCGAATACGCGCTCTTGGACGGCGGACTGCGGGTCCGGACAACGGCCACGAACGTCGGCGTGGATGCGTGTCCCTACGGGAGCGGTGCTCATCCGTACCTGACCCTCGGGACCGCTACCGTAGATCGTCTGATCTTGCACGCACCCGCGCGAACCGTGCTGCGGTCCGACGGGCGCGGCCTTCCGATAGGCACGGCAGCGTTGGAGGATACGGAGTATGATTTCCGGCAGTCGAGGCCGATCGGCTCGACAACGCTCGACCACGCGTTTACGGACCTAGAGCGGGATGGAGATGGCCTCGCTCGTGTCACACTCCGTGATCCGGATCGCGGAAAAGAAGTCTCGCTCTGGGTCGACGAGAGCTACCCCTATCTGATGCTCTTCACTGGCGACCCACTTCCCGACGTGCGCCGACGCAGCCTTGCCGTCGAGCCCATGACTTGTCCGCCGAACGCATTTCGGACCGGGGACGCTCTGATCAGGCTGGAGCCAGGCTGCTCGTTCACGAGCACGTGGGGCATCGCTCACGGGCGCGCATAGGCGCTAGCTTCTCTTTGTGGTTCCGGCCTTGGATGTTAAGTCTATTTGGGAGGGTGCCACCGCGGCTGATCTCCTGCATCGGTCGAGATATGCCGCTATGAAACAACAGGTGTGGATTCCTGTTCAGGGCCGCGCGCGCTCCTGTGTCAGTGAATAAGGGTGAGATTGAATCGTCGGATGGGCGAAGAATTGAGCGATCGACGAGGCATCAGTCCCGAAGACGATGAGAAGAAAGCCAGCGGCCAGAGCCAAGTTCTTCCAAAAATCCCAGAACAGCGCGCGCCCCATGCCGTTGCTTGAACTCCAAAAGTCGCTCGAACGCCAGAACTGCTTCCAGACTAGAGCGGTCACCGCGCAGTAGCCTGCGAGCACAAATGCGCAGGCACGATCTGCTACCCCCGAAACAACTCCCGCCGACATAAACACCTCGACAAACAGACCGACTAGTATCAATCCGGTTGCCCCCGCCTTGCTCGGCAGTGCCTGTTCCGCCTGCGCCAGCGCACTGCGGAAGTCGAGGACCTTATCGAGGGCGCTAAACGGCAGAAATAGGAGAACGAGAACCACTCGAATCGCCAGAGCGAGACCGATACTAAGAGCCGACATGTACACTGCCCTGATATGGCGACATGGGCTGTGATCTTTAGCGTTGCGACCTGCGCGTTTGCCCCAACGTTGTAGACTGTCAAGCAGCGAGAGGCCGCCGGATGACGAACCAGGTGACTACGATTAGCGGCAGGGCGACGATGCTACCGGCCGAGAAGATCGTGGAGAATGACAGTCCGATGGAATCTCGCAACGGACCGGTTCCGAACGCGGCAACGCCATAGCCGAGTTGATAAAACGCGATCATCGCCCCTGCCATCACGGCCGAGAGGTGGGGAAACTCATCACCGCTGAAGCTGATGCTGAATGGCAGAAATGCCGAGCATGCGAGGCCGGCTAACTCAAAGACGATTATTCCCTCGGTTTGGTCCTGCACGCGAGCGGAGGCTTGAAAAACGATGAGCAGCAGGATCGGAAGCGCTAGATAGATCCAGCGCGCAGGCACGGCTCGGGAGATGACTGCGATCAGCACGCGTCCGACTGTCACCATCGCCCAGAAGGCCGCCAGCGCGAACGAGGCGCCTTGGGCCGAGACGCCCCGTTCCACGCTCAGATAGAGCCTCACCCAGTTGCCGTTCAGCGTCTCGAGGATGCCATAGAGAAACACGGCAGCGGCATAGAACCAGAACCTATCCGGCAAATTCCTCAAACCGGTCGGTGCCGGCGCGCCGGCGACAGCTGTACCGGCGGAGGCGCTCAGTGGCTCCGCAAGAGCAATGCCGAAGATCAGCATCATGATACAAGCCACTACGACGGGGAGCAGCCACCAGGCACCCAGACCGACGACGATCGCCACCAGCACTGGGGCCAGGGCGGTGCCCAACCCAAGCAGCGCATTCAGTGCCAGAACCGCTGCATCGGCGCGCCCCGGGAAGAATGCCTCGGCGTATGTGTTGAGCGCCATGACCGTCGCGCCAAAACCGAGGCCCAACGCCCCGGTGGCGACCAGCAGCACGCCGAACGCCAGGTCCGGTGCCCCGAGCAGCAGCCGAGTCAGAGCCAGCAGAGCCATTGAGACAATATTGGCGGCAAATCCGACCAGCAGCACTCGGCGCAGGCTCCATCGGCGAGCCAGTTTCGGCGCCAGGCCGGAGGAAAGGATAGCAAGGACCACCTGAGGTACGAACATCGTCCCGTAGCGGGTGCTGTCGAAACCGAACCCGTCGGGGCTTGTGAAAATTGAGCTGGCCGCAGGGAACGTCACGAGAGTCAAACCCTGCACGACGGCGGCGGAGTAAACCACGCCAATCTCGGTGCGGTTTGCCGTTGCGGCAGTGTTCATGGCCACGGTTTTCGCCGCCTGCCTCCCGCAGCCGGTTTCGGGGTTGGTCCGGCGCCGGTCATCGGTGTCGTCGTCGGCTCACCCCAGCCTCTGCAACAGGTGATCTCCTATGCGTATCGCATTGGCAATCGCGGTCAGGGACGGGTTCACTGCGCCGATGCTGACAAAGAAACTCGTGTCCACGACATAGAGGTTGTCGAGTTCATGCGCCTTGCAGTTGGGATCCAATACGGAGGTCTTCGCGTCCACACCGAACCGGCATGTTCCGGCCTGATGGGCACAGCCCGCGATCGGGATGTCGGTCTTCATATAGATGTTGCGCGGGATCAGGTGCTCCGGATGCATGCCCAAATGGTGCAGCATCGATTTCAGCTTATCGTACAACTTCTGCTTGGGCACCTGGTTGTTTGGTGTGTCAATGTCAGATTGCCGGATCTGTCGACCGTCACGCGATTTTCAGGATCCGGGAGGTCTTCGGTCGAGAGCCAGAAATCGACCGCGTGGTGTGCGAGGTCGCCAAGCAGACCCGTCGGGAGCAGCGCAGTCGCGAGCGGCTGCTCGCCGCGGTACATCGGGCCGAGAGACTTGCCGATCATCTGGATGTTGCCCATCGGATACTCGAACCCGTCCATCCCAAAATAGAAGTCGTTCAACGAAAGGGTCTTCTGGAAGATCGTCGGGTTGGGTTCGTGCGAGATCGCGAGCACGGCCTGACTGTTGTGGAACATGTAGTTGCGCCCCACCTGATCCGAGCCGTTGGCAAGCCCGTTTGGGTGCTTGTCATTGGCCGACATCAGCAAAAGCTTGGCCGTGTTCGCCGCACCACATGAGACGACGACGATTTCACCGTGGAACGTTTCCCTTTCCCCTCCGACTTCGGCGACGACCTCTGTGACCGCCGTCCCTTCGGTGTTCGTCTCTAATTTGACGGCCTTTGCGTTGCGGAGCAGCGTCACATTGGGGAATTCGAGAGCAGGTCGCACGGCCACAATTTCTGCGTCGGACTTGGCGTGCACGAGGCATGGAAAGCCATCGCAAGTCCGACAGCGGATGCAGGTGCTGTACGCCATGTTCCGCTCGTCCATCATGACGGCACAGGGAGCCGGGAATGGATGGTAGCCGGCTGCCGTCAGGTCGTCGAAGAGCCGCTGGATGCGTGGCTCATTGGAAACCGGCTCGCACGGATACGGTCCGCTGGCGGGAGGCTCGGTCGGATCGTGATCCCTTAGCCCGTGGACGTGGTACATCTGCTCGGCTCTTGTGTAATACGGCTCCAGTTCTTCGTAGGTGATCGGCCAGGCCGGGGAGATGCCATCGTAATGCCGCAACTCGCCGAAATCCTGCTTGCGGAGGCGGTACAAGGCCGCGCCAAACATCTTTGTGGCGCCGCCGACGAAATAGTGTACCTGCGGCTGGAACGGTCTACCGTCGCGGTCGTACCATGTATCCGGCGAGACATAGCGGTTCTGCACGAAGACCGCTGTCGCATCCCAGTTCTCCACCTCGCGCTTGAGCCAGTCGCCGCGCTCAAGGATCAGGATGTTCTTGCCCGAGGGTGCCAGTTGTCGGGCGAGCGTGCCGCCGCCCGCCCCGCTGCCGATGATGATGACGTCGAAGCGCTTATCCATACCCGCCTCCTGCTAGAGACCGGGGCTGCTTTGCATGATGCCGCCATCCGCGAAGATGGTCGTTGCGGTGAGATAGCTCGCGCCATCTCCCGCGAGGAACGCGACCACGGTGGCAATCTCCTCCGGGCGCGCCATGCGCCCGAGCGGTATCGCCGCATTGAGCCGGGCAAGCTCGACCGGGTCGTTCATTGTCCGGAGGTTGATTGGCGTCGCAACCGCGCCGGGGCCGACCCCCACGACTAGAATGTTGTGTTTAGCGAGTTCGACGCCCGCGGTGCGCGTGAGCATGCGCATGCCGCCTTTGGTCAGACAATACGCGGTGTTGCCGGGCATCGGCCAGTCCTCGTGCACCGAGGTGATGTTGACGATACGACCACCACCACCCTGCTTGATCATTTGCTTGGCGGCAATTTGCGTGCCGAAGAAGGCACTCTTGAGGTTGATCGCCATCACCTTGTCGTATTGATCCTCAGTTGTGTCGAGGACCGAGGTGCGCGTTTCAATACCAGCGTTGTTCACCATGATATCCAGGCGGCCGAACCTGCTCACCGCGGAGTCGACAAGTTTCTGCAGATCGGCGAGCTTGCTCACATCGGCCTCGACTCCGATGGACTGATCGCCGAGCTTGGCTATCTGCTGCTCGAGCGCCTCGGTCGCCGCGGGATGAACCACATAGTCGATGACGATGCTGGCACCTTGCCGGGCCAGTTCGAGAACGATCGCCTGACCGATTCCGCTGTTGCCGCCAGTGACAATGGCGACCTTGTTCTTTAACGACATGGTAATCTCCTTGCTTCCAGGTTCCTCGCATGTCTCCCAAGCCTGAATCAATGGTCACGGATTTCGTCTGAAATCGTGGCCGGTTCATGTTGCTCCATCCTCGCTCGGGGAGCAGTTGCAATCCTTTGCTCCGCGGCCAGTTGGTCAATAAGGTTGGCGACGAGGCCGGTCCAGCCCGTCTGGTGCGACGCGCCGCACCCGCGGCCATTGTCGCCGTGGAAGTATTCATGGAAGGGGATGTAGTCCTTGAAATTGGGATCGCTCTGGAACTTTCCATACCCGCCGAAAACGGGGCGCCTGCCGTCGGCGTCACGACGAAAAATGTTTATGAGGCGACGACACAACTCGTCAGCGATTTCGTCGAGCGTCAACATGGTCCCCGATCCAGTCGGGCATTCGACTTTGAGCCTATCGCCATAGAACTGATGGAAGCGGCGCAGGTTTTCGATCAGTAAATAATTGACCGGCATCCAAATGGGTCCGCGCCAATTCGAGTTACCCCCGAATAATCCGCCATCAGACTCTCCCGGAAGATACTTCACCCGATAATGTATCCCGTGATACTCGAAATCATATGGATTATCGAGGTAGGAGCGGGACAAGGCTCTGATCCCGTACGGGGAGAGGAATTCAGTCTCGTCGAGCAGGCGCCGCAAAATTCGCGTCATCCGGAAGACCCGCGCTAGGGCAAACAGGCGGCGCCCTTCCACGCCCTCCTCGTTCCAGCGCGAGACAAGTGCCACCAAATCGGGCCGCTGCTGGCGATATCGTTCTATATTGGCCCAGAGTCTGGGGTGCTTGTCGATCACCTCCTGTTCAACAGCGCCGACGGCGAACAGCGGTATTAGCCCGACCATCGAGCGCAGACGCATCGGGATTTTGTGCCCCGACGGCATCGAGAGGACGTCATAAAAGAAATTGTCGGCATCATCCCAGAGCCCAATCCCCCGTTTGCCCATATCCGTCATTGCCCGGGCGATATAGAGGAAGTGCTCCAGAAACTTGATCGCCATGTCCTCGTACACCGGATCGCGGCGACCGAGTTCTATGGAAACGCGAAACATATTGAGGCAAAACATTGCCATCCAGGCGGTGCCGTCGGATTGTTCGATAGAGCCGCCGGTCGGTAATGGCGCGCCGCGGTCGAAGACCCCAATATTGTCGAGGCCGAGAAAGCCGCCCTCAAAGATGTTCAAGCCGTGCGGGTCTTTTCGATTTACCCACTAGGTAAAGTTCAGCAACAGCTTATGAAAAACCCTTTCCAGGAAGCCAAAGTCACCAGTGCCACTCTGATCGCGATCTTTCTCGAACACGCGCATTGCTGCCCAGGCGTGCACCGGGGGATTGACGTCGCCGAACGCCCACTCATACGCCGGCAGCTCGCCGTTCGGATGCATCAGCCAGACCTCGCATAGCAGCAGAAGCTGCTCCTTGGCGAAATCTGGATCGATCAAAGAAAGCGTGACGCAATGAAAGGCGAGATCCCAGGCTGCGAACCAGGGATATTCCCACTTGTCAGGCATAGAGATGATATCGGCGACAATAAAGTGTCGCCAATCGCTGTTGCGCCCGTGCTTCCGGTTCTCGGGAGGCGGCGGCTGAGCTGGATCGCCATCGAGCCAATGCTGCACATTGAAGTCATAAAACTGCTTGTTCCACAGCATTCCGGCGAAGGCCTGACGCTGTATCCGTCGCATGTCCTCGTCGGCAATGCTTCTCTGGAGCGTCGCGTAAAAGGCATTCGTCTCGGCAATGCGCCCGGTAAAAACATCATCGAAGCCGTCAAAGCCGCTCGGTCCTTTCTCACCGGCGGAGAGCCGCACCCGGATCGTAGCGCTGCTTCGTGCCGGGATCTCGCGCAGGTAAAGTCCAGCGACTTTGGTGCCTTCGCCGGCAGCGTTTACCGCTTCGGCCCGGTTGTGGACAACGTATTCGTGGAAGGCATCCTTGAAGTGGCCTGGTGCAGCACTAAAGCCGAACAGTCGGTGGAAATTGGTTTCGTTGTCGCAGAACAGCAGGCGATCCGCGCCCTCGAAGTGAATGCGAAATTCGCCCAGCTGAGCATGCTTAGCAATGACGTTGCGGTCGCCCTGATCCTTCAATGATGGTTTCTCGGCGCCAGCCGACCAGCTCCAGATGTTGCGGAACCAGGCTTGCGGCAGGACATGGATGGAAGCCTTCTCCGGGCCGCGGTTATTGACAGTTACCCGCATCAGCACGTCATCAACATCCGCTTTGGCATATTCGACCTCGACATCGAACTAACGGTCGTCGTCGAAAATACCGGTATCGATCAGTTCGAACTCCATCGCCGCCGAACCACGACGACGTGCGTTCTCGTCGATCAGCCATTGATACGGATAAGCGGCTTGCGGCAGCTTGTAGAGCATGCGCGCGTAAGCGTAACTGGGGACAGCATCGAGATAATAATACAGCTCCTTGACGTCCTCGCCGTGGCTGCCCTCCCCGTTGGTCAGGCCAAACAACCGCTCCTTGAGGATCGGATCGCGGCCGTTCCACAGGGCGATCGACAGGCACAGCAGCTGCCGGTCATCGGAAAAGCCGGCAATGCCGTCCTCGCCCCAACGATAGGCGCGGCTGCGCGCCTGGTCATGAGTGAGATAATCCCATGCGGTTCCGCCGGGACTGTAGTCCTCGCGCACCGTCCCCCATTGTCGCTCGCTGAGATACGGGCCCCAGCGACGCCAGTTTTTCGTGCCTTTGCGACTTTCTTCGATCCGGCGCTTTTCGGCGTGAATCGCTTGCGGCATGTGCGGTCTCTCCCGTCCCGCGGCTTCGATTTTTAGGCGTGCCTAGTGTGCCCCGCCTGCTCGAGCAGACGCCACGCGTCCAAAGTGCAGGCGACAGACCAGGCCTGTGCCGGGGCGCCGCGGGGATGGTGAGGCGGGTCCCCGTCGAAGATCTCGCCGAGAGTACCCACCGCTTGGTCCCACAGCGCATCGCTCATCGACGCAAGCACAGCTTGCGCCGCCTCTGCGTCGCCGGTAACTCGATGGACGGCGAGGCTGAACGGTCCGAGAAGCCAGGCCCAGACCGGCCCCTGGTGATAACCGCCATCGCGTTCGAGGACGCTGCCGCCGTAGCGTGGATGGTACTCGGAGCTGCCGGGTGCCAGCGAGCGCAACCCATAAGCCGTGAGAAGGTGGTGTCTGCAGACCCGCACGACTCTCGCCTGATCGTCCGAATTGAGTGGACTGTGCGGCAGGCTCACGGCAAGGATTTGGTTGGGCCTGATGCTGGCATCGTCGCCATTGGGACCGTCGATCACATCGAACAAACCCTCGCCGTCCGGCCGCACAAATCGCGCAAAACTTTGTGTTACGATGTCCGCTGGCGCGCTGAAGCTATCCGGCTCGGCCAATCGTCCAGCGAACGAGCCCATGACGCGTAATGCATTGTACCACAATGCATTGATTTCGACTGGCTTGCCGATGCGCGGGGTGACGACCCAGTCACCGACCTTTGCATCCATCCAGGTCAGTTGCACGCCCGCAGCACCAGCCTTGAGCAGACCATCCGTGGGATCCACTCCAATGCAGTAGCGGGTTCCCTTCCGGTGCCATTCGATTATATCGGAGAGGATCGGGAAGACGCGGCGCAACGCGGCAAGATCTGCGGTCGCATCGAAGTAGGTGCGCCATGCCTCAAAAAACCATAGCGATGCATCTGCCGTGTTGTAGTCGGCGCGATCCCCGGCTCCCGGGAAGACGTTGGGCAGCATTCCTTGGCTGACGAAACTTGCGAATGTCTCGAGGATGCGACGCGCTGTCTCGGATCGGCCCGTCGCCAGTGTTAGGCCCGGTAGGCTGATCATCGTGTCCCGGCCCCAATCCCCAAACCACGGATAGCCCGCTATGACCGACTGACCGTCAGGTACGCTAGGGAGCGGCCGAGCAAATAAGAAAGCATCGGCAGCAAGCGCAAGTCGGGCGATCCAGTCGGGCGCCTGCTGCATTGCCGGGCTGCTGGCCGTCGCAGTGGCGACCGCTGCGCGGTCATGGTCGAGACGGCGGGACAACGCGGCCGTGAGGTCTACCGACGGCCTAGGTTCGAGGCTTGCAACGATCCCGCACCATTGTCCAGGGATCAGCGGCATCGTTACCTCGCCGACGCAGAGATGATTATCAATCGAGTCCAGGCCGCGCTCGGCTTCGACCGGAAGAGCGAAATCCCGGTACCAATCACGCTTGGCGACGATGTCGCCACCGGTCGCGCGAATGGTCAGCCGAAAGAGCTGGGCATTCGTGACCATGAGACTCTCGCCATCGACTCGAATTCCGGGCTCAAAGCCACCGATTGAAGTCGTCCCATGGTGGTCGCGGTCGTTGGCCAACAAAGTCACCCGCAAGGACAGTCGATCATCCGGCGGATCGGCCCCCGGCCGCAGGAGCCATGCGGCATAGGTCGTATGAGCGCCGGGCTCCATCCAAATCCGCGCTTTTATTTCGCGACCGCCGACTTCGTAGGTCCATACGGGAACGGAGTAGTCGAGATGAAAGCTGCCAATCCGGACATGACCGGCCGGAGCGATGTCGCCGCTCTTCCATCGGTTCGTGAACAGCGGCCAAGAATGAGAGTCTTCGATCAGCGTAGCATCGGCCTTGGCAAGTATCAGCCGACGGCCGAGCGGCGATGCGACCGGCGCAATCAGCAATCCGTGATAGCGGCGAGTCAAACTGCCGGCAATCGTGCCACTCGCATAACCGCCGAGCCCATTGGTAATCCACCATTCGCGTCGCTCTGCCTGCCTGAGGTCACCGCAGATCGCGCGCGTGAATCTGATCGGGCATGGGGCCGCAATGGATGATTGATGGTGTTGCGCGGGTGACAGCAGTGGTCCAGAGGCGCCGCTCTTCGATTTGAGCTCGCTCATTTTTGAGCCTCGCGAGGACTAAACGAGAAGGCGCCGCGCAGCGATTGCATCTTTGCGTCGGCGGCAATGTAGAGAAAACCGCCAGCCAGCCCGAAATTCTTGAGGAACGGCCAAAAGTTCTCATTCCACGCATCGCCGTTGAACGGGAAACTCCAAAAGTTGTGGAACAGAACCGCTGTCGCGACCACGTAGAATATGAACAGTAAGGCCGCCTGACGACGATAAAAGCCAAACAGGATGCAAAAAGGACCGACAGCCTCGAGGGTACCTCCGAGCACCAACAACAGCACCGCGATCGCCGGGGGAAACGAAATCCACCCGTGGGCGGCTTGCGCCATCGCCGATTGGTAGTCGAATATCTCGTTGAGGCAACTGAAAGGAAATAACAGCACCAGACAAAGCCGGGCGATGAACGCAAGGAAGCGATGCTGTTCTGTCGTGGTCTGCTCGGCTGCAGGAACCCAACTTTGAGTTTGAGATGTCATTCCTATTCCTCCACCAGTCGTATGGCGTGGCCGTTCGGATCACGAACCATCAGTGCTTTCTTGAAGCCCAGTTCAGCCTGCGTTTCTTGGGGGATCGACACAATGTCCGGCGTAATGAATTGTGCGCCTGCTTTGCGCAATCGATCGGCCGCCGCCTGAATATCTTTGGTAACCAATGTCGTCTGCCAATGCCAGAGATCAATAGCTTTGGTATCGACGGGCATCGGCCGACCACCGGGGGGCGTCTTGTAGTCGAGGAACTCGATGTGTGGCGGCTGCGAGATTGGCATGATCGGCGTGACGAGGCACGTGTCGTTGAATAGATCGTCCAGCACCTCCTGCGTTACCCCGGTGTTAAATGTGACCCTGCCGACGTCAAACCCCAGCAAATCTCGGTAGAACGCCACCCCCTTTTCCGTACTGTCCACGGTCATTGCCGTATGGCTGAGTCCAAGGAACAGTCGGCTGGTCGGCTTCTGCCATGCCGGGTCGCCCTTGCCGGCCGGGAAGTAAATCAATTCCAGATCGTGACCTTCCGGGTCGCGGAACTTGACCGCCTTGATGCCGGCTGCCCCAGGGTTTGATTCAGGGATCGTGATCGGGTTTGCCGAAACCTGCTGGACGTTGTTCTCTTGCAGGATCTTGTACGCGGCATCCATGTCGCGGACGACGATGGCCATATGCTCGAACCACTCGTCATTGCTGTATGAGGGTACTGGGATCGGCCGGCCCGTAGGAGGCGATATGTACTGCGTGAGCTCAACCATCTGCTCACCCAATTTCAAATGGACGATCCGCATGTTGGTGTTGAAAACCCCTTCCATTTTGTCGTATTCGCCACCGACTACGCGAAAATCGGACACCTTCTCGAAGGACAGGACTTTGGTAAAGAAAGCCATTTCCCGGTCGACATCCGCTACCGTAAAGCCGATCATTGCGAGCCGCTCGACATCGCCCGGCAGACGATCGCGCGCATAGCCGGCACTGCCCGATAATGCCACCATCAGCACCAAAATACCGGCAGCTAACAATGCCCGGGGGAGGCCCGCGAAGCTTCCGTTCGCTGCTTCCCGCCCCACAGGTCGCCGAGTTGGCTTCATCGACAAACGCGACGTGGGGCTTGAATCAGACATCGTCGAGTAATCCATTGAAGTTCCTTCTTCTAACCCGGGTCTATTGAGAACGGTCCTACCTCCACGATCACCCACGCAATGAGGCTAGTATCACGCCACCTCACGCGCAGTGCGGCTGGACCGGTCATCGGTATGCTCAATATCCGTCATCCGCGCCTGACCATTAGTGATGAGCCGTGCCCCTCGCCGGAAGCTAAGGAAGTTCCACGCCCAGTTCAGCATGACTATCAGGCGGTTTCTATATCCGATGAGATAATAGATGTGCGCGAAACACCACAGCAGCCAAGCAGGAAGGCCGCTAAGCTTGACGTGCCCAAGGTGCGCCACCGCGCGGCTCCTTCCGATGATAGCCAGCATCCCGAAATCGCGGTATTGGAACGGGGGGACGGATCGCCCTCCGGCGCGGGCGGCAATTACACGAGCGACATAGGCCCCTTGTTGTTTGGCAACCGGAGCTACGCCGGGAAGCGGCTCGCCTCCGCCGCTAGTGAAAAGAGCCGTATCTCCCAGCACGAAAATATGTGGACGCCCGGGCAGCGAAAGATCCGGCTCGACCTTGACCCGTCCCGCCCGGTCGCTCTCCGCGCCGAGCCATTGGCCGGCGGGAGACGCCTCCACCCCCGCCGACCACATGATGG
>AmSFosDRAFT_100054_pt1 | contig 27212 bp, 25 predicted proteins | sample FosCloommunities_FD_10275 | JGI IMG/M metagenome (IMG submission 10275)
GCCTGCAGGTCGACTCTAGAGGATCCCACCAGGAAACAGCCTAGGAACCCGCTCGCTGATAATCGCTTGGCTCGGCGCCGACCATGATGGCAAGCGTCCCGGCCGCAGCGCGAACCGGGCCGCCGCTCACTGGGGCGTCAACAAAGGAGTGCCCAAGCTCGTGCAGTCGTGTTGCCAACTCGCGCGAGGCAACCGGTGAGATCGTCGACATATCGATGAAGAGCGTTCCAGGCTTTGCCCCGTGTACGGCTCCACGATCCCCGAAGAGTACCTCTGTAACCTGAGGCGCGTCGGGTACGCATGTGACAATTACTTCACTGGCCGCCGCCACCACTGTGGGATCGGCCACCTCGATCACGCCATCGGCTTTTAGGCGTTCGATTGCCTCGCGGCGAACGTGCGCACAGGACGTAACAGAGAAGCCCGCTTTCCTTAATGAGCGTGCCATCGGTTCTCCCATCGCACCGATTCCAAGAAAACCTACATGTTGATTAACCACGGGGAAAACGTTTGCTGACGCGAAGATAGATTCATGCTAACCGCTATCAAACGACCGACTTTTGACGAGATGAATCTCTCGACCGGCAAACGTGTGCGCCTACACCGCCTCATGTTCGAGCATGGTCCGGCTAATGGAACGCTGATGATTCTTCCTATCGATCAGGGGCTCGAGCATGGGCCGATCGATTTCTTCGACAATCCCGACGCACTCGATCAGGATTGGGTGTATCGTCTTGCAGTCGCAGGAAATTTTTCTGCGATTGCCTCGCACATTGGGTTAGCAGAGAAATATCACAAACACTACGCCGGCAGAATCCCCCTCGTCTTAAAGGTGAATGGGAAGACGAATCTCCCGCCCGACGACGATGCGTTCTCGCCACTCACATCCTCTGTTGAGGATGCCGTCCGCCTAGGTGCCGATGCCGTAGGCTATACGTTGTACGTCGGAAGCCCCGCCCAAGCCGACGACCTTGCCCAATGTAACGAAGTTCGCCGCGAGTGCGAACGATCTGGCATGCCGCTCATCATTTGGGCGTACCCGCGCGGTTCGGCGGTTAAGGCAAAAGGTGGGATCGACTCACTTTATGCCATCGACTATGCTGCCCGCGTGGCGTCTGAGGTAGGCTGCGATATCGTCAAACTCAACGAGCCGAAGTGGGATGCCGAGGCGGCGGCAAAGTCACCCAAGCCGTACAATACTCTGCAATTTGGCGATCAAGAAGGGCTCGCGAGGGTCGTGAGATCCGCCGGACGTTCGCTCGTGCTCGTTTCTGGTGGAAGCAAACTGGGTGATGACGCGACCGTGCACAAAGCGAAGATCGCAATGGAGGCCGGATGCGTTGGGTTGATCTTCGGTCGTAACATGTGGCAACGGAAATGGGAGGATGCCCTCTCGATGTCGCAACGGATGCACGATCTCATGAAGTCATACGGTGTATGACCATCGAGGAACGGGTGAATGCAGCACTCGATAAAGTCCGCCCCGGTATCCAGGCCGACGGCGGCGAAGTTTGGTTGATTAAAGTAGAAAACCAAGTAGCCTTTGTCCAAATGCTCGGCGCGTGCGGCGGCTGCCCAGCCTCGAATATCACGCTCAAAGGTGCAATTGAAGCGATCGTCACAAGCGACGTCCCTGAAATTACCGAAGTCCTTCAAATTTGAGCCGGCCTGCTACCTTGTAGCAACTTCCAGGAGAAACCCCCTAGTATTCATCGTGGCGCTTGAACCATAAGCCTGGGTCTTCTTCATTACGCCCGAGCGGCGCGCGATCGAGCCACTGATACATGCCCCACAGCGCGTCGAGACCGCGAGCATACGCGGAATACGTGTGGTAGACGACGCCTTCGTTCAGGACAAACGCGCTTACACCGGGCTGCTCGCGAGTATACGTTGGCCAGTCGGTTCCACTGCTTGAGGCAATGTCGCGTGCCCAACCTTCTTTCCCGGCCTCAAGGGACGCTTTGGTATCCTTCGGAGCAAAATTGTATTCTACAGTGCCAGATTGTTGCTGCTCCGGTGTGATGCCAACTTGAAAATCCAAGTTGAAGTCGCTATCAAACGACGAGGCCCACGGAAACATCCATCCCATCCTCCGCCTATATTCTACAAGCTTCTCGATCGGCGCACGTGAAACGGCGCAGAGCGTGACATCATGATGGGCTAAGTGCACTGCAAATCCATTGAAGCCATCTGCAATCGACGAACACGATAGACATCCACCCGTGTAGTCAGGACCGAACATGAAGTGATAAACGAGAAGCTGCGAGTTTCCACGGAAAAGATCGGCAAGGGTTGCGCCGCCACTTTCGATCTGGAAACGATAGGGTTTATCGATGCGAACCCAAGGTAGCTCCTGCCGCAGCCGGGCTAACTCATCGCTCTTTCGCGTCAGCGCTTTTTCTTGCGCGAGCAACTCAAGGCGAGCCTTACGCCACTCATCGTGCGTAGCGACTCGGTGTTGCGCAATCACGTTATTTGACATGATCTCCTCCTAACAGCGTGAAATGTTCCTCGAGAAGGCCAACGAAATATGACCAGCCTCTCTCATGCGCACGTCCTAACGCATCATCCGGAAGGCCCGAATGCCGCAGTGTTAGCAAGGTTTCATCGCCTTTCTCATGAAACGTCAACGTCACTACGGTTTCAAAACCGTGTGTATTCATCGACATCCACGTGTGTTCGATCGTATTGGCTCGATCGAGCAGCGTAAAGCGTCCAAAATGCGGCCTGGGTTCTCCATCATCGTTGAGATGGAGCCAGTAAAATAATCCGTCGACTTTCGGATTAAAAATCAATTTCGCAGCATCGTGCCATGGATTGCATGGAATCGTCGGATTCAACCATGCATCGTACACGTCGGACTTCGCCGCCGGAATTGTGCGGGTGAGTGTGAGTTCGAAAGTCTTTGGCTTCGTTTCAGTAATCATGACATTTCCTTTCGTTGTTTCTGAAAGTACGTTTCTATACGATCCAGGTGCCGATTCCAGAATTGCTCGTATTCCTTCAACCAACTTGAGACTGCACCAAGCGGCGCTCCCGTGAATTGCATGATGTGGTCGCGCCCTTGTTTATCGCGCCGAATTAACCCAGCGGCTTCGAGCACTTTGAGATGCTTCGAAACCGCGTTGAGCGACATATCGAAGGGCTCGGCGATCTCAGTGACGCGTGCCGGCGCCTCCGCGAGGCGAGCGAGGATCGCTCGACGTGAGGGATGGGAGATCGCCTCGAGGACGGTACTCAGCGTGTCCATGGCTATATTCAACCACAAGGTTGAATATCTGGCAAGCCTCTACAGATCCATCGACGAGGCGATGGGATGAACTTTTACAGGTGGGAGTATTGATCTAGTCGATCAGTGGCTGTCACAGTGCCCACAGTACCAGCTCACAGCGCCGGTATGCGTCACTGGGACCATATGCTCGCGGGCCGCCCGGCGTCCGCACTTTGCACAGGCGAAGCTCTGTCTGATCGGGGCGCCGACCGAACCACTCTGGCTTCGGAGCGCAGCATACGACACGACCACGATAGCAATCCCCAGCAGCAGGGGAAGATAGCCGAAGAATGTATTGAGCTGATCGGGAGAAATGACTGGATTCATCCGCTTCGCCTAGTTCTTGAAATAATCTGCGTTAATGGCGATAAAGTTCGTCCACTTTTCTGGAACATCGGAATCGGCAAAAATGGCCTCGACGGGACAGGCAGAAACGCAGGCTCCGCAATCGATGCAGACTTCAGGGTCGATAAACAGCTGATCGTCCGACTCTTCCGCATGGATACAATCCACCGGACAGACGTCGACACACGATTTGTCCTTCGTGCCGATACAGGGTTCCGTGATGACATAGGCCATGATCTGAGATGCTATCCCTTTTGCAAATGCGGCGCTAGTGGAAAAAGCGCACACAGTATTAGTAGGGACCAACCCTTAGCCCTGCCAGCCCCGCCCGTTTCTGGGGCTCAGCCTGTCATTCGTCGTCCAGCTATTGCCCGCAGGATGAGCAAGAGTAGCACTGCTCCGACGATGGCGGAAATCCAACTTCCAACGCCACCTGCGGCAAAATCCGTATGCCCCGGGAGCGAAAAAAGCCACCCACCGATCAAGGCACCTAAAATGCCAACAACAATATTACCCAAGATTCCGCCCGGGCCGGAGCCCGGCACGATCCACTTCGCGATAAACCCAACAAATAAACCGAAGAGAACGAATAAGAGAATCCCCACTTTTCCCTCCAAACACTAAACGCCCGAGAATCACCGAAACTAGGGCTTGACTTGGAATGCTATACCTTTTGTCCAAGCGGCGCTAGTAGAAAAAGTGCACAGCGGATTGGCAGGGCCACCCGCAGCCCCGCCGCACCGTTTTCCCCAAGGCTAGGCTGCCGTTCGCCGTCCACCGATCGCCCGCAAGATGAGCAACAGTACCACCGCTCCGATAATAGCGGAGATCCAGCTGCCAAGTCCGCCCGAAGCGAACCCGGCATGCCCTACCAGCGAAAAGAGCCAGCCGCCAATGAACGCACCCAGAATTCCGACAATGATGTCACCCAGGATTCCACCTGGGCCTGAACCGGGCACGATCCATTTCGCGATAATCCCAACAATTAGACCAAAGAGAATGAATAAAAGAATGCCCACTTTTCCCTCCAGACTCGAGGCATCCGAGAGACACCTCGGTTGCTATCTCCTTCCCAGGGCGTCCACGAATTAAACGGAATATCTTTCCCATGAACAATGCGTGCGCGGGATGTGGCCGTCAGACCGCGCTAACGTACCATGGCAACCAGTGGCTTTGCGCACCGTGCATTCAGCGCCGTAATGCAACGGCTGCACTTCCGCTCCTGGGAGCGGCGATTGCGACCGCTGGCGTTCTGGCCGGTAGTGCCTTTCTCGTCGAGAAATTTCAAAAGGATCGGACCGATCCCGAATCTGCAATCAATCAATTGAGCAGCCGCCTTTTCGGGGGCCGAGGCGCCTCCACGCTCCGCTCGTTTTCACGCGACCTCACGCAACTTGCGCAAGAGGGTAAACTCGACCCGGTCATCGGCCGCCGGGATGAAATCGAACGGGTCGTCTCGATTTTGGCACGCCGTAGCAAAAACAATCCGGTCCTCGTCGGGGAGCCCGGCGTCGGGAAAACCGCGATCGTAGAGGGCTTGGCACAACGAATCGTCAACGGCGAGGTGCCGCTCAAACTGCGAAATAAACACGTCCTTGCACTCTCGCTCGGTCCACTGATCGCGGGTACGAAATATCGCGGTGAATTCGAAGGGCGGGTAAAAAATATCCTCGACGAGATCAAACGTGCTGCTCGTGAGATCATTCTCTTCATAGACGAAGTGCATACGTTGGTCGGTGCAGGTGCCGCCGAGGGAGCGCTCGATCTCGCCTCAATGATCAAACCTGAGCTTGCGCGTGGAGAATTGCAATGTATCGGCGCCACAACCTTTGACGACTATCACAATTATATCGAATCCGATCCGGCGTTGGAACGGCGTTTTCAGCCTGTGATGGTCGAGGAGCCTTCGGTCGAGCAGGCGACCTCGATTCTGTTCGGTTTGCGCGAGAGCTATGCCACGCACCACAACGTAACGATCACCGATGAGGCCGTCAAAGCCGCCGCAACACTTTCCGCTCTGCACATACACGACCGTTACCTCCCCGACAAAGCGATCGACGTCCTCGATGAAGCCGCAGCATCGGTCGCCCTTTCGGGGCACAGCATTGTGACGGAAGAGCACGTCAATGCCGTTGTCATGAAGTGGAAGGCGATCGTCTCCTCCTTTGAACGGCGCGGTCCTATCCGCTAGCCGGTAACATCCGTAAATACCCGTAAGGCGTTCTCGCCTAAGATCCCGCGAATCTGGTCGTCGCCGTAGCCACGCTTAACCAATCCACGCGTGATATTCGGCAGATCTCGACAGTCGCCAAACCCTTGCAAACGGACAGTCGGGTCCAAGCGATCCTCTTTGCGAAAACCAAGACTCTTGTTCTCGGGGGAAAGCAACGGTATGAGTATCTCATCCGGAGCCTGCAACGGCCAATCCGTTCCAATCGCGACATGTTCCCATCCGACCAAATTCGCGATGTAGTCGATATGGTCGAGCATGCAATCAATTGTTGGCAACGTCTGATCGGTGAGAAATGCGGGCACTGTCACTACGCCGATAACTCCACCAGTATCTGCAATAGCACGTAAGGCATCGTCACTCTTCCCGCGAGCGTGATCGTAGACACCCTTTGCCGCCGAATGATTAGCAGTCACTGGTTTCCTTGAAAAGCGGCACGCATCCACTGTAGTCAAATGTCCGCAGTGGCTCACATCGACGATCATCCCGACATCGTTGCAATGTTTGACGACGTCAACGCCAAACCGGGAAAGCCCAGCATCGACGCGTTCCGTGCAGCCAACCCCAAGTGCATTCATTTGATTGTATGTGAGCATGAAGGACCGCAACCCACGTGCATAGGCGAGATCGAAAGCTTTGAGATCGCTTGGCGGCGGATTGATCGGTTGACACTGCGCATAGAAGGCGATAACTCCGTCACGTTTAGCCTGACGAATTTCAGCCGCGGACGTAACCGAACGAAGCCAGGGAAAACCAGCATAACGCAGTACGAACGTCTCTTCATTGGACGATGACTCGGATACGTCATGAACGCCTATACCGTAGCTCCCGCAGGTCAACCCCGATTGTTGATACCATTGCCAGATGAGGTCGGATTTTCCAAGCTTCGCTGCCTCATAAGGCCACTGGATTGCTACCCCATAGGCAGCGAATGGCCCGGGGCCGGCATCAGCAAGTGCACGATGAAACTCTACTTGAAGAGCGTTGGGAAAATGTTTGAAGATGTTCCCACCGGCGTGCTGCGAGACCAAGTCGACCACGACGCTCTCGCGATGCAATCGATTGGCCCGTTCTTCTTGTGCTTCAGTCAATCCAAAATCGAAGAAGCCCACCGCGGCGGACGTGTTAGTCGTCTGTGTTTGAGTTGAAGATGACATCGAACAGCCTTATTGAATGCGAGCTAGGAGTCGAGATCCTGACGCAAGGAAACGCGCTGCTCCGTTGGAATCGGTTCTCCAGAATTTAACTTCGGAACTCCAGGCTGCGGACTGTGCTTTGCGCGATTCGATCCCAAATCGCTCATCTCCAAGAGGAACAAGACGCGCTGTTGGCAACGCAGATGTTGGCGTGGCAGGCATATTATCGCAGAGGTTATCGATTTTGTAACCCATTCGTAATCCAATGGAATTGTCGTCTAGGGTGACGACTTCCGCACGCTGTAGGTTACTTTCGTACACGCCTTCGTATCGCTTGAGATCCAGCGTAACGTTTTGCCGCACAGGTTCGGGCTCGCTTACGCCTGTCCATGTTTCGAGAATTGGGTTAAGGATCGCTTGTGCCGCGCCGAGATCGCAGTTGACGAGTAGAGCCACTGCCCGTTTTCCTTGCGGATCGGCAAATAGCAAGGAGTTCACTCCAGGACCACCCCCACCGTGGTTAAGGAGGCCTGACGGGTTAATCATCCAACCCAGGCCGACCCGATTTTTGGTACCAGTGAATGCGGCAGTCGGTTGCGTCATACGCAGCGCCGAACCTTCCGAGACAATCCGGTTGCCGTTAACTCCCACGCCTCCGTTGAGCATGGCGCGCGCGAATGTGACTAAATCGCTAGCCGACATCATCATTGTCGAACCGGCCGGCGCGAAGCTGGTCGCAAGAAAAGGCCTGCTCGTCTGGACTAATTTCCCCGTCTTAGGATCGGTTAAATCACCGATACTGCAGCGGAAGCGGGGAGCGTCGGTAACCTCAACCATCGAATGACGGAGTTCGAGAGGGTGCAAGATCCGTTCTTTCATGAGCGTATACCAGCTGCTATCACGCAGCGTCTGCGTGAGGTGGCCCGCGATAACGGTGGCCATGTTGTTATACGATGTTTCCTCACCTGGTGCGAATAGCTGATCGAGATCGGCGCAACGCTCGACAGAATCAACTATGCGCTCTTTATCCGGTCCGTATTCCGGCAACCAATCGCAATTGATACCACTCGTGTGATTGACGAGCATGGCGCACGTAATTTGCTTGAGTGCCTCCGTATCACGTATCCGCAGACCTGGAAGATGTTTGGTGACAAGGTCGTCGAGCGAAATTTTCCCATCATCTACAAGCTGCATGAGCAACGTAGTATTGAGAATTTTTGTAATCGAGCCTATGTGCATGACGGTATCCGTGGTTACGGGATCGCCGGTAACGCTATTCCGCACGCCGGCCGCGGCAGTATGCAGCCTCGTCCCATCCCAATAGGCCAGTGATGCGCCGGTCACCCCTGTCTCCTTGACAGCGGTTTCCAGATATTCTGCAAAATCGGTTAACGTTTTCACGCTTCATCTCCCACCATAAGCTTGCTCCTCTACACTATGCCTGACTTCGAGGGCAAGGGGTTTGGCCGAGATTCTCAGGCACCCAAACCAAACCCTTCGCAGTAAAACATTAACGCTATAAATCTACGTGTAAAGCAAGACGCGCAATCGAGGGTCCGATGACATTCGGAACCGTAATACCAACTTGGCCGTTTACAAGTGTTGTGAAGATTCGGCCATCGTTAATGCTATAATACAAATTCGGGTAGGCATTCGTAAGATTGTAGACACTGAGTTGAAGGGACATACGTCGCGTCAGCGGCTGGCTAAAACTCAGTGTGACGACCTCAAAGGCAGGTTCAAAATAAGCATTGTTCGGGCCGTAATAGGTTATCCCAGCCAAGAAAGAGGCGCCGTTGCGGGCCCGATAATTTAGTTCGCCATATCCCATAGAGTAGGGAATTGGCGCTGTCGACATCGCATTAAATCCGTCCCCACCCGCTTGAAAGTTAATGTTTGGAACGATACCGAGGTTGGTCGTGTCAGGCCCTGCAGGTGTATCGTAGAACCCCGCTGGAAGATCGTACGCAAACGCTCGCATGAGCGACCCTTGCACCCGATAGCCCCAGCCGGTCGGCGGAGTGCGGTGCAGTGAAATTTCGATGCCTTCGTATTTCGAATGGCCCAGGTTCGCCGTCTTGGTCACGTACAACGGCCCTGTTTCCCCGTACGCATAGCATAGGGGATTCGTATCGGTATACGTTCCGTTTTGGGTGACCGATGAAAGAAACTGGTCTCGCAAGACAGTCTGATATAGATCGACAGAGAGGACGGTGAATGGTGAATGCACGCGTGCGTCTACGCCAATATCAAACCCAAATGCAGTCTCGGGCCGCACGTCGCCGCTATTCGCGGTTTCGCTGTAATATAGCGGAATGGTTGAGCTTGGGGAGACGAGTACGCTATTATTGAGCAATGCGATGTAGGGCGGTGCGATAGCTGTCCCTATTGAAGCTCGCACCGATTCATTCGCGCTCGGACGCCAGGTCAATGAGAGGCGTGGAGCCTCATACGTGTGGGTTGAGGATTGAAACGTCACGCCGCCATCTTGCGTATAAACATCAGTGTAGCTCCCGAAGTTGTCGCTGATCGTTCCAGCTACGCGTGGGCCTATTTCAAACTGCGCACGTCCCATAATGCTTCGGAATGTTTGCGAAGAGCCTTTTGGAACGGGGATGCTAGATAGCCCGCAGATATAACTATCCGCGAACGTCGAGGTCTTTTCCTCATCGTAAGAAAGGCTCAAGAGATCGTCTCCTGCTTGCTTGTCGATTTCCGCTGTATAACCCGTTAAATCATTGATAGAGCGTACTTCAGAGTACTCATTGTCGGTCAGCGTCGCGATCTGCCCGTTAAAAATGGTCGGTGTCGTAAAATTCGACGCCCCGAAGTACACGCCGCCGTAAATGGCTCCCGTAAGAGAGGTCGTGCCGGCAGCCGTGGGCCCCGAATTGCCGGGACCGCAGCAAAAGACTTGAATGGAGCTGCTGTATTGACGCACGAGCAGCGTTGCAGTCTTGCCAAGAGGTGTATGAAACTCGGTTTCAAAGAGGTTCGTATTCTGCGTCTGGAACATGCGATCGCCGAAGCCTGCTATGAACGCGGTTTCCGGGCCGCTTGGGACCAGACCGGCATAGGCAGCCGGAGGCGTAAACTGGAAATTAAAGCAGGAATAGCGCACCCCAGATATTGCGCCGACGGTCTGTCCGCCGAGCCAGGTTAATGTAAGCGTCGTTGACGGCGTAAAGGCATAACGAACTTTTCCAAGCTCGTTACGCTGATTGAATGTCGTCGGTTGCGTTGGGCAACAGATAAGGGTACTGTCAAAGATAGAGTAATTATCGCGGATGTTCGCTTGGCTCGCCGGAGGAGCTCCCAACCCTAAGTCGCCGAACGGATTTATGACGGAGCCATTTAGGTAGGCTGTTGCCCCGGTATAAAACAATCCGAGAGGCGCAAACCCTCGGTTGAAACCTTGCGTCCCTTGCGTTGCATAATCAAACGCATATGAGATTCTGCCACCCGGAACCGTCCCGGTAGCTTGAAAGTTCGCAAAATTCCCGCCGAATTGGTCCTCACCAAACTCGACCGATTCTTGCGGCTTCAACGTAGGCTCCAAGGTTCGATAGTTTACTGTGCCATTGATCGCATAGTTGATACTTGGCGAGGTCGCCCCCGGTCCTTTGACGACTTCCACATCCTGAAGGAGGTATGGACTCAGAGCGGATGGACTAAAATAACCGACTTCCCCAAGCGAGATCGCATGCCCGTCGATAAGAGATTCCGTTTCGTACTGTAGACCGCCGCGGATTGAGGGAGCCTCTGCGGCCAGCGGGCTTCCACCGTTTGATTCTGCCGTGCAGCTCACGAGGCCGACGGTAAGACCCGGTTCCTCGTTGAGAACCTGATTTACCGAGAGCTGCCCCTGGTCCCTAAACGTACTTGCCGGAACGTCAACGATCGAGGCCGGCGTTGTATTGATCGTATTTGCCGCATTACGTGCATTGACCGATACGTTCCCAATGATCGTCAGTGAGGTTAACGAGGCCGGTAACAACGTAAAGCTCAGATTTGTCGTGCTCCCTGCAGAGGTTACGATCTCATCCTGACTAGCGTTATTAAATCCGCCCTTGCTGATATCCAGTCGGTAGACAGCAGCGGGCAGATTGAGAAAAGCGAACGAGCCATCACCCGCTGTAACAGTCGTCTTGGAGACGTTCCCGGTCAGACGTACTTGCGCATCGGCTACTGGATGATGCCCAGTGTCATCAACGACCCCAGTAATCTGGGTCACCCCCGAACCTTGAGCCATCGTGCGCGACGAGGTGGCGATCGTAAGAATCGCGAGAAAAAGGCATGGTAATGTCAAAACGAGGCTCAGACGAAAGATCAACTTTGTCAACATAGTCCTCCACGGCCTTTCGAAGGCGATAGATGAGAAACACCCGCAAAACAAGCCTACCACCGAGCACTGTGTTGCACATCCCGGATTCCGGTATGCGCAAAGACGATTGCTATTCCGGCCGGCCAGACTCCAATACATCGACGACCTGATAGCGTGAACGAACGCCCAACCGGGTCATAATCGAATTCATATGCTTCTCGACCGTATGCAACGCGATCGCGAGCTCGTTCGCGATTTCGCGATTCGTAAAACCCTTTAGTACTAGTGCCGCGACCTCGCGCTCCCGGACAGTTAATTCCGGCATGTGTGAAAACGGTGTGCTCTCAGCGGGCCTGCGCACTTCGACCTGGTCTGTAGCTGGAACGATTGAACGAGCTATCTCCGTGTACCCATAGAGTTGCAACGCGTCGAAACGTACTATCGCATCCTGGGCGCACATGCGTGCTCGAGCTACGGAACCCCGACGCCTCTCCACAAAGGCATCGAAGAGAGCGAGCCCTGCGCGAAAGACATCGGCATGTGGGTGAGTGGTACGTGTTTCCAGTAAGGCCCGAGCCCGAGGAACATCAACTAAAGCTCCGTGCTGCGCGACTACGATCAATAGATCAAGATTAAGGTGGGCGTACGAGATTTTCCCAAGCGCCCGATGCAGCAGCGCTTGCGCAGCACGTGTACGCCCCTGAGCGACATAGTACTGAGCATAAGCGTCAGCTACGCCTCCAATCCAATCGGGAATCTCGGATTGGAAGGCACGTTCTATCGTCTTCGGACGTATGCACTGCGCAAGGGCCGCCTCATCTTGGAGCTGCAACGCAAGCGGTATTCCTGCCCAAGCGCGAAGCACATCATGGGAAGGAACCATGGGGTTCGAAGAGAGCGCTTCAAGCAGAAAAGCGTGCGCCGCAGTAGGTTGACCCATACGTTCCAAAAGCTTGGCGTACGTGAGATTAAGCATAGTAATAAACCACGAAATTTGATATTGCCGAGCTACGAACAACGCTTGTTCGAAGCAGACTTTGGCCCGCACACTATCCCCAAGGTCCATCGCTATGAATCCATAACGTGACAATACTACAGTGATGCGATACGGGTCCAAATCGTTTTTCGTTAACGCAAGGGCCGCTTCGAAATTCTCAAAGGCAGTTTCAGCGTTACCGACTACCCCAGCTGCTGTAGTATGTGCCACGAAATAATAACCACGAAGGACCGCATCGTCGCCTTCACCGATATGACCTATTTCTCGTAAGACATCCGCCGCTTCATCATAACGGCCTGACACTTGCAATGCTTCCACCAGACGAAGCTGTGTGAGCTTAGCAAGGCGAGTATCTCCGCTCATTTCCGCTATACGAACCGCGCGCAATATCGCTGAAAACATCGCTTTGCCCTTGCAATCCCACGTTAACTGGCGATGTATCTGAAACAGTGCCTCAACGCTTTGAGCGGCCTTAGGGGGATTCGCATGATACATGTTGAGGAGGCGTTCGAACCACAGATTGGCCGCCCTGAAGTCACCACTCAGGAAAAACGCCTGACCCATCTTCTCAGTAATGCGCTCGCGATCCGAAAGAGTCACTATTGGCCCGTTGAGGGCTTCCTGGTAATAACGCGCTGCATCGATGTAGACGTGGTAGGTTATCGCCATGTCTCCCGCATGCTCTTGAAGGCTCATCGCTTGCTGGAGTCTGGTAGTTTCACGGTTTCTTTGACGCTTGCGTTTTTGGCGCTCTAACGCTGCCGTATTGCAAGCTATGCAGGTTACGAGGCCAGCCTTGGGTTTGCGTTTACAGCAGGTATAACAAAAACCGGCTTCGCGCGCCCTCCGCCGCTTGCGAGCCATATGCGCTCGATTACGTTCCGTATGACTTTTGGGCATTTTACGAGAGTCCACCGTAGCTAAAATCGCTACGGTGGACGGGTTCACGGTGACTCGAACTCTCCCCTCTTCACGGATACGACCCGGTTTTTAGCCTATGCGCTGAAGACTCTTACGACTATGGGCCGGAAGGGATAACGATTTTCTTTAATATGCAGGGTAGGCTACTGCCTCTTTATCCACGTGCATTTGGCTGATGAGTTCATCGATCGTTGCGAAGGTCTGTTGTCCCCGTATGAAGCGCAAGTCGCGGACTGCGAGTTCGCACCCGTAAATTGTGGCGTGAAAATCCCGTAGCCAAACCTCAACTGTCCGATCGTCTGCCGAGGTAAATGTGGGGTTCGTCCCTATCGAGACGAGCGCCGCGTAGTCGCGTCCATCAAAGCGAGCGGTAGCGGCATACACGCCGTCTTTGGGAAGCAATTTCTTGGGCGATGCGAGGTTTGCCGTTGGGAAGCCCAAGCCGTGCCCACGACCTGCACCCCGTTCCACCCTCCCACGAATTTCATAGCTGTGTCCGAGTAGCCGGTCAGCCTCTTCTGTATGTCCATCAATGATTATATTTCGGATGCGGGAAGATGAAATACGCCCGGTTTCGTCGGTAACGTTCGGAACGGCCACAAAACGGATGCCTGGGTCGTCATATTCCACGTAGGATGCACGGCTACTCTCCGCAATGTTGCGAAAAAATTGCGCCATCATCCGCGTGTCACCAGCGCGTTGATGTCCGAAACGGAACGTAGCACCCGTAACGACGCCCCGGACGCCGAGGCGCTCAATCAAGATCCCTTTCAGAAACTGTTCCGGCGTCAAGTTTGCGATTCGCGAATCAAAGCCGATGGCGAAACACTCTTCAACTCCCGCATCTGCAAAAAGACGTATCCGCTCTTCCAAAGTACAAATGAGCGGCGGCTCCATTCCCGGGCGTAAAAATGCAGCCGGATGGTCGACGAACGTCAGAACACCGGTGCGCCAACCCGGCTTGCGCAACCGTCTGGCTTCCGCTATTAGGACCTGGTGCCCACGATGCACGCCATCAAAAAACCCAATCGCTATCGATAACGGGCGTTGCACATCCCGAACCAGCTCACTAAAGACCCGCACTACACGAAAACTTTGCGTGGAGCAAGCAACGCGCCATGCGTCTCACCAACGCCAACCAGAGTGCGAGAATCATCTCGAACGAAGACATGTTTCGCGCCAGTGCCCTGGGGTAGCGGAACAACGCGGCCAGCGCGAAAATCCGCGGATCCACGCAAATCGAGAACGATGGTCGGAAATGGAATGATATTTTCCGGTGGAATCAAGGCAGCGTGCGGATCGTTTCCAATGGTGGCGAGCGTCTGCGACTCATAGAGAATGAACGGCCCTGAAGCCTCCCGTACCAAGGCGCCCATGTGCGCCGGTGTCCCGATCGCTTCCCCTATCTGTTCGCACAGCGTACGCACATATGTTCCCTCGCTACATGCGATCCGCAGACGTACGGTCCTCTCGTGCTCCGAAGATCTAGGCTGATCTACCCCGAGAAATTGCAGCGCGTAGACCGTGATTGCCCGCGCTTTGCGCTCCACCGTTTGCCCTTGCCGCGCGAGTTCATACAGCCGTTTTCCTTCATGATGAACCGCGGAATACATCGGTGGCGTCTGCATGATTCGGCCGCTGAACTGTGGCAACGCGTCGAGCAATCGGCGCTCCCAATCCATCGGCACGGGCGCCTTAGTCAATGTCTCCCCCAGGGCGTCGGCGGTGGTCGTCGATCGCCCGAGAACGAGCGTACATGCATACGCCTTTCGTTGATCCTCTAATAAGGGAATCAACCTCGTCGCCTTCCCCACTGCTACCGGTAATACGCCGGCCGCATGCGGATCGAGCGTCCCCAAGTGACCCACCCCGACTCGCTCATCATCCGAATAGAGGCTATAGATACGCCGCAATCGAGCGACGATTTGCGCAGAAGTAGGCCCTGCGGGCTTAAAAACGTTTACGAACCCTAGCATCCCACGCCTTGTTTTGACGTTGTGACAGTCTACGCCCTACCGCTCAGCCCGATCCTCGCCAAGGAGCCGCCCAAACTGGTACGAATGGACGGAGCAAATCATGAGAATCACCGGCGTCGAAACTACACCCTTACGCGTTCCGTACAAGAAACCGTTTCACTGGGCGCAAGGAGTTATAGAAGCCGCCGAAGTCACTCTCGTCGCCGTACACACCGACGAAGGCGTCACCGGTTACGGCGAAAGCGTTAGTTGCAAGCCTGCGGTACAAACCTTGCTGCAAAAGGCAGAGGAATTTTGTGTAGGTCGCAGCCCGTTTGAAGTCACCGCGTTACAACATGAACTCTACCATCAGATTTTTGCGGCGTACGGCAACTTGAGCGCCCCGCGGTTTGGAGCAATGGTGTTCGCCGGATTGGATATGGCGCTCTGGGATATCGCCGGAAAAGCAACGGGTCGAGCCGTGCATGAATTACTTGGTGGCGCGGCGCGCGACCGCATCTCCTACTTTGGTTTTCCCCAAGGCGATACGGCTGAGGAGATTGCGCGTATGGCGGGCGCTATGTCGGAGGACGGTTTTGAGGTAATCTACGTGAAGGTCGGCCGTGGCGAAGCGTTGGATCTCTCAATCGCGGCACAAGTACGCCAGATCATCGGCAACAAACGCTTGCGCTTGGATGCCAACGAAGCGTGGGATTTGCTCACGGCCCGAAGGATGATCGAGAAACTCGCCGCGTTCGATATCGAGTTTATCGAACAGCCCGTAACCGGCACAAGCCCGTCGGCATTAGAGCAATTACACAGCGCCAGTTCGATCGCAATCGCTGCGGATCAGCTCGTGTTCACGCCTAGCGATGTATACGAAATTTGCCGTCGACAAGCCGCCGATCTCATCGTGCTCGGGTTGCATGAAACCGGAAGCATCGGGGGGTTCTGCAAGGCCGCCGCGATCGCCGAAGTTGCCGGCATCAACGTTTGCTTGCACGGTCTCTACGAAACGGGTATCACCACGTGCGCCAGCAATCAAGTTGGCGCTACGCTCCTCAATCTAGACGACGGCAACCAGTATATGAACCATTTTTTGGCCGAAGACATCATTCAAAAGCCCGATCTAACATTGAAAAGGGGGCAGCTTCCGGTGCTCACCGGCCCCGGCTTAGGCTTTGAACTGGATTGGGACGCCATCCGACGCGCCGAGGAAGCATATCGCCGGTACGAAGGGTCGGAGCCTACAACCCTTCATCGATGAGCGCGCGCTCCACCGCCACGAACGCTTCCTCAAGTGTTCCTTGAAACGTTAGGCCCGAGGCGCGAAAGTGGCCGCCGCCGTTCAGGCGTGCGGCTGCAGCTTGCACATTAATGCCGCCACTCGACCGTAAACTCACACGAATTTCTCCATCGAATGCCTTGAAGAGTGCGGCGATTTCGACCCCTTCAATCGACCGCAAGTGATTAACGATCTCTTCCGTGTCTTCGCCATCGGCACCAGTCTTCGCTAACATGGCGTCGGTAATTGCAGAGTAACAATAGCGCCCTTCGTGTGACATACGCAAACCGTCAAGTGCGAGGCCCAGTAGACGTACCGCAGCCAGACGCTTGTTGGCGAAAATCTCCTCCGTGATCTGCTCTTTATCGGCGCCTTTGCGCATCAGTTCCGCAGAGAGTTCGAGTACTTCAGGTGTCGTGTTGTTGTGAATGAAGGCACCGGTATCGGTCATGATCGTGGTCAGAATGCAGGTCGCAATATCGCGATCGACCTCTACTTCCAAGCCGCGCAGCAAGCGCATCACAACGGTCCCCGTCGAGCACTCAGAGGGAATCACGTAGTTAAACGCACCGAAGTGTGCATTGCCGAGATGATGATCGATGTCGAGAATATTCTCGCGCGCGACCTCCGGCAAGAACTCCCCGGCACGCTCCTTATGACTCATATCACCAAACACCCAAAGAGCGTCAGCGGATAAATCGGCGGGAATCTCCCGTGAAACGGCCTGTGTCTCCGGCAGGAAACGCAAGTTGCGTGGCACCGCATCCTGTTGAAAAAACAAGACGCGTTTCCCCAAGCGCTTAAGGGCAATTCCCAATGCCAATCCAGCGCCAAGCGTATCTCCGTCAGGTTTCACGTGACTTACCATCACGAATTCTTTGCGGCTCTGTAGCTCTGCGACGATCTCTTCGGTCGAGTTAGAAACCGGAGCGTCGCTTTCGATCATGAGGCGATATCCTTGTGACGCTGAGCGTCGTCACGTAGTGCCTTTGACAAAGCGATCGCTTTTTCAGTGGAGCGATCTTCGATGAACGTTAACTCAGGGGTGTGGCGAAGATTGATCTGATGCCCTAACTCGCCCCGCAGAAACCGCCCGGCATGGCGCAACGTTTCCAGTGTTTGCGCAGCAACGGTGCGGTCGCCGATTACCGAGACGAACACCTTACACTGTTGCAAGTCGTTCGTAACTTCGACCCGCGTCACCGTCACGAAACCGAGCCGCGGGTCGCGCAACTCTTGCGTGATCAGCGTTCCTAGGATACGTTGAATCTCGTGATCGATTTTCGCTAATCGCTGCTTATGCATTGGCTAGTTCCTGGGCAACTTTTTCTACGACGAACGCCTCAAACACGTCACCATCTTTGAGATCCTGGAATCTGGCGATTTGGATACCGCATTCAAAGCCTTCGGCAACCTCGCGCACATCGTCTTTGACGCGGCGCAGCGACTCGATCTCTCCCGTGAACACCACGGCTGAATCGCGCACGACGCGCACGTGTGCATTGCGTGTAATCTTGCCATCTTTGACGTAGCACCCGGCGATCGTACCAACCCGGCTGACTTTGAAAATCTGCCGAACCTCGGCATGGCCAAGCACCGTCTCTCTTTCGACCGGAGCGAGCATGCCGCGGATCGCTTTCTTCAGATCGTCTTCGATATCGTAAATCACTTGATAGAACCGGATATCGACGCCCTCATTTTCCGCCAAACGCTTGACTGTCTCATCGGGGCGAATATTGAAGCCGATCAAAACCGCACTCGATGCGCTTGCCAAGTTGACGTCATTCGGTGAGATCGCACCAACGCCGCCGTAAATCACGCGAATATCGACCTCGTCATTCGAGAGCGACTCCATCCGAGGACGTAACGCTTCGATCGAACCTTGTCCATCGGCCTTGACGATTATGTTGAGCGTCTTCTTCCCTTCGGTGGGCATCGCCATAAAGGTTTCAAGCGAAACCTTTTGTGCGCCGCTCGCCGAGATGCGTACATCGCGCCGGCGTGACGAACGTTTCTCCGCTGCTTCGCGTGCAACGCGCTCGTCGCTGACGACCATCAGTGTATCACCAGCCGATGGCACATCCGAAAGCCCCATTACCTCGACCGGAATCGAGGGGCCCGCCTTTTTTACTTGCTTACCTTTATCGTCGATGAGTGCGCGAACCTTACCGAATGTGCCACCAACGACGACGATATCCCCGACGCGCAACGTACCGCTTTGCACGAGGACTGTAGCGACTGCGCCGCGGCCACGTGAAAGTTGGGATTCGATCACGACCCCACCGGCGCGGCGATTCTTGTTTGCCTTAAGCTCCTGAATGTCGGCCTCAAGCAACACCGTCTCGAGCAGCGTATCGATACCATCGCCATTGCGAGCTGAGACGGGAACCATCTCGATCGAACCACCCCAATCGACCGGCTGCAATCCCTCTTCCACCAGCTGCTGCTTAACACGCTCTGGCTGCGCATCGGCTTTATCGACTTTGTTGATGGCGACGACGATCGGCATGCTCGCCGCCTTCGCATGCGAGATGGCTTCTTTCGTTTGTGGCATCACACCGTCATCAGCAGCGACCACAAGGATCGCAACGTCGGCTACTTTTGCACCACGCGCACGCATCGCCGTAAACGCTTCGTGACCGGGCGTATCGATGAATGTGATCTTGCGATCATTCTGTTCGACGGTATACGCACCGATTTTTTGCGTGATTCCACCGGCTTCGCCCGCTGCCACGTTCGCGCTGCGGATTTTATCGAGCAACGAGGTCTTACCATGGTCGACGTGACCAAGTACGGTAACGACCGGCGGACGCGGCGTGAGCATTTCCGGTTTATCTTCTTCTTGTTCGACGGTAACTTCTTCGCCGGCTTCTTTCACAACGGCATTAAAGCCGAATTTCCGCGCGACTTGAATTGCGATATCGCTCGAAATATTCTGATTGATCGTTGCCATCGTACCGGTTTTGATCAGCTCGGCAATGACGTCGCGCGCCGGAACGATCATCGAGGTCGCGAGCTCTTGCACCGTGAGCAAATCGGGAATTTCAATCGTCTCGAGTTGTTTCGGAGGCTCGACTGGTGCCGCCTCGGCACGTTTTTTCCGTTGTCGCTCCTTCTCGAGCAACAATTCTTTTTCACGATCTTTTTTGGAAAGTGACTTGTCCTCACCATCGCGCCTGCGATCGCCGGGACGGCCGCCTGAGGACGGTGCAGGAGATTCGGTAACGCCAGGGGCGAGTGGCCGCATTCCAGGGCGTGCGTTGAGCGGCCGGAACGGGCCGTTCCCTGAGGGACGCCGGCCGCCGGGTACGTTCGATATCGGACCTCGCTGCCCGGTACCCGGGCTGACTGGCCCTTTGCCTCCCTGGCCCGGCATCGCTTGCCCAGGGCGGGGCGCCACACCGGGGCGACCTGGCATGCCCGTGCGTGGCCCAGGTGAAGCAGAAGCCGGCGGAGGGGTGACCGGCCGCGGTGGGGGTGCGACCGAGGACTGCCCACTTGGCACCGGACGAAGGCGTGGAATAGGGGGCTGCGGCGCAGGTTGCGGCCTCGGCGGAGGCGCCTGAAGCGGACGCGGCGGCAGCGGCCGAGGGGGCTGAGCCTGTTGCGGCTGAGCCTGCTGAGGCTGAACCTGTTGGGGCTGGATCCGTTGCGGCTGAACTTGCTGCGGCTGAAGCTGCTGTGGCTGAACCTGTTCCGGCTGGGCGTGTGGCTGGACCCGTTGTTGCTGGGCGTGCTGGGGCTGCGCCTGAGGAACGGGCACGGTTCTTACAGGCGGTGTAGCCTGAGGCGGCGGTGCCGCCGGTTTTGGAGCGGGCCGTGCTTGATGGCGTTGAGGCGCCCCGGTAACGGGCTTAAGCCGAGGTACCGGAGGAGGAGGTGGCGCTGCCTGCGCCGGGGCTTTGAGCGGCGGAGCCTCAGTAACGGATGCCTGCGGGGCAGGTTTAGGTGCTGGATCAACCGGCGGCGCATTCGGGGCAGCAGCAGGTTTCACAGCTGGTTTGAGCACGCTGCGCACGAGGTCCGCGATTTGATCGGGGACGATACTTAGTTGATTTTTCGCTTCGAAGACGCCACCTAGGCGCTCGTTAAAGAGAGAAATCAGCTCCTTCGATGAGAGCCCGACTTCTTTCGCGAGTTCAAAGATCCGAACTTTGCCCGTAGCCAAATTTCACACCTCGACGCACAGTGCGCGCCAAGGGCTCCGACAGGTTAGTGCGTCATGCTCCCAACCCATCGGTTGAGGGCACGCTACACGGTCATCATTTATTCATTGCTCTGCTTGCACATAGCTTTGGAGTGCCTTTCGGCCTAACCGTATCATAACCCGCTTTCCAGAAAAAAAGCTGCAAGCCCTGGATACTTGCGATTTTTCAAAGCCTTTTCTGCGCACACTCGGGAACAGAGGTACACTCCTCGTCCGTCGCATTTCCGTTTTCCCCGGGCATCGTGTTCCCAATTCAGAGCGTGGACGAAGCGGAGCATCGCCCGCTGCGGACGCCGCTCCCGGCAGCCCACACACTGGCGTTGGGGATCAGCCATCTCCAAGGCGTTCGCGACGAAACTCTTCCAGTTTGCGGATGAGGTCGGGATCGATCGCGGGTGCTTCCTCCTCCCCGAGAGCCGCTTCGCCAGCGACCGTCTCTTCCAAAACCTCGACTTCCTGCGCCGCTTGAGCGACCGGTTCCGCGTCACGTTCGCGTGTGTACCGCTCGCGCGCCTGTGCAGCTTCATTCTCGCTCGCAATGTCAAGGCGCCAACCAGTTAAACGTGCGGCCAACCGCACATTTTGACCTTCCCGCCCGATCGCAAGAGAAAGCTGATAATCCGGCACGATGACAAGTGCGACACCTTCATCTTCGAACAACTCAACGCTGACAACTTTCGCCGGCGCAAGCGCGTTCATGATGAAGTTCGTAAGATCTTCATCCCAACGAATAACGTCAATCTTCTCACCACGCAAACTATCAGAAACATTTGCGATTCGACTCGATTTTGGCCCGAGGCACGCGCCAATCGGATCGATCTCTTGCCGCAACGCGCGCACCGCGACCTTCGAACGACTCCCTGGTTCGCGAGCGATCGCCATGATCTCCACAACGCCATCTGCGATCTCGGGAACTTCTAACTCGAGTAGCCGCTGCACTAAACCCTCTGCGGCACGGGAAAGCACGACCTGTGGCCCTTTTTGCGACTTGCGCACGTCGAGCACATAGGCGCGCACGAAATCGTTAATCCGGAAATTTTCTCCGGGAACCTGTTCCTCCAGCGGAAGGATCGCTTCGTCAGAGCCTTCCAGCTTCACGAACATGTTGCGCTGTTCGTACCGCAAGACACTGCCGGTAACCAAGTCGTTCAGCTTGCGTGAATATTTATTGTAAACGGTATCACGTTCGGCTTCCCGAATGCGCTGCACGATTACTTGCTTTGCGGTCTGGGCAGCGATGCGGCCGAAATCTTTCGGCGTGACTTCTTCGTCAAAAAAATCACCGGCTTGATACGGACCGCCCGCCTGTTTTGCCGAGATTTCCAGCCTTGGGTCGGTTACCTGGTCAACAACCGTGCGACGGTGGAACACCTTATACTCACCGGTTTGCCGATCGACGACGACCGTCGCGTTCGCTTCGGCACCAAAGTGACGCTTATACGCCGTCAACAATGCCGCTTCCAACGCCTCGATGAGCATCTCAAATGGAATATTGCGCTCTTTAGCAATAAAGCGAAGAACGTCGATCAGTTTTTCATCCGAAACCTGTTCGGCCGGATTGCCTCTTGCAGCCATATTCCCCCTTAGAACACAGAAGCGCGGGAAATATCCCACGCCCATCGTGAACCACTTCGATAATAGCTCAAAGGATATCCCTTTAGCAAGGGTACCTATGCGGCGGGCCGCAACCCATGGTTGTTGCGGCCCCTCGCTTGGATTTCTCCCTTGTCGTCGTGCGGTAGAGTGCGCGGCTGGTATCGTCCAGCTTGCGTGAGCGCTCAATTAAGGCGCTCCTACGGTGCGCGTCTATCGCGGGCTATAGCCCGGCGGATTTTGCAGTTCTTCTTCCAAACTGCCCTCCTCTACGTCATCACTGTGACAATTTGAGTCTACCCCAAACCTGTGAAGATCTAACGAAGGCCACGACGGCTACTTGGTGCTGCCCGCAAGGTGCGCCTTCTCGTCAGCGGCATTACGTCCAAAGGCCTCGTAGATGCGTTTAATGAACTGGCTTCGCGCCTCGACTTGGTTAACCGAGATAGGAACGAGAAATGCTACATTGAGCTGGACTGAGGATTCAGAAAGCTCTCGGAAGCGAACGTCAACCCGTTTAGCTCCTTCCCTACGCCCCATACTTCGCAGGGTTTCGTTCGCCGTCTCGATTGCGGTGCGTTCTACTAAGGCGAGATCGCTGCCGTAAGTTATAGCGAGCGGCACATTTACAGCGAACGATGGTTCCGGTAAGCGATAGTTCACGAAGATCGCTTGCGAAAGCTTAGTGTTCGGTACGACGACCATATTGTTGTCCAACTCGCGCAGCGTCGCGTTGCGCCAATTGATATCTTCGACGAACCCTTCGTAGCCGCTGTCAAGGCGTACGTAATTGCCTGGCTGCAACTGATGAGATGCGACAAGCTGTATACCAGCAAACAGATTTGCAAGGGTATCTTGCAACGCCAGTGCCACTGCGAGGCCGCCGACGCCGAGAGCAGTTAATAGCGGTGTTATCGCAATACCCAGCGATTGCAACGTGATCAGAATACCAAAGACGACAACGATCGTCTGCATCACACCGCCTACGACCGAAGCTGAAAATATTCGTTGTCCGAATCCCGACCCGTAAATTCGGATAGCCCCACCAGCAAATCGAGAAAGAGCCATCGTGATCGATCCGAGAACAAGTACGAGCAAGAGATCGTCAAGCAAGCGAATCGCAGTACGATCGAGCGCCGAGGTATCGAGTGCAATATGGACGCCTAAAATGAGCACCCAAAAAATGACGATCCCTCGGACTATTTCTAAGCCAAGAGCGAACCAAGCGTGACGTTGCAGAAACGCACTCTGCGATAGTCGGCTAATAACCCACTTATGGATCAAGACACCAAGAAATGCCGATAACAGGATCCAAATTGCGGGCCAGGCGAGTGGCAACACCGTATGCTGCCATCCGGTTGGTAAAGCCACGACGGCGTTTTTACCCGGATATCTGCACTCTAACCATGCGCTTGATACTCGATCTCCCGCGCTAGGGTGTGAACGGGGTTAATGAATGAGCGGGACATATGTACGAGGCGTTCGTCTCAATGATTGGATCCTGGCCCGCGGAGCCACCGGAAGCGACGGCATGGGGCGGCCCACCCAGTGAAATGCTGAGCAGATTCGCGCCGCCGCCCGAGGCCATGGGTGGTGGAGCCGGATAGCGCACGAGCCAGCCGGTACACCACGTCACGAGCCCAACGCGCGCAATCGAGGTCACCCACATCTTAACGAGCCGTTCACCTGAACCGCTGGTGTCTGTGCTCTGGTAAAGGTATTTCGTGCGTGCTAGGACGTCGGGGGGTGGGGTCGGCACCAACTGCGGGTGTAGAAACGCAGCGCCGCCACCATACGATTTCGAAGTAGGTGTTACGCTGCCGGTCGGCAAGAGCGCTCGCAGTTTCGCATTGATCTGGGAAGCACTGGGTTTGCTCACACCGGCGCTCCCAGATGACGCAGCGGTGACGTGCGGTTCGACGTGGACGGGCCGGGATGGTCCGGCGTGATTGGCCGAGCTTGACCCAGCATGCGGACCTGGCGAGCTCTGCCCCTTCGGTCCAGGCGAGGCTTGAGTGCCCGCGGTTTGAAGGGACGCACCCTGCGTCGGGCTTGGGCTGGGCACGCCGGCCGTTCTGGCAGGAGGCGCCTGGACGGTGCTCGTGCTCGTGGAAACTGTCGCCCTCGGCGTACTTGTCGCCGATACTGAGGCGCTTTTCGGCGCCGGACTTGCCGAGGCGGGCGTGATTACGGCAACCGCCGCGGTAGCGACAGGATTCGGCCGTAAGGTCACCGCGGGTCGTGGCTGGGCGGTGGGAGCGGGGGAAGGCTGGACTGCAACACTCGGAGCGGGCCTTGGGGTCGTGGGCACCCGTGACGGAACAGGTTTCGGGGCTATCGTCGGCCTCGGTGATGGCGCAGCGGTCGGCGGATTCTTGATAGTAACCGTCAACGGCTCCGGTGTCTCGACGCTTACTGGAGAAAGCGGGCTCTGCGGCAAAGGCGAGGGTTCAAAGACGGGCTCCGTGGGCGCAGGCTGCGGGACAATCGGCGCTTGCGGAACCGGAGGCGGATTCGGGGAGCCATTCGGCGTGACATTTGCCAGTTCTTGATGCCGGAGTTGCCAATGTTCTGTGGCTGGGCGCTCTTGAGGAGCATGTTGAATCCGTGGCGCAACCGGTGCGTGCGGTACCGGGGGCGGGACGGGCTGTGGGGGAGTACTCTGCGCTGTTCGTGTTGTGGCAGGTGATGTGGTCGTTTGCGAAGTTTGCGGTTGAATCGGGGCACGCCGCTCGATGGTCACCACTTCACCACCAAGTTGAGATTGCGATGCGCCCTCTTGTGAAGAACTTGACGCCAACGTGAAAAGCAGCAGCGCGATCAATAGGTGGAAAATCAGCGAAGCGAGATAGCTTGCTGAAAGGCGCTCTGGGTATCGCTCATCTCGCGGGTCGCGCAGCCGCATGAGCGTCCCTTCGATGTCAAGCGCAGGAGCCCCCGGGCACCATCCAGCAAGGGCAGCCTCATCATGGAAACGTTTTTGCACAAACGTACGAAGATCGTCACAACTATCGGGCCCGCTTCCCGCGATCCGCACATCATGCGCTCGCTTTTTCTTTCAGGCGCCAACGTCGTTCGTCTGAATTTCTCGCATGGTACTCCGCAAGAACACGCGGAAGTCATTCATCATGCGCGCGAGATCAGCAAAGAGTTGGGGATTCACACAGCGGTGCTTCAGGATCTCCCCGGACCCAAAGTGCGTACCGGCAAACTCGCTGGTGATGTATCGAGCGTCACGCTCGAACGCGGGAAACCATTCGTCGTCACAGTCGAGGATATCCAAGGGACCAGCGAGCGTGTCAGCTCGTCGTACAAAGATTTGCCGCTCGATGTTTCAGTCGGGAATCGCCTCTACTTGCAAGACGGTGCGATCGCCCTACGAATCACGGGCAAGTCGACGACGGAGATCGAGACAGTCGTCGAGGCCGGCGGTGCGCTTCGCGCGACGCAAGGAATCAACTATCCTGATGGCTCGCTCAATATCGCAGCTGTGACCGATCGGGATCTCGAGTGCCTCGCGTTCGGTTTGGAACAAGATGTCGACTACGTCGCGATTTCGTTCGTGCGATCGGTTGCCGACGTCAACCGCGCCAAGGCATTCATCACTGAACGCGGTAAGAGGACACCGGTATTCGCGAAAATTGAGAAACACGAAGCACTCGACGACTTCGAAAACATCCTAGAGGTCGCAGATGGTATTATGGTCGCGCGCGGTGATCTCGGCATCGAGATTCCTCTTGAGCAAGTTCCGATGGTACAAAAAGATATCATCGCAAAGTGCAACCGCGCGAGTAAGCCAGTGATCACCGCGACGCAAATGCTCGAGTCGATGATCACGAACGCCCGTCCGACACGCGCTGAAACGACCGATGTGGCGAATGCCATCCTCGACGGTACTGACGCCGTGATGCTCTCTGGTGAAACGGCGCGTGGCACGTACCCGACGGAAGCGGTGCGTACGATGGCAGAGATCGCGCACGAAGTTGAGAAGAATTATCCGCATGGTACCTTGCGCGATCGGCGCCTGCACGGCGCACATATCGACGTTGCAACTTCTATCGCCGAAGCCGCGACGCGCGCCAGCGATGAGCTCTCCATCCCGTTCATTGCGACGGGAACGACGACGGGCAACACCGCGCACCACATCTCAGCGTTCCGCCCGAAAGCGCGCATTATCGCGTTAACTCCCGTTCCTGCGGTCGCGCGACGCCTCGCTATGCTGTGGGGCGTTGAAGCACTGCTCATCCAGAACTACAACAACATCGACGTGCTCCTCTACATCACCGAACAACGCATGCTTCAGGCCGGGTTAGTCAAAAGTGGCGATCTCATCGCGTTTACCACGGGGATGCCGGTGGGTTCGGGCGGCACAAACCTCCTTAAGATCCATCAAATCCCCTAATCCGTCATCGGTAAGAGCGCCCGCACTTCCTTACACGTGTTTACGCTTGTACGCTTGTGGGGAAATCCCGCTCTTCTCCTTAAAAAGGCGAGAAAAATAATACGGATCGGAAAACCCGACCTCCTGTCCGACTTCGTGCACCGCGAGCATCGTTGTCCGCAGCAAAAAAAGCGCCTTCTGCAAGCGGAGCTCGGCTATATACTGTTTTGGGGACATCCCGATATACTTTTCGAAGAGACGGCGTACCGACGAAGGCCTGCGTCCCATGACACGAGCGATATCGTCCGCCGTGAGCCGCTGCCCTATATGCCGATGGATGAACTCAAGAGAAGGAAGCAGCGGATGCAGACCCGCGGAGTAATGCGGCTGCGCGCGGATCGCCGTGTCGTGCACTTCTTTAATCAAAAGCTGCGCGAGCGTGCGCATCAGCGTTTCATCGGATTCGGTTGCGGCGAACCGTTCAATCGTGTAATGCCCTAACAGCTCAAGGGGGTCAAAGTTCTTGAAGTGCCCGTGAACGATGCCGTCGAGCTCAGGGGGGGGCAG
>AmSFosDRAFT_100284_pt1 | contig 26282 bp, 20 predicted proteins | sample FosCloommunities_FD_10275 | JGI IMG/M metagenome (IMG submission 10275)
TTCGAGCTCGGTACCCGGGGATCCCACGTACAACGACACCTAGACCACGGACCTTGCCTTGTTCGTCTTTGAGCGGGTTGTACTGAATGAGCTGCCAGCGATACTGACCGTTCTTAAGTAAGCGTATTTCCAGATCGAAGGGAGCTCCGCGCAAAAGCCGCTCTTGACGCTCGGCTCCGACGCGCACCAGGTCCTCAGGATGGAAGGCCCGCGGAAAGAAACCATCACTCTTCACGACGTCTTCGGTGAGTCCTGTTGTATCCAGAGCTACGCGGTTCGCATAGAGTGTCGTGCCATCAGGCGCGATGACCACAATCGATTGACGAATAGTGTCAATAATCGTGCGCAGATCTTCCTCACTTCGGCGCAACTTCTCCTGGGCGCGTTTGCGTTCGTCGATATCGGTTGCCGTAACGTACCAGCGGATGATGTCGCCGCGTTCGTCGATGAGGGGGGTGTACTGACAAAGTTGCCAGCGATACTTCCGCTTCTCAGACAACAAGCGCATCACCAACTCGAATGAAACTCCCTTCAACAGTCCCATGCGGCGCTCGTCGAGTACTCGATCCAGATCGTCAGGATGACAGGTTCTCTCTAAGTGGCCTTTACCTTTCACCTTGTCCAGCGTGAGCCCAATGCGATCAAGAATCAGCCTGTTCAGGTAGAGGGTCGCGCCGTCAGGCGCCAGCACCGAGATGCGAATGGGGATAGCAGCGCTGATCGTGGCGTTGCCCACGTCCTGACGAACCTTCTGCTCAGAGGGCCCGCGGTCGCTCGTCCTCATTGTTGAACCCAAGGAGCCGGCAAGCCGTGAACGAACACCGTCCGGCTCTCGGCATTATAGTATCGGCGAAGCTAGGACTGTACGCGATTGCTGTGACCGAGGAATGACGTGTTGTGCAGACAGTCCCGCGGGCGGTTTTGTTGGCAACACGGACACTGGCAGCGAGCTAAAGACCCACGTATGCTCACGGTATTTCAGCGCCAGCCACAAACGAGTTACGCCGGCTCATTTATCCGGGCGGCGTCGAGCGCATCCAGCCGGGCCATCCGCAACAGAACAGCCGTGGGGGAAGTGCCCAAATGAGAGGAAGCCAATCTTCTTCATCAGAAATGAACCTGCTTTTCAGCAAGCCTTTCTGCACGCCTTCCGATCTTCTTCAATACGGTTTCGAGTTGTTCGATTTCCTCCGGTGACACGTCTTGAAATACGGAGCCGAAGAAGACTACCGGCGAGCAATTGCCGCTGGTCCGAACAACGCACTTGCTCACGGGGCGCTCTCGGGTCTTCTGTTCAATCTCGGACGAAACGATGAAGCTTTGCGAGAGGCACAAATCGCGCAGGAGATCGACCCCACCAGCGGTAATTTGCGCGATGCTCTGTACCGACTCGGCGACGTCGACTATGCATTGCGATAGCAGAAGTCACTCTCCAGGCAAATCCCAACGATGGTTAGCTCCATCACGGCCTGTATCGCTACTGCGCAACTAAGGGAATGTACAAGGAAGCAGCACAACATGCAGAAAAAGTCTTTGCTCTATTTGGTGATCCCGAGGGCGCAGCGCGGATTCATAAGGCGTTGGTCACTTCCGGTCCTAAGGCAGGGATACGACAGTTTGTCATCGAGGGGGAGGGTTTACTCACGACGAAGCGAGGTTACTTCCCCGTGAATTTGGCACTGTCGTACACCATCCTGGGTGAGCGAGACCGGGCTTTTCAATGGCTTGAAGAAGCCTACAGGCACCACGATATTCATTGGGTGAGCACCGATATTGCGTTAGTAGATCTCCACTCGGACCCCATCCTCGCCTCGCTCCGCTCCGACCAGAGATACAAGGATCTGCTTCGTCGCGTCGGATTGCCGCAGTAACAACGACATGACCATCCTTGAGCGAAACCAAAGATGAACACTCGAAGCTCCACTAACGGTATCGGTGACGCACACCACCGATTCGCAGGATGGAGATTCTTAACTGCGGCCCGGTTTCTTTTGACACCATTTGCCCTTGGGATGGCCTGCTCCCTTGGTTCTTAGGTTCTGCCTTAATGAAGAGTGAACCAGACCGATCCTGGCCGTTTGCTTGATTCTGGCGGTGGTTGGGTTTATCTTTCCGCCGAGATTTTGTGTTCGCTTCCCCTCCGGCAATTCAGGTGGCAAATGGTCTTGCAGCCATTCTTGCGGATGTCGCAGCTGGTTGTTCTTGCGGCGCTTGCGGTTTTCCTGCCTGTCGTCCTGGCCCAAACCACGGTTAGTACAGGCAGCATCGTCGGCACGGTGAGCGATCCTTCGGGAGCAGTCATCAGTGATGCTAAAGTCACGATAACGAACCTTGACACTCGCCAGGTAGTCAGGGTGGTAACTAATTCCTCCGGCTCCTTCAACTCGGGAGCGCTCCTGCCCGGAAACTACAAAACGCTGGTCTCAGCGAGAAGCTTCAGCTCCGCCGAATCTTCGGTAACGGTGTTGGTGGGCAACACGGCGTCGCTTACTGTGAGACTTCAAATCGGGAGCGGGAAGGAACTCGTAGAGGTACAAGATTCCGCGTCGCGCGTGAATACCGAACAGCCGACAGTGCAAGGCGTTCTGAACGAGCAGCAGATCGAGAATCTCCCGGTCAACGGTCGCAACTTCCTCGATCTCGCACAACTGGAGCCGGGGGTTCAGATTCAGGACGGAGGTGATTTCGGCAAGGACGGTTTCTCCTCCATCTCCTTTGGTGGCCGATCCGGAAGGACGGCGCGTCTGGAGGCTGACGGGGTTGACATCTCCGACGAAATCTTCGGCTCGACTACTCAAAATGTTGCCGCCAGCGCCATTCAGGAGTTCCAGCTCAGCCAATCGAGCCACGATCTCTCCACCGAACTGACCACATCCGGCGCGGTGAATGTGACTACCCGCTCCGGGACCAATACTATTCACGGCGAGGCATTCGATTTTTTTCGCGACAGTTCGCTTTCCGCCGCTTTGCCCGCTCCGGCTGGACTGTCGGAACCTTTTCAGCGCTCGCAGTATGGCGGGCGCGTCGGCGGGCCGATCCTCAAGAACAGATTCTTCTATTTCTTCGACGGCGAACGCACTGTACAGCATGAGCAGGCCCCGGTCTTGGTGGCCCCGCCTTTCCAACAATATTCGGGCAGTTTCAGCGCACCGTTTCATGAGAACAACCTCATGGCCAAAGCGGATTATCAGCTGCCTTCGCTTCACATGTTTTATCGCTTCAGTTACTTTACGAATCAACTGACCGCTAACGCGGGTTTGGGGTTTTCCATTTACGACGCGAAGAATTTCACGCGGACGCACGTGGCCGGCCTTGATTTTGGCCGCGGAAGCTTCAGCCACAGCATTCGCTTCGGCTACCTCAAGACAGAGCACGATCAGACAGATGCTGCCAGAAATAGCGGCTTGCCTTTCGGCGACTATCCACTCGAGTTGACGATGGGGAATACAGGCTTGGTAACAGGTCCTTACGGAAACGCCCCGTGGACCATTCTGCAAAGCAATCATCAGGTCAAGTACGACGGCAGCAAGACCGCAGGCGTGCATATCCTTCGCTACGGAGTGACGTTCAACCGGATTGTGGCAGCCGGGTACGTGCCGTTCCAGGCCCTTGCGCCATATCTCTCGACGAACATCGGCCCGTACGAGGAAACATTCGCGGCTAATTCCTGCGGCAGCGGAACGGCTTGTTTTCCGGGCGGAATTTCGAATCCGCTGAACTATCCCGTAGAGTCTGTCTCCGTGGGCAACGGATTAGGGTATCTGACTCCATTCTCAGGGCTTGGGCTTCCCGCGGGCGCATACTTTTATCATCGTCTGGGTGCCTACGTTGGCGTCAGCTCTAAATGGAAGCGGAATCTGACCTTAACTTACGGAGTCCGCTACGCTCGCGAGCCTGGCCGCAGCGATAGCGAGTTCCCGGCCATTGCGCAACTCAACGCCCTGATCCCGGGTTTGGGTAATCCGGTCCGCAACCCGGAGACAAACTTTGCCCCCCAATTGGGCTTCGTTTGGGACGTAACTGGGAAGGGTAAGACCGTGATCCGGGGGGCCATCGGGCTGTTCTACGAAAATGTGCTCACGGCTGTCGCGCCGCAGGATCCCGAGTACCGCACGCCGACAGGCAACGTTTTCACCCAGCAGCCACCTGCCTGCGCGGGAACCGGGCTTCCGCAGCCGGTCGCCATTTCATCCACACAGACGCTGACTCCGAACTTCTGCGGCACGGCGAGTGGAGGCCAGGTCGCGATCGGGACAGTCGCTAACCAGATCGTCGCTTTTCAACAGCAATATCAGGCCGATTCGCCGTTGAGTTTGACCACACCGAACCCGAACTATGTCGGATCACTGTTGAGCCAGGGCCTGGGATCATTCTCGTACTTGTACGACCCGAACTTTCGAACTCCGCGGTCAGTGGGGATGAATATAGGGATCCAGCGCGAGATTCACCCCGGCGTGGTTCTTAGTGCCGACTTCTTACGCGACGTGCAGACACATTACCTGCTAGGAGTGGACGAGAACCATGCCGGAGACGTTCGCTATTTCAATAAGGCTGCGGCAATTCAAGCAATCAACAACGCACTCACGGCCTGCGGAGTCTCTTCCATCCAGGCGAGCATAAGCGCACCCTGCCCCAGCGGCAACTACGTGGACGCGAATAGTAACGATCGCCCGCTACAAATCTCCGATGTTGCTGGCTGGGGACTCACTACGTCGGCAGATTTCGGAGCGGCATGCACGAGTCCCAAAGCGCTTGGATATCCGTGTGCATTCTCGGGCATCAATCCTAACGGTCCCCCGCTTGTATTTGCCAAATCGATTGGACGTTCGGTGTACAACGGACTGCAGGTCAAACTTACGGAAAATGTGTCACACCCCTTCGCGACTCTGCGGGCACTGAATCTGCAGGTCTCGTACGCTCTGTCGAGGTTTGAAAATACTGGCGGGACGTTGGGCAATGGTCCAGTCAACGCGTTGGCTTCGGACCAGGATGCGGGAACCTTTGCGCTCGACAATAGCAATCCCAACCGATACTTCGGACCCTCGGTGCTGGACCGCACGCACCAGCTTTCCTTTGGCGGCTACGCTGACTTGCCTGCCGGATTTCAATTGAGCATCATCTCGCATTTCTGGAGCCCGCTTTCGACTTCGTTGGTCGTGCCCAGCACGAACTTTGGGCCGGGCGAAATCTTCCGCACGGATTTCACGGGAGACGGCACAGTCCAAGACCCGATTCCAGGAACCCACGTCGGTGGTTTTGAGCGGGGCATCAACGGGTCGAACATCAATCGTGTGCTCACGAACTACAACAATAAGGTTGCCCTGAACTTGACGCCTGCAGGGCAGGTGCTGCTACAGAACGGACTCTTCACGGCAGCCCAACTCGGGGTCGGTAATTCTTTGTGCTACAACAACCCGAACAACCTGCCCGTCAATTCCTTGTGCGCCGTTGCGCCTCCGGTGCCCCTGGCCCCGCCCGGGCAGGTCAATCTCTCATGGTTGCGTGCTCTGGACCTCAAATTAGCTTGGTCCCAAACCGTTCGCGAGCGGATCATGGTGCAACCGAGTGTCGGCTTCTATAACCTTTTCAACTTTGCAAACTTCGACTTGCCGGGGAATGCACTGAATGGATTGTTGACAGGTGCCGCCGGTCAGATCAACGGAACCACTCGTGTGGACCACAACGTGAACCGGGTTGGAGTTGGAACCGGCGTCTACTCCCTCGGTGCTCCTCGACAGATTGAGTTTGGACTTCGTCTTACGTTCTAAGCTGTGGAGCAACATGCACTCGAACCATCGGCCACAAAACCTCGCCTAGCCGGTCCTCCTGATGACTTCAAGCGATTGCGGGTCGCAAACCAGCGATCAACAGAACCACCCACCAGGCTTACTTGACATGTACGCTGATCTGGCGTACCTTGTACGCTGTTATGGCGTACAAGGCGCTGACCGTCGAGGACCTCTTGGCCCTGATGAAAAAAATTCAGGGAGAAAAGACCAACACCGAATTCGCTGCCGATCTCGGCATCTCGAAGCAGTATCTGAGCGATCTGTATCGCGGCCGCAAGATCCCGAGCGATACCGTGTCCGCCGTCTTCGGTTTTGAGCAGAAGGTAGAGACCCGCTACGTTCCGTCAACGACCGCCGCCAAACGGGAGGCACCCAGTGTCGCAGAATCATCCCGAAAGAAAGCAAGACGTGCTCGTAAACGTGATTCTTGATAAGTCCGGCTCCATGGCCAGCAAGACCAACGACGTGATTGAAGGGTTCAACGCCTACGTCGCCGGACTCAGCAAAGAAGATCAAGTGAACTATCTGTTTTCACTCACGCTTTTTGATACTCAGGTTGCCCATCGCCACGTGGCGATTCCGCTACCAAAGGTAAAGAAACTCGATAATAAGTCGTATCAGCCAGGTGGCAACACGGCCTTGAATGACGCCATCGGCATCACTGTGCGCAAGGTCGAAGCTGACCAGCCCAAGGTCAATAAGGTGGTCACGGTGATCATGACCGACGGCGAAGAAAACTCTTCGCGGGAATGGACGCATGATGCCGTGCGGGGCCTGATCGAGCAGAAGGAAAGAGAGGGCACCTGGACTTTCGTATTTTTGGGCGCCGGTCTCGATGCCTGGCACCAGGGCAGATCCTATGGCGTACAAGCGGCCAACGTGGCGCGGTACAGTTCGAACCAATATCGGGAAGCGCTCTCAGCCTTGGCTGTCGGCACCAATCTGTTCTCGTCGAGTCGCAGCTATCAGTCGGAAAACTTCTTCGGCTCGTTGTCGAAAGAATCCATGCAAAAGGCGGGCTTGCAGCAGAAGATATTGCAGCAGAAGAAGAGCGAATGATTTTTGAAGTTAGGTCTTAGGTGTTCGCAGACAACAAAGTCGTGACAGTCTGGCGTTGGACGTTCTTGAACCTGTGCGCCCGCAAGTGGACGCTTATCTGCTGGACTGGATCACCACACAGCCACTCAAGCGGGAGGTTCTTTGAACAGCGAAATGGGCGCCTATTTCGAAGCTGATTGCTTTTGTCCGTACTTATTGATGCCCAATCGGCTTCGACAATTCGCGAATATTTCCGGGCCAAGGGTACCTCTTTAACCGCTCTAGGGTGGGCTTGCCGATATGACGGATGGTTTTGCCCGCCGCTGTGGCGAACCGCCCGACAAAGTACTCCACCAGCACTGAAATATCGTCCACTCGCTCGCGCAGAGGCGGAACGGCGATCGGAAAGACGTTCAATCGGTAGAAAAGATTCTGGCGAAAGGTTCCGGCCGACACGGCGGCCGGCAGGTCACGATTGGTTGCGGCTATCAAGCCGTACATTTACGGAGACCGGATGGTTACTCCCCACCCGCTCAAATTCCTTTTCTTGCGATACCCGCAGGAGCCCGATCTGCGTTTCATGGGGTGATCACCGATTTCATCCAAAAAGAGCGTGCCACCGTCAGCGGCTTCAAACCTGCCCACTCGCCGTTGGAGGGCGCCAGTGAAGGCTCCCTTTTCATGGCCGAAAAGCTCGGAAGCGATCAGCGATTCTGGAATCGCCGCACAGTTGACGCGGATGAATGGTCGGTTCGTGCGTTTAGATCTCCGATACAGAGCACGTCAATCCCATCGGAGCATCTCCCGTTGGTTGTTGAACATCGCTAGGCGATGCCCCCCTCCTCCTTTGGTATCGGTCAGTACTTTCATCCAATGGTCTTGTCCCTGCGCATGTGTCTTAATCGTAATTGCTCGTCGGGCTCAACTCTCAGCCAAGAGGAGAGTATGGCAGACAAGAAAACACCAATCGTTGGTGGAGAATCGCAGGGAATCAGTACGGGTTTGGTCGAGGCCTTCGTGAGCAAGAGGCACAATCAGCCAATTCGTAAAGACGTTCTCGATGATCTTCTCTAGATGGCGCAGTTGCGCGTCGTTGATAGCCGGGGATGGGGAGTGACGTTATGAAATCGCTTGCGAATTGCCCCAACATTCAGTACGCGATCATTCGGGCCTCTGGCACACACAATTCTCCGGAACTACTGATTCTTGCTTATGCGGATGAGAAGTCGCTACGCAGCCTCATTGCGGAACCCAGCATCATCGCGCTCGGATTCGCGTCCCGCTCGGCCGCTAACGCGGCAGGGAGTTTCCGCCAAAGGGTTGCATCTCAGCATGTGCATGCAATGTCGGCAATAAGAAACGCAAATCAGAGAATTTCGCGTGCATTCCATACCGGTAAGAACCGTCTAACACATGCGTTGACGTACTGGAAGGGCTACAGTGATCTATTTCGCACCGTTCAGTTTACAAAGAGGGCCCGCGCCTGAGACACGGGCCCGTCGGCGCTGAGGGGGCCCCAGACCCAGCTTCCGCTTCTTGTCACAATTCTCCTCTGACCGCCGTTTAAGGTATGTGAACCTGAAAGGCTGGCATTATCGTGTCGCGCTCGGGGTGTAGTCTTGAACACCGGGAGTTTATTGCCGCTCACTTTCCGCTTTGGGGTCTTCGAGCTCAACCCGCAATCTGGGGAACTCCGCAAGCAAGGAACGAAGATTAGGCTGCAGGGGCAGCCCGTAGAAATCCTTGCTCTTCTGCTGGAACGCCCCGGCGAGATCGTCACCAGGCAAGAGTTGCAAAAGAAGCTCTGGCCAGCCAACACGTTTGTGGACTTCGAGCAGGGGTTGAACACCGCGATGAAGCGCTTGCGGGCGGCGCTGGACGATAACGCGGACACGCCTCGATTCATCGAGACGCTGCCGCGGAGGGGCTATCGCTTCATCGGGTCGGTGCAAAACGGAGCGAAACAACCTGGGATACAAGCTCCCCCAGCAGAAATGAAGCCATCTCCCAACAGCAGGCGATCCGCGAATTGGCGTTCAGTTCTTGTTGCGCTGGTTTTCATTGCGGCAGCGGTTGTGCTGGGGGGACTGAATGTACGCGGGTTGCGTGAACGGATTCGCCCACAAGAATCGAAGCCGAACATTCAGGCTCTCGCGGTTCTTCCGTTGGCGAATCTATCAGGCGATCCCGAGCGGGAATACTTCGCAGATGGGATGACCGAGGCGCTGATCACCGAACTTGGGAGAGTCAGCAGCGCGCGTGTGATCTCGCGTCAGTCTGTGATTCAATACAAGGACAGCAAGAAACCGCTACAGCAAGTTGCTCGGGAATTGAATGTGGATGCAGTTTTGGAAGGTGCAGTCGAGCGTTCAGGGGAGCGGGTAAGGGTGACGATCCACCTCTCTCGGGCGTCACCCGAGAAACAGCTGTGGGCCAAGGACTACAACCGTAGTAATCGCGACATCTTGAGTCTGCAAGGCGAGATTGCACGCACCGTCGCCGAGGAAATCAGGACGAATCTGACTACGGACGAGCGAACCCGTCTGTCAATCGCTCGACCTGTCAACCCCGATGCGCACGATGATTACCTACTTCGGAAAGTTTATGCGGCGCATCAACGCTTGAAAGCGTGGTTTTAAGGTGACTCCGCCCAGAGCTTTACCTCATGGGGGGTGTGGTTCATCACTCAGTAAACACAAGGCGAGATTAGATTGATGGACGTCGATGTGGACCGTTTTTAACGCGACGGGATGGGATACGCACTTGCCGAGGTGACAAGCGAAGAAAGGTCGGTAAAAGGTAAAAGTTCACATGCGATGTGACGCGATCAGGGCCAGAGTGAATTGCGCACCTTAGCCACGGTTCATTCGGTGGCTTGCTCAAAATTCTCAACAAAGCTTCACTTCAAGTTTCTTGGGGTTTAGTACTCGGGTTGACGGGATAGCTATGGAGGGGGGCAAAATCCAGCCAGCGGGCGCGGGAATGTCTATCGAGTGACTAGGGAAAGCGTAGCGAACGAGGCGGGGGCGACCGGGCGCAAAGGTGCGCCACGTTGCGGGGACCCCTGGGGGCGAGCGCCGGGCGTGGTGCGGCGTACATCTTCAGCCACGCTGACGTTCTCGTGCGTGCTTACCCGCGCAAACCGGCCGTTATGCGAGCTGGATCGTGTTTCGGCCGCCCTACGGCAATGCGGGCGAGACGGACGGACTGTCCTCCTTGGCCAACACCATCAACCTATCTTTCGACGGCGCGGAGGTGTTGAATCTCGCGGGCAAGCCCTTCTATCCGGGCTCGCAGGCCACCACAACCCAGGTCCTAACCATGCACGATGACTTCGACAGCCAGGCGATAGAGTTGGTGAATCAGGGGAGCTCCGGCTATCAAGGCCTGCACTCGCTCTTCTTCGAAACCACCGGCTGCGCCTACACCGGGGGCTGCACGCCGTAGCAAAACCCGCTTGCGCGCGGGGTGGGCGTTAGAATCTGAGCGTCCGCCCCCGCTCGCATCTCGCCTCGCCCGTCTCACATGGGCCAAGCCATGAATAGGGCAATGCCTTAGCTAACCACTCGCAAAGCTTTGAAAGTACTTCCTAAGACATATCAGACCAGGTATGACCGACCACAGGTGAGAAATCACAGGTGTAAAATTTCGGACCTGATTGCTAAGTCGCTGAAAGATATGGTGGCCAGGGACGGAGTTGAACCGCCGACGCCAGCCTTTTCAGGGCTGCGCTCTACCACCTGAGCTACCTGGCCATCTTTGAATGCGGGCGCCAACCTGTTCGGCCGTTGTTTGCGCCGTTACCGTTACGCGCTCGGTCTGGATGGGGCCGCTGCCGTCAATCGACACCAGCGACTCAGCTCGCGTGGGACTCTGTTGAGTATAGCAATCGACCGCTAAATGCTCAACGCCGAGAGCGGTAGGCTCCGAAACGCAACTGACTCGCGCGGAAATCAAGTGTGAGAGAGCAAAAGAGGCCGCGGGCTTCGTGCTCCCTGCGGCCCTTGTTGTTCTACCCTTCCTTGTCGAAAGCTGCCGTTCCGCGTGATGAATTCCAAAACAGTATGGAACTCTCGTCAAATGCAACACGGCACGCTTCTACTTTGCTCCCGCAGCTCCTCCATGACCCTGCAGCCACGTCGCCAATTGCGGCGCTTGTTGCGTCTTCAGATCGAGGCAGTAGTTTATCCGCTCCACGGCCTGCTTCAGACGGCGTTCCGCTGTCGGCACGCGATGCATGGCAAAGAAGTCCTGCACTTCATCTCGCACACCTGCGTCGCACACAAAACCGGTCGCGGCCACGACTTCCCCGCTGGTGAATCCGCCGCCCACCTTTTCGATGTCGCTCCAGTGCGTGCGTACGAAGTCCCACGCCAGGCGCGTCCCCGCCGGATTGCGCATCACGGCCGAGATAAGCCCCAGCGAATCCTGAGTACGCACAGTCGGTGACACGGCAAACTCCAGCGTGCGCTGCAGCAGCTTCGGATCGCGGAATTGAGCCAGCGATTCGAAATACAGGTAATACTCTTCTGGCGTCACTTCCTTGTTTTGCAGCTTCGCGAAAACACGATCGTAGAGCGATGCATCGCCCTCAAGCGCCGCCAGACGGAATGCCGTAAAAGCCATTTCGTGATCGACGCCGCTCGGATTCACCAACCCGGTCTCGGTGATCTTCCGCGCTTCGGCGAGCACTTGAGGGTCGCGGCCGGCATAACCTAACGCGAACATCACATGCGACCGCAGCTCTTTGGTTTCATCGCTCTCCCCGGGCCTTGCTTGCCAGCCGAGTTCGCGTGCCGCCGGGGCGAGCAAGCGCCGCACCCACTGTTCGTATGCCTCACGATCGCTGTCGGTCACGAAGTGATCGCTGATGTACGTGAGCTCCTGAGTCAACTCCTCGATCACCGCACGCGTGCGATCTGAACCCAACCCCTCGGCCAACGCCAGATAGTCGCCGATCTGCTGCTGGCCTACGCGCACCGCCGCCCAAGCATCGCTAAGCAGGACAATCCGTTCCCCCGCGGTCAGATCTTTTTCCAGATCCCTGCTGAGAGCGCGCAACGCATCCGCCGAATAGCCTGAGCGGTAATAGCCGCCGGCGCCAGCGTTCACCATCACCCACGGCCCACAGCCTTCCAGCGGAAAGCTTTGTTGTTTCTGCTCAAGCACCACGCACTTCGTTTGAGTTGTGCCGCCCTCAAGTCCCTTCACGCATACGGGCACCTTCCACAACTCACTACTGCCTTTATCGAACATCGTCCGGTCGTAGAAGTAGCGAGTTTGCGTCAGCTCCACATTGGTGCTGGAACCGGAGCACTGCGCCTGCACGCTCACCATCGGCGCGCCCGCCTGATTCACAAACGTCGGCATGATCTCATCGACCGGCCGCTTCGACTCGATGGCCAGTGTTTTCCAGAAGTCGCCGGCAGTGGCATTGCCGTACTCGTGCTGCTTCAAATACGCGTCCACACCCTTGCGAAACGATTCTTCGCCCAGATAGGCCTCCAGCATCCGCAGCACGGCCGCCGTCTTCCCATAAGCGATGCCGTCGAACAACTCCAGGATCTGTCCCGGAGTGTCGGCTGGCTGATGAATAGGCCGCGTATTCCGCAGCGAGTCGACGTTCAGCGCCTCTTGCGTTCCCTCAGCGTCATCCAACTCGATGTGCCACTCCGGCTTCCATGCCCCGACAGCCTTGCTTTCCATCCACGTGGCAAAGCCTTCGTTCAGCCAGATGTCGTCCCACCACTGCATGGTCACTAGATCGCCAAACCACTGGTGCGCCATCTCATGCGCCACCACCAGCGCCACCTCTTTATGCAGGCCGGCCGAAGCCTTTTCGTCGATCTGCAGCAGCACTTCGCGATACGTGATGAGTCCCGTATTCTCCATCGCACCCGCGGCGAAATCCGGCAAGCCGATCATGTCCAGCTTTTCAAACGGATACTTGATGCCGAAATACTTGTTGTAGTACTTCAAGCACTGCTCGGCGACTTCGAGCGCATAACCCGAGTAGCGCTTCGATCCCGGCGGTCCCCACACTCGAATCGGAATGCCGTCCGCGCTCCCTTCGACCGCCTCAAAGTCACCCACTGCCAGCGCTACCAGATACGACGACATCTTCGCTGTCGTCGCAAACTTTACTGTGTGCTGGTTCGCGCCGGGCCCTGCCTGATCAGAAAGCACTTTGCCGTTTGAGATGGCGGTGAGACCTCTGTCAGCGATCACGCTCACGTCATACGTCGCTTTGTATGCCGGCTCGTCGAACGACGGAAAGGCGCGCCGTGCGTCCGTCGCTTCAAACTGCGTCACCGCGTACTTGCGACCGTCCTTATCTTTCCCCAGGTAGAAACCGCGCAACTCACTGTTCAGCGTACCCGTGTACCGGATATGCACAATGGCCGGGCCTGGCTGGATCACATTCCCAAACGCCAGCGTCGCCATTTCCTTCTCTTTGTCCATCGTAACGGTGGCTGTCTGGGTTGAACCATTCGCCGTCACGCTGGCTTGCTTGAAATCGATCTCGGCCGCGTTCAGCACGATCTGGTTGGTCGGCTTCAACACCCGCATACGAATGCTTTCTTCGCCAGCGAACTTGTCGTTTGAAAAGTCCGGAGTGAAGGTCAACTGATAGTTCTCCGGAACCGCGAGTTCCGGAAGTCTTTGTGCCGATGCCATCGCCCCACTGCAAGCCAGCAGCAGCACCGACAGGATTAGGTTTCGATTCATGATTTCGAGAACTCCCTGAATACAATTGTGATGATGAAAACGGATCAGCTAGCCAGGCGCTATTTCACCGCGCCCTTCGAACCAGGCAGGCTTCGTCCTGCTCGCCCGGCTCTTCACGAAATACGCAAATCTCCAGCATGGGCACTTCAGACAATCTCGCCCGAACCGGCAGAAGCAATCACGGCCCCACCGAGAACGCTAAACGTGCACCGGTTGGATGCGAACCAGTACGCAATTTCGCGATAATCCTTTACTTCAAAACACGCCAGATCGGCATCCTTGCCTGGCTCTACCGATCCCTTTCTGTCGGCCAGCCGGAGCGCCCAGGCGCCGTTGATCGTCGCCGCGCCCACCGCCTCAGCGGGCGTCATTCTCATGTGCGTGCACGCGAGCGAGAGTACAAACGGCATGCTCGCTGTTGGCGAACTCCCCGGGTTGTAGTCGGTCGCCAAGGCCACCGCGGCGCCGCCATCAATAAACTTCCGCGCTGCCGGATACTTTTCCAGTCCCAGGAAATAGTTGGCTCCCGGTACAAACGTCGCCACGGTGTCGGTTTTCGCCAGTTGTTCGATGTCCCGATCACTTATGTGATCCATGTGATCGAGCGATGCCGGCTCAAATTCGAGCAGCGGACCCAGTGCGGCCTGCGAAAGCTGGCCCAAATGCGCCCGCGCAGCCAACCCGTGCTCCCGCGCCGCGGCGAAAATGCTGGCGGTTTCCTGCGAGGAAAAAGCTCCCCGCTCGCAAAACACATCCACGAATTGGGCGAGCTTCCGCCGTGCGGCCGCGGGAACCATCTCCTGACAGACGGTCTCAACGTAGTTTTGTGAGCGGCCGGCGAACTCTTTTGGTACGACATGGGCACCAAGCAGTGTGGAAATCACGGTTCCCGGCCATTGGGCGGCAGCCAACCGGATCGCTTCCAGCGATTTCAGTTCGGCCTCGGCACTCAGCCCATACCCCGACTTGGCCTCGACCGTGGTCGTTCCCTGCTCCGCCATCTCCCGCAGAGCCTCGAGGACTCTCTCCGCAAGCAAGGTTTTCGACGCTTTCCGCACCGGCTCTATGCTTGAGCGGATCCCACCGCCAGCTTCGGCGATCTCTTCGTACGTTGCACCCGCTGTGCGCTTTTCAAAATCGACCAAGCGCGGCTGCAGGAATACCGGATGCGTATGCGAATCGACGAATCCCGGCAACACGACCTGCCCGCCGCAATCGATCTCGACGATCCGTTTGCGATTCTTTTGCACCCATGGATCACGAACTGCGTCCTTGGTTTTGCCAACCGAAACGATCTTTCCGCCCTGGCAAAGAACCGCAGCGTCTTCCATGATGCCTAACTCACGTAACTCTGCCCCACGCCGCGGCCCACCCTTTACCGATAGGGCGCGCAGCGTCAGAAGCTGCCCGATATTCACGAGGAGAAGTGCGTTGGGCAAAGCTGATTTTGCTCGGAAAACCACGGTTCTTAATAGTTTAGCAGCAGCCGGCATTTGCCCCGCGTGCACACCGCTTGGAAGCTGTGCCTGAATATCAGGCATTTGGTAATAATCAGGCGGGAGACCGATGCAGTCGGCCAAGGCAGGAAAACGCGGCGCCATCATCGTGCCAGCCAAACTGCGTAAGCGTTTCGGAATTGAAGAAGGGACGATGGTGACTGCCGAAGAACGCGGGGACGGTATCCTCATCCGTCCAGCAGTCGTGGTTCCTGTCGAGCGTTACACTCCCGAGCGCAAAGCAGAGTTTCTACTATCGAGCGCAATCGACGAGGCCGACTATCGCAGTGCGCGCCGCGCCGTTCGGAAGAGGGGCCTCGATCCCGACTCCACTCCCCACGCCCGGCCTGCGTAAGTGGATCGATTGTTTCTGGATGCGAATGTCTTCTTCTCCGCAGCCTACAAACCCAACGCACGGGTCGTTCGCCTATGGAAACTTACTGACGTGGTGTTGCTTACCTCTCGTTATGCCCCGGAGAAGCTATCGCGCGAGCTCCGACTCGTGGAAGCTGGGAGACATCCCCTCCCGCGCGGAGTTTCCTTGCCAGAAAAGGATGTCCCCATTCTCCTCGCAGCCCTCGAAGCGGAGGCGGATTACTTGTTAACGGGCGACATTCGACACTTCGGACCGTATTTCGGAAAGAAAATCGCCGGCGCGACTGTGGTTCTTCCAGGACAGTATCTGAAACTCAGCAATCGCTACCGATAGTCTGCCTGTAAGTACTTTCAGGCGCCAGAGGTCGGAAACTTCCTAGACTGCAACGGCAAGGTGGCTAATTGCTAACGGCCGTGCGCTAATGGCTGCCTGCCATCGGAACTTTCACTCCACTTTCCTTTGCGAATTTCTTCGCCTCGTCGTATCCCGAATCCACATGCCGCAGCACACCCATGCCCGGGTCGGTCGTCAGCACGCGCTCGATGCGCTTTGCCATCATGTCCGTGCCATCGGCTACGGTCACCTGCCCCGCGTGGAGCGAGTAACCGGGAGCTGATCACGTTTGGCGGAGCCAGGGATTTCCAGATTTCCTTTCCGGTCGAGGCATCCCAGGCGATAAGATGGCTCTCCTTGAGCGCCTTCTCAATTTTGCCACCACTGCATTGCCATTCAAATCGGACGGCGCCGACCATCATCTTGCCATCGGGAGAAAAATCGGCCGCGGAAAGGAATTCACGGGAACCCGATGAGAAACTTCCGGCCTCCTCCACTTCTTCTGGGACGAGCGGATAGGATTCCTTTTTGCGACCGTACACAATTTCCACTTTTGCCAATTTGTCCCGGTCGAACACCGCCAGGACAGATCCTGATCGAGCCCCCGTATCCATGACCACGACTTTGCGCCAATCCGCAGACAGTGCCACGGCCATCGGGAGATCGAGTACCCAGTTGACAAATCCGGTCTTGGCCGGTTCGCGTCTGCCAGTCTGGGAGTCGAATAAATCAACGCCCGTAAGGCTGTTGACGACGGCGAGCTTCTTGCCGTCGGCGGAAACGATAATTCGTCGCGGTTCACTCGCAAGCCGCCAGCGGGTGCTGCCGAGCCTGGCAATCGCTCCGGCCGGCATGAGATCGCCGTCCAAGTCCGCGAGAGCCGGCCCCGGCGGCAGGACAGGTTGAGTGTCGGCAGAGGGACTTTTGCGGGCGATTGGGGTGGGCGGAAGTGGAGCGTTTTTTTTCTGTCTTCTTGCGATAACGGTGCGGCTTTCGAAGGTCGCAAGGCCTTCGGCATTCCCCTGCCCGAGTCGTTCAATGATCCGGAGCGCCTCCGGCGTACCGATGGTTTCCAGGATTTCGATCCCACGCAAATAGCGCAACTGCGACGGTGTGAACTCATCCAGCTTGTCGAGCAGATCTTGCAACCGTTGGTGCGTCTCCAGGGTAGAAGCCTTGGCCAGCGCTTTCTTCATCAATCCGCGGACCAACTCGCCCAGTTGCTCCAGTTGCTTCGTGGCTTTCTGCCGGACCCGAAATGTGTCACTGTTGAGGTCCTTGATCAAGGCTGCCACCTGTTTGGGGTCGATGGCCGGCGCCGGCTGAAGGTGTTTGGCCAGGAACGGCACTGCACTCTTTGGCGCGTGCAGCAAGTCGGCTCGGCCCTCATACGCTTGGCTGGCGTCTGCCGCGCCAAGGCTCTCCCAGTGGGCCGCGAGTTCGTTCTCGGTCAGTTGCTCGCGGCGTTTCTTGCCGCTGAGATTTTTCAAGTCCAGGATCACGGCCGTCGCATCGGCGCCGCCGACGGCCAGTTTCGAACCATCCGGCGAAAAGGCGGCAGCAAAGATGGGCCATTCTCTTTTGAAGGAGTGGATCTCCGTGCCGGTGGCCACTTCAAAGACGCGAATGGTGCGGTCGGCAATTCCGCCGTACCCGTCGGAAACGCTGGCAAGGTAGCGGCCGTCCGGTGAGAAGACAACGCAGCCGCGACGATTATAGTGCTTTCCCGGCAATCTTCTTAGCACGCGATTCGTTGCGGTGTTCAAGAGCAACATCGTCTCATCACAGCCCACGGCGAGAAACTTGCCGTCGGGCGAATAGGCGACGCACGAACCGCCTCTCTCGATGGAGATTTCCTTCACCTTTTTTGTCACCAGATCCTGAAGAAGCAGTTTTTGGCCACGGTCAACAAGAACTGCGAGCGTCTTGCTGTCTGGAGAGAAGGCCAGGCTCGCGATCGCGTCCATCTCGACTTCGTCAAGTACCTTGCCTGTGGCTGGATCGCGCAGGAAAAGCACGCCCCGGTTGCCGCCGCTGGCCAGCTGTTTGCCGTCCGCCGAAAACGCGGCGGCAACGACTGAGTTTCCTTCATTGTTCAGGACGGCCAAGCTCTTGCCGTGTTCCATGTCCCAGAGGCGGAAGGTACGATCTCGGCCACAAGAAGCCAGCAGCTTGCCGTTCGGAAAGAGGGCCAACCCAGAGATTTGGCCAACGTGGCCGTGCAGCACGCTGAGAGATTCGCCCGTCGCGGCGTCCCAGATGCGAATGGTGCCGTCCTCGCTTGCCGAAACGATTCGTTTGCCGTCAGGCAGATAGACAAGAGACTTGATGGCTCCGCGATGGCTCGCGGTTGGTTGCCGATCCTTGCCGGTGGCGCGGTCCATGAAGCAGAGCATTTGCCCGTAACAACCCCAGGCCAGCGTCTTGCCATCGGGCGAAAACATCACGGAATGGATCCCTGGGGCCGGGAACTTCACCGGCGGGGCCTGAAGTTTCGCAAGGTCCCAGAGTTGGATGACCTGTTTTCCCTGGGTTGACGAGGAATACGTGGTCACATTGCTCGCCGCGGCCAACGTCTTGCCGTCGGGCGAAAAGGCCAGCGACACGACCCGCTCCGCGACAGCGAGGGAGTGGATCTTCTGGCCCGTATCGACGCTAAAGATATTCATCCAGTGGCCCGCGCCCGGAACGACCAGCGTCTTGCCGTCCTTGGAGAACTTCATAGTCTCTCCGTACCTCAACGACGCGACTTCGTGCAGCAATTTGCCTGTCTGCGTGTCCCAGAGATGGACCTTCCTGCCGCCTTGCGTGGCCGCGACTTTGCCGTCCTCCGAGAACGCGATCATGCGAACCTCGACGGGCTTGTCGCTGACACGCAAGGGAAAGGAGTTGCGTCTCTTCCCCGAAGCGACGTCCCAAACGAACAGGGTTGTGGAAGTCGCGGCGAACAGCGTCTTGTCGTCGGTTGCAAACGCGGCTGCGTTAGTCCAGACGCCCCCGGCACTGCCGCCTTGCGCCTGCTCCAGATGGACCTTATTGAAAGTGGTCAGGTCCCAGACCTGGACCGATGTGCCTCCCCAGCCGATCACGGCTAACTTCTTGCCGTCATGGGAGAAGATCAGACCGACAGCCGACTCTCGATTCTCCAGCGGTAGCCGGCGCGTTTTCTTGGAGGTCGCCACGTCCCACAGGATGACTTCCTCGCGGTTCGCGGTAGCGATGATCTTCCCGTCCGGCGAATAAGCGGCAGAATTGCAACGGTGGAAACGGACCGTCCCGAGACGTGCCAGCGCGCCGATCGGCAGCGGATCGCCGAAACGGTCGAGACGCGGCGTGCTTCGTTCCTGGGCGGGAATGGCAGTCGGCGCCTGCAGAGCCAGTCCGCTGGCGAGGACCAACATTAATAATGTCCTGGGCATGATGTCTCCTTGAATGAACGAGCGCTTCCTGCATGCAGTCCGCGCTCCAGCGGTTCTGGCGTACTCCAGCATTGCTGCCTGTCGATAATCTCCTTGCACACCATCCTCCACGCTGTATACTGAACTTTTCGAGGTCAGGCCAGAAGAGTCGTGTGGAAACGGCGGTCCGCTGCCTGCGGTCGGTCAGCGGACCAAAAGCCGCGCTGACCGGATTCGAACATCCTGAAATCCTTTCAACAGGAGGTGTCTCATGGCCCTGGTGTTTGTCCGACGGCGGCCCTGGCTCTTGGGGGGATTGGCCGTTCTTGTTGTCCTGGTTGCCGGTGTTTTTGCCACCGGAATGGTCCAGAATGCGCCGCCCACGAAGGTGTACAGTCTGTTGTGGATCAAACGAGTGAAGCCCACCATTCTGCCCTCCGCGAAGGCCGCGGCAGCTCAGGAGGATTTCCATGAGTATCGCAAGATTCTGGCGGCGTTCGCCAAGAGCCGCCGGGTGCTTGAGACCGCACTCGACGATCCCAAGGTGAAGGAGCTGAAGTTCGTCAAAGAGCTGCAGGACGGCGTGGCCGAACTGGAAAAGAAGCTGATTGTGGACTACCCGGAAGAGACCGTCCTCCGCATCAGCATACGTGAACCGAACCAGGAGGAGATGAAGCTCCTCGTCACTGCGATCACCAATGCATTCGTGTACCAGTTTGAGAAAGAAGAGGAGAAACAGCGAAACGAGCATCTCGAACAACTGGAGGGATTAAAGAAGAAATACAGGTCAACGCTGCAAGCGCTAAGACGAGAAATAGCAGACGTGGCAGAAAACGCCAAAGGAGCTACAGAAGAGGACGTACACCGGAGCTGGAAACTTGTGGAAGCCCGCTTGCAAAGCTGGTATCAAGATGTACCCGCAGTCGAGCGGCAGCTTCGACAGCTGCGGCTGGCCCAGGTTACTGCCAAGACCCGCCTGGAATTGCAGGAGAAGGCCCAGCAATCGGAGAACGTCGAAATGTTAAGGACAGAGTTGGCTGTGCTGGCCGCCCAGGAAAAGCATCTTGGTAAGGAGTTAACTCAACTGCGCAAGCAGATTCGCGAGGCAGAAAATCAGATGGGCACGCTGCGGCAAGCGCAATTGGAGATGGAAACGACCCGCCGGGACTTGGACCGTGCGGACAAAATGTATCAGACCGTCGCCAACGCCATCGAGTACCTGGAGGTGGAAAAGAAAGCGCCGCCACGGCTCCTGCTATTGCAAGAGCCAACAATCGAGAAGGCGAAATAAGTCCACGCGAGCTGCGCTCGGGCTCACTCGCTTTGATACTTCGATTCCACCACCCACTGGACGGCCCGCTGGATTAGCTCGGTCAGGTTGCTGATCCCGAGCTTCTCCTTAATCCGGGCTCGGAACGTCTCCACGGTTTTCGGGCTGACATGCATGGCTTCGGCAATCGCTTCTGTCGTCCGGCCCTCGCCGATGAGTTGAAAAGCCTCCAGCTCCCGGTCCGAGAGGCTGTCGATGGCGGAACGCTCCTCGGGCTTCCGGCCGACCACGCGGTGCAGAAGCTGCTCGGCCATGACGCCGCTGACGTACACCCGGTCCTGGAGAACGGCACGGATGGCGTCCAGCACGTGGTGGGTCGCCTGGCCCTTGTTCAAATAGCCCTGGGCGCCCGCACGCAGGGCCCGCTCGGCGTAAAGGTTCTCCGGGTACATCGACCAGACCAGGATGCGTATGCTATCCTGGCGTTCCTTGATCCGCCGGATCAGTTCGATGCCGCTGCTGTTCTTGAGCGAGATGTCGATGATGGCCACGTCGGGCTGAACCGAGGCCAGCAAGGCCAGGGCGCCCGGCAAGTCCTCTGCCTCGCCGCACACCTCCAGGTCGGGCTGCGTGGCCAGGTGCATGGCCAAGCCTTCGCGGACCACGGGATGGTCATCCACGATCAAGACCTTCGCCCGGGTCGAGGCCGCTTCCGCATTGTTTGTCGTCATTGCTATTTGCTCCTGGGCAAGGTACAGGTTACAACCGTGCCGCCCCCGTGCGACGGGCCGATGTGCAAGAGGCCGCCGATCTGTCCGGCACGATAGTGCATGATGCGCAGACCAAGTCCGTCGCATTGGTCCGGCCCATCCGGGATGCCGACGCCGTCATCCCGAATGCGCAGCCGCAGACCGTCCGGCTCGGTGAGTAAGGTCAAGCGAATGTGTTGCGGCCGGCCGTGCCGCACGGCATTGCTTACCGCTTCCTGAGCGATGCGGAAGAGCTGTGTGGCGGTCGCATGATCGGGCAGCTCGACCCACTCCGGGCATTCGGCGGTCACCGCTATGCCGGAGGCCTCAGTCGTCCGTGCGGCCAGGTCTTCGAGGGCGGCCGACAATCCCCGGCTTTCCACATGCACAGGGATCAACCCGCGCGAAAGCTCCCGGACCTGCTGATGAACGCTGTCCAGCCCCGCGATGAGACGGCGAACAACGCTCTGCTCGGCCGCGGCTTCCGGCAGACGTTGAGCGAGCGATTGCGCCATGAGTCCCAGTCCCGTCAGTTCCTGGCCAACGCCGTCGTGCAGCTCCTGGCCAATCTGCCGCTGCTCGCGGGCGGCGATGTCAAGCACTTCGCGCCGGATCGCTTCGCGCTCCAGCTCCTTGCGCCGCGTGACGTCAAACGCCACGCCAAGGAAGCGGACGCCGTCACCCGCTTCGTTGTAATAGAAGCGCCCGAAGACCGCCAACCAAACGACTGCGCCGTTGTCCGCGCGCTGGATGCGGTATTCGATGGAGTAGGCCGAGTGATTTTGCAAGGCCTGTTCCCTGGTCTCCAGGACGCGAACTCGGTCATCGGCGTGAAGGCAGGACCGCCACAGGTCGATCGACGTTTCGCAATCCGACGTCGCCGCGTAACCGAACATGCGCATTTGGGTGGCCGACCAGACCACTTTACCCGTCTGCAAATTCGCGTCGAAGGTGCCCATCCCTGCTCCTTCCGCGGCGAGACGAAGCCGTTCTTCGCTTTGCTCGAGGGCCTGACTGATCCGGCCACGTTCCGCGATTTCTTGCCGCAAACGGCTCAGGGCCTCGTCGAGCTGCGTCGTCTTCCGGATGAAGTTGATGGCCAGGACAGCGATCAGCCACATGGTTGCGAGGCCCATCCCCCGGTTGAGAATGTCCCAGGACTTCGGATTATTTCCCGGAGGAGACAGGATCGCCCCGGCGGCCATCATGGCCGAACTCGCCACGCTGAAGAGCACCACCAGGCGCAGGTTGCGATAGAACACCGGCACGATGACTACCGGCAGGTTCAGCACCCAGACCTCGATGCCCAGCGGGGTAACAATGTCCAGGACGAACACCACCAGGGAGTAGGAAGCCAGGGCCGTTATCCAGAGGGCCCGCGAAACAGTGTACATGTTTGTGTTTTGTGTTTTGTGTTTTGTGTTTTGCCAAAACACAAAACACAAAACACAAAACACTCATCTCCTCACCACCGCTATTCACCGGCGCCATTTTACCGGATGGGCCGCGCCGGCAGCAAGCAGCGATACTGTCAGACGCCGCCGGGAAAGAATGTCAGGAGTTTCCTGACAACCACTGCCGCCGGTTCCCGACAGAACATGGCCGTCCGGCCCGATTGAGCCAGCCTGGGAACGAACTATCATTGTTGTACGGAAGACAAAGAGGCGGTCAGCCGAAGGAGGAAAGAGCCATGAAGTACACGGCGAACTATCTGTTGGCCTTGGTGGCAACTGTCGTCGTTGTCGGCATTGTCCTGGTTCTTATCCTCCTCATGCAGCTGACCTTGCCGCCAACCGTGGACAGGACCGCAGAACGACGGAAGGCCGGTTTGCGTCAACCGAAGCGCAGACACAAGGCCGCCCTGGAGATTGCCAGCCTGGGAACCGAAGCCGGGCCATTCCTGCACGAATTGTGTGCTGCCCTCGCCGAAGAACAGGCAGCACTGCAATCCCGTTTGGCAACGCGCGTCGCCCTTATCAAAGCCCTGGGCGCCATCGGTCCCGCAGCCCTGGACGCTGTCCCGGATTTACTGCGCTCCCTCGCTTCTCGGGAATGGGAAGAAAAGCGAACGGCCGCCACCGCACTGCTGGCCATCGATCCCAAGGGCGAGCCAATACGAAGCCGGTTGATCGAAATGAAAAGAGCAATGTAAGGTCCAGTTGTTGTCAATCAAGGGAGACAGAGTTAATGGCGAGTGTGCTCAAGCGACAGGAGCGGTCGAATGGCCGTGGTGCTTTGGGACGCCAGCCCGGTATCCTGATCGTCGATGACATGGCGTTTATCCTGACCTTGCTCAGGTTCGAGCTGGAAGCCCGCGGCTGGGGCGCCTGGCTGGCGGTGGACGGCGACGATGCCCTCGACCTGTACCGGAAGCATCGCGACGAGATCGACCTGGTGCTCCTCGACGTACAGATGCCCGGGATGGACGGCCCACAGACTCTGGAAGCTCTCCGGCAGCTTAACCCCAACGTGGTTGCCTGTTTCATGACCGGGAACATCGGCGTCTACACCGAAAAGGAGCTGAAGGATCGCGGTGCGGCCTGGGTCTTTAGCAAACCGTTCCGGCCGGTGGAGGTCGCCGACGTCTTGCAGAGGCTGGTCTCTGCTGCCCGGAAAGGAGGGTGAACCATGTTAGTGCTCCGTCGCAAGCCAGGGGAAGAGATCGTGATCGGTGGCAACATCCGAGTGCGGGTGATTGCTATCCGGGGGAGCCAGGTTCGCCTCGGTTTCACCGCTCCGCCGGACGTACACATTCGGCGGCAGGAAGTCCACCAGAGGATCGTGGACTCCGAGGCCTCACCCCAACGGCCGGCCGCTCTCCAATCAAAACGATGAATTGCGCCTTTCTTCGCTCTTGCATTTCTGGCTCCGTAGAACGGAATTTATTCCGTTCTGGCGCAGCACGAACGGAATAAATTCCGTTCTACGGAGCCAGAAACGCAACAACCCCTTTTTTAGTGACCATTTCGTTTGACAGCGGGTTGCCGGCGAGTATCCTAAAGAGATGAAGACCTGCCCAGGCCCTCCCACCCCGAGCGATTGAGGACCAGAGGGGATTAGCCGTATGCGCAACCTCCTGCTCTCTGCCCTATTGACTGCCTGCTGTATGGGCTGGCTGCTGTCTCTGCCCGAACACGGCGCCGGCCAGAGCGGGGGCAAGAAGCACAAGAAGTTGCCCTGGTCCTTCCAGGCGCCGGTGCGGCCGGCCATCCCTCCGGTGAATGACTCGGCCTGGGTGCGGAACCCCATCGACGCTTTTATTCTGGCCCGTCTGGAGAAGGCAGGGCTCAAGCCGTCACCCACCGCCAGCCGGCAGCAGCTCATCCGGCGCCTCTCCTTCGATCTGACCGGACTGCCGCCCACGCCGGCCGAGATTGCGGCCTTTGTGGCGGACAACTCGCCTGATGCCTACGAAAAGCTGGTGGATAGGTTGCTGGCCTCGCCACAGTATGGCGAGCACTGGGCCCGGTTCTGGCTGGACCTGGTGCGCTTTGCCGAGAGTGACGGTTTCAAGGCCGACGACATTCGGCCCACGGCCTGGCGCTACCGCGATTACGTGATTCGCGCGCTGAACGAGGACAAACCCTACGATCTGTTCCTCCGCGAGCAGATCGCCGGCGATGAACTGTACCCCGATGATCCGGAAGCCATCGTCGCCACCGGGTTCAACCGCCACTTCCCCGACGAGTGGAATGCCAAGAACTTGGACCAGCGCCGCCAGGAGATCCTTGACGACGTCACCGACGTGACGGCCCAGGTTGTCCTCGGGCTGACCTTTGGCTGTGCCCGCTGCCATGATCACAAGTTCGATCCCATTTCGCAAAAGGATTACTACCAGCTGCAGGCGTTCTTTGCCGCCCTCTCGCCGCGCGACAACCTGGCACTGGCGAGCCCCCAGGAATGGCAGGTCTTTAGCAGCCGGCAGCATGAATGGGAGACGAAGACGGCCGAGCTGCGCGAGCACGTACAAGCGCTGGAGGAACCGGTCCGGCGGCGCATGATCGCCGGCAACAAGAGCAAGTATCAGAAGGCGTTTCAGGAGGCCTACGACACGCCCTTTGCCCAGCGCACACCGTGGCAGAAGCAAATCGCCGACATGTTCGCCAAGCAGCTCAAGGTGGACCCCAACCAGATGGTAAAGACCATGCGGCCGGAGGTGCGCCAGGAATGGGACAAGCTCCAGGGGCAGATGAAGGAGTTTGCCGCGCTCAAGCCTCAGGCCTTGCCGGTCGTGATGGGCATCACGGACGTTGGCCCGGATGCGCCGCCCACGTACCTGCTGCGGCGCGGCAACTTTCGCAAGCGCGGCGAGGAGGTCCAGCCCGGCTTTCCCTCGCGCCTGGATAGCACGCCTGCAGTGATCCCGCACCCCGCGCCCGGAACGAAGACCACCGGCCGCCGGGCGGTCCTGGCCCGGTGGCTATCCAGTTCGCACAATCCTTTGACGGCCCGCGTCCTGGTCAATCGGCTCTGGCAGCAGCACTTTGGCCGGGGCATCGCCGCCACCACCAGCGACCTGGGCACACAGGGCGATGCGCCGACACACCCCGAACTGCTCGACTGGTTGGCAAACCAATTCATGGCCCGCGGCTGGAGCCTCAAGGCCATGCACCGGCTGATGGTCACATCCAGCACGTATCGCCAGGCGTCGCTGCGTACACTGGCTGGGGAGAAGATCGATCCCGGCAATCGCCTGTGCGGACGGATGAACCCGCGCCGGCTGGAGGGCGAAGCGCTGCGCGATGCCATGCTCCTCGTCAGCGGCCGGCTGAACGGCAAAATGGGTGGGCGGAGCGTGGTCCCGGAGCTGCCGCCTGAAATGGGCAAGCCCAACGGCTGGAAAGTCACCGCCGACCGTGCGGAACATGATCGCCGCAGCGTCTATGTCTTTTTGAAACGCAACCTGCGCTATCCTCTGTTCGACGCCTTTGACGCGCCGGACAGCAACGAGAGCTGCGCTCGCCGTCACGAATCGACCAACGCTCCGCAGGCGCTGGCGCTGATGAATGGCGATTTTACGCTGGATATGGCGCGCTCTCTTGCTGGGCGCGCGCTGGCGAAGACTTTCGCCGCTTGCGGCTTGTCGTCTTCCTCCCCTCTCCCC
>AmSFosDRAFT_100225_pt1 | contig 25843 bp, 22 predicted proteins | sample FosCloommunities_FD_10275 | JGI IMG/M metagenome (IMG submission 10275)
GGCGATAGAAGAGGCCCGCCGCAGCGAGCCTCCTGGATTGCAGCCGAAAGAAAACTTCATGCCTGGTTGTCGTGCTTGACCTGATCGACCTTCTCGGCAATCTTATCTTTCGTGTTTTGCGCTGCGGTTGTGACTTTTTCGCGCAGATCGCGCGCGGTGGCTTCGGCGCGCTCCTTCAGACTCTCTTGTTCCATGCCAGCCTTGACGCGACCGGTCTCCGCTGCTTCTTTGGTGCGGCCCCAGGTCTCTTTGGCCGCGCCCTTGATCTGGTCTGCGACTCCGGCGTTGGCCATCTTCTCGTTGCCGATTACGTCGCCGACCTTCTCCTTGATCTTTCCCGCGACCTGGTCGAATTTGCCTTCTACGGTTTGCTTATTCATTTGACTGCTCCGATGGGAGGGCTGTGTTGTTATGCGTTGAATACCGCCGCTAAAGCGCTCGTCTGCCGGAGAGGAGGTTGAAGATGAGGACAATAAGGGCCAGGACCAGCAGGATGTGGATCCATCCACCAAGGGTGTAGCTACTGACGAGGCCAATGATCCAGAGGATGAAGAGAATAATGGTAATCGTCCAAAGCATTGCAATCCTCCTCTTATAAAGAGTCGTCGGTCGTCGCGTTTCAGCGATCGATCGCTTATTCGAGTTGTAGGAGCCTGCTCGGCTCCCAGTTGTAAGGTGCAGGTTAATAGGTCGAGGTTGCCACTGCGAATAAAATGGGGGCACTCAAGATAAGTCATTGGTGAAACATTGAAGATAGCGATTCAGGGAGAACTGGGCTCGAACAGTCACATGGCTACGGTGGCCATGCTGGGTGGCGAGCACGAATTGGACATCGTTGCGTGCAGCCTTTCAGGCGAGGTCTTCGCCAAGGTGGTGGATGGCGCGGTGGACGGCGCCGTGCTGCCGATTGAGAACAGCCTGCACGGGTCAGTCGCCGAGCACTACGACTTGCTGCTGGAAGAGCCTGTGCAGATTGTGCGCGAGACGCTGCTACGCGTCCGTCACAATCTGATTGCGATGCCGGGTGTGAGGATGAGCGACGTGCGGCGAGTGATCAGTCATCCTGTAGCGCTGTCGCAGTGCAGGCGGTTTCTAGCAGCACATCCGGAGTTTGAGGCGGCTCCGTTTTACGACACGGCGGGCAGCGTCAAGCACATCATGGCTTCGCGGCTCAGGGACGTGGCCGGGATCGCTCCCGTGCTTGCGGCGACGCAGTATGGCGGCGAGGTGCTGGCCGCCGGAATCGAGGACCACGTGCAGAACTTCACGCGGTTCCACCTGGTGGTGCGGGACAACGCTTCCTCGGACAAGCGATATCTGAACGGCGAGGCGGACAAGATGAGCCTGGCGTTCGCTATCGAGCACCGGCCGGGGACGCTCGTCGCCACGCTGGAGAGGCTCGCTCAGGCAGGGGTGAACCTTACCAAGATCGAGTCGCGACCGGTCCCGGGGAGTCCGTGGGAGTACGTCTTTTATGTAGACGTGCGGTTTGACTCGGCCGAACGGGCGGACGAGGCGGTGGAGGCCATGAAGCAGCACTGCCGGATGCTCAAGGTGCTGGGGCGGTACAGGGCAGCGTGAGGAGTTGTCGGTTGCAGGTTGCAGGTTGTCAGTTGCATACTCCTGGTGTTGGACACCCCTCCCCCTTTTTGCGCAAAGTCTTCGAAACAGAGACTTTAGACCCGGACCTTGTGCGCAATTTTACTGCCAAACTCTAAAAATCAGCGGAACCAAGCATCGTACTGGCTAAAGTCTTGCTGGTGCATAGGTTGTGGAAACTATTTTGGCGGTCTGGATCGGTTTTCAGTTTTTCAGTTTCGAGTTGCCAGTAAAGAACCAAACGCCCCGGAGATCCGGGGCGTTTCTTTGCTGCTCAGTTTCTATTGTAGTGAGTGGAGCAAAACTACTCTGCCACTTTGGCTAGATTTATTTTTTCTGGATAAGTATCTAATTTTGTGCCGATTACGGGGAGGGATGGAGCCTTTCTGCAGGCCGATGCCACTTGACAGCCGATCTGGCTGCACGAAGGACCGGATTCAGCGACGGATGTGTGATGAAAAAAGACGGTGTGCCGATGACTCGAGGATGCGCGGAGGCGTCTGATGGAACATCAATGGGTTTGGGCCGGCTTCGCTTTCTTGGGTGGGATGTGGTTTGCGACCATGGGGATACCTGCCGCATCCAATGTTTGATAATGTGATAGCAAGACGCTCAGGTAACAGATTCCCTTTGGGAATCCAGAAAAAGCAGAGGACATTCCATGGCAAATGATTTTGTTAGTGTGATTCACCCGACGGCGAAAGAAGAAGGGGAGACGCAGTCGAAGGGGCGACCGACCCCTGTGCTTCCGGTGCGGGACACGGTGTTGTTTCCTCATGCTGTGCTGCCGCTCACTGTGGGGCGTGAGAGCTCGATCCAGCTGATCCAGTCGCTGGGCGAGGACAAGTCGATTCTTGTGGTGGCTCAGCGCGACGCGCGACAAGATACACCGCAGCCGGCAGACCTGTATGCAGTGGGGACACGCGCGACCGTGCACAAGGTCGTCAAGATGCCAAACCAGAGCCTGTTTGTGTTTACGGAGGGCAATGAGCGTGTGCATCTGGGCGAATTTTCGCAGTTGACGCCGTTCATGATGGCCGAGTATGAGCCGGTGGCGGAGGTTGAGCCAGAGAAGGGCCCGGAGTCGGAGGCGTTACAGCGGAACGTGGTGAGCCAGTTTCAGCAGATTGTAACGGCCTCGCCCACACTCTCGGACGACCTGCAGACGATTGCCATCAACATCGAGGAGCCCGGGAGACTGGCCGACTTTATTGTGTCTTCGCTGCCTTTTTTATCGACGACCGACCGGCAGGAGCTGCTGGAGACGCCGGACATAGCGAAGCGGCTGGAGCGGATCAACCAGCACCTGGCCAAGGAGATCGAGGTCCAGCAGCTGCGGAACAAGATCCAGAGCGAAGTGCAGGATTCGGTACAGCAGTCGCAGCGCGACTACTATCTGCGCGAGCAGCTGAAGGCGATCCAGAAGGAACTCGGTGACACGGACGAGACCCAGAAGGACATTACGGAGCTCAAGGAGAAGATTGAGGCCGCCGGAATGCCGGAGGAGGTCAAGAAAGACGCTCTGAAGGAGCTGGGCCGCCTGAGCCGGATGAACGCCATGGCCGCGGACTACGGCCTGACGCGCAACTACGTGGAGTGGCTGGCGGTGCTGCCGTGGTCGAAGAGCTCGGCGGGCGAGGTGGACATCAAGAAGGCGAAGGAGATCCTGGACGCCGACCACTACGGCCTGAAGAACGTGAAGGAACGGATTCTGGACTACCTGAGCGTGCGACGTCTGAAGCCGGACATGCATGGACCGATCCTGTGCTTTGTCGGTCCTCCGGGCGTGGGCAAGACCTCTCTGGGGCGGTCGATTGCAAAAGCATTAGACCGGAAGTTCTCGCGCATCTCGCTCGGTGGCATGCATGACGAGGCGGAGATTCGTGGGCACCGGAGGACGTATATCGGCGCGCTGCCCGGACAGATCATTCAGCACCTGAAGCGGGTGGAGGTCAACGATCCGGTCTTCATGCTGGACGAGATCGACAAGCTGGGCCGTGATTTTCGCGGCGATCCGGCGTCGGCGCTGCTTGAGACGCTGGATCCGGAGCAAAACAATACGTTCCGCGACAACTATCTTGATCAGCCGTTCGATCTGAGCAAGGTGCTGTTTATCTGCACGGCCAACCAGCTGGATACCATACCGGGACCGCTGCTGGATCGTATGGAGATCATCGAGTTGACCGGCTACACCGAGGAGGAGAAGGTCAATATCGCGGAGCGGTATCTGATTCCGAGGCAGCTCAAGGAGAATGGCGTCGATGCTGCGATGATCGACTTCCCCACAGAGAGCGTGGCGATGGTCGCGCGGCACTATACGCGCGAGGCCGGCGTCCGCAAACTGGAGCAGCAGATCGGAACCGTCTGCCGCAAGGTCGCGAGAAAGATCGCCGAGGGCGCGACGGAGAAGATCGTGATTACGCCTGCGGTGGTGCATGAATTCCTGGGCGGGATCAAGGTCCGCGTGGACACGGAGATCGCCGAGAGGACGAAGCGCCCGGGCGTAGCCGTTGGCCTGGCGTGGACTCCGGCGGGAGGCGACGTGCTCTTTATCGAGGCAAACAAGATGAAGGGCAAGGGCGGCTTCACCATCACCGGCCAGATCGGCGATGTGATGAAGGAGTCGATGCAGGCGGCGCTGACGTGGGTCAGGTCGAATGCGGCTTCGCTTGGCCTGGAGGAAGACTTCACGAAGGACGTGGACCTGCACATTCACGTACCGGCGGGAGCGATCCCGAAGGATGGGCCCTCGGCCGGCATCACGATGGCGACGGCGCTGGTGAGTCTGCTGACGAACACTCCGGTGCATCCGCTGACGGCGATGACGGGCGAGATTACGCTGAGCGGCAATGTGCTGCCGGTGGGTGGCATCAAGGAGAAGTTCCTTGCGGCCAAGCGCGCCGGGGTACGGGATGTGATTCTGCCGCTGGAGTGCAAACAGCAGGTGGAGGAGGACCTGACGGCTGACCAGGTGGGCGGGGTGAAGATCCACTATGCAACCCGGATCGAGCAGGTGCTTGCTGTGGCTCTGCCTAAGACGGTGCAGGAGGAGGCCGAAGACGAGGCACTGCGGGACGAAGTGCTGCACGCGACGGCCTAAGAAGTTGCAGGTTGCAGGTTGGGAGTTGAAAATAAAGGGTTTCTGCTCGCAACCTGCGACTGACAACCTGCAACTAACAAAATTTGGTTGCAACGTTGAACTTCGAGGTATATCGTTTTTCCAGCATGTCGATTCATCTCCACACCGGCCGATTTAGCTACTGGTATTGGCACAGTCGCGGCTGGAGGAGCCTCGCATGCAACTCTGAATAAGGTCTGAATCCTTCAGAGTCTTCGATCTTCCGAGCCGCGACCGTAAAGGTCGCGGCTTTTACTTTGCGCGCAACATGAACCTGCCAATCTAAACTATGGAGAGCCCCATGACGCCCCTCACGACCGCTACCCTCAACCCTCTCGAACGCGCTACGTTGCCGGCGCACCTCAAGCACATCGTTCTCACGGGCTTTATGGGGGCAGGCAAATCGACTGTCGGCCGGCAGCTCGCCGCGCGCACTGGCTGGGCCTTCCTCGACCTTGACGCCCACCTCGAAGCCCGCGCCGGAGCCACGATCCCCGAGCTCTTCGAGCGCCATGGCGAGGCCCGTTTCCGCCGCCTGGAATCCACGGCCCTCGCCAGTGCGCTTGCCGCTCCGAGGACCATCCTCGCGCTTGGCGGAGGCGCACCGGAGGCTCTCACCAACCGCCTGCTGATCGAGCAGACACCCGGCACGTTCACGATCTTTCTCGACGCCCCCTTCCCTACCCTGTTCGACCGCTGCATGCTTCAGGACATCGCGCGTCCTGTTCTCAGGGACCCCATCGCCGCCGAGGAACGCTTCGCCCGCCGGCACCCGCTTTATGTGCGCCTGGCGCAGCTCAGGATTGACACGGCCGACCTAACGCCGGAAGACACCGTCGAGGCCATCCTTTCGGCCATGAGAGAGCGTTAAAGAACTCGGGTTCGCAAAAAAGGCGTATCTCTGGAGCTAAATCCCTTTCTTCTATGAAGGTTAACGGCATGGCTGAAGCCGTGCCGCTAACCGGCGATGAACCAGTCCGGCGACTCCCACTCCTGAGCCGGCGGGCGTAAGCTTATCTCCATCAAGAGCTGCGCATCTCGTACACAGGAGCTTCCGCTGGCCCCCTTTCAGCGAGAACCGGCTACCGAGGAAGAAGAGAAGATTACGAGCCAGACCGTCCGAGGCCACATCCTCTTCACCATTGGTGTGCTTCTTCTGCTGGCGCTCGCCTGGGTGGTCCTCAAGGAGTTGGTGATTGTCTACGTCAGCGCGCTGTTCGCGGCGGTCCTGATGCCCGCGGTCAACGGCATCACGGAGCGTGGAATTCGTGGCTATCATCCGTCTCGCCCGGTCGCGATTGTCGTCCTGCTCTTCAGCGCCGCTCTTATCCTGGGCCTTTTCTTCTTCGTCGGGCTTCCCCCGGTCGTGCGCGACCTCTCCCGTTTCGCCGAGGACCTGCCTCACCAGATTCCCGGTCTTGTGGCGAGATTCCACAGTCTCCCGTTCATCTCCGCAGTCAAAGCGGAGGAGATTGCTACGCGTGCTGAAAGCGCTCTCACAGCCATGGCCAGCTACCTGCTCACGTCGGTCCCGCTTTGGCTCTCGCACATCTTCGACATCCTTACCGGAGTCTTTCTCTGCATCTATTTCATGCTCGAGGGCGAGCATGCGTACAGCTTCTTCCTGTCGCTGTTCCCGCGTTCGAAGCGTCTGAGGCTCGACGCCACGCTCCGGCGTGCCAACCAGAAGATCAGCAAATGGCTCATCGGCCAGGGGCTGCTGATGCTTATCCTCGGCATCTCGAGCACCGTCGTCTTCGGTCTGCTGCACGTCCGCTACTTTGTCCTGCTGGGCTTCCTCATGGGGCTTTTCAATATCATCCCGGTCGTTGGAGGCATCATCACGATCACCATCGCGGCCATCGTTGCCGCGGTCGACTCGTGGACGAAGCTGCTGGGCGTTCTTATCTTCTACATCGTGTACGTCAACATCGAGAACGTCTATCTCGTACCGCGCATCATGCGCTCGAGCGTCCACCTGATGGGACTCACCATCCTGGTATCGCTGGTGTTCGGCACCGCGCTGGCGGGCATCGCCGGGGCGCTGGTTGCCGTCCCTACTGCCGCCCTTCTGTCTGTGCTGCTTGAGGAGTACGCAGTCCAGAAGGATGCCGGCTAAAGCCCACCGGCCCCGCGATGCTCTTCTTCATTTACACTGAATCCTCGGGAAGTTCAGCGTTTGGCTGTAGAAAAACCGTCTGACTTGTGTCCCGGTTGGACGGGGAGGTTCAATGCGTCGGTTCGTCACTCTGGCAGTTCTGTTTTGCTTCACAATTCCCTTTGGCATCTCCATCGCAGGCTGTTCGAAGGGGACACCTGTCACTTATTGCACCGGAGACACGGGCCCTGTCGTCGGCCAGGCCGTTGCTATTACGCTGAACCCTAAGCTCACGGGCGTCTCGCTCAACTTCGGCCAGATCGGCCAGGTCGCCGCGCCAAGCGCTGTCGACTGCAAAAACAACAGCGTGACCATCAGCAGCTATACCTATGGCATCTTTGATGCAAACGGTAATGCAACGACGGCTATCGCCGACGTTGCCCCCAGCGGCACCAGCGCGGGTAAGCTTTGCGGCGGCACATGGAACCGCAACTCGGGCGGCGGCATCGCCGATTTCACCGAGCGGGCGGTCGGCCAGGACGACGGCATCGCCGCCGAGGAGCTGGGCCGCATCGCGCACCAGGCCGGCCCGCATGCGATCGGCGAAGAAGCCGACGGCGGTCAGTGCGCCCACGGCGAGCACGACCGCCCACAGCAGGAGCTTGAGCTCGCCAGCCACGAAATCGCGCCAGACCTGGCGGCCGGCGAGCCGCCAGGTCGACGCCTTGGGGAGGGAATTCATGGCCGCAACGGTACACCGAAGCCCGGATCGGCGCCCCGCGCCGAAACGGGACGGAACCCGACGATAGTCGCGGGCGGCCGGACCCCGGCGCCCGACGGCGAGCCCCGTCGGGCACGCCCGTGCGCGTCTGCGGCGATACTCGGCCCATGCAGGTGAACTCGCCCTCCGCGCTGCCGCTCGCCCGCCTCGAGCTCACGACCGCGCGCCTGCGCCTGATGGCGGGCGACTCCGAGCTCGCCCAGGCGGTCTGCGACTACCAGTGCCGCAACCGCCGCTACTTCGCGCCCTGGGATCCGCCCACCGCCGAGTCCTTCTACACGCTCGAGGCGCAGGCGCAGCGGGTGCAGCAGGGACTCGAGGCCTTCCGGGCGGATACCTCCTACCGGTACTGGCTCGTCGACGCCCTGCGCGCCGGGGGTGCCCGGCTGCCCACCTGCGACGTCGAGGTCATCGGCAGCATCCACTTCAGCCAGGTCTCCCGAGGCGCGTTCCAGAACGCCATGCTGGGCTACGGGCTGGACGAGCGCTACACCGGCCAGGGCCTCATGACCGAGGCGCTGCAGACCGCCGTCGAGGAGATGTTCTCCCCGCGCGTCAACCTGCACCGCATCCAGGCCGCCTACCGCCCCGAGAACCGCCGCAGCGCCGGCGTGCTCGAGCGCCTGGGCTTCCGCGTGGAGGGGCTCGCGCTCGACTACCTCTACATCGACGGCGCCTGGCGCGACCACCGCGTCGCCGCGCTCACCAACCCGCGCTTCGTCCGTCCCGATGGCTGGTGAGGCGGCGGGCGGCGGGGCAACGCCGCCAGCGGCCGCTCACGCGGCCGCCGACGCGAAGACGGCGTCGAGCCGCTCGATCCACGGGCGGCGCTCGTCGTCGCCGACGAAGGCCCCCTCGAGGCTGTTGCGCAACACCGCGTAGGCCTCGCGCGCGCCGAGCGCGGGCAGCGCCTCGAAGACCTGCACGAGGTTGTCGTTGACGTAGCCGCCGAAGTAGGCCGGGTCGTCGGAGTTGATGGTCACCGCCAGGCCCGCGGCCAGGAGCTCGGACAGGTTGTGCCGCTCGAGGCGGTCGAAGACACGCAGCTTGACGTTGGACAGCGGGCACACCGTGAGCGGGATGCGCTCGCCGGCGAGGCGCGCCACAAGCGCCGGATCCTCGACGCAGCGCACGCCGTGGTCGATGCGCTCGGCATGCAGCACGTCGAGCGCGGCCCGGATGTAGGCCGGCGGGCCCTCCTCGCCGGCGTGCGCCACGACATGCAGCCCGAGCGCGCGGGCGCGCTCGAAGACGCGGGCGAACTTCTCGGGCGGGTGGCCCAGCTCGCTCGAGTCGAGGCCCACGCCGATGAACCGGTCGCGCCACGGCAGCGCCGCCTCGAGCGTGGCGATCGCGTCCTCCTCGCTCAGGTGGCGCAGGAAGCACAGGATCAGCCGCACGCCGAGGCCGAGCTCCGAGCGGGCCCGGCGCGCGGCGCGGTCGAGGCCCGCGATCACCGTGCCCATCGTCGCGCCGCGGGCCGTGTGGGTCTGCGGGTCGAAGAACACCTCGCAGTGCACGACGTTGTCGCGCGCGGCCCGCTCGAAGTAGGCGCGCGCCATCGCGTCGAAGTCGTCCTCGGTGAGCAGCACGCTCGCGCCGGCGTAGTAGATGTCCAGGAAGCTCTGGAGATCGGTGAAGGCGTAGCCCGCGCGCAGGGCGGCGACGTCGGCGTAGGGCAGCGCGACGCCGTTGCGGCGCGCCAGCTCGAAGATGAGCTCGGGCTCGAGCGAGCCCTCGATGTGGATGTGCAGTTCGGCCTTCGGGGCGGCGCGCAGCAGCGCGGGCAGGCGGGCGCGATCGATGGTGTCGAAGTCGATGGGCAGCGTCATGGGGCGGAGCTCGGGGCAGGAGGACGACTCGTCGGCACTGTAACGCGGGGGCGGCGCCCGGCGCCGGGACGCGCGCCCGCCGGTCGTGCCGGCGATGCGTCGCCGCCGCCTATGGTTACTCGGTTTTCGCATAACCACGAAGGCGCGCGGCCCGTGAGAATCCGCCCAACTCGAGCCGCGCGCCCTGGCGTGCCGTCACACGCCGCGCGGCCCGAGACGTCCTCGCGGCCGTCACCGCGAGCTCACGTCCGCCCGTCCCGTCGCGGAGGCCCACCTTGAGCTTCGACTTTCCCCACGGCCTGGCCGGCCTGCTGGTCGGCACCCTCGTCGGCATCACCGGCGTGGGCGGCGGCTCGCTGATGACGCCGCTGCTCGTCCTCATCTTCGGCACCCCCGTCACCACCGCGGTCGGCACCGACCTGCTGTATGCCTCGGCCACCAAGGTCTTCGGCACCGCCGTGCACCAGGGCCACGGCACCGTGGACTGGCAGATCGTGCGGCGACTGGCCACCGGGAGCCTTCCCGCCGCCGCGCTGACGCTGTGGTGGATGCACAGCAGCGGCACCGGCAGCGTCAAGAGCGGCGCCATCATCGTCGCGCTGGGCATCGCGCTCGGCATCACGGCGCTGGCGATGATCTTCAAGGACCACCTCCATGCCCTGGGCACCCGCCTGCGCGTCGGCGACGTGGAGCGCTTCAGGGCCATGCAGCCGGTGCTCACGGTCGCCGCGGGCGTGCTGCTGGGCGTGATGGTGACGATGACCTCCGTGGGCGCGGGGGCCCTGGGCACCGTCATGCTGGTCTACCTCTATCCCCTGCGGCTGACCTCCGGCCGGCTCGTGGGCACCGACCTCGCCCATGCGATCCCGCTGACGCTGCTGGCTGGGCTCGGCCACCTCTCGCTCGGCAACGTCGATTTCCAGCTGATGCTCAACCTGCTCATGGGGTCGATTCCGGGTGTGCTCATCGGTTCGTTCATCAGCGCCCGTGCACCGGTCAAGCCGGTGCGCTACGCCATCGCCGGCGTGTTGCTGATCGTTTCCTACAAGATGCTCGCCCACTGATTCCCGCGCGGCATCGAAGCACGACGGCGCTCACGAGCGCCGTTCGGTTTTGTTGAAGACGATTTCGCATATCCATGCGCGCGATAGCGTGCCTGGGCGCACAAAAACGTTACTACGAGTCACAGCCCGTTGCGCATGGGCACCGTGTTTTACCGTCGCCTTACGCCTCTCGGTCGAGTTTGAACGCCCAATCTGCCGTGCCTTGAGACAGCCCATCCATGCAGGAATGGGCGCTGTACGAACGATTTGGACGGGACCGATGGTGATGGATGCCAGCCCGCGTGCGGAGCACGCCCCCACCGCGCCGGGTTTCGCGCGGACAAAGGCATGGCGGGCCGCGCTCGGCAGTGCCCTGCTCGCAGCCCTTCTCGCCGCCTGCGGCGGCGCCTCGGATCCGGGATCGCCCGGCAATGAGCGTGCCCAGACCCTCGGAGCCGACCAGGGCGACGAGGCCGAGGGACGGGGCGACACCCGGTCGAACGCGTCGCGGCTCGACAGCGCGTCCCGCGGCGACGCCTACCGCCTGCTCACGCAGGCGACGTTCGGCCCCACCGAGAAGGACATCGAGCACGTGATGGCGATCGGTGCCGAAGCCTGGGTCGACGAGCAATTGGCCAAGCCCGTGAGCGCCGCGCACTTGAAGCGCTGGAACGCCGACAACCGGAACGAGGAGGGTGGCGCCCAGCCCAATACGGTCGTCTCCTCGTTCTACCAGGAGGCTTTGTCGGCCGACGACCAGTTGCGCCAGCGCGTCACCTTCGCGCTCTCGCAGATCTTCGTCGTCTCGATGGCGGATGTCAGCCTCACGGGGACGAAGTCGCAGTCGGCCGCCTCCTACCTCGACACGCTGGCGCAGAACGCCTTCGGAAGCTACCGCGCCCTGCTCGGCGCCATCGCCATGCACCCGGCGATGGGCGTGTACCTCTCGTCCATGGCCAATCGCGCCGAGAAGCCCGACGTCGGCCGCATCCCCGACCAGAATTTCGCGCGCGAGGTGATGCAGCTGTTCTCGATCGGCCTCGTGGAACTGAACCAGGACGGCACGTCGAAGAAGGGCCCGATCGCCACCTACGGGCCCTCCGACGTCGAGGGCCTGTCGCGCGTGTTCACCGGCTTCAGCTGGGCCGGCCCGGACAACAGCAAGGACCGCTTCTTCAACAACGCCGACGCGCAGGCGAAGTACCGGCTCTACAAGCCGATGCAGCCCTACCCGCAGTTCCACTCCACGAGCGAGAAGGACTTCCTCGGCGTCACCATCCCTGCGCAGGACGTACCCGATCCCGAGCTGAGCCTGCGCACCGCGCTCAACACGATCGCCGCGCATCCCAACGTCGGCCCGTTCATCAGCCGCCAGCTCATCCAGCGTCTGGTCACGAGCAATCCGACATCGGACTACGTCAAGCGCGTCGCGACGGTCTTCGAGAACGACGGGCGCGGCCATCACGGCAATCTCGGCGCCGTCGTCAAGGCGATCCTGCTCGACAAGGAAGCCCGCGCGCCCTGGGCCCACGACGGCAAGCGCTACGGCAAGGTGCGCGAGCCGGTGCTCCGCCTCACGGCGTTCCTGCGCGCCTACGACTCGAAGAGCCACTCGGGCAAGTACCTGATCAACGAAACGGACGACCCCGGCACCGAGCTCTACCAATCGCCGCTGCGCGCGCGCTCGGTCTTCAATTTCTACCGTCCCGGCTACGTGCCGACCGGCGGCGATGCCGAGCGCTACGACATGCAGTTGCCGGAGATGCAGATCACCAACGAGAGCAGCGTCGCGGGCTACGCGAACTACATGATGGGCGTCGTGCGCTATGGCGCCGGCGTGCGCAGCGGGGGCAAGGATCCCATCGGCGACGTGGAGCCCGACTACTCCGCCTCGATGACGCTGGCCGGCGATCCCGCCGCCCTGGTCGACGACACCATCTTGCGCCTGCTCGGCCACACCAACGACGAGTTGCGCCAGCAGCTCATCGACGCCGTGACGTCGATCCAGGTGCCCGAAAAGGGCAGCAGCGAGTTCATCCAGAAGCAGAAGCAGAACCGTGTCTGGGCCGCCGCCCTGCTTACCGTGGCCAGCCCTGAATTCGTGGTGCAGAAATGAGTCACGCCGTCATCGACTCCTCCCGCAGGCGCTTCCTGCATCGTGCGGGCGCCCTCGGCGCCGGCGCCGCCGCCGCCCCCTGGCTCGCGAACATCGCCGCACTCGCGGGCGCGAGCCCGGCCTACGGCGCGGACACCGGCGGCTACCGGGCGCTCGTGTGCCTCTTCCTCTATGGCGGCAACGACGCCTACAACACGGTGCTCGCCACCGACAAGTCGTCGTGGCAGCACTATCTCGACGTCCGCAAGGGCGATCACAGCTCGATCGCCCTCGAGCCGGCCGGCACGAAGCCGGTCAAGGGCGCCGAGAACTTCAATGCCCAGCTCGGCGGCGTGCTGCCGATCGCGCCGGCGAACGCGCAGGGCCGCGAGTTCGCGCTGCATCCGTCGCTCGGCCCGGTCGTGGACCTGTTCTCGCGGGAGCGACTGGCCATCGTCGCCAACGTCGGTCCGCTGGTGCAGCACACGTCGAAGCAGGCCTACCTCACGGGCCAGGCGAAGCTGCCGCCCAAGCTCTTCTCGCACAACGACCAGCAGTCGGTCTGGCAGTCGATGGGGCAGGAGGGAACCCTGGTCGGCTGGGGCGGTGCCATCGCGGATCTGTTCAAGAGCGCGAACGCCAACCCGATCTTCACGTCGATCTCGATGAACGGCGCCGCGGTGTGGCTCGCGGGCAAGTCGGTGAAGCCCTACCAGCTCGGGCTCGACGGCGCCATCCACATCGGCAGCCTCGACGGCACGCTCTTCAGCTCTGCGGCTGCGCAGAAGGCGTTGCAGTCGATCATGCGCACGACGCGCTCGGGTCGCGTGATCGAGGCCGAGCACGCCGCGGTATCGGGGCGCTCCATCGACGCCGAGGCCCTGCTGAGCCCCGTGCTGCCGCCCAGGGACGGCGGCCCCTGGGGCACGAAGGACCTGCCGCCCGGCCAGGATGATCCGCTCCTGGTGTTCACGCCGCCCAGCACGGGCGTGCCGACGCTGAACCCCGTGTCGCAGCAGCTGCAGGCGGTGGCGCGGATGATCGCGGCCCGCAGCCCGCTGGGCTCGGCGCGGCAGATCTTCTTCGTCGGCGTGGACGGCTTCGACACGCACGACACCCAGAACCAGCGCCACGCCGACGCCATGGCGTCCCTCGCCCAGGCCCTGAGCTACTGGGACATGGTCACGCGCAGCATGGGCGTGGACAACGCGGTGACGACGTTCACCGCCAGCGACTTCGGCCGCGCCTTCGCCTGCAACGGCGACGGCTGCGACCACGGCTGGGGCGGCCACCACTTCGTGATGGGCGGCGCCGTCCGGGGTGGCGACATCTACAACCGCTTCCCGACCTACGGCAAGACCGACGGCGCCAACGGCTTCCTGAGCAACGACCAGCTCGCCGACGGCGCCCTGCTGCCCGTCGCCTCCGTCGACCAATACGCGGCGACCATGGGCAAGTGGATGGGGCTGTCTTCCTCGGAGCTGCTCGGGGTGCTGCCGAACCTCGGCAACTTCGCGGAGGCCAGGCGCGATCTCGGCTTCATGATGACCTGAAAGCGCCCGGCGCGCCTTCAGCAGGTTGCGCCGGCGTCGTTGCAACGGTGCGACGCGTGGCCGACGCCGCGCGGCGGGCGATTGGCGTCCCAGTCATGCGCCGCACCGTTCTTCGACGTCGGCCTTCATTCGCCGGGGCGGCCAAGCGCGCAGCGCAGCCCGGCGGGCAGCCCGGCCGGTGGCGGCTCGGGCAGATCGAACAACGCGGCTTGCTCCACGGCGGGGACTCCTGGGAACCCGTGAACGAAAACGCCCTGCCCGCTCGGGCGCGCCAGTTCCATTCAAAGGTTCCAATCCCACGAGGCTAGCGCGAGCCTCCGAACTGCGCTGCCGGACGGCCTCTCATCCTTCGACTGCCCGCCGTCGGTCATCCGTACAGTGTCGACATCACCTCCCGCGCCCGGCCCCGCGGCCTGCGCGCCTCCTCCCGCACCCCCGTTCCGCGCCCGATGTCGACCGAGCTGCTCATTCACGGGACGGGCCTCCTCGCCCTCCTCGTCAACATCGTCGCCCTGTGTCGGCGCTGCGAGAAGGCGCTGCGCATCCAGTCGGGCATCGCGGGCGTTGCCTGGGCGCTCAACAACCTGCTGCTCGGCGCCCACACCGCCGCCGCGCTGAGCCTCGTGAGCGCCGGCCGCACCGCCACCTCCGCCGCCATGCTGCGCTGCGACGCGCGACTGCGGCGCGTGAGCTTCGCGGGCTTCTCGGCGCTCACGCTTGCGATCGGGCTCGCCACGTGGGACGGCTGGCCATCCGGCCTCCTCACCGCCGCTTCGCTGCTTTCGACCTACGCCATGTTCTACATGGACGGCCGCGCGCTGCGCTGGATCCTGATCACGATCTCGGGCCTGTGGATGTACCACGCCTGCGCCCACCATTCCCTGGAGCAGATCGTCGCGAACGGCGCGACGGCCGCGGCGGCGCTCTATGGCGCCTGGCGCATCGACCGCACGACGCGAAGGCCGGCCGCGCCCGTCGCCGTGCGCGCCGTCTGACGGCAGCCCCCGGCCGCGAGCCGAGGGGGCGCGGACACCGCGATACGTCAAGCGCGCCGCCGGCGCTCGATCCGCCCGCAGCCGGCGTTCTGCTTGGCGTCGAGGCGCTGCTTCGCCTTCTCGTCGTCGGGCCGGAAGTAGGCGTGCCACTTCCGTCCCTCCGGCAGGTCGGCATCGTAGTAGCAGAGGTAGCCGCCCGGCGCCACGCCGAAGGACGGCAGGATGTGCCCGCGCTGGCGGCGGCCCAGGAAATCGTTGCGCCCGTTGCGCGCATCGCCGCGCGTGAAGTAGCCGGGCAGCACGAAGTTGGAGACCTTCACACCATCGAGCTCGTAGTGCTCGTCCTGCACGGCGTCGCACAGCTCGAACATGTGGAACACCAGGTGCCGCCCGTCCTCGGGATGCGGGCCCTGCACGAGCAGGTTGCTCATCGGGTCGCCCGCGAGCTCGATCGCCTCGTGGGAGAGCGCGATGGTCCATCCGTCCTCGCTGTCCTCGGTCATGCGGCATACGTCGAGGAAGACGAAGCCGTAAGGGACGTCGTCGGCATTGCGGTCGTGATAGCCCTCGGCGCCGGCGATCGACGGCTCGTCGAGCAGGTAGATCACGCCATCGCCGCGCCGGCCGGGAAGCCGGTGGGTGGCGACCCGCCCCTTGGCTTCGCCGCGATGGTCGTGCTCCTCCGCGCCGTCGAGGCGCAGGCGCGCGCCGAACTGCCAGTGCGGCTCGAAGTCTTCCGCGAACTGGCGATTGATCGCGCGCACGGCCCGGTGCACGTCGGCGCCACGCAGCGTGCGCGTCCGGTTGAGGACGGAGATCAGCATGCCTCATCCCTCCATGGCCCCGGCGCCGACGCGCGGCGCGCCGGCCATCGGTGGCCCTCGAGGCCGCTAGTGTCGCGCATCGGAGGGGGGCCGGCCCGTCGCCGATGGCGCCCATCCCTAGGGCCGGTGGTCTCCCCAGGACCCTCTCAGAAGAAGGTGACGATGGCGTCGACCACGCCGTAGTCGTCGTCGACTACCGGCATCCAGCGCCACTTGTCGAAGGTCGTGCACGGATGGGAGATGCCCAGCACGACGCGATCGCCGACCTCCAGGCCGCCCGTTGCCGGCCCGGCGCCGTCCAGCCGCAGGTAGGCGTGCTGGTCGTTGAGGCCGGTCACGGCCCAGCCCGCCGGGGCGGGCCGGCCCTCGCGGCGCGCGCGCGGCCACACGGCCAGCGGCGTCGGCAGGCCGAGGTCGTGCGAGAGGTCGCGCTTGCCGGCGGTCAGGATGGCGAGGCCCGGTTCCGGCAGCGACTGCACCCGCGTCCAGACCTCCAGCGCCGCCTGCAGCCCCTGCGCCTCGGTGCAGCCGAGGCGCCGGTTCACCACCTCGACGTAGCGCCGGTACTGGCCCTGGTCGTGCGTCACGTAGCAGCCCGAGCGCAGCAGGCCGCGCACGGGCCGGCCGAGGGCCGGGCGCAGGCGCGGCACGACGAGGTCGTAGACGGCGGAGCCGCCGGAGGAGACGACCACCTCGTCGCCCTCGAACAGGCCCTCCTGCACGAACGCCCGCGCGACGCGCTCGGCGCGATCGAGCAGGTCGGCCACGCGGGCGCGGTCCGCTTCGTCGTCGCCGGTGACGTTCAGGCCCTCGTAGCACTCGATGCCCGCGAGCGTCACGGCGCGGCTCGCGGCGGCGCGGCGCGCGAGGGCCAGGGCCTCGCCGTGCTCGCGGCAGCCGGTGCGTCCGCCGGCGTAGCCGATTTCGATGAGGACCTCGAAGGGGGCTCCGGGGGCGGTGTCCTCGATCCGGTCGAGCTGTGCCTGCGAGTCGAGCAGGAACAGCACGCGGGTGCCCGGGCGCGCATCGCGCAGCGCGTCGATGGCGGCGAGATCCGCGGCGTCGAGCACCTGGTTCGCGACGAGGAAGTTGCGCGCCCCGGCGGCCAGCCCGACCTGGAGCTGCGTCACGTTCGCGAAGGTCAGCCCCCAGGCGCCGGCATCGAGCTGGCGCCGCATCAGCTGCGGCGACAGCGTCGTCTTGCCGTGCGGCGCGAGGTCGACGCCCCCTTGCGCCGCGAAGCGCTGCATCCAGCCGAGGTTGTGCGCGAGCGCCGAGGCTCGGATCACGGCGAGCGGCAACGGCAGGTCGTCCGCCGCGACGTTCCAGCCCTGCGCGCCCACCTGGGATCGCCGCAGCGGCGGGCTCCCGTGAGGGAATCCCTTGTACGTGGGGTCGAGGACGGGATCGAGGAGGTCGGTCATCGGGGGTCTCGTGGCGCTTCCAGGCGGCTCGACTCTACTCGCGGCACCGGGATGCCGCACACTGCGCCTCATGACAGCCTCTTTGGAATCGAAGGACAGCCCCGCGCCGCGGCGCTTTCGCGACCGGCGCGCCTGGGAAGCCTGGCTGCGCACGCACCATGCGACCTCCGACGGCGTGTGGCTGGAGCTGGCGAAGGCCGGCGCGGAGAGCGGCCTCTCGTACCCGGACGCGATCGAGGTCGCGCTGTGCTTCGGCTGGATCGACGGGCAGAAGAAGGGCCTGGACGCGCAGGCCTGGCTGCAGCGCTTCACGCCCCGGCGCGCCCGCAGCCTGTGGTCGAAGATCAACCGCGCGAAGGCCGAGGCGCTGATCGCGGACGGGCGGATGCAGCCGGCCGGTCTCGCGGAGGTGGAGCGGGCGCGCGCCGACGGCCGCTGGGACGAGGCCTACGAGGGCGCCCGCACGTCCGCCGTGCCCGCGGACCTGCAGGCGGCATTCGATGCCAACCGCCAGGCCGCCGCCTTCTTCGCCACGCTGGACGGCGCCAACCGCTACGCGGTGCTCTGGCGCATCCAGACCGCCAGGCGTCCCGAGACCCGCGCGAAGCGGATCGCGACGCTGGTGGAGATGCTCGCGCGCGGCGAGCGGATCCACGAGCGCTGAAGGCGAGCGCGCGGCCCGGGCGGTCGCGCAAGCGCGTGACGTGGGCCGGAGGTTCGCCGAAGGTGTCCCGGTGCCCGCAGCGGGCCGGATCACGCCGCCAGGCTCATCGAGACGTTGGTGAGGCTCGCGTAGCCGCGCTCCCGCGCGGTCTCGAATCCGAACGCGCGCGCGAGGGCGAGCATGGCGTCGTTGTCCGACAGCGTGGTGCCGACGAGCCGGCGCACGCCATGTCGGCGCGCCGACGCGACGAGCTCCGTGAGCAGGTGGCGCCCCAGTCCGCGGTGCTGCCAGTCGTCGGCCACCACCAGCGCGATCTCGGCGGTCTCGCCGCACTCGGAGCGCACGAAGCGCGCGACGCCGATCTGGCGCTCGCGGCCGGCCTGCGTGGTCGTCGCGATCAGGGCGACCTCGCAGTGGCCATCGATGTCCACCAGGCGCTCGATCTCGCGGCGGGACAGGCGCCGGCCCGAATGGAGGCGCTGGTAGCCCGTCGTCGGCGACAGGCCCTGCAAAAAGGCGAGCTCCAGCTCGAAGTCGCCGGCGGCGATGGGACGGATCGCGACGGCAGTCCCGTCGGCGGCCGTCCAGGATTCGGTCTGATCGTTCATGCGTCTCGCTCTGATGGGGTGTTGCCGGGCCGTGGGCGGCAAGATTTCGCCGCCACCAAAGACTAGCGGTCATTCCGAATCCCCGGCGCCGGCAAGCCCATTCGCGGGATGTCCTTGCCGTCTTTCGCCTCAGGCGTAGTCGTAGGCTCCGCCGCGCTCGAGCGCCCGCTGCCATGCCGGCCGGGCATGGGCGCGGCGCAGCCAGTCCGCGAGGCGCGGCGTGCGCTGCGCGTCGATGCCCGCGCGCTGCGCGGCCGCCTCGACGGGGAAGCTCATCTGGATGTCGGCGGCGCTGAACTCGGCGCCCGTGAACCACGGCGCGCGGGCGAGCTCCGCCTCCAGGAAGGCGACCAGACGCTGCAGCGTCGGATCGACGAAGGTGGACAGCACCTTGTCGGCGATGCCGCGCGCGATCGGCTTCACGAAGAAGGGCAGGGGCGCGGAGCGGATCCTCTGGAACACGAGCTTCATCACGAGCGGCGGCATCGCGCTGCCTTCCGCGAAGTGCATCCAGTACGTGAAGCGGCGCGCCTCGGGCGTGCCCGGGGCCGGCCGCAAGCCCGCGGCGGCGCCGTGGGTCTCGAGCAGGTACTCGATGATCGCCCCCGATTCCGCGACGGCGACGTCGTCGTCGGTGATCACGGGCGCCTTGCCCAGCGGATGCACCGCCCGCAGCGCGGGCGGCGCCAGCAGCGTCTTCGGGTCGCGCTGGTAGCGCACGATCTCGTAGGGCACGCCCAGTTCCTCGAGGAGCCAGAGCACGCGCTGCGAGCGCGAGTTGTTCAGGTGGTGGACGGTGATCATCGCGGAGGGCGTGAGTCCCGGGCGCGGGGCGGCCCCGGCGGCGGGCGGATTGTCGCGCCTCTCACGGCGACACGCTCGCCCCCGCCACCGGCCCCGTCATCGCCGTGAAGCCCGCCCAGTAGAACGGGTGCGACCAGGCCTTCGCGCCATCGGCGTCGGGGGCGGCGCGCAGCGCCTTCTGCGCCTGCTGCAGCGCGCGCGCCGCGCTCACGCCCGGCACGTCGAGCGCCGCGTAGAGCGATTGCATCAGGACGGCCGTGCTCCGGTCGTCCACGGGCCAGAGGCTCGCGATGACCGCGTGGGCGCCGCGCCGGATCAGCAGCCCGCCCAGGCCGTCGACCTCGCGGCCGTCCGCCTCGCCGCCGAGGGCCGTCTCGCAGGCGGAGAGCGTCACGAGGGCGGTGCGCCGGAGGTCGAGCGTCGCCATGTCCTGCAGGCGCAGCCGATCGCCGTCGCCGAGCAGCAGCCACGATTGCGTCATGACGCCCGGGCGCAGCTTGAAGTGCGTGGCGATGTGGAGCGCGGCACGCGCGCGCTCGCCCCCGGTGTCGCGCCCGGGCGCGAGCAGGGCCTCGAGCCGGGCGCGCGTGAAGCTGTCGTCGAGCCAGGCCTCGCCCTGCAGCCCGGCGCGCGCGGCCGCGCGGCGCGGGCAAGCGGACGGCTCCCGCGGCATGCCGTGGACGGGGCCCTGCACGATGCCGCAGATCTCGTCGAGCACGCGCGGCAGCGGCGGCAGGCCGTCGAGTCCGCGCGTCACGCCGAGCGCATCGACTCGTTCGACGGCGGTCGCCGGCTGCGCGCCCGCCGTGTCGATCTCCTGCTCGAAGGCGAGCCGGTCGCCGAGCCACGTCCGGCCGTCGTGGAGCGCCGCGAACGGCAGGTAGCGCAGCGCGCCCTCGGCATGGAGCTGCACCGTCCGGGCCCCTGCGCGCGCGGCCGCGGCATCGATCGGCGCGCCGATGACGCCGTAGAGCGCCTGCAGCGAGGCTTCGACGGGCGCGCGCGCGACCATGTCGTGCAGCAGGGCGCCGACCCGCGCCTCGAGCGCGCGGGCGCCGATGCCGAGCCGCACCCGCTCGCGCCGCGGCCCCGACTGCAGCACCGCGATGACGCTGTCCGCCCGCGCGTCGACGATGAACCACGCCGCGATCACGCCCGGCGACGGTGCGCTCCCCGCGCCGCCCGCCTCGGCCGGCGGCGCCGCCGGCGGCATCTCGCTGCGGTCGACGAAGGCCCTGGCCTCGGCGAGACGCCGCTGGGCGAGCGCGGCCGAGCGCGCATCGGCCCGGGCGCCCGGCCGCGGCGGCTGCGCCGGCGCCGGCGCGCGCTCCAGCGCCCGCTCGCGCGTCGCGGCCTGCTCGATGCGCAGCGTGTCGCGCAGCCGCGTCCAGCGCGCCTGGAGCGGCGCCTCGCCGCTCGCGAGCAGCCCGTCGGGCCCGGCGCCGCCGGGCTCGCCGCGCAGGGTGGCGTCGCCGCCGACGAACTCCGCGTAGGCCTCGCGTTCGAGCCGCCGCAGCACCTCGACCGATTCGTCCACGCGCACCTCTTCGGCGAGCCAGCCCGCGAGCTGGCGGTAGGTGCCGACCTTGTCCGCCACGAACCGGCGCCCGGCCTCGTCCCCGCCCTGGAACTGTTCGCGCAGCTCGTCCAGCAGCAGCACCGCCTGCTTGGCGAGGAAGATCGCCATGCGGGCGTCGTGCACGCCGGCCGGATGGGCGCGCAGGTGCAGCGCGAGATGGTCGAGCGCGATCCAGAGCGGGCTCGGTCCGTCGGCGCCGCCGGCGGCCACGAGCGCGCGCAGGCGCAGCTCGCGCGCCTCGCCGAAGCGGCGCAGCCGCTCGGCGCGCCCGGCCAGGGCGTCGAGCGCCTCGAAGGCGTAGCTGGGCGAGCCCGCGGCCAGGAGCGCATCGAGCCCGGCGGCCACGGCAGCGCAGGCGGGCATCGGGTCGCCCTGCCGCACCTGCGCCGTACAACGCGTGGCCTGCAGGCCCATCACCATGGGGTGCCGGCGCCCCAGCCGCTGCGACAGCAGCGCAATGCCGCGCGCCGCGTGGGCCTCGCTGTCCGGCCAACGGCCCTGCGCGGCCGCGAGCGCGGCCAGGACCCGTTGCGCGCGGCCCTGCCAGTAGCGCAGGTCCGCGGTGCCGCTCGCGTCCGCGGCGCTGCGCGCGGCGGCGGCCGAACCCGGCAGATCGCCCATCTGAAGCAGCAACTCCGCGAGCGCCACGTCGCAGCGGATGAGGCGCTCCACCCACAGGCCACCCGCGGCGCGCGCCGTGGCCTGCGCCTCCTCCAGCGTGCGGCGCGACGCGAGGTACTGCCCCAGCGCGCGCTCGCACGCCGAGCGGTTCATGAGCGGCGTGAGCAGGCGCGTGCCGCTGGGCGTCGGGTAGTGGCGCCGGATCGTCTCGACGGCGGCCGCGGCCAGCTGCAGGCAGGTGCGTGCGTCGCCGGTCTCGAGGAACAGCAGCGCGCCCGCCTCCTGGATGCCGTAGACGGCCGAGGGGTCTTCGTCGACGAAGCCGGACGGCTGCCGGTCGACGATGGACTGGGCGTGCCGCCATGCCTCGCGCGCCTCGTCGTAGCGGCCCATCGAGCGCAGGCCGCCGATCAGCGACGACCAGGCCTCGAGGCCCTCGGCGCCGTCGACCGTGTCGAGCGCGTCGTCGAGCGCGATCTCGCGCCGCGCCCACGCGACCTGGCCCGCGTAATCACCGCGGTCGCCCGCGATGAGCGTGCGCATGTTGAAGACCTCGGTCATCATCAGGCTGCGGGCGCGGCCGAGCTGCTCGTGCAGGGCCTGGGCCTCGTCGAGCAGCCGGCTGGCGTCGTCGAGGCGGCCCAGGCGGCGATAGCCGTCGGCGAGGCCCATCACGGCCTGCGCGCAGCGCGGCGTGCGTCCCTGGCCGGCGGCGCGCATCGCCTCCACCGCGCGGCCGAACTCGCGCACCTCGCCGTCGGCCGATCGGCGGTCGAACTCGGCCATGCCGAGGATGGCGTGCGCGATGCCGCGCAGCGAGGCGGCCCACGGCGGCGCGTCCGCGGCATCGAGGCGCGCCGAAAGGAGGCCGACCAGGGCCTGCGCGCGCGCGGTCATCCCCGGGTCGGCGCCGGCGGCGGCGCGCAGAGTGGCGTCCAGCATCGCGATCGCACGCGCCTCTTCCGTGGACGCCGCCCGCGCGTTCGCGCAGGCATCGGCGGCCGCGGCCCGCGCGGCGTCCGGGTCGGCGGGGCGGTCGTCCGGCCAGAGCAGCGCCTGCAGGGTCGACGCGGCGCGCGCCGCGTTCGTCGATGCGGGCGCCTGCGCGCACACGGCGTCGAGCGCGCGCTCGAGTGCGTCGCTCCGTTGCGCCCACGCGCTCGCGCCGGCCAGGGCGAGACCGCCCAGCAGCAGGCCCGCGCGCCGCGCTCCTCGCCAATGTCCCCACCGCATGCCAAAAGCTCCCGCGCTCCTGCCCTGACAAGAGCAGCGCGATCGAAGTCTCCGCGGGGCACCCCGCGCCACCCGATCTTCACGCGCGCCGATCCTCTTATGATCGCCCCACCCGCCGCAACCGTCCTCCAGATGATGCGCATGCCCGCCGAGCCCACGCCGGAGGAGTTCCGCCGCGCCTGCCGCGAGCGCGGGCGCGCGATGGAGGGCGTGATGAAGGCGGTCTGCCACGCGTGGCAGCCGCGCCTGCTCCGCCACAGCCTGCGCGTGGGGGCCGGCGATGCCGCCCTCGCGGACGATGCCGTGCAGGAGAGCCTGCTGCGCGTGTGGCAGTCCTGCCACCTGTTCGCGACCGAGGCCCTGCTGCCCTGGATGCTCGCGATCGTGCGCAACGCGACGATCGACCTGCTCGTCGCGCGCGGGCGCCATCCGACCGAGGCGCTCGCCGACGACGAGGGCGCGCCGCGCGCCGACGTCGAGCAGGCCGCGCTGCGCGAGGCCGCCGACCGACCGCTCGCGCCCGACGAGGCGCTCGAGCGGGCGCAGGGCCTCGAGCTCCTGCTCGCCGGCATGGGCCGCTTCGAACGCGACTACCCCGATCACGCGCTCGCCCTGCGCTGCGCCGTCTACGGCATGGACGGCGAGGAGATGGCCGCCGCCCTGCGCCGCACGCCGGGCGCGACGCGCGAACTGCTGCGCACGGCCCGCCTGAAGGTGCGCCCCTATCTCGCCGCCTGGCAGGCCGCGGCGCGCGCGGGCCGGGCGGATGCGCAGGCCGATGAGGCGCCCGGACAGCGAAGGAGGCGGGCATGAACGCCGACGAGCCGGCGCCGGGCGCTCCCCACGACGATGACGCGTGGCACGCGTTGCTCGCGGGCCGCGACGTGCCGGACGCGGATCCGCGCCTGCGCCGGGAGGCCGAGGCGTTGCGCGCCGCCCTCCTGCAGGCCGACGACGCGCGTTCCGCGGCGGCGCCCGCCGGGCCCGATGCCGAGCGGGCCTGGCAGCGCCTGGCCGAGCGCGCGCGGCGCGAGGGGCTGACCGACCCGCCGAGCGGCGCGCTCGCCGGCTGGCTGGCACGGGCCCGCGCCGCGTGGAGCGCGGTGGCGGGCTCCGCGCGTTCCGGCCCGCCCGCCCGCCCTGCGGCCTCGCGCCGTACGTGGCTTGCCGGCGCGGCCGCCGCCGTCCTCGCGATCGGCATCGGCGTGCGGCTGCGCGGGCCCTCCGAGGAAGAAACGGAAGTGCTGCGCAGCGGCGGCGACATCGTCTCGCTGCGCGCGCGCGACCCTCGCGCGACGCGGGAAGCGATCGCCGCCGCCCTCGCGGCCGCGGGCGCCACCGCGCATCCCTACGGTCGCCCCGGCGTGCTGGGGCTGGACGCCGAGTGGCCTCCCGCCAGTGCGGATCGCGTGCGCCAGCGCCTCGCCGAATGGCACATCGCGCCCGCGCCGGGCACGACCACGCTGCGCGTCGAGATCGTCGCCGCCGAGTGAAGGCGCCCCCGGCCCGGCGTGCACCCGGCGTCCGCGGCGCGCCGAACCCTGACAAATCCGCTCGCCGATCCGTCTTCGCATCGAGTCGTCGACGCGCCCTGGCCGGTCGTGCCTTGATCCGGGTTCGCTCGCGCCCGCGCCGCGGTTCGCCGGCGACTCGCTCCCGGCCGGCTTCGTCCCCGCCCTGGTTCGTTCGCGTTCCTGCCCGACGGCGCGATCGACCCACCGCCGCCGCGACGGCGTCCGCGCGGCCGCGAAGCGGGGTCAGGCGCTCAGGCGCGCGCGCAGCGGGGCCGAGGCACCGGCCTCGTTCGCAAGCGCCGGCGCCAGGGCCGGTATGCGCAGCTCGCCGAAGAGGTTCTTCGGGTCGGCCATGGCGGGAACGAGGTCGACGGCCCGGCCGAGCCCGAGTTCCGCGGCGAGGTCGCGCAGCAGGCGCAGCGCGGAGAAATCCTCCAGCGCGAAGCCCACCGAGTCGAACACGGTGATCTCGCGCGCCGTGCGGCGGCCCGGGGCATCGCCCCGGAGCACGCGCCAGAACTCGGTCACCGGGAAGTCCGCAGGCATCTGCTGGATGTCGCCCTCGATGCGGCTCTGGGGCTCGTACTCCACGAACACCGAGGCGGCGCGGAGCACGTCCGCATGCAGCTCCGTCTTGCCGGGGCAGTCGCCGCCGACCGCGTTCACGTGCATGCCGGGCTCGAGCATCGAGGGAACGACGATCGTCGCGTTGGTCTTGTCGGCGGTGACGGTGGTCACGATGTCGGCGCCGCGCACCGCCTCCGCGGTGCTCGCGCAGACCACGGTCGACAGCCCGGGCGCCGCGACGCGAAGGTTGGCCAGGAGCTTGGCGGTGGCGTCCGCATCGAGGTCGTGCAGGCGCACCGTGTCGATGCCGAGCAGGTGGTGGAAGGCCAGGGCCTGGAATTCGCTCTGGGCGCCGTTGCCGATGAGCGCCATTGCGCGACTTTCCGGCCGGGCGAGGCGCTTCGCGACCATCACCGACGTGGCGGCGGTACGCATGGCCGTCGTGAGCGTGAGCTCGCTGAGCAGCTCGGGACGCCCGGTGCCGACGTCGGCGAGCACGCCGAAGGCCATCACGGTCGGCAGCCCGGCGCGGGTGTTCTTCGGGTGGCCGTTGACATACTTGAAGCTGTACTGGCGCGCGTCCGAGATCGGCATCAGCTCGATCACGCCGTCCTTCGAGTGGTTGGCGACGCGGGCGCTCTTGTCGAAATCGGTCCAGCGCGCGAAGTCTTCCTCGAGGTAGCGGACGAGGGTGTCAAGACAGGCGGCCAGCCCCTTGGCGGCGACGACGGCGGCGACGTCGCGCGTGGTGAGCAGGGTCGTCATGCGAACTCTCCATGGATCGTTCCCCGCATTCTTCCCCGCCTGCGCGGCAATCTAAATCGTCAGTTCTGGCGCATTTGGGTGGTCTAGGTGTCGTTGTACGTGGGATCCCCGGGTACCGAGCTCGAA
>AmSFosDRAFT_100207_pt1 | contig 25493 bp, 24 predicted proteins | sample FosCloommunities_FD_10275 | JGI IMG/M metagenome (IMG submission 10275)
ACCCCCGCCTCACCGGAAAGCAAAACCACTTGGCCCTCGCCGATCTTTGCCTTTGGCCAGCGGCGCAACAGTAATTCTAATTCTTTTTCTCGTCCGACTAGAGAGGTGAGGTCGCCCGCGTGCAGCGCTTCAAAACGGTTGTCCACGGAACTTGCCTGCAGAGCGGTCCAGGCCCGCACTGGCCCATCGATCCCCTTGAGGTACCTTGTTCCGAGATCTTGTAGCTCAAAAAGATTGCCAAGAAGCGTTCGTGTGCTTTCAGCAATGACTAGCGTGTCCGGCTCGGCAATTGCCTGTAGGCGCGCCGCGAGGTTTGGTGTCTCTCCGACGATACCACGCTCCCGCGATTCGCTTGATACGATCAGGTCGCCGACGACGACCAATCCAGTTGCAATACCGATACGGGTTTGCAGTAAAGCTTGTGTCTTGAGACGGCCAACGGCCGTGATCAACTCCAACCCCGCGCGTACCGCACGCTCGGCGTCGTCCTCGTGTGCGACGGGGTAGCCGAAATACACTAGCACTCCATCGCCCAGATATTGGGCCACGAAACCACCGAAACGGCGGACAATCTCGGCGACGCACTTATAATATACGGTGATAACCTCGCGCAGGTCTTCCGGGTCCATCCGCGCGGAGAGTGCAGTCCAACCAACCAGGTCACCGAACATCACGGTGACTTGTCGTCGCTCGGCGCTGTCCACCGCTCGCGGTGTGGCAGGTGGCGCAGCAGCAACGGCAGCCGCGGGTGTGGTCTGCTCGACATCTTTGAGAGTGGCAATCGCACGCAATAGCTTTCGGCGATGCCCGAGCGACGTGACACCAATCTTTTCGAGATCTTGATCGGTCAGGTCACTCAGAATCTCGAAGTCAATATCATTCTCGGCAAAGCGCTGACCATATTGCCCGAGACCGAGCTTTTCGAGCCAGTCCGCAATTTGCTGCATCGGCGGCCTCTTCCGATCTGGCGCTATCCGTTCTAGACCGGCATGCCGGGGAGTTTACCAACACTCGCCAAAATCCAGTAGGCCGCATCGACGCGCGCCACATAGAACAAGGCACTCTAGCGGCTGTGGACGTCTTGGTTGGGGACAGGGTCCGAAATCTAAGGCACCGGCGATGTCCGCTTTGGGTCAAAAGCAGACATCAGAGGACCTTAAGGCAATGTCCGCTTTACCCCCAAAAGCGGACATGGATCAGCACGGCCGTGATGTCCGCTTTGTGCCAAAAGCGGACATATGCAGTGCAGCAATTAATGCCCAGCTTAGGACAGATATTGTCTGACTTTCGCCAGTAGTTGGCGTGGACTGAAAGGTTTCGGCACATAGTCATCGCAACCGGCCGCCCGCGCCTTTTTTTCTTCGCCACTGAGCGCGTAAGAGGTGACCGCGATGATCGGGATCGATCGCAACGCAGGATCGGCCTTGATCTTGCGGGTGGCGGTATACCCGTCAATGATCAGCGTGTTTGCTCATGGGGCCTCCACCTGCTGCTCAACGATGACCGGCAGAGTGAACGCAAACGTGGAGCCTTGGCCCGGCTGCGACTCGACCCAAATCCGTCCGCCGTGCATTTCGATGATCCGCTTCGATATGGCCAGCCCCAAGCCGGTGCCGCCCTTCTTGCGAGTGATGGCATTGTCAGCCTGCTGAAACTCCTGAAACAGTTTGGCCTGATCGGCTGTGGAAATGCCGGGACCGGTATCACGGACCGATACATGGAATGAGCCACTGTTGGCTTCGGCCTTGATGGCGACTTCGCCGGCATCGGTGAACTTGATAGCGTTGCCGACCAGATTGATTAGCACTTGCGTCAGGCGACGGCCGTCGCCGTAGCCTGCTGGCAACTCGCGGGCCATCTCGACCTTGAACGCGAGTCTCTTGTCCGCTGCCAACGGCTCGAGCGTGCTGCGGACAGTCTGGGCGATGTCCTGAATTGAGTAACCGGAAAGTTCGAGTTCGAGTTGACCGGCCTCGATCTTGGACAGATCGAGCACGTCGTTGATCAACCCCAGCAGGTGCTTGCCGTTGGCTTCAAGGCGTTTGAGTATGCCCAGCATCTTCTCGGACGGCTCGCCGTAAGCGCCGTCCGCCATCAATTCGGTATAGCCCAAGATGGCGTTGAGTGGCGTGCGCAGCTCATGGCTCATATTGGCTAGGAACTGCGACTTGTGCTGACTCGCTTCTTCGAGCTGTCGGCTCTTTTCTTGGATTTGGTCGAACAGACGCACGTTCTCAATGGCGATTGCTGCCTGGTCGGCGAAGGTCGTCACCAGTTCGATCTGCTTATCGGTGAATGGCTTCACTTCCGAGCGCGTCAAAGTCAGGACGCCGATCGGGACGCCCTCGCGTAGCATTGGGACGCATAGAGCTGTGCGAAAGTCGCCCAATCTCGGCGCTTCAACGAAGGTGTATTCCGGATCAGCCTTTACGTCGGCAATATGAACGACGCGACCTTCGACCAGCGCGCGTCCTGATGCTGAACCTCGTTCGGTCTTGATTGGGGTATTCCTGATGTAATCCAAAAACTCGGGAGAATAGCCGTAAGCCTCGGCGGTGTAGAAAAGCCCATCTTTCTCGCGGATAATGGTGGCGTTGTCGGCGGCGCAGAACCGGGCAGCTGATTCAACGAGTGTCTGCAGCACTGCCCGCAGATCGAAGGCCGAATGGCTGATGATCTTAAGGACGTCGGCCGTGGCAGTCTGCTGCTCCAAAGTATTCTTCGTTTCGTTGAACAACCGTACATTCTCGATCGCGATCACCGCCTGATCGGCGAAGGTCTTGAGGAGTTGAACCTGTGCGTCTGAAAATAGTCCCGGCTGTTTCCTGGCAACAAAAATCGCTCCGACGACTTGCTCATCGCGGACCATCGGCACACCTAGGCACCCGCGCACCCCAGTGACCCGCGCGGCATCTTTTAGTTGATATTGGGGATCACTAAACACATCCGGAACATGACAAACCTTACGCGTTCGGACCGCACGCGCCGTGACCGTCTCATCGGTGCGTGGCATCGGAAATGCGCTCCGAAGCGCCTCCACCGCCGCTTCTGTCATGCCATGGATCGACGCAAGGCGAATTAGTTCGCCCTCGACGACGGAGACGATACTGCACTCCGCAGCGCACAGTTTCTCGGCTCGCTCGCCAATGATTTCGAACACAGGTTGAATGTTTGCTGGCGAACTCGAAATGACCTTCAACACTTCTGAAGTTGCAGTCTGCTGCTCCAGTGACTCGCGCAATTCGCTGAGCAGCCGCGTGTTCTCGATGGCGATGACGGCCTGATCAGAGAAAGTCGTTGCAAGCTCGATTTGCTTGGCCGTAAACGGCTGAGGCACCGATCTGCTGATAGCCATGACCCCGATGCAGTTTCCCTCTCGGAGCAACGGAACGCCAAGCAATGCGCGATAGCCGCCAAGTGGTTGGGCACCGTAATTGTATTCCGGATCGGCGAGCACATCAGGAATGTGTACAACTCGGGACTCCAGTGCAACCCGCGCGGTGACGGTATTTCGGCCAGGGGAAATCGGATGTTGCCTTGCATATTCTTCCAGCTCAGGCGTCATTCCGTAGCGAGCCGCAATGCGATAGATGTTGCCATCACGAAGAAAAATCACGTTGTACTCCGCCTCGCATAGCTGCGCTGCCGATTGTACGAGCGTATCGAGCACCGTCTGCAGATCGAAGGTCGAGCGGCTGATGACCTTGAGAACATCCGATGTTGCGGTTTGTTGCTCCAACGATTCGGTAAGATCGGTGGTACGATCACGTAGCTCATTGAGGAGCCGCGTATTCTCGATGGCGATGACGGCCTGGGCGGCGAAGTTCTGTAAGAGCGCGATCTGCTTGTCAGTAAACGGCCGGACTTCGGTGCGGTAGATAAAAATGGCGCCGATCAACACATCGTCCTTGAGCATCGGCACGGCCACCGTGGATCGCGCGCCAGCGAGTGTAGCTGCCGGTCTGGAGGCGAATTCAACGGTCGCGTCGTCGGTGTGGCTCACCTGCTTTGTCCGCAGAACGCGCTCGAGTTGACTGCCCGGTGACGGTTGAAACGGTCCACGCCGCCTTTGGTGTTCGACAAATTCCAGCGGCGTACCGACTTCCGCCGCGAAGTGAAATTTCTCGCCGTCGATACGGTACAGCGCGCCAAACTTGGCCCCGCAGATACGCGTCGCGTTCTCCAGCATGGCCTGGAACACCGGCTCTAGTTCGCCCGGTGAGCTTGAGATAACGCTCAATACTTCGGACGTCGCCGTCTGCTGGTCCAGAGACTCACGCAACTCACTAAGCAGTCGTGTGTTCTCGATGGCGATGACGGCCTGTGCGGCGAAGTTCTTAACGAGTTCGATCTGCTTGTCGGTGAACGGACGAACCTCTTGGCGGAAGATGTTGATCGCACCAATCAGCTCATTATCCTTGAGCATCGGCACGGTGATCATCGATCGGGCTCCGCCGAGCCTGGCCGGTGCGCTAGAGACGGTCTCAGGGTCGGTGGCGGCGTCGGCGGTGTGGCCCACCTGCTTTGTCCGCATGACGCGATCGAGTAGGGTGCCAAGTGGCGGTTGAAACGGCCCGCGCTGGCTTTGGAATTCGGCGAGTTCCGGCGGGTAGAGACCGACTCCCGCCGTTGAGTGGAACGCCTTGCCGTCGAAGAGGAGCAGGTCGCCAAACTTGGCCTCACAGATGCGTACGGCGTTTTCCAGCATTGCTTGGAAAACTGGCTCCAATTCGCCCGGCGAAGAGCTGATAACGCGAAGCACTTCTGATGTAGCAGTTTGCTGTTCCAGTGCCTCGCCGAGATCGGTGGTGCGCTGGCGTAATTCGTTGAGCAGCCGCGTGTTCTCGATGGCGATCACGGCCTGGGCGGCAAAATTTTGCACCAGCGCGATCTGCTTGTCGGTAAATGACTGGACTTCTAGGCGGTAAACAGTGATCACACCGATTAAAGTGTCGTCTTTGAGCATAGGAACACAGATTATTGTGCGCGCACCAGTCAACGTGACGAACTTCTGGCGCTGCGGGTCTTCGCGGTAAGCTGGGTCTATGGCCACATCGGCGATCTGAACTGTACTCTTGGTCTTTGCCACTCGCGCGAGTGCGGTGTTACCGGTCATGCTCACCATTGGTTCGTGCTGTCGCGCTTCGGCATAGGCGGGCGGCACGTTATACGTAGCGACGTTGCGGTAGACGTTCCCTTCAGCGAGATGGAGCGCGCCAAAGCTGGCTTGGCAAATGCGCGTCGCATTTTCCAGGATCGCATCGAAGACCGGCTTCAAATCACCCGGCGATGAGCTAATGACGCCCAGTACTTCGGACGTTGCGGTCTGTTGCTCCAGCGATTGCCGCAGTTCGTTGAACAGGCGGGTATTCTCGATAGCGATCACCGCTTGATTGGCAAAGATGCGCAGCAGCTCCCGCTGCTTATCAGACAGCGGTCCCGGCCGGCGTCGGATGACGTTGACTGTGCCAATCGCCGCCTCTCCGAGCATCATCGGCACCACGGTCTGGGCCCGATAGCCACTAGCCAAGAAGTTTCTTGCTCCGGCGGCCAACTCCGCCGACGCTTTCCGCGCATCGGGAATATCGACTTCCCGTCGATCGAGGATGGCCGTGCTGGTAATAAACTCACGCGACAATGGCAGCGGCGTGCGGGCGCGCAGGGCTTCGGCCCAGGCAGGATCCGCGTCGGCGATGGCAGCGCACCTCACGAAGTCCCCGTCGAGCAGCCCGATCATGATCGCTGCGTCAGGGAATAACCTTAAGCCGCTGCGCACGATTGCGTCGAATGCCGGCTGCGAGTCGGTGGGTGAGTTGCTGATGACATCGAGGATTTCCGAGGTTGCTGTCTGTTGTTGTAACGACTCGGTCAAATCGTCTGTGCGCTGACGCAATTCATTGAGCAGCCGCGTATTCTCGATGGCGATGACGGCCTGGGCGGCGAAGTTCGTTACCAACTCGACCTGCTTATCCGAAAAGGGGCGGACTTCTTGCCGGTAGATCACAATCGCGCCAATCGACTCATCTTCCCTGACCATCGGTACGGCCACCACAGTCCTCGCGCCGCCAAGTTTCGCCAGCTGCGCTCCGGTGTTCCCCGACGCGACAGCGTAGTCCGCCTCGTCCTGTATATCGGCGGTCTGACGTGTCCGCTTCGTCGCCACCGCCTGTCCCAAGAGAGTGGTGCGCGCGGGATAGACCACCGGATGGCGCTTGCGCTCTTCAGCGTACGCCAGCGGCGCACCATGCAGCGCCACGGCTCGAAGACCATCGCCTTCCCGGAGGTAGAGAACGCCGAATTTCGCCTCACTGATGCGTGTTGCATTCTCCAGCATAGCCTGGAACACAGGCTTCAGATCGCCGGGTGACGAACTGATAACTCCGAGAACTTCTGATGTCGCAGTTTGCTGCTCCAACGATTCGGTCAGGTCAGTCGTGCGTTGGCGCAATTCGTTCAGCAGGCGCGCGTTCTCGATGGCGATGACGGCTTGAGCCGCGAAGCTCTTAACGAGGTCAATCTGTTTGTCGCTGAACGCCCTGACCTCTTGGCGGTATATGACTATCGCACCCAGAACCCTGTTCTCTTTGAGCATTGGAACAGTAAGGACAGTGCGCGCGCGAGCAAGCTTGACGATGAGGCCCGTCGTTGAGGAAGGGTCAGCCGATACATCGAGAATGTGCACTTCCCGCTTGCTCTTGGCGGCGCGAGCGAACGAATGTTCTGGAGATGGACGCAAAACCGGGTTGCGCCGCATCACATCCGCGTAAGCGGCCGGAGCATTACGATCCGCGACAAACCGGAACCCGTCCCCCTCCACAAGAACCAAGTTCCCGAAGTTTGCTTCGCAAATGCGCGTCGCATTCTCCAGGATCGTATCGAAAACCGGCTGCAGATCGCCGGGCGATGAGCTGATGACGCGCAGCACATCCGCTGCAGCTTTCTCCCGCTCCAGCGCCTCATCGCGCTCGCGGGCGAGCTGATCGCTCTTAGCGGCAGATGAGCTTCGAGGCTGCGCCGCTTCAGTCTTGCTGGCGCGCTTTGGCGCTGCGGCCTTGTGGCGTCGCGATTTGACCGGACCGGCTCTGGAGCGCCCTCGCATGGCCTTCCCCGAGGCTCAGGAGACACATCGTAGCTGGTCAAACTGGCATATTGGAAGTAGCGGCGTATGTCCGCTTTGGGTCATAAGCGGACATTGACGCACATCCCTGTAATGTCCGCTTTGCCCCCAAAAGCAGACATTGGTTGAGTGCCCTCGGATGTCCGCTTTGTGCCAAAAGCGGACATTCAGGCGGCTCTTAGCTTGCCTCCTGGTCCTGCCGCCGCTTCTACCGCTGCGGCCGCCTAATCAATCAAATAGACAGGACTTGACCATCCTTGGTGACCGTCAGCCTGCGTCACTCGCACATAGATCGGCAGATCGGCGCCGCCCTTAAATGTAACTCGATGCTCGAGGGTAAGCCGTCGGCTCCAGTCACGTTCCGGCAATCGACAGACGCTGAGTTTGCGACCAAGTCCGCCCGCATCAAAGACCACCGTAGCATCGTCTAATTGGCCAAGATCTACCTCACCTGACACTATGTTGGTTTCGATCCGAAGCTTTCCAATTCGAGACTCCTCGAGCCAGACGTCGATACCAGCAAGATTCCCAGTCGTCACCGAAGTCCATGCAAGCGTGGCGCCCGGCGTGATTTCTTGCACTCGCCGTTCTGGATTAAGGAAGTTCACTGCCGCGAAATGGCCGACCCGGTTTCCGATGACCTCGAGCTTACCTTGCCAGATCGTCTCGCGCCCACGACCACGGTATTCAGCTCCCTGCCACAGGAGTCGCACGCGCCGACCGAGATCGGACGCCGTAAATGGTCGCTCGGATTGAACAACGTGGGTGCCGTGGAGTACGTCCACGCGCTCTAGTGGGGCCGTCCCGATTACTTCGACCACAACTTTCATCGGCACCATCTTGGGACGGATGATGTCGCCCATCATGGCTTCACGCACCTGAAATTCCTTCGCGGGACCAAGTTTTGGGTCTTCGGAAAATCCAGTGACGTCCTGGTCGAACTGAGCGCGGACATCGAGGAACAGACGCGTTCCCGTGGTGCCGTAATGCCGACGTTTTCGTAACGCCTCAAACAGCGCATCGCGCGATAGCTCCGGCATAAAATAGCAAGACAACCCACCGATCGCCCCAAATGTTGACGCACCGGGCATTGTCGCGCCGGGGCGTCCCTTATGGTCGTCGCTGTGGCAAACGACGCCGACGCGAAAGCCCTTCTCAAACGCGTCATGCAATATCCATTCAAATGTGCCCCAGCTCGAATGCACCTCGACAGTGCGCTCGACACGCCCGTCATGAGCGTATTTGACGTCGGCATAGCGACCACCGACATGCGCGATGACACGGCAGTCTTCGCCACTTAGGGCTTCGAATAGCTTATCTGCGGTATAGATCGCATCGGTGGTCGTCTCACCCTCAACGAGGATATGTGAGGAGCGTCGGATCGGGCGACCTTCGCGGCGGAAGAAAATATTGCGATCACCGCCCATTCCAGTATTGCCCGACCATTCATAGCCCGGCAGACAGACGAACTTCCCCGGTTGGTCGAACTGCGCGGTAAGCTCATTAAGCTTCTTCCAAAACGCATCGGTAATCTGAAAATCATTGCCCTGATGACCGACAATGTCGACAAAAGCCTTGTCGCGCGCATACCGGAAATAGTCTTCCGCAGTTCCCATTCCGATGGTCTCGCCGCTTTGGCCATGTAGATCGGCCCAATAGCGCCGCAGCGGAGCCACGCTCAGCACTCGTAGTGGGTTGGCTTGCGCGACTATCCGATCGTTAGCCGCAACGGTTAGATCAAAATCACCGGGCTCGGCCGCAATAAGATGTTCGATCACTCTGGGACCATCGCCTTTTGCAATCGTGACGTTGTCAGGCAAGCCTTTCAATGGCGGCGCCGATTGAAGCTTCAGCGTAGCAACCGCATCGTCGGTCGGATTGCCCCACATATCCTCGGCGATGATTGCCAGCCGAAAAGGCTCGCCCACGACGGCTAGGGAAGGAACAATTGCCTTCCACTTCGTGGCCGGTCCCGGCACCAAATCGAATGCAGGTTGCTTCGGAAGCTCGCAGAATTCGTAGGTCGCAAACGCGTCAACTGAGCTGCGCAATTCTACGTTTTTCTCGACATTGGTTTGCAAACGTAGACCGGGCGAGCCCCGCCTTCGATCGCCCATCCGAATAGTCAATGTGTCACCGGCACGGAGATAGCCGCGACCGATCCGTATCAGCAGCGTGTTGACATAGGGGCGGATGTTAAGACGATCGAACCATACCTCCAACTTTGCACCATTGCTTGCCTCGACAGTCGTGAAGTTCGGTGCATCGGGCTTGTCGAATTGCGGTTTGCTAAAATCTGACGTAGTCCGCCACGAAACTTTCAGCATGCCAGTATCGTCGATGCCGAACGAGCCGGCGGTATAGACGAGCACGAGCTCGGCATACGAACCGGCAACAAACGGTCCAGACGGCGACAAATTAATGGAGCCCATTTGCTCAGGCAGGTATTTCGAATACGGCATATTTGGTCCGTAATGTTGAGGCTGTTAGCCACTTAGCAAGGCGATATGATATGCAACGGCTTTCGCGAGAGAAGGAGGGGTTTTCGATGAAGCGGCTATATTCCGTCGCTTTACTTTTTGCGTTCGCGATTGCTTCGCCACAATCCACCATGGCGGCCGAGTCGTGGCCGAACCGCCCAATTCATTTCATTGTTCCGTTTCCGGCCGGCGGCTCGACAGACGTCGCTGCCCGCGTTGTTGGCGACTACTTGTCACGCAGTGTCGGCCAGCACGTCGTCGTCGAAAACAAGTCCGGTGCCAACGGGAATATTGGTATTGAATATGCGGCGAAAGGCACGCCGGATGGCTACACGATTCTGATCGCCACAGACGCTGTCAGCACTAACCCCCACGTCTACAAAATGGACTTTGACCCATTGAAAGAGCTCGTCCCGGTAATCGAGCTCTCGCATCAGCCCATCGCGCTCGCAGCACATCCATCCCTAGGGGTTACTACACTTGCCGGAGTCACCGCGATGGCGAAGCAGCAACCCGGTTTACGCTTCGCCACGGGAAGCGGCGCCGCCTCGCTTCAGGCTGTAGTTGCTCTGTGGTACGCCAAACTTGCCGGCATCACACTTGAACAGGTGCCTTATCGTGGCGGTGCACCAGCGATCAACGATCTAATCGCGGGGCATGTCAAACTTGGCTCACTCGGCACGACACCGCTTATTCCACACTACAAAGCCGGCGCGCTGCGGTTGCTCGCCCAGTCGATGGCTGCGCGCTCGTCATCACTGCCGGACGTGCCGACGTTTCAGGAGGCTGGCATGAACGGCCTCGTGGTCGATCAACGGATTGGCGTGTTCGTGCCGGTAGGCACTCCGCAAGATATAACCAACCGGCTCAATTCTGTCATCAACGCTGCAATCAACGATGAGAAGATACGAAAAACCTTTACCGATCAGGCACAGGAGCCCGCGGGCGGCACGGCTGAACACTATGCGCAGCTGGTACGCGAGGACTCTGAAAAATTTGCGCGGTTGGTGAAAGAACTCAATGTGACCGTTGAATAAGCAGTAGGTCAGACGAATAAGCAGTAGGTCAGACAATGTCCGCTTTACCCCCAAAAGCGGACATTGGAACTCAGTCTCGAAACGTCCGCTTTGTGGCGGAAATTCTGCGCTGCGGTATAGAACGTGATTATTCAATCACCTCGTCGGCGCGGGCAAGTACTGATGGCGGAATGGTGAGACCGAGAGCCTTAGCGGTCTTTAGATTAATTACCAGCTCATACTTGTTTGGCGCCTGCACAGGAAGGTCGGCTGGTTTCTCGCCCTTGAGAATGCGATCGACATAACCTGCCGCGCGTCGATACTGCTCGGTAAAATCAACGCCATAAGAAATTAAGCCGCCATCGTTTACAAAGGAGCGCCACGGAGCGACCGCTGGCAGCTTTTGGCGAGCTGCAAGTGCGGCGATGAAGTCTCGATTCCTAAATGTGATGGCACCTGCCGCTAATATCACTCCGCCATTCGGCGGTTGCGCGAATGCTGAGATGGTTCGCGCTACCTCTGACTGGACCTCGAGGTTGACCGGTCTCACATCCACACCGAGTGAAGGCGCCACCGATTGGATGACAGCAAACTGGCCAATGCTTGCGATTACAGACGGTTCCCAAACGACCGCAACCCGCGTCACAGCGGGCGCGATTTGCTTTAGCAGCTCCAGCCATTTCGCGCTCAAACTATATTCGAATTGCAAAAAGCCTGTTGCATTCCCACCCGGCTGCGACAAACTATCGACAAAGCCGGATCCGACCGGATCAGGAACAACTGCGAACACGATCGGCACGGTTCGGGTCGCCTTGGTCAGCTGCTCCGTAGCCGCACCACCGGTCGAAAAAATAACGTCCGGGGCAAGCGTAACCAATTCCGCAGCATATTTGCGAATACGGTCAGCGTCTCCTTGACCAAAGCGTGCATCAATCTGCACGTTGCGGCCTTCAGTCCAGCCCAACTGCTCTAGTTCTTGCCGAAAGGCCGCAAGAAAGGTCTTCGTTTCAGAATCGTCGACGGCGCCGCCGCTGTTCAGCGCGCCAATACGACGCTTACGCTCTCCTTGCTGCGCGTGCGCCGCGAGCGGCCATGGCGACGCAACAACACTGCCGAGCAGCGAAATGAACTCGCGCCGCCTCACTCGATCACCTCGTCGGCGATAGACATCATGCCCGCAGGAATGGTGAGGCCGAGCGCTTTGGCAGTCGTGATGTTGATGACGAAATCAAATTTGTTCGACTGCAGCACTGGAAGTTCAGTGGGCTTGGCACCCTTGAGGATGCTGCCGGTGTAGACGCCGGCCTGACGAAACATGTCTGTGAAATCGGGTCCGTAGCTCATCAGCCCGCCAGCTTCCACATAATCGCGTACGGGATAAGTCGCGGGAATCCTGTCGCGTGCTGTCAAGATGGCAAGTTGCACGCGGCGGTAAGTAAGAAACGGGTCGGGAGCAACGAAAAGGGCATCAGGGTGCTCGCGCTCAAATGCGGTGAAGACCTCGTTGATCTCGTTGACCGTCGTTACGTTGATTACCTGGGTTTGCAACCCCATCATGGGTGCGGCCTTCTGCACGTCCTGAACTATGGTCTTGGTAACAGCAGCGTTGCCCGGATCGACCAACACGGCAATACGAACGGCATTAGGCAGCAGGTCATGCAGGAGTCGCAGCCGCTTGGCCGCAATCTCGGTCACTAGGACATTGACGCCGGTCACATTCCCGCCAGGCTTAGCAAAGCTGCCGACAAGACTAGCCTCGACCGGATCTATGCCGACGAGGAAGACGATCGGTATCGTCGCCGTTGCGGCTTTGGCTGCTTGCGTGGGCAACGTTCCCAGCGAGGCGATCACAGCCACTTGTCGGCGGACTAGGTCGGCCAACAGTTCCGGCAAGCGATCGTATTTGCCTTCCAGCCAGTGGTACTCGACCGTAACGTTTTGGCCCTCAACGTAACCAGTTTCGCTGAGGCCCTTGTGGAAGCCGGCAAGCCAACGTGCGTTGCTTTCGGCCGACCCATCTCGGATAAACCCGATTACCGGCATCGCCGGTCGCTGCGCACGCGCCGCGAGCGGCCACGCGGTTGCCGAACCAACGATTGCTCTAACGAAATCGCGGCGTCGCATTGCCTGCCCCAAGGCTTAGGACCACGCCAAATCCGTCGCTGATTACAGCAGGGATTTAAGACCGGCGGAATGGGTTCCGACCGTCATTTTGCGGGGCAACAATCCCTAGGACCGAATGTCCGCTTTGGGTCAAAAGCGGACATCCGGCAATGTCCTAGCAATGTCCGCCCCCAAAAGCGGACATTGAGACTGAGCCGCGAAATGTCCTCTTCGCACCGATTAAGTCCAGCAGGATTAGCCACGAACCTACCCGTCGCGCTGACCCGCAAATTAAAAATCTGAGGTTAAGCCCTAACGAAATTCCTGGGGCGAGTACGTCTTCCCGCAGCATTGTTATACTGCCAGTGATTCGGCGTGGTCTTAACTTGCCGGGTTCAGAAGGCAAAAGTTTATGCGGGCCATCACTTTGGCCAGCCAGAAGGGCGGCACGGGGAAATCGACCCTGTGCATCGGTCTGGCGGTCGCCGCCATGGAGGATGGCGAGCGTGTCTTCATGTTGGAGACCGATCGCCAGGGCACGATCTCGAACTGGGCAGCGCGTCGAGCTAACCGCGAACCGGCCGTCGAGCGGATCGCCTACCGGTTCCAGCTTGAGCGTGCCTTGCGAGGCCTCGAGCGAAGCGGCTGTACGCTGGCAATCATCGACACGCCTGGCAGCGTCGATGATTTCGTAACCGATGCCATCCGGGTCGCTGACCTTTGTCTCGTTCCGGCTAGACCGAGTCAGGCGGACATCGAGGCAACGCTCCCAACGCTCAAGGTAATTCGGCGGCTGGACAAGGAATTTGCTTTTGTCCTCAACCAAATACCGGCCCGCGGACAACGGCCCACGCGCGTCGCCTTGGCCTTGAGCGAGGCTGGAGTGCTCGCGCTTCCCTATATTGGGCTGCGCAACGACCACATGGATTCGCTCGCTACTGGTCTCGCCGTTTCGGAATTTGCGACTGACAGTATTGCCGCTGCTGAAATCCGCGCCCTTTGGGCCTGGTCAAAACAAAAACTCGGAATGAACGACGGCCGTTACTTTGAAACTAACGTTGGCCCCATCGAAGATATCAAGACACGGGACGATGTTTTCCCGTCATTGCTGCTCGCATAGCGGGCTGCGCTGTAGCTCCCCCAAGGTCGGGAGGCTCAATTGCGCACCGGCAAAGGCCTGCGCAAGATCGCGCGCGAGTGCGGCGGCGGCACCGGCACCGTTCAGCGCATCAAGCAGGAGATGAAAGGCCCTTTCGTCGGCGCAGTCGCATGAGGCCGAGGGCGCACAAATGATGCGCACGCATCACAAATCACAGGTCGCATGATCATCTTGATGATGCTGTTGATCGCCGGAACCGGCATGGACTTTGCGGTGCATCAGTGGTGGCGCGGCTATCATCTGATAGCGATCGGCTTCATTACTTTCGCATGCCTTATGGCCGGCGTTGCCGTAGAAACCGCAAAGAACAGCTCAGCACCCCCGGTTGGGTCGCAATGCTGAAGCTGAAGCGGCATTGCGGGCCGCGACGCTCGTCGACCCGACGTTTGCGGACGCTTGGTACAATCTAAGTGACTTGCTGGACGAACAAGGTCGTGTTGAAGCCGCCATTGAATGCTTACGCACAGTGCTGCGCGTCGCGGCGGATTACGCGGATGCGATGTTCAATCTTGCCCTGCTGTTGCAACGAACAAACCGATATGCGGAGGCCGTGGATTACTGGCGGCGCTATCTCGCCAGCGATCGTCAATCGGAATGGGCTACCCGGGCGCGCCGATCGCTGAAATTCTGTGAGATGCAGGTCAATTTAATCGCCTCTGCTTGACTGCCGCGCCGATCTTCCGCCCTGCGGCCTTGCGTGTAATTCACAACGCTAATCTGATGGAGTACCGGGGGATACAATACCCGCCGCCCTCCCACTCTTCGCCACCGGGCTTGGCGCTATCGGTCTGCTCGGCTGGCGCAGGAAACGGAAGGCGCAAGCGGGCGCTGGCTGAACAAACGAACAGGGGGCGCAGAGAAGAGCCGCCGAGAGGCAGCTTTTCTGTTTAATTCCGCGCAAGGTCTAAAAAAAGTCGCCATCGCCGTGGCTCTGCGGGTCGATTATTGGCGGTCTCTGTTCGAACGCTATAAACGACCACGCCACCGATAATGAGAACGACCAGAACCCAACCTAGCACGATGTCCATGGGACGCCTCACGCAACAATGCCCGCAGACCCGTTCTAACCAATAGTTCTGGATTACAATTTTTTGTTGACATAAAACAAATACCAAACAAATAAGAAATCTGAAGTTCCGGGTCGGGAACCAAACAAATAAAATGGTTCTGGGTCAGGAACCAAACAAATAAAAGTCCGATGTTCCGGCTCGGGAACCAAAGGTAGGGGCATCTGAACCGTTGCGTTTCTTCGACAAATCAGCAAGTACACTGAACCCAGCCATGATTTGGTTCCCCCTTGTCATGGTTAGGGCCAGTGTCCATGTCGCAACCCTGACCACGCACTGGCCCGCTTTCTCACACTTCTGGAGCAGGAAGCGCGGAGGGCAGTCGCCTGAGCTATTTTCAAACAAGGGTTCCGGAATATTACGCCGCTGACGCACAGCTCGCGGGGCGCCTCTCGTCCGTTAACCAATCTAATTGTTTCGGCTTGTGCCGCCGCAATCGCGCCAGCGTTTCCGAGTACCCTTGAGGAAACGGGGTGGAGTGTGTGGCGCGGCTCACCGAACTGAAATTGCATGGGCACGCAAATCGCCAAGAGTCCTAAATGTCCGAGTTGCGGACATCAGATGTTTATCTTCAGCGCAATCGCCAGCGTTGGATCGCTTCCTGCATTGCGCACCTACAGGTGCGAAGAATGCGGAGTGAGACGCACCGAAACCGAATATCCGAGAGACGAGTCTATTTCGTCGCTGCAAACCAATTTGTATTTGGTGGGACCCGCATCATCGCTTTTGCACTAACTTGGGCAGCTTGGCGATATTCGCCGCGATCCGGCGCGCCTCGTCGCGGGGTGAGCGGTCCAGAACGTCAGTCTGCGATGAAGTCGGTGACAGGTCGGAGCGGAACGGCGGGCTGACCCAGCACCGTCGCGCTGCGTTGCTTCATCGCCCCCATCAATCGCCAACCGTTCAGAGGCAACAGAATGACGTGCAGGATTAATATGGGCAACAGATTCAACGCAATCCCGTACATGATGAAGGCTACGTTGCTGCAAATGGCGACGATGCGGAGGTTCACCATGTCCTTCATGCCAAATGCGGCCAACACCAGGGCGGAGGCGACATAACCGATTGTGCCACTGTCCACTAGGCCCGTTTGAATTGCGCTGATTGCGTCGAACGCCACGGTTGCGCCGTGCACTATGCCAGCGGGCATGACTACGCTGCCTCAAAAGCTAGAGAGACGATCAACGATGCAAAAATGGTCGGTGGCGCTCCAACTCGCGCTCTGCCTTCGCCAAGCGGCACTCATAGAGCCGATGTGCACATTTGTTGAGGAAGCCTGACAGCCGTTGAGCGTGACCGATGATGATTGCCATGGATATCTCCCATCTATGGCACTAGCTGTGGCAGGAAGGATGAAGGCCCTCTTCGTGCCGCCAAGTCTTTAGGGACCGACGGACGTAATTTCGCTGGTGATCCCAGCACCGACGGGCGCTGGCGTAAAAACTACGCTGGCAACCACGAGGGCCAGCACCATGCAGACAAGAGTAAGAATAAAGCCGTAGTCGCGGTGCTTGAGATCGGCCTTGGATTTTGTGGTGGCTGACAATTGGACTAACGACATAATCCCCTCCTAATTAGCAGCGTCCGGCAACGCACCAAGTACCTGCTAACAGCGGTTGTTTCCGTGACCGACGTCACACTTGATGCCTTTTCGCAAAATCTTCACGCCAACGTCACGGACGGAAAAATCCCGCGTAATGGACCTGACGCAAGTGCCCCGCCGTTAAGAGAATAGTGATTCGAATCAGCTTGATCGTTACCGATGCTGAACAATCACACTCAGGAAATTTGCAAGTGCTACCAACAGGCGGCGCACTGTGTGCAGCAAGCTGAGGCTCAAAACGATCCAAAGGTGCAAAAGCAGTTTTTAGAACTTACGCGGTGCTGGCTATTGTTGGCCGACGGGCTAACCGACTCCACCGTTGCGCCACCAACCACCGCAGAAGCAGAGCGACGGCGGTAATTCACAGCAATACACCGTGCAATCGCGCTTGTGCGAAACGCCCGAGGCTTGCTCGGCAGCTTCGCGATATTCGCCGCGATCCATTGGTTGCGGCGGCTTGCGCTAGTTGAACGCGCCCCGCACTTGCGGCGCGGAGCAAGTGTTCAGCGACGGCGGAGCAGCAGCTTAACACGGTTGTGTCGGAGATGCGGGGGGATTAGAAGCGGGTCTGCAGCAGACTTCGCTTGTCCCAGCGATCCGCTGCGATTGCCCAAGCACAGTTCGATGGTTAACCAAGAATTTATTTTGGTTAATCAAAATTAATGCTGTTGAAGCAGTGTCCTGTATAAGATCGGAGCCGCTCTAGCCTCACGCAGAGCACGGCCCCGATCTCGATCCCCATCCCCCGATGAGAACCCCCGAGGTTGGGGCCACTATTCCCCGGTCAATTATGATTGCCCCGACGACGTTGGCCGACTTCAGCAGCCACCATCATCATAAGGATCGCCATAAGGAGTGATAGCGACAGCCACGTTATATCGGTCATGTTCGCCCTCACAGAGGTGCGGCTCAAGGTTACGAACCCAACCCTTAATGCTGTCTAAATTCGCTCCCGCGTGGTCTTATGCGGGTCGCCCCGATTTGCTGCATCGTTGTGAAATAAGTGAGGGCACCACAACCCCCATCGGATGCGGTGCCCTCTGCCTGATCCCAGCGGGCGACGCCAGTCTCAGACCCTCGCTCCTTCGCTCAATGTCGCATCGGCGCCTATGCGCTAACGCGCCAATTCGTTGCTCAATCCTGCCAGAACTTCGCAAACCAATCAGGCGTTGGCGATCCTCGCAATGGTCATGTGCGAGACGTTGAAGTTAGAGCTGCGCATGATTTTCGTGGGTTCGTACGGAGCAAATTCGTTCTCAATTTCGTCGAAACGAGACCTGCCGTTTCGGCCGCGTAGACCTGCTCCAGTTGAGAGCGTAAAGTGGTACCGGTCGGCGAGTGTTTGTCGGGCGTCATGCACAAATTCAAGATTGGTGAACGTTTGTTTCCGGCACGCTCTGCTGGCTGGGATGTGCAGGATGGTGCGTATGTTGTCCTCAAACGACTGCCGATGCGCGAGGGCGAATTTGAATATCAAATAAGGAGCCTTACTGAGCGAGACGAACGCGTGGTTCGCGAGAGTGAATTGAGACCACATCCATTAGGAAACAAAACTGGCCGGCCGACCGCACACTAGCGCTGGCAAATTGTTCTCGGCTGAAGTTGTTCAAAGCGGGACAGCGGCTAAAACAAGATGAGCGCCGCCTATTAGAGGTAGCAACTGCGCCATCTAGGCAAGCAATCGAGCCCGGTTCGCGTGCTCAACACAGGACTGCCTTGCTTGACGGCTCGGCAGAGAGAGTAGCTTGCAGTAACGGGAGCTGCTGTTGGAAGATGCCTTCGGTTGAGGGCTGGAGATCGCGTTATGACAGGCTTGATGACGGACGTGATGAGCAACGAAGGCTGGAAAGCAAAGCAGCACCTAAGTCGCCTCGTTGCTGAACGCGATGAACAGGCCTTCAGGAAGCTTGTAGAGCAAAGAGAAGGCAAGACTGTAGCAGGCTGGGCCAAACCACCTTGGTTGAACGAAGATCAACACCAGTGGCTAACTAAAAAGCTCGCGCAACTCACGCTCGATACCGACGAGATTGAGCAATTTCTTTTCGCCATCTGGGGCAACGACCACATGCGCATGTTCAATGGCCTTGGTCCGGACATGGAGAGGATCGCGAAGGATGTTCGTATTGTCCGCTTCAAGCTCGCCAAAAAGTTTGATGAAACCGACGATGATTTGCGACGCGGGTATGAGGCTTACTTCGGCGAAGAAGGGGTAAGAGCCGAGTGAGTTCTCAAGTCTCCGAGCAGATCTCCCACTCTTCGCCACGGGCTCGACGCGTTGCGCCTGTTCGGCTGGCGCAGGAAGCGGAAGGCGCCAGGGTAATCTAATCCTTCCGCTGTATCCTTTTCGCCTGCGTGGCCCGCGATCCCGTCGCACAATTTAAGTGGACATCATACGGAAGGGCTTAATCGCGTCCGTGGCTACTTTGTTATACTCGTCGCCGAGAGACATCGCCTGCTCTGTAAGCGAATTCGATTGCGTCTGCATGAACTCAGTCTGAATTCGAAAGGCCTCTTGAAAATTCGGGGCCTGGCCTAGCTTGCCTACGAATTCGGAGTAGGCGGAAATATTTTTCTCGGTATACGTTTTCATTTTTTCAGTTAGATCGTTGCCACCCCAGAGTTGGAAAAAACTGATATAGTTATCCATTGCCCCGCGAGCTTTCGCCATATTCTGCTCGCCGGCCTGTACAGCAGGTTCACCCAAGTCTTCAAAAGGTTGACTGGCCTTTGCCATGGTAGTCTCCTAACTATTTCTAACTATTCCTAACTATTCCTAACTATTCCTGACTATTCCTAACTATGCCGAGGTTCAACTCACGAACCTGCTCGTTAGAGCGTATACACGGCCTCCCTGCCAATCGTTGTACTAAGCGAAAAGGTGCGCGATTAGTTCACCGGACAACAACAGCACAATCGCAGCCGCTAGACCGCCGGTAACAGTTAGGAATATAAGCAGCCTGGTTGTGTAATACGTTTGCGTTTGCTCCAACGTGCTCTGGCCCGAACCTGGCGATTAACGTGGGATTGGTTGCCAAAACCAGCCAGGGTAAGCCCGTGACAGCCATCACATATTGCGCAAACGTGATCGCGCTTGAATTTGCGTGAAGGCAGCAGCTGCGCCTGCGAGTAAAAAAGCGCTGACAGCACAGTGACGTTCTGGGCCTATACAAAGGTATGAAGCGCGTGGCCGCTTGGGCAACTTCAAAAGGTGACGACTGTCGCCGACATACCTCGTCGGTTCTGACAAATTACCAAATGTCGCGAACTAGAGTGAGACGACCATGATACCCGAAACCGTCATGCTCCGTTGTATCGACAGTTGCCTTGAAACTTCCCGGTACTATGCAAGTAAAGGCAATCGCCCGCTCGCTGATTGGTGGGATGATCGTGCCAAGCTGTTTGCCCACAGACTAGCGAGCAAATAGATCGCTATTGACGCTTTGTCACCAGGCGTTCGAGTAGCTTCCGTAGAGTGACCCATTTGCACTCAAAGAGACGACCGATCATGCCAACAGATTTAGAGGTGGTATCCAGACGAAAACGTGAGGCGCAAGCTGATGGCCAGATCGAAACCACGATAATGTTAGTCTGCGTTATCATCTCCCTTGGCTCGCTTGGGCTAGTGTTTGAAATCTTTGGGAAGTGACTGCGCTAGCGCTGCGCCAAGCGAGTGATGGCAAGCGGGGCTGACGATGTGGGAATTATCGAAGCGTCAATAATGTCCGTGCACCAATTTTCAATGTCTAGGCACTATTTTTGGTGTGACTTGTTGGCTGGGCTGGAGTTGCAAGATCAAGAAAAGGAGGGCGACATGTTTGGAAAATCCAAAGAAGATCAAGACGTGGGTACGAAGATGCAAAGCTCCACCGCAACACAGGGGGAGGCAAGTTCCACCATCCTTTCTGGCGTTTCGATTGTCGGCAAGATTGTCGGCAACGGAGCCGTGACGATCTTTGGTCACGTCGAGGGCGAGCTACACGCCTCGACCGTCGTGATCGCTGAAGGCGCTGAGATGGAGGGCGACATCGTCGCGGAGGAATTGACGATCAGCGGCAATGTTGAGGGCACCATCCATGCCAACCGCGTCAAACTAAATAGCACTGCTGTCGTTGACGGCGATATCTTCCATCGGTCAATGGCGATTGAGGAGAATGCGCAATTCGAGGGGGCGTCGAGACGACTGCAAGACGCCATCGAAACGTCGTCGCGCGTTCAAACGAACCGCCACCAGCCTCACAGCGCCTCGATCGACAGCAACGCTGGAACCAACGGATCGCAGTCGGCGCATTGATCGACGTCAAACAAAGTCGAGGAGGCGATCGGCCGAAGCTACGTTAGGGCGTACTTGGGGTTCTTAGTTCCAGGCGCGGTGATGCCAGCGGTCTACCATTGCCGCCAGAAATCTTTAAACCGCGTCGGGGACAGCTCGGTGTAGCGCACCGTGTGCTGAATGTTTTTGTGCCCCAGATAGACCTGCAAGGCGCGCGTATCGTGGCCCCGGTTCGCCAGCGCGTAGCCACACGCATGGCGCAGCATGTGCGCGTGAACGATGAAATCGAAGCCCGCAAGCTCGCCAATCCGCTTAATCAGCCGATTGATGGCACTGGCCGTGAATGGACCGCCGCGCTCGGTTTCGAATACGAATGCGCCACTATTCCGCTGTAGTTCGCGCAGCGCCCGGCGGGCGTGCCCTTCTTCGCCCTACGGACGTGCAGCGTTGGATTGCGGCCCCATTCAACTTGCGACCATTCCAGGCCCGCGATCTCACTGGCGCGCAGCCCGTGCCGGAACGCAATTAGGATCAACGTGGCGTCACGTTGCGCATAGCGACCGCCATGCTTCGTGGCTTTGATCAGTTGCTCGACCTCGGCCTCGGTCAGATATTCGCGCGTCCGCAATTCGGCGTTTGAGACACGTCGAGGCGGCACTGACCCATTTACAATGTTTGGCGACACCAACTTGAGATGCAAGTTTGTCATGTGAAACCCCCAGTGTGCTGATCGATGTGTCGCAACATCGCTCCTTCTTGGGACAGTCTGAAGCGCAATCTGACGTGACAAGTCGACTCAACTGCTTGCGACTCGGCGTGCGACTCGGGACTCCAGCGCGTTCACCGACTCCCCGGGGGTGGGGGCCAAAATCGAGTCTCGTCGCGCGGACGCAATATGGCTCGCAAATTCTGTGTGAGATTTTGAGGGTATGCCTGAACCACTGCGAGCGTTGCGCCGATACTGCTATAAAACTGGCATGAAGCGTCTGATAACCATCGTGGCCTTAACGCTTGTGCCGTTCGCGGCTGCCGCTCAGAGCACCGGCGTGCTGGCCACTAAACGACCGATAACGTGGGGCATGATCTTCGCCCTGCTATTCTTGATGCTTGGTCCAATTAAGCTTCTCGGCCCCTTTGCCGCGGCGACCAAGGATTGCGATCGCGTCTTTCGCTTCCGCCTGGCGACCCGCGCCTTCCTGTTCTCGGCTGCCGCCGTCACCATCGCCGCCGCGCTTGGCGAGCAAATGCTCGACAACTTTGCCATTCCTGTGTTGGTGTTGCAGATCGCCGCGGGCCTAATCCTTTTCCTCGTCGCACTGCAGGCGGTCATGCATCAATACGACGTAACCCGCCCGCCCGAACGCACTGAGCCGCCCACGCTGGCGCACGCTTTCTCCCCACTCGCATTTCCGACCATCGTTACTCCCTACGGCATCGCAGCGGTTATCATTCTCATCTCCCTCGCTCCCACAACCGAAATCAGACTCATGGTGGCTGGGGTTGTTTATTTCGTTCTGTTCCTGGATTGGCTCGCTATGCTCGTCGCACACACCATTGTTCGCTGGTTCAACCCGCTGCTGCTGCTCCTCGGCGTGATTCTCGGGGTCAACCAAGTGGCCCTCGGCTTACAGCTTATGCTTGGTGGTATGGAAGGTCTGATCTCGCAAGGCGTCTTCACCGCCCCGGGTTAATGACACTGGGGTGGGTTGGTGCGAGTTTTGTAAGAAATTTTGAAGGTATGTGTCGTCCACTGCGGGCGTCGATTTAGGAACAAAAATACTTTTGTCGCGTTCGGCGTTCGTAGCGCGGGCAATTGGTGTTTTAGATGTTGCGACTGGCGGTGGCTGTCGGCGCGCTACTATTGACTGTTACGTTTGCTCAAGCGCACACAGCGAAGCATAGCTTTTCCGGCATGTGTGCTTATTATGGAGGCCGCGGCGGAGGCTTTACGGCTGCGCATAAAACTTTACCGTTCGGAACTCGCGTTCGCGTTACTGACCCGAAAACCGGTCGCAGCGTAATCGTAGTTATCAATGATCGCGGTCCTTTTAACAAAGGGCGCGTCCTTGACCTATCGACCTCCGCAGCTAAGGCGCTCGGCATGACGGAGCGTGGCGTTGTTTTGGTCACAGCAGATGTGCTCTAGGTTTGCTTGGCTTGCCGCCGAGATCACATTCCAGATAGCGATATAGGCGCCGCGCGGACGTAACTCCCTTCGCAAATCTGCACCTACTTTTCCAAGGTATGATGAAGTCTCAGCAGCGATGGAAGGATCGGCGCGGTAGGTCGCCGACCTGCTGCTGTGCCATCTTGCTGCGGCTGAATTCAGCGAAAATCGTGACCGACTCTTTAGGTCCGTTGAGCCAATCAATACGTACGCTGTTGTTGGTGTAGGTGTATTTCGTGATCTTGAACGCCTTGGCCGGTCTGCCGTCGTGAAATTTCACGGTCAACGTATTCGGCGCGAAGACGTAGTCGGTACCGTCGCCACACCATTGTCCAGCGATGTCTTCATATGCGGTCGCGTTGGCGGTCAGTATCCAACCCGCAAATAACGCTATTAGAGCCACAGTTTGCTTGTTCATCAGCCTCGGTTTTAGTGCAGCCTCCTCATGTAATTCACATAGGGGGTGGAGCCCAAAATCGCGAGCTGCACACGATCACGAGCTACCCTCGCAAATTCTGTAGGAAGTTTTGGAGGTATGCCTCATCAACTGCGATCTATGTCCGCTTTTCCCCCCAAAAGCGGAACATCCGACTGGACAACCCCTGCGCCCTTCGCCGGACCCTTTACTCGCCACCCGCGTGATAAGCTGGGGACCATCGGCGATCCGCTATATGCGCGAAGTGAGGCTGGCTCACGTGTTCAACGCCACATTGATAGTTATAGAAGCCGTCATCCGCGATCTTCGGACGATGTACGAACGATCATATGGGACAATGGAGCCCGGCTATCCTGGGGTGATTAGCTTTGTCGCCCAGCTTGCTCTTGAAAATATCGCGACCAGCGACGCCGCGTACCATGATGTTAATCACACCATCATGGTCACGCTTGTCGGGCAGGAAATTCTGCGCGGCCGGCACATCAGCGTCGGCGGTGTGACCCCGCACGACTGGCTACATTTCATCATCTCACTACTATGTCATGACATCGGGTACGTGCGTGGAATCTGTCGAGGTGATGGGAATGGTTCCTACGTCACCAATCTTGCCGGTGATAAGGTGACCCTCCCGGAGGGAACCACCGACGCATCTCTGACGCCGTACCATGTCGCTCGGTCCAAACTGTTTGTCCGCGAACGTGCCGCGAAAGCCCTCGTCCGCCTGGACACCGCGGCGATCGAAGCGAACATAGAACACACTCGCTTCCCGGTTCCCGAGGATGAGCAACACGAGTCGACTGACGATTTTCCGGGCCTGGTACGTGCGGCGGATCTGATCGGGCAGCTCGCGGACATCAACTACCTGCGAAAGCAGGCGGCCCTATTTAACGAGTTTCGCGAGACGGGAGTGACTAATAAACTGAAGTACAACAGCGTCGCAGATCTGCAAGCTAACTATCCAGATTTCTTCTGGAAGAAGGTCCGGCCCTATATCGGGGATGCCCTGCGCTACCTTCGCGTCACCCAAGAGGGCCAACAGTGGATTGCCAATCTCTATGCAAACGTGTTCTCGGTGGAGCATAGAGGGCAACTTCTTTAGGCTGTCTGGCCAATTACTGACGCGCGCGAGGGTGGGATCTACGAAGATGCGCCAACCTTGCTGATAGGCTCTCAGCTATCGGACCATAGTCTCAATATTTGCTTTGGGTCAAAAGCGGACATCGGAGCAGCGTCCGCGACATGTCCGCTTTGCCCCCGAAAGCGGACATGGATCGGCGCGACTGTGATGTCCGCTTTGTGCCAAAAGACATCCGGCGGCTTATTCGATCAGCTTGTCGGCTCGCATCATCAAGCCCATAGGCACTTCCATACCAAGTGATCGCGCGGCCGTGAGGTTGATGATGAGCTTGAATGCGGTCGGCATTTCGATGGGCAGGTCGCCTGGCTTGGCTCCCTTCAGGATACGATCGACATAGATCGCAGCTTGGCGAAATTGGTTCTCAAACGCGATGCTGTAGCACATTAGCCCGCCCTCGTGAACGAATTGCTCTTCGCCATAGATGGCCGGAACGCGATAATGAGCGCTCGTCTCGACAATCAGCTTGCCGTGCACAACTAAGAAGGTGTCCGTGGAAAACAGTAATCCGCCGTTCGGTTCGCCGGTCAGGCCTTTGATGGCCTGTTCGATCTCGAGTTCATTGTGAACTGGCGCGGCGGTCACGGTCACGCCAAATGACGGTGCGTTATTCTCGATCGAGCGCAGAAAAAACTTCGACTGCGGCGATGTATCAGGATTGAAGACCACACCGACACGGCTCAACGCCGGCACCATCTGCTTAAGTAGGTCCAGCCACTTGCTACCCATGGCGGTTTCGTACGCGCTGAGACCGGTGATATTGCCGCCGGGATGCACCAGGTTCGGCACCAAGCCCTGCGCGACCGGATCGGATACCTCTAGGAACACGATGGGAATGGTCTGGGTCGCCCGCAACACCGCGACTAAATTCGCCGTCGACGACGTGACGATCAAATCGGGCGTCATCGCGACCAATTCACCGGCGTAGTAATGGATGCGT